>JAABUQ010001729.1_pt1 | contig 45711 bp, 43 predicted proteins | sample 5560001 | NCBI WGS metagenome assembly JAABUQ01 (sample SAMN10711888, study PRJNA513371) | rock metagenome | isolation source: Antarctica rocks | place: Antarctica: Victoria Land, Finger Mt nord | collected 2015-12-18 | reverse complement strand
GCAAATTAGTGTTGCCTGAATTTCCACTACCACTATAAATTGTACTAATGAGTCTCTGGTTTAAGGCGGTGGTAGTAGTCACACCACTACTAGTAACAGAAAACTTTCCAACATAGACGGCTATACCTAATTGTTGTTGTTGTGGATGAAAGACAGCAACGACAGTTCCATCCTGCAATGGCTGTGATGGTGGCTCTTCTATCCAGTCGCTCGGATATTTTACAAGGACGCCGAGTGACTTCTGATGACCATTACTCATCGCGGAAAAAGAGGTTGGCGTTGGCAAAGTACTCGCGCCAGTTGTCGGTTGTACTGTCGCCTTTGCGATCGTCTTCACAGAACGAGGTGTGCTCACGGTATTTGCACCTACCTGACCATTAAAATACAGAACACCATATGTGAGCCCAACACCTACCAGTAACGTCAATGCAATCAGGCCAAGCGTGAGAAGCATGCTCCGTGCTGAACGGGATTTCCTCTCTGCAAGCTTTCCTGCTGTTGTAGAGTCAAGAGAGTTAGCAGTTGTAAGTGGAGGTCGCTGGAGAACGGTTGTAGGCCAGGGTGGAGCGCCAGCAGGCAAATACGGTGACGTATAGGATGATGCTCCATGAGGTATTGCAGACATCGAAGGAAAAACTGGCTGTTCTGGTGGCATTGCAGGTGGAACATTTGTATTCATTAGTCACTCCCCTTGGCTAGCTCTCTATGTTAAGACATTCTTCAATGGCTTTTATTACGTGTTTATGCAACAAAATTATCTTTCTTGAACTATAGAGAAGAAGGTGAGAAATGTCAACCTTTTTAGGGGCTAATAATCAACGAGTATAGAAAATAAGTGTCGCAGCTCTTGATGTCCTGGCAAGCCTTTACAGATTTTTTACAGCTTTTAGCCTCTTTTTTGATGCCCACCTCCTATACTATACTAGAAATGGCCTGCGTGCTAATAAGCTAACTTCAAAGCAAAAAAAATGCTGTCAAAAAATATTTTTGAAAGGACATATATATGAAAAAATTCACTGTAGCGGTCCTTATTATAGGGACCTTTATGCTCTATAGTCTTTTCTATCACTCAAACTCTGTCGCACTCGTACCAACCACCTCGGCTAGATCAAGTTCATCTACTTCTTCTCCCAGTGCAGTCCCGACTACCACTAGCGCAACGAACACGTCTGGTTCTCTCTACAAAGATGGTTCGTATACGGGAAGCGTTGCAGATGCGCAATGGGGCTTTATACAGGTAAAAGCAATCGTTCAGAGCGGCAAAATAACTGATGTGCAGTTCTTACAGTATCCTAACGAACGAAACCGCTCAATAGAAATCAACAATTATGCTGATCCTCAGCTTTCCAGTGAGGCAATTCAAGCACAAAGCGCAAATGTTGACGTAGTAACTGGAGCAACTGATACAAGTGAGGCATTCAAGCAATCGCTTTCCTATGCTCTTTCACAAGCGAAGGCATAATGATGAAACAAACACGCCTACTTATGGGTATGCCTATCACTATTGAGGTTGGAGATGCAACGGTCACGCAAGACGATCTGGATAAAGTGTTTGCCTATTTTGTCTCTGTAGATGACACCTTTAGCACCTACAAAGCAACGAGTGAAATGTCAAAAATAAATAGGGGCGAACTCCTTGCGGTACACGCGAGCACAGAGATGAAGACTATTCTGACTGTAAGTGAACAAACAAAAAAAGAAACGCATGGATATTTCGATATTCAGTGTGATGGTATCTATGATCCTTCAGGAATTGTTAAAGGATGGGCTATCTCTAATGCGGCACATATGCTCCAAGCGTGGAAGTTTCATCATTTCTATATTGACGCAGGTGGAGACATTCAGGTATCTGGCACCAAAGATGGCAATCTATGGCGTGTTGGCATTCGTAATCCATTTAATCGTAACGAGCATGTGAAGATTCTCGCGCTCACAGAGAGGGGAATTGCGACCTCTGGCACAGCCATTCGCGGTCAACATATCTATGATCCACATCATCGTGATACACCCCTTACGGATATTGTTAGTTTAACCGTCATTGGTCCAAACATTTATGAAGCTGACCGCTTTGCTACCGCTGCATTTGCTATGGGAAAGAAGGGAATACAGTTTATCGAAACGGTAGTAGGCTTTGAAGGCTATATGATTGACGCTGATGCGAGGGCCACGTTTACGAGCGGATTCGAAAGGTATGTACTTCACTCATGATGACAATAATAGATTATGTCTTAGATCGAATAACAATGTATCGATTAGTACTTTATGTACTTATTGGCTTGGTGAGCACAGCAGCTGTCCTGGCGTACTTGAAGTTGCTTCCCTTTTCGCCGCTCTCACTCCTTGTATCAACGCTAGTCCTGATCATTCTATGTTGGGCAATGAATACCATTTTTGCCTTTATCTTTGCGGTCCCAACTAACATTGAGTCGGCCTCTATCACTGCTCTCATTTTGGCACTTATTATCAGTCCTGCACAATCCCCAACAACGTTTCAGTTTCTTGGTTGGGCCGCAATATTGGCAATGTCGTCAAAGTACGTCCTCGCGCTCAATAAAAAACATCTCTTTAATCCTGCTGCTATTGCGGTCGTTGTTACCTCGTTCACGTTTGGTGAATCAGCAAGCTGGTGGATAGGAACTGCTAGCATGTTACCATTTGTGCTGCTTGGAGGTTTGCTCGTTGCGCGAAAAATACGGCAAGAAGATGTTGTGGTGAGCTTTTGTGTGGCTGTACTTGGAGGTGTTTGTGTGTTTGCGCTTGTGCAAAGGCAACCAATCTTAACAGAACTGAACTCGTTGTTTGTACAATCGCCGCTCTTTTTCTTTGCATTTATCATGCTAACTGAGCCACTTACAGCTCCTCCAACAAAATTTTTGCGGCGGCTGTATGCTGTTCTCACAGGCATTGTATTCTTACCGCAACTACATGTTGGCACCATTTACTCCACGCCAGAGCTAGCATTAGTTATAGGCAATATCTTCTCCTATGTGGTGAGTCCAAAGCAGAAAGTCATGCTCACGCTGCGAAGAAAAATTCAAATGGCACCATACCTGCTTGATTTTGTTTTTAAGCCCTCACAAAAACTGGCATTTCTTCCTGGACAGTATATGGAGTTTACACTTGCACACCCGAATTCAGATAGTAGAGGCAATCGTCGCTACTTCACGCTTGCCTCATCACCAACCGAGAATGATGTTCACCTGGGTATACGGTTTTATGAAGAAGGTAGTAGCTTCAAGCATGCTCTCTACAGACTGGATGATAAAACAAAGCTTGTCGCGGCTCAGATTGCTGGAGACTTTACGCTTCCTCCAGACCCTCAACAAAAACTAGTCTTTATTGCTGGTGGTATAGGAATTACTCCATTTAGAAGTATGTTGAAATATCTACTTGACACGCGGCAGAGACACAATATTGTTCTTCTCTATGCCAATAAAACAGAAGACGAAATCGTGTATAAAGACGTTTTAAAAGCGGCATATGCAAAGCTTGGCATCAAAACATTTTACACCTTGACCAATACAGACGCTGTTCCACACGACTGGACTGGCTTTGTGGGGCGAATACAAGAGCAGATGATTACGCAAGTAGTACCAGATTATGCGGAGCGCACCTATTATCTCTCTGGACCACCAGACATGGTGAACGCATATGAGCGCACACTGAAAAATATGAACATAAAGCACAACCAAATTAAAAAAGATTTTTTCCCTGGACTCGTATAGAGACAAAAGAACGCTTGTACGAGCAGAATGAAATTAGACTCGTACAGAATTTGCTCCACCTCATCATGAATTTACAACATTGGGTGGCTGTTGACCTTTCGCGGCGGCGGCGATGTTTTCGCTTGCCATTGTTGCCATACGGGTGCGTGTTTTGAGGGAGGCACTAGCAATGTGGGGCAATAAGACGACGTTCTCCATTGTCAAAAGTTCTGGCTCTACAGCAGGTTCGTGCTCGAACACATCCAGGCCCGCCGCTGCTATCGTGCCTTGTTGCAGCGCGTATGCAAGCGCCTTCTCATCAACGATAGGGCCACGCGCCGTGTTTATTAACATGGCCTCTGGTTTCATCAACGCCAATTCGCGTGCGCCAATCAGGTGATATGTTTCTTGCATGTAGGGAGTATGGATGCTCACGAAGTCAGCTTGCTGCAATACCTCGTCAAGCGATGCATAGGTGAGTGCGTACCGCTGCTCTTCCTCGTATGGCAAACGATGCCGATTATAGTACACAGTTTTCATGTCGAAGCCACTTGCGCGCCGCGCCATCGCCTTGCCAATACGACCTGCACCAAGAATACCAAGTGTGGCACCATGCACATCTGTTCCACACAGCAGAAGCGGTTCCCAACCAGTAAATTTGCCTGCGCGCAAGTATCGTTCGGCCTCGCCAATACGTCTTGCTGTTGCTAGCAGTAGACCAAAAGCTAAATCAGCCGTAGTATCAGAAAGTACTTCCGGCGTGTTTGTCACCGCGATGCCGAGCTGCTTCGCAGTTGCCACATCAATATTGTTGTAGCCAACTGCCATATTTGCCACGAGTTTCAAGCGTGGAGCGCATGCCTCTAATAACCGTGCATCAATGGTATCGGTCACAAGGCATAACATATACCCATGATCTGGCGCTCTCTGCAGTAGTTCTTCCGCTGACCAGATACGTCCCTCTTCCATATTGGCATCCACCTCACCAACCGCTTCTAAGAGAGGGTAGGCGGGTTCAGGTATTCTCTGTGTCACAAGAATTTTCGGCGTCATAGTATCCTTCCCACAAAATATCGCCATCGTACAGATGTTTCTTGTCGCTCACATACCATGTGTTTTTATGCACCCACATTGCGCGAAACAACCGATGCGGCTGCAACAGGTTCTGCTACGGGTTCGGGAATTTGGAAGGGTTTGCCGAAGCGTCGGCGCAAGAGCATTGCGAGGGCAGGCCAACCATCTTTCCACGGCGCAAGCTTTTTCTCTACACGTGGATGGTAACTGATAGGAACTTCGAGGATGGTGTAGCCTGCTTGAATAATGCATGAAGTAATCTCTGGCTCGATCTCAAAACGGCGTCCAGTCATTGGCAATGCACGCGCAACTTCGCCAGGCATGAGTTTGTAGCAGGTTTCCATGTCAGAGATATGACAGCCAAACAGCAGGTTTGTAACAGCAGTCAGGAAACGGTTGCCCCAGCGTGTCGTAAACTTTTGCGGTGCGAGATTACGGTAACCATAGACAGCCACTTTCTCTTTGCCAGCGGCACGCCCCTCTTCCCACTTGCGCACTAACGATGGAAGTTCCTGTGGGTCGTATTCCATATCGGCATCCTGTACCGTGACCAAATCGCCGCTTACCAGGGCAAAGCCTGTTCGCAAGCCCACACCTTTGCCCTGATTGTGTTCATGGCGAATGAAGCGATATGAGTTGAACGGCTCCTGTTGCCGCAGCCCTTGTAATATCTCCCAGGTACGGTCTGTGGATGCATCATCAACCACAATCACTTCCGTATCCAGTGAGACTTGTGAGAGAAGCATCAATACCTGCGCGACTGTCTTCTCTTCATTGTAAACTGGAACAACTATCGAAATACGCATAAAACCCAACCTTGCCTTCCTGCATACCGCGAAACCCAATGCAATAAAAAATAAGGGAAGAATATTTCTATCTATATACGCAACGAATAATCCGTGCAATAGCAACGGGAAACATGACCTTCTAACGCCAAATTTGGATTGTGCCATCTGTGAGTGCCACGTAGAGTTGTTTATCAGCGAAATATAACACGCTGATCTGCCAGGGATGATAAAATTTTTGCACGATCTGACCCGTCGCGATTGACCACAGATCAACCACACCTTCATTGACCTCGCTATCCTCACGCGCAACGGCTGCAAACTGTGCGTCAGGCGAAAGTGCAAGCTTTGAGCTACTTCCCATTGTGCCGCTCAAGAGTTCACTATAGGTGCCTGTATTTGTATCACAAATACGCAGTTTTTGACCTCCATAGACAAAGGCAATTATTCCAGCCCCAGGTGTTGCGACATAAGGCGGCGTGCAATCGGCACATCGTCCAACCAACACTGAAGCAGCAATCTGTGGGCGTATTGTGCCCTGACGTGTACGCATACGCAGGTCCCAGCGTCGGACTATCGCCATCTCTTGCACCTCATCTGGCACATGGGCACAGGAGAGCGTGACCAACGTTTGTGCATCGCGTGCTAAGCTTCGATAGCGAATAGCCCAGAATTGCCGCTTCTCTATATTCTCTTCTGCACATTTCGCGAGATCAACCAGGCTTGTTTGAGGTGTTCCCATAACATGTGTCAACACATCGGTGCCACGCACTCCTAATGAACGTGGTGAACGTGAGTCTTCGCCCATTAAAGGTAGTGCCATTCGGACCATACGCCTTCTATCATCTTCAACCCTCAAGGTCATGTCAAGCGAATAGTGAGCAGAGACCGCGCGCTGCTGCAGCGAATGACTCCACAAGCGTTCTCCATTAACAGCATCCCATACATGTAGAGCAAGCCGTCCCCATCCTCCAAGCAAACTGCCAGCAGAGGAGAAGCGAAGTTCGCGTAGCGACTCAACCGTTAGCGCGGGGTCGGCGGCAAAACTTACCAGGGTGCCAAGCGTATCGTTTGTCAGCCGCCAGAGTTGACCTTTGCCGTCAAGCGAGCCTGCTGCAACTAGAGTACCGTTGACCAAGGGTACACTGCTGAGCGAGGAGATCACACCCAACGTCGAACGTATGACTGGACCTGCATGCAAAGGTCCTTTTGTGCTAAAGATGCTCATGCCATTGAACCCGATATCTTCGGCAGGGTTGAATGTATGCGGCTGTGGTCGGGGACGTGCGGCTCTACGAAAGTCAAGTACGCCTCCGATTACCGTATCATAGCTCTGCCGCTTTTTAGGATCGCTCAACACAGCATATGCACGATTGATACGCTTCATCTCATTTGCAGCTTGGGGATTAGCGCCTGCGAGATCGGGATGAAATCGCCGTGCTAATTGACGATATGCACGTTTCAAAGTATCGTTGTTAGCATCTATTGGTATGCCCAGCACCGCATAATAATTTTCAGGTGTGTCCATCATGATTTTTTATGGTATCACAATCTACAGAGAAACGATGCGTGTACGTTCGCGTGTACTTTGCTGTAATTCTGCACGACGCACTGCCCACATATACCATGTTGCAAAGGTACGAAATGGACGCCATAACTCGCCGCGTTCGCGCATCTCCTTTGGTGTTGGACGCGCAGGCAAGGCATAGGCCACGCGCACTCCCTCGACAAAGCCCAGATCATCTACAGGCAATACGTCGGGCCGAGCAAGTGAAAAGATAAGTATCATTTCAGCAGTCCACCTGCCAATACCCTTTAATGCTGTTAGCTTACTAATCACAGTCTCGTCGTCCAATAAGGATAACTGCTCCAAATCAAGTTGACCACTTACAACCTGCTGTGTGAGATTGCGGATATAATTCGATTTCGACGTGGTGAAGCCTAACGCTCTCAAGTCCTCATGCTGAAATGTAGTGAGCGCTTCCGGCGTAATGACCGCGCCTGGAGCCGCAGTTCGTAGACGCGCTACCATTGTATCTGCCGCCTTCACAGAGATTTGTTGCGAGATAATTGCGTCAACCAGTGCCTCGAAAATATGGGTATTTGGCACAAGTGTACAGGGGCCGACGCGTTGAATTGCATCAGCCATGATTGGGTCTATGCTTCTCAAATACGCGGTAGCAGTGGTAATAACATCCGCCAAAGGGGGTTGTGGGGTCATGCTGTTTTCTTCCATTTCACGTTTTTGGAGTCATTATACCTTAATATTATAAGAGAGACGTTCCGATACAACAATATCTCCCAATACAATTGACAAAGGAAAAAGCTGTGCAAGTTGAAGGCTGTGAGGACTAATCCTCACAGCCTTCAACTTGCACAGCTTTTTCCCTTATAAAACTACACAGTTGGTAAATCTCGTTTGTTGAAGATCAGCAAGCCTACACTCCCGAATATAAGTCCGGTTGCAACCAGCACCCAGGGATACCAGCGCGTGAAGTCGTGTTGCAATAGTGCCTGAATCGCTGGTGTGTAGTAGAATGGCTCGATTTTGAGCAGCCAGTTGAATTTGTCGGCGAGGGCACCCAGAATATTCATCGTGTAGGCCAGAAAGATGATACCAACGGCTGCAAAACCAGCAGTACGACTGGCATTGAGAAACGAGCCGAACAGCATACCCATACCAGCAGCAAAGAACAAGAAGGCAAATTGTAGCAGTTGCGTAATCGTAAGCCATTGCCAATCGATGTCGGCATTTTTGACAAAGAGTGTGCTTAACCATACCGCGAAGATTGTCAGCACACTTAAAATGATACTTCCCACAATTGCACTTGCCCATAACTCAAGGTAGTAGCGCGTGCGGCTAATCGGACGCGAGAGAGCAAGATCAAGCGTTCCGTTCTCAATAGTAAGTGGCAGGGCTGCGCCAGCGATATAGGCAATGACGCCGCCGAAGAGCAGGCCGTAGAAGGCTCCATAGAGTTCTACGCCGAGAAACGCTGAGAAGCCTGATATGTGTTGCAGTTTGAAACCCGTTCCGACCAACCCTTGCACAGTACTCGACGTAAGATAGGCATCGAGGTTGAGCGAGGACAGCGTAGGATAGAGAATGCCTACGAAAAACGTGATTAACATTGCATAGAACGCACCAGCCGCTAATGGTGTCTTCGAGCTCATCAGCGAAGCCATCAGCACGGGCAAACCGCGCACACGTTTTTGTGGTGTAGCAACTTGTTTTGCAATGGAAGCCATGATACTTACTCCTTTACACCATGTTATCTCTGCACAGGGAATGCAGGTACTGTGTTCTGTGATGGCACGTCTTCATAAAATTTCAGGAAGACCTCTTCGAGTGGGGCCTCCTCTACGTGCAAGCGAAGCACATTATGATGACTCAACGCTTTAATCAATGGGTCCATTGTGCCACTCATGTTCATATGATAGATGCCCTTACTTACGGTGACCTCGCTCACTCCTGGCACATGCGACAGTTCATCAGGAGAAACCGAAATTTTATCCTCGAATTCGACAGTGATGCGCTGTCCCGCTTTTTCACGTAGTGTCTCCACCTCTTCTACCGTCACGAGTTCACCTTTGCGAATGACCGCGACACGTTGACACACCTTTTCAACATCGCTCATAATGTGTGAACTCATAAAGATAGTCTTGCCGCGTACCTGTTCCTCTAAGAGAAACTCGTTAAATGTTCTCTGTAATAGTGGATCGAGACCTGATGTTGGTTCGTCGAGAATAAGGACATCGGGGTTGCACATGAATGCCAGCACAATACCGATTTTCTGGCGCATACCCTTAGAGTAGCCTTTCAGAGGTCGTTTCATCTCAACATCGAAACGTGTCACAAGGTCTTTGAGTAGGACAGGTTGTAAACCTTGAAGTTGTGAGAAGTAGTCGATGACTTGTTTGCCTGTCATGTCTCCTGGTAAGCGAACATCGCCTGGTAGATAACCGATACGTTGATGCAGCGCATGTCTATCGTGCTGCGCATCCAAGCCTAAGACGCGAATAGTACCTGATGTCGGCCGAATGACATCGAGCATACAACGGATCGTCGTAGTCTTGCCAGCGCCGTTAGGGCCGAGAAAGCCAAAGATTTCGCCTTGCTCTACACGCAGAGAAATGCCTTTGACCGCCTGTACATCGCCATACGCTTTACGAAGTTGATTAATCTCAATTGCAGGCGTCATTGATGTCGTTGGAGTCCTCATACTTCCTCCTCCCTGTGTTCTTGTGCCTTCAACATGTCTACCTCACCCTCGAAGTAGCGATTGAAGGCATGTGCGACCTCTTGTTGCTTCTCAGACGTTGTAGGTGTACCAGATGCAAATGTACGCTTTATCGTGTCGGCAAGCATGTCTGCCGCCTCTTCATCTGACACTTTAAGTTCTCCTGGAACAAATGGATCAACAAGCAAAAAGCCCATCGTGATAGCAGTTACAAGGTATACGAGTTGTTTCATATCCAGGTCTGTGCGTAGTAACCCCTGGTCACGCAACACCTCAAGATAAAGCTTGAAGTTTGCCATATTTTGCTGAGCAGCTGTGGTAGCGTAGTCGCTCTGCACCAGTTCGCCTAGCATATCAGCATCACGCAAGAGTACAGCTTTCCAGATAGGATGCTTCATTGTCATAAACATGGCATGTTTTATGCTACCATGCAGTGTCGTCCCTTCAGGATCATCGGCAATACGCTGCTTCACCTCTTCAATCAGTTTCAACTCCTCACGCACCAGCACCGCCCTGAATAGCTCTTCACGGGTCTTCCAATGCAGATAGATTGTGCCTTTTGCTACCCCAGCTTGTTTTGCAATATCATCAACCGTTGTCTTTTTATAGCCCCAACGCACAATCAACTCTGCCGCCGTCTCGAGAATACGTTCGCCCCGTGCCTCATGACTCTGGCTTGGCACTCTTCTATTCTCCTTCTTGACTTTTTGACCATTTAATCATATCTAGTCATAAGTATAATTATGAACGAGGAAAAGTCAAGGGGGGAAACTGGGAGACCGCAAGGGTCTCCCCTACATTTTCATGAACCCCTACATGTAGGGGAGACCCTTGCGGTCTCCCAGCATTTTCACCAATTTCCCCTCAACGGATGGAGAGCCTGTACAGTTTGCCTCTTGACTTTGCCCCAAGGACAAGGTTGTATAGTTGAGGCAAGGATAAGGGGATATAAAAAATGAAAACACTTTTGCAGATTGGGGAGGTCGCTCAGTTACTAGGTGTGACAACCAAAACCATCCGTCATTACCAGAAAATTGGGTTGCTTGCTGAGCCAGAGCGTACCGAATCTGGCTATCGGCTTTACACGGCACAGGACCTACTACGCTTGCAACGCATTAAACGCTTGCAAGCCTTCGGGCTTTCGCTCAAACAGATACAGGCGGTGCTTGGCGACATCAAACAAGAACAGACACTACGTGAGGTCCTGCAATCGCTCGATCAGGAGTTTGCGACACAAATCCAAGAGTTAGAAGAGCGGCGTCAAAAGATACAGACATTGCTTGTCGAGGATACGTCTGATGCACTTAACACGGCATTGAACACATCGCCTTCTGCCAAATTTGTGCAGGAGTATTTAGGCAATCAACTTGCACAGATTAGTCCTGTGCTGTGGGAACAAGAATTGCAACTTTATAACTATCTCGACAACTTTCATTGGACGGAGAATCAGCAAGAGAAGATGCACCATACAGCGCAGTTATTTGTGCAATACTTTGTTGAGCATCCGGAGGAATATCAGCAGATGTTAGTCTTAGCTGAACGTTTTGTGGCTATAGCTCCGCTTTCTAAAAATGATCCAGCGGTGCAGGAGCTAGCCGAAGATTTCTTTCAACATTTTATTCACCATCCACTCATAATAGAGCTGCGAACGAACATACAAGACAATAATACTTCTCAACAAGAGAGTCCATTTACACGCATCTTCGCGGACTTAATACAATCTGTTTACTCACCTGCACAACAACAGGTTTTATGGGAGATAAACAATAAGCTTCAAGCCAGTTTAACAAAGGGAAACAACCTATGAAAGAGCAAGCACAAACATTTTCTTATACGGCTCAGCGTACATCATACCTCATTATAGTTGGTACACTCTTATTCTTTATGTGTATCGAAAACAGCGTTGTTGCGCTGCTCCTTATTGTTCTTATTCACATTCTCCTGCTCAAACTTGCGCTGCTCTTTGTCCTTGTATGTTTCCTTACTTTTATCATTACACGTCTTACTGCTCCGTTACGAACACAGCACAGCCTTACACAAACACAGCTCTCTCTGCGTTATGGTTCAGCATTTAGAGCCAACATAGCGCGTAGTGATGTGGTTGATATACAGGCTGTACACGAGCGCATAACTCTGTTTCAAGCAATAATGCCTCAATATGAAGAAAAGAAACATCGTATCGTTGCATCATTTTCAGAGCAGGGACAGGTTCTGCTTTATCTCAACAAGCCTCATGCCTTCAAGGTGAACAGTAAAAGTCATATGGTCGATACGCTCTTGATTAATGTCGATAAGCGTGAAGAACTTTTACAAGCACTGGGGCTATCTAATAATCGCGTCGAAGAATTGACCACAAGTAGGGACCGATGTATCACGTCCTCGTTGGTAGTCGAGATGCCAAGAGGACGCGATACATCGGTCCCTACAAAAATATGGGACACAACAACTAGCATACCTGCTATCCGTATAGAGGGGCTTACGCGCCGTTTTGGAACTTATGCAGCAGTAGACAGGCTACATATGACTATTCAACCAGGAGAGATATACGGGTTCTTAGGTTCAAATGGAGCAGGTAAAACAACAACAATGAAAATGCTAATAGGCTTGTTGCAGCCAAACGAGGGTCATGTCTGGATTGCAGGCCACGATATAGAAAAGGACGCTCTTGCGGCAAAGACTATTATGGGCTATGTTGCTGACCGCTCAATGCTCTATGAGCGACTCACAGGTCGTGAATTCCTAACCTTTCTCGGTCAAATACGTGGCCTTCCTCTTCTTGAGGTAGAACAACGGATTACGCATCTGCTTGAAGTATTGGAACTGACTGAGTATGCTGATCGTCTCTGTGGCTCGTACTCGTTTGGCATGAAGCGCAAATTGTCGCTTGCGGGTGCCTTATTACATCAACCACGGATACTCGTTTTGGATGAACCATTGAATGGACTAGACCCACAAAGTTCCCACAATCTTAAAGACCTCTTGCTCGACCTTGCAGCACATGGAACAGCTATTTTGCTGTCCACACACGATCTAGCAACGGCAGAAGCTCTCTGTCATCGTATTGGCATTCTTTACAAAGGACGATTACTAGCTGAGGGCAGTGCGTCCGAATTACGTCAGCGTGTCGATGCATCAAACCTTGAAACAGTTTTCCTCACATTGACTTCACAAGCAAAAGAGGCAGTCAAGCGATGAATACACTAAGAATAGTCTGGCATGCTCATTTCACATCGCTACGTAATGCAAGTCGTTATAATGTGCGTACAAGAGTTGCCACAGGCATTCTCATCCTCTTTAATATCGGTGTTGGCTTCTGGTCCGTTCCACAGTTACTTATGAAATTACATCAATGGCAAGCTCTAGGAGTCGCAACACTCAACACAAACTTGTGGTTGCTCTGTATTGATGCATGGATAGGCATGAGCCTCTTTTCCATTATAGGGATGCTGAGAGCTATGGGAAGTGATGAAACATTGCTCCTCTTCACGTTGCCCATTCCATCTATGACACGTTTTCGCATCTTTTATAGCACTTTTTTTATTCAAAATTTGTGGAACTGGCTCCTCCTCGAAGTTGGATGCATAGGGTACGTTCTCACAGCAACACTTGGAGTACAGGGACTACTCTGGCTACTCCTTCTTCAATGTGGTATAGCACTATCGGTGAGTTGTGTACTTATTCTCGCCCTACTCTTCATACGCTATGTGCTTTTCCCCGAACAGGTGAAAACACGTATCATAACAGTAGCACTATGCATTGCTCTTGGACTAGTCCTTGCTCTTAGTCTTTTTTCTCAAGGACAGAAACCAAAAATACTACAAGATGTTTCGTTCTTGGCTCAACTCAATCCTGTACTGCTACTGCTACTGCTTCTTGGCGTATTTCTTATCATTACAGGACCGCTTTCAGGACATCTTGGAAATCTTTATACAGCAGCGTTTCGTAGCTTACAAAGCGGTGGAAATGCGAAAAATGCGTTTACCCTTCCAGGTATTCACCTGATAAATAGCATAATAGCACGGAGAAGTTCCGTTAGTCGTGCTTTCTTCATCAAGTCATTGCTTAATCAGAGTCGTAGTTGGTTCTTCTGGTTACGTAGTATTCTTGTCATCGTACTCATTACGCTCTTTCCACTTGTACACTTGTTTGTCAACCGCTATGGTGTTTCAACAATACTACAAGTCGTAGCATACGCAAGCGGCGTTGTTGTCTGGCATGTGCTCGAAGTAGCACCAAGTGCGATTAGTGGTGAGGCCAATAGGCTCACGCTCTACCTTATCGCTCCATTGAAGCTTTCACAGATTATACATGCAAAGCTTGTTCTGTTTCTCTTGCCTGTCCTTATAGAAGGAATGCTGATCACGCTCTTCTTGAGTTGGCAGGTTAGGTTGTCACTGGGGCAGTTATGGTTTGTGCTTAGCGCTGTGTCCTGTATCATAGCAGCAAGCATTGCCCTTCCTGTACTTGGAAGCGCGTGGGATGAAGACCTGGAAGTGACCGTTGAGGGAAGAGTACAAGCAATACTGCAAGAGGAGGCACCCGTTTCACCAAAGAGAATAGGGCTGCTTAACATCAGTGTCATGCTCTTCATAGGAATGATGCTTTTGCTATGGAAAACGTCGGCTATTTTCGCGTTAGCAAGTCTTGTTGGAATTGTAGTAGTTGTTCTTATTGGAATGTGGCGTTTTAGCACTGTGTACATTCAAAAGAAATTGATACAAAAATAACCTTTCCTCATCAGCATCACAGGTGGACAGAACCACTTTCCCGATCATGGACGATTTGATTCTCAATATCTAATCAATTTGTACGGTGCCTTCAGCCACGTTGCCGTTTGGGTCGATGTTGAACACACGGACGTAGGGTGGATCGGGATAATGGCGGTGCGAGTAGATAATGTAGAGGTAGCCACTGCGCTTGGCCCATTCTTTGTCCCTCTGGGAGGGATAGGCTTCGCTTTTAGGGTGTGAGTGATAATAGATCATCTCACCATTGTAGTCGTCGATATCATTATAGATACGTACAAGGTCGGCCTCAGCGATGATTGAAAAATCATCAGGAAATTCAGCAGCATTAGCGGTCGGATAGTGCTTGACTACTCGACCTGCTACACTACCAACAGCACCACATCCTTCGTTGGGATAACTTGCCACGATATGTGCAGTCATCTCTTCGTATATTGTCGATGGAATGTGTACGACAAAGATTTCGGACGTAGGTGATGTGTCTACCATAATATTTTCGCCTCTAAATCATCTTCGAGTTCGTCGAGTTCGCGCGTCCACAAGTCTTCGCTCAGGTATTTCCAACCACCGTCTGCGAGAATAGTGACGATTTTTCCACGCTCCATCGTTGCCGCAATACGCAGGGCAGCATGTACTGATGCACCACAGGATGGGCCAGCAAAAATGCCCTCCTGATCCTTCAGTTGACGTGTGCGACGAATAGCATCCATGCTTGGCACAAGGATTTTTCCGTCGAGCAATGATTGATCGAGTACAGGTGGCACAAAACCATCCTCCAAACTACGGAGACCCTGTACACCATCGCCTTGCATCGGCTCAGCAGCAATTATTCTAATCGCAGGATTATACTCTTTTAGACGCCGAGCATTGCCTGTAAGCGTACCACCTGTACCTAGTCCAGCGACAAAAACATCCAGGTCTGGTAAATCCTGGATGATTTCAAGAGCGGTATGATTGTAGTGCGCGCCTGGGTTAGCAGCATTACCGTATTGGTAAAGCATGACATAACGGTCATCTTGTTGCGCCAGTTCTTTTGCCATTCTCACAGCGCCATTACTACCCTTCGCACCTTCAGAAAAGATAATCTTCGCACCATACAGTTCAAGCATTTTGCGGCGTTCTTCCGTGACATTATCAGGCATGACCGCCACAAACTGATAGCCCTTGACACGACAAATCATAGCAAGAGCTATGCCTGTATTACCACTTGTCGGCTCGATAAGAATAGAATCAGGTTTGATGCTACCTTGCACTTCCGCATCCTCAATCATCTGTTTAGCGATGCGATCTTTGATGCTGCCTGTTGGATTCGCGCCTTCCAATTTAGCATAAATTTCTACACCTGGACGGGGACTGAAGCTTTTTAATTCTACGAGTGGAGTATTGCCAATGGTCTCCAATATACTTCCGTAGCGCATACTCTTTCTCCTGCTAGTGCTTCTCTTCTATGTATTTTTTCCAGAAGAGATTGTACGCTACCGTCCACCCGCCATTGCCGGTAGAAGTGTAACTGTATCACTTGGGCCAACAGGCGTTTCAAGTTTCTTGAGGAAGCGCACATCCTGATCGTTGATATAGATATTAACAAATTTACTCAGTTCTTCGGATGGTTGAATTTGCTCTTTCAAAGCGGGATAACGCTGATAGAGGTTAGACAACACTTCATTTAGTGTGCTTCCCTCTGCACTTACCTGCTTGGAACCACCCACTGAAGAGCGTAGTATTGGGGCGAGGCGAATATTTGCCATGTCTTTTCTCCTTGATATCGTTAGCGGAACACTTCCTAAAAGTGTCCCGCATTGCGTTCTTTTGCTCTACATTTTAGAAAGGCGTCGTTGTAACAAGCACTTTTCCACTTAGAAGAAGGTTACGCAGGCACTGCACATACATCAGCATACGTAGGTAAATTTTCTGGATGTCCATGCTCACCACATGCGGCGCATTCTGGATCACGGAACAGACGGAGCTCGTTAAACTCACCTGACAGAGCATCATAGGTCAACATGCGGCCTACCAACGGCTCACCAATATTTAGTAACAACTTAATCGCCTCGGTAGCTTGTAGTAGACCGATAATACCAGGTAGAACACCTAGCACACCAGCTTCGGCGCAGCTTGGGGCTAGTGCTGGTGGAGGTGGCTCTGGATAAAGACAGCGATAGCAAGGTCCTTCATACGGCTTGAAGACGGTTAATTGTCCCTCAAAACGGAAGACGCTACCATGTATAACAGGCTTGTTTGCCAACAATGCTGCATCATTCAAGAGATAGCGCGTGGGGAAATTATCGGTGCCATCGACGATTACGTCGTAGTCAGCAATGATACGTCCCACGTTTGTCTCATCTAAACGCTCGATGTATGTCGTGACTTTTACATCAGGGTTCAGTGCTTCGAGCGTCTCACGAGCCGATTCAGCCTTGTATTCACCGACACGGCTTGTGTTATGTAGAATCTGACGTTGCAGATTGCTCTCGTCTACCACGTCAGCATCGATGATGCCAAGTGTGCCAACCCCCGCCGCTGCAAGATAGTATGCCGCCGGAGAGCCAAGACCACCTGCACCAATAAGCAACACCTTTGAGTCAAGCAGCTTTAGTTGTCCCTGCTCACCAACTTCAGGAATGAGTGTGTGACGACTATAGCGCCTGGATTGCGCTTCATCGAGAGTACGGGGTTGTATAAAATTGAAACCGCTGCCCTTCCACTGTCCAAAGCCACCCGCCATTGATACGACATCCTCGTATCCCATTTGCTGAAGTGTGCTTCCAGCCATGAGCGAACGTACGCCACCAGCACAGTACAGCACCACCTTTTTTGACTTATCAGGTACAGCTTCTTCTATCTGTAATTCAAGAAAACCGCGCGGTACATGAATAGCACCAGGAACATAGCCCTGGTCCCATTCGTTCTTCTCGCGCACATCGACGACCACCACATCCTGATCAGCATCATGCTTTTTATGTGCAAGAGCGTCGTTTACTTGAGTAGCTGTCCACTCTGGCACCTGTTGACGCGCCCGTTTCAAAATCTCACGCGATGCATCACCCATAAGTTCTTCCCTTTCACGTATTGACTGTATAGATCTTATGCGGAAACCAACGCCGCTCTCGCGGCTAGCGCTTCGCGCTCAGGTTTCCGGATAAGCAGATAGCTATGATTGTGTGAAAAATAAAGTAGAAATTCCTTGCTAACGTGTTCATAGGTACTAACATATATATGGGGGCAATTATTCCGTTATATAAACAAGGTTTACAAGAGATGCGCTCAAGTTTATTTCGCGGTATAGCCTTTTCTCTCACAGTCTTAGGCGAAAAAGCATAGCTGGCCTAATCAAAAGATATGTCAATACAGAACAATGACGGCTCTTGTCATGCATGGAAAAATCAAAGCATTTGCTTGACAGCGGTTAAGAGTTCATCCTTGTCGATAGGGGAGAAAAGCAGCCGAATGTTTTTTTGTCGAAAATGAGCCTCCTGGTCCTGTGTGAGGAACAAAGGGGCCATACAAATCATCACAGGAATCGTTGCGGTGGAAGGATAGAGTTTCAGCTTTTTCAGCAGGCGCCACTCGTCCACAGTTCCTTCTCGGTCGAAGTCAAGAATGATTAAGTTTGGTTGTAACTTCTCAATGGTTGTGAGACCTTCAAACACAAAGTTAGATATCTCAACCTCATAGCCTTGCTCATTAAGTATGTCATGAAAGAGATTTAAAATATCTAATAAGGCGTTAACGACAAGGATGCGCGGTGGCTTGTCCTGAGTATTCATCTTGTTCTCCTTCATCTTTTTAGCAAACACTTTCTGCAACTACATCATGCATACATTTTCGTCACAAAAGAGGTTTCCCGAAAGTTGTTATGTAAAAAAGAAGTACACGAAGATATTATGTCACAGCTGAAGTAATAAAAGATGAGTCACTGTAGTATATCTCTATGACAGTTAACTGTTATAGAGATATACTACAGTGACTCATCTCCTAGATGAATTCGTTACTGCTTATGCATTGCTGAGAATAAACGCTCAGATGTAATTGGAAGGTGTGTGACGCGAGTGCCTACAGCATCGTAGATAGCATTTGCAATTGCGGCGCCAACTGGCACAACAGGAGGCTCACCAACACCTTTCGCTCCAAATGGTCCGAGGTCTGAAGGTACCTGTACAAGAAGAGGCGTAATCGTTGGTACATCCCTACTGAGAGGTAGTGCATAATCCATGAGGGTTGAGGTAAGTAACTGCCCCTCTGCATCATAGACGAGGCCCTCAAAGAGCGCCCAACCAAGGCCTTGTGTCACGCCACCATGAATCTGTCCTTCAACCTCTGCTGGATTGATGGCAAAACCGACATCTTGCGCGGCAACATATGCAAGGACGTGGACCTCGCCAGTATCAGGGTCTACCGCGACTTTCGCAAGGTGCGCAGCATACATGGGTGAACTTACCTTGTTCGCGGCACGTCCACGACCATACACCGGCTCGAAACGCCCGGCGAAACGCATGGCATCACCTGCAATTTTTGTGAGTTCGGCACTCTTGCCAGGAGCACCTTTGACCGATACTTTACCGTCTGCGAGTTCCAGGTCTTCTGGTGAAGCTTCCAGCATCTCACCTGCGATATCAAGAATTTGCATGCGCGTGTCGCGAGCGGCGTTAAGAACGGCTGCCCCCATAGAGTACGTTGTCTTACTCCCGCCTGTGCCACCACTATATGGCATAGTGTCGGTAGTGTCGTGCGCGACTTGTACAGCGTCGGAAGACATTCCCAACACATCTGCGGCAATTAACGACAGTGACGTGTCAGAGCCAGTGAGGTCAACAGTACCAACAACGACGGTGAAGGTACCATCTTTCTCAAGGCGACAAGCAGCAGCAGTAGGTTCTGTACCACCAGGCCATCCTCCTACTGCAACGCCAACACCTACCTTCAACCCCTTAAGTTGTCCTGAAGCTGCTTTTTGCGCTTCTCTATTCACCCACAATGGATGCTGTTGAATTGCATTAAGGCATTCGAGGAGTCCGATACGAGGCCATTCCTTCTGGCGTTTGTCAATAGAAGGATCTCCACCTTTCAGCGCGTTTTTCTGACGAAACTCGATGGCATCCATTTCAAGCGCCTGACACAATTCTGCGACGGTTGACTCTAAAGCAAAGGTGGCTTGTGGTGCATTAGGAGCGCGATACGCTCCGACACTGACCTTATTGGTTAACACTTCGTACCCGCGAATGTCAACATTGGGACAACGATATGTGCTAGAAAGGATGAATGCACCAAGACTCGCCGAGGCACCGGGATAGGCACCTGAGTCGAAAATGGCTCTTACTTGTAGAGCAACTAGAGTACCATCTTTCTTTGCCCCAAGTTTTAGTGTAATCACCGATTGTGGCGCGGGATTGCCTGCAAGTAAGTCCTCTTGCCGTGTATACACAAGACGTACAGGTCTACGAATAGCATGAGCCGCGGCGGCGGCCAGTGGTTCAATCAATCCAAACTTTCCCCCAAAGGCTCCACCTATCGGCACTGACTCTACACGAATCTGGCGCTCTGGAAGATTGAGAGCTTCTGAAATATCCTCACGGACAGCAAACATTCCCTGTGCACTAGGCCATACGGTTAACTGATGTCCCGACGGACTTGGCACGACAGTGATCGACTGCGGTTCCAGGTACGACTGATGCACCGAGCTAGTCTTATACGTACGCTCTACTATAATCTCGGCTTCGCGTAAACCAGCCTCAATATTCCCAAACTTGAGGTGTGTCTTATCACTTACGTTTTTCGACAATGCCTCTTCCTGCTCCTCCTCAACCTCTTCGCTCACGACAGAGGCGTGTGCTCCGCCACCAGCAATCTCTGACACTTCGTTTTCTGAACGAGAACGCGCGAGTGGTGCGTCGGGAGCGAGGGCAGCAACAGGGTCAATAATAACTGGAAGTGGTTCGTAATCTACATCAACGGCGGTAACGCCATCCTGCGCAGCTTCTTCTGTTTCTGCAAGCACAATAGCCACAGGATGACCGCACCAAAACACCTCATCTTGTGCGAGTGGGGCTTGTGAACGGGAGGTGCTGTTTGCCTTTGCCATACCTAATGTTTTGCTGGTATAAACAGCTACAACACCTGGTACTTCGAGCGCTGGGGCAGTGTCAATAGTGAGAATACGTGCATGTGCATAGGGACTGAGCACGAGTCTAGCGTGTAACAGACCAGCGAATGAAAGATCACCGGCGTAGCGTGCCCGTCCGGTTATTTTATCAAGCGCATCCTGGCGTCGTGTGGGCTTTCCCGCCGCGACATGTTGCGTTGTAGTAGGATCAGTGGTTTGTGTCATGAAAGATGTTGCTCCAATAGAAAGTATGACGATTCGTCTTAGAAAGTGTAGCACAAACACAGGTTGCGTGTCACGACATATAAAAACAGCACACAAAGCACTCGTTAGCTTTTGCCCATTCTTGTGAGTATCTCTTTCCCTTCCTCACAACTTCAAAAAGGTACTATAATCTCCGCGCGAGAATGACACCTGTATTCAATCCGACAGTGTGAAGTCCACCGAAGAAGCGAGCGTGCTCAATTTTCACGCACCTATCCTGCACGAACTCTAGCCCTGCCTCTTGCGCTTTTTTGCCCGTTTCGTCGTTACGAACACCTAACTGGAGCCAGAGAACCTTTGCACCAATTGCAGCAGCTTCATCCGCAATAGGCGGAGTATCTTCTGCCTTGCGGAAGACATCGACAATCTCGATCTGCTCACCTGCATTTTTTGCCTCGGTCAACGACGCATAGACACGCTTACCCAGCAGTGTTTTTCCTGCGTAGCGTGGGTTTATGGGAATGATGTCGTACCCTTCCGCTTGCATATAGATAGCTACAAAATGGCTCGGTCGGTATGGGTCTGCCGAGACGCCAACGATAGCAATATGTTTGTACTGTTGCAAAAGTTTTAGCCGATCATGCATGTCCGGGATTTGCATACTCATCGTGATTTCCTTGCTGTAGTTACCATGTATCATGTTTTTCTTGAATATGTTATACCACAACCTACTCATGACGAATGCGTTCCTCATACGTTCGGCGAGTTTGTAAAGCAATGTATCTTTTGCATGCCCTCTCAATCTCTTCTCACATAACATAGCAGTAATCTCTCCTTCGCTGCATTTCGTAGTGTATACAAGAAGTCATGCAATGCAGCTTATCTGCTCTGGGATGGCGCAGTTCTTCTGCTATGATGACTTCTACTTTTTGTTATGTATTACTTTTTCTCATCCTTTTAACTCATCTACCCTATAACTCACTCCTCAGGAATTTTGTTCATGGGGATATACTATGATGGGGTTGAGGTCTCCATCCTTTAGGGGACCAGGAAGACCGCAAGGGTCTTCCCTACAAGTTTGCACAACAGGGAGACCGCAAGGGTCTCCCTGCTATTCAACCAGTTTCCCCCAAAGGATGGAGACCTTGGGGTTGCTAACAGTTGCTAAATACACGTATCTATTGTACACTTTTACTATCTTTTTCAATCTTTCGATGTTCGGCCAGGTCTTCTCGAATGAATCAGGAATAAGCAACAAAAGATGAGGAATATCACCATTCCATAGCTTCTCCTGAGCGATTGCATCTGGGTTGAGCATCATAAGTGCGCACGACGCATGAGGAAGGAAACCTGAGCCATGTTTGTTTTTTACTCCATTCATTAATCCGCAGCCTGAAAAGGAAGAGTTGTTGGTTCAGAGTATGCATCAATTTGGTGAGGTGATGGAAAAACAGCCAGGATTCATTTTCGTTGCTCCTTATCCTTTTAAAGATCCCGAAAAAGGAACGCTCATGGGCATCTCCATCTGGGAATCTCAGGAAGCTTTCCAGGCAGCCGTTCCTCTCCTGCAGAACGTCCGGAAAGCTGGGTCTTCTCATGAGTGGGAAACCAAACCACCCGAGGTCTATATGCTCAATTCCGTGATCTAAGCAGACACCTTTTCAAAGAGGAAACGAGCGTCGTAGGGGAGGAAGAAAGCTTTTGACCTGCTCGTTCCCATTCTCTCCGATGGCTTTATTCGCCCCAAGACAGAGAAGCGACCCGCAGGCAAGAAGCAACCAGCCATCAAGGAAGCGATTACCGCCTTGCAAAAGAGCCTGGAAGAGGATAAGACAAGCTTCGTCACGCTCCAAAACGTCATCGAGCAAGTCTGCAACTACTTTTTCACGCATGATCGCTTCCCTTTCACCTACGAAGAACTCCAGCCTATCCCTCTGCTTACCGTCAGCATGCTCACGTATACAGGCAACGACGGCGCAAAAGGCCAGGCATACCGCCAGGCTCTCGACGTGGATGCGGACGTGGCGCGCTTCCACTTCCGCTATCCGGACTTGTCGGGAGTGTGGTACTGGCGCAAGACGGATACGATCATCCTGCTACCACAGATTGTCAAGGAGCGACTCCAAGCGGGAGAGGTGATGGCTTCTACTCTCAGAGAAGAACGACAGGCCAAGTGTTTCTCAGTATGCTGTTTTGCAGATATGATACAAAGGAAGGCATAATAGATGAAAAAAATTCTTTATTTGGATTGTCATTCCGGCATCAGTGGCGATATGTTTCTGAGCGCAATGCTCGATGCAGGCCTTTCATTTGACATGCTCAAAGATGCGTTAGCGGATTTGCCCATTGACGACTATCAGCTTGTGTTTGAGCCATTTCATGATAAGGGTATACGTGGCTCACGTTTGCATGTAATGATGACGGGGCAGGAGCAACCAGCACGCCATTTTTCGGATATTGCCGCGCTCTTACATGCATCACATCTACCAACGCAAGTACGTGACACGGCCATCGCAATCTTTCACACGCTTGGTGAAGCAGAGGCTACAGTACATGGTACAACGATAGAAGACATGCATTTCCATGAAGTTGGAGCAGTTGATGCCATCGTTGATATTACGGGTGCAGCTATTGCACTACATATATTAGACATTGAGCAGGTATACGCCTCTCCATTACCATTTACAAGAGGACATTTACACATGGCACATGGGTTGATGCCATTGCCAGCACCCGCAACACTAGAAATTTTACGCCGAGTGAAAGCACCATGGGTCCCTTGCTCTATTGAAGGTGAATTAGTGACACCAACGGGTGCCGCTATTCTCGCAACAGTTGCCCGTTTTGAAACACCAGTCATTGCAATTGAGCAGGTTGGTTATGGCTTTGGACAAAAGAAAATGGCATGGCCTAATTGCATTCGAGCCTGCATAGGTCATGAATATGGACGTATTGGCGCAGAGATACAAGAAACAGCCACATCTCATATACACGATCATGAGCACAGTCATCAACATAATCATGAACATGGTCACATGAGCGTGTAACGCTTTTGTTGTGCTATTTTAGTCTGTATCGCAAAAACACTTCATATACGTTACCATTTCTCATAAAATGTTTTAACGATAATACAGGGAAGATGTAAATATGATAATTTGATGCTGTAATCCTTCTTTCACTCGACTAATCCGTCGATGATACTTGAGAGAGCCCTTCTAACCCACATTGCGCAGTTTCGGATAACGCTTTTTCCAGCATGGATATGCAGATGCGCTCAATCGTCGTCGGCAACCGGAGCGGCCAGAGAAGCGGAAAATCAATGGAGAACTGGAAGCGCGTCTCATTGCTCTTGCCTGTAGCGATGCTCCCGAAGGCTATCACCGTTGGAGCGTGCGCTTGCTGGCGAATCGGTTCGTGGTGTTGGGGTATGCCGAGCAGATCAGCCACGATACGGTGTGGGTCACGCTAAAAAAAACGAACTGAAACCGTGGTTAAAAGAGTGCTGGTGTATAGCAGGTGAGGCAAGCGGGGAGTACGTGTATCATATGGAAGATGTGTTGGAGGTGTATACCCGTCCCTATGATGCACGCTTTCCACACATCTGTCTGGATGAGGCCAGCAAACAACTCCTGGCACAGGTGCACACCCCACTGCCGATGGACCAGGGGAGCGTCAGAAAAGAGGATTACCAGTATGAGAGAAACTTTGAGTATCATAAGCGATTAAGAGAAAGAGAGAAACATGGCTGAGTTAGCTAAACATCATGAACAGGTGGGGAAAACATATGATGACTCAGGGCTGGTCACCTATGGCTTTGATTATGAGGTTGAGAGGTTAGAGAAACATTCGCCCGTTGAGTACGCGATCACAAAGCGATACCTACAACGCTATATAGCAGATGGAACAACCGTAGTGGATATTGGAGCGGGAGTGGGACATTACAGTGAACTGTTAGCAAAACGTGGATGCTCCATTTACCTCATTGATGTTGCAGAACGCTTACTTGTAACAGCAAAAGAACGACTTGTGAATGCGGGATTGGAGCAACAAATTCTTGGCGTTTATCATGCGTCGGCAACTGACCTCTCTTTTTTGCCAGACGAGTGTTGCGATGTTGTGCTGCTTCTTGGCCCATGTATCATCTTGATGTAGTACAGGAGTCACCTCAGCAGGCCTAGGCATGACCGGACACTTTTTATACATTGGGCGAAAATAGAAAGTCATCTAAGCCAAGGCGGCTCTTCTACGGTTGCTTGTAGAAGAGCCTGTTGAAACTAACAAAGTAGGATTAGTTATGCAAATGCGCCGAAACAGCAGCTACAAATTCCTCTGTATGTGCATGACCGCCCTGATCGACAGGTAACACAATTTCTTCACGATACGTCTGAGCAATTGCCTCTTTTAAATTCTGTGCTTGCTTAGCATAACCCAGATATTCAAGCAGCATAGCACCTGATAAGAGCATGGCGGTAGGATTAATTGTTCCCTTACCAACGAGGTCGGGCGCGGAGCCGTGAACAGGCTCGAAGTAGGCGTAGTGTTCTCCATAACAGGCGCTAGGCGAGAGGCCGAGACCACCGATGCTGCCGCTGGCAACGTCGGCGAGAATGTCGCCATGTTCGTTAGAGAGTACCACCACGTCAAGCGTCTCCGGTGCTGCAATCAGGCGTCGCCCTAGATCGTCAATCAGATATTCCTGATAGCTCAACGTGGAGTATTCACGCACAGTATCACGTACAATGCTGCGAAAACGCCCATCGGTACGTGGCATAATAGAATATTTCGCGCCTAACGTGACAAGGCCAGGATAACCAAGAGACTGACGTTGTAGGGCTAGTTCGCAAGCGGAAATAGCCACGCGATGCATCTGCTCGTCAGTAGAGACACGCACGGCATAGGCTCCTACCGTTTCCGTTGGAGGAGCTTGCCACCACGTGCTACTGCTAGACAATGTGCTTAGTTCCGCAAGGTCGCCCTCACGCGGCGGATACATACCTTCCAGGTTGTCGCGCACAATTACATAGTCGATGCGCTCTGAATGCCGCATAGGACTGGCATAGCCAGGATACCAGCGTACAGGACGAATATTGACATACGTCATCTTGCCCCAGCGTAGATACCATAGAATGGGTCGGCTTGGGCCACCACTCGCACCGAAGAGTGTACAATCCGCCGTGTCTATAGCCGTTCGCGTCTCTGCTGGAAAGGCATCGCCATAACGAGCCTGCGCTTCACGCCCACAAAGAGCATCTCCAAATTGTACGTCAGGAGCCAGTGAGCGTAGTATCTCGACGGTGGGACGCATCACTTCTGGCGCGGCATCATCACCTGGGATGACACACACCGTTGGTGGCGCTGCTGAGGAACGCCGATTAAAATGATCGAAGCTCATCGCAATGTCCCTTCCTGACGGATATACTCGACGATACCACCTGCTGCAACGATACGCGCGACGAAAGGTGTGAGTGGTTCGGCTTGAAATGTTTGCTCTAAGTCAATATTGTTGATGATGCCTGTGTTCAGGTCAACCTCGACACGTTGCCCGTCACGGCTTGCGAGTACCGCCTCTTCGCAGACAAGAACAGGCAAGCCAATGTTCACTGCATTGCGATAGAAGATACGCGCAAAGCTACGCGCAATAACGACGCGCACACCGCACGCGAGAATAGAGGCAGGTGCATGCTCCCTCGAAGAGCCACAGCCAAAGTTGTGACCGCCCATAATTACATCTCCGGCCTGCACCTGTTGTGCAAAGTCCGGTAGAATCTCGCACAAGCAATATTTCGCCAGTTGTGCGCGGTCCGTTGTCACGTTGTAGCGTCCAGGGATAATGACATCGGTGTTAATGTTATCGCCAAGCATCCAAATTCGGCCCATGATTGTATGTTCCTTTCAAATGGTATTCACATATGTAGCAAGACAGCAGGGAGACCGCAAGGGTCTCCCCCACACGTAGGGAGACGAGAAAATGTAGGGGAGACCCTTGCGGTCTCCCTGCCATTTCTTGCGGTCTCCCTGCCATTTCTTGCGGTCTCCCTGCCATTTCATACAGGATTACGACAGAAATTCGCGCGGATCTGTGATGTGACCACATAGCGCGGTTGCGGCGACAGTTGCGGGACTGCCAAGATAGATTTCTGCGGTTGGATCGCCCATACGTCCCGTAAAGTTGCGGTTCATCGTTGTGAGGGCACGTTCGCCAGGGGCAAGTACACCTTGATGTCGCCCAATACATGGTCCACAACCTGGATTTTCCACGGTAGCACCAGCACGAACAAAGGTTTCCAGGTAGCCCAGACGCATCGCCTCAAGATAGACCTCACGCGAGGCAGGAACCACAACCATACGTGTGTTAGGAGAAATCTGCTTACCTTGCAGAATGCCAGCAGCGATGGCAAGATCGTCAAGGCGTCCATTCGTGCAGGTACCTAAGAATACCTGGTCGATCTGCACATTCGTCACATCCTCTACGGGAACAACATTGTTTACATCAGGCGGGCAAGCGATCATCGGCTGCAACTTTGACGCATCAATCTCGTAAACTCTTTCGTAGCTTGGATTATGCGGTGCGAGCATTGGATATTCACTCTCGGTTCGACCTCGTAACCATTCCTGTGTGATTGCATCTGGTGTGACAAGGCCAGCCTTGCCTCCCATCTCGATAGCCATATTACAGAAGGTGAAGCGTTCGCTTACCGAAAGTTGCTCGACGAGATCGCCTGTATACTCAATCGCGCGGTAGTTCGCGCCATCGACGCCGACCTGTCGCACCATCTCAAAAGTGACGTCTTTGGCATAGACACCAAAGGGTAGCGTTCCCGTGATGTGAATATTGAGCGTTGTGGGGACACGAAACCATGTGCGACCTGTGGCGTAGGCAACGCCAATATCCGTTGAGCCCATACCAGTAGCAAAGGCGCCAAGCGCACCGTAGGTGCAGGTATGGCTATCGGCCCCCACGATAATGTTCCCTGGCACAACATAGCCACGCTCCGGCATCACTTGATGGCAGATGCCCTCTTGCAGAATAGTGATATCCTGCTCACGCGCAAAGGTACGGATATCGCGTTGCAGTGTCGCGGCGGCAATCGTCGCGGCAGGAATGATATGATCGAACACGATGTGTGAACGACGTGGATTAAACACGCGTCCGCCACTCTGCTGTGACAACTTACGAAACGCCTGGATTGCTAGAGGGCTTGTCGTATCATGGCTCATCACGCGGTCAACCTCTACGATCACGGTCTCGCCCTGCTCAACACGTCGTCCCAACTTGTAGCTAAAAATCTCCTCGGTTAATGTTCCCATTGCTAGAATCCTTCTTTCTCTCGTTACGTTTTAACAATTAAGATAACCAACGTGCGACCACAACATCATCAATTATTTGCTAAATGGCTCCCACACCGGCACACCAAGATTGGATAAAGGCATCGACCTCCTCCTGATTGAGCGTGCCAGCCTCTGCACGTGCTTTGAGGGCATGTGTGAGATTGGCAACTTCGTTATTGTTCAGGTGTAAGCCAAGTGCCGCGACACGATGCCCGACAGCATAGCGGCCTGTGACACGAGAGCCGATATCGACATGGCGCATGAGGCCAAAGTCGGCAGGGTCCAGCACTTCGTAGGCACGTGGGTTACGCAGGACAGCTTTTGTATGCACACCAGCTTTGTGCGTGAAGGCACTCGGCGCAGTGATGGGTGTATTAAAAGGAATGGTGAGGCCGAGACAGGACGCGACAAACTGATCAAGCGGCGCGACCTGTGTCAGGTCATAGGCAGACAACAGTTCAGGATGGTGAATGTAGAGTTGCGCAATCAGTCCACTAAGAGATGCGATACCATTGCGCTCACCAATACCTAACGCAGTCACATCCATGCAGTCCGCGCCTCCTTCCAATGCCGCAATCGTGTTTGCGTTTGCACAACCCGTGTCGTTATGTCCATGAAACTCGATGCCAACGTGTGAGTAGCGTTCGTGGCAAAGCCGCACAAGTTGCTCTACCTGTCTGGGCGTAGCAATACCAACGGTGTCAGGTAGACCAATGCGCTGTACGCCTGCATCGACAACGGCATCGAAGACATGGAGTAGATCGACAAGGTCACTGCGAAAGGCATCTTCGGCAGAGAACCGAACATAGCGACCAGCGTTCCGCACGCGGCGAATCAGCGGCACAGCATCCGCAATCATTTGTTCGATGCGGCGTCCATGACTGAACGTGCGTAACTGCGTCGAAGTACCATAGAAAAGATTAAGGCCATAGACAGGCGTATCCAATGCAGCCTGCACATCGGCTTCAACACAACGTACATGTGCAATGATGTGCGCCTGTAGATCGAGATTGCAGAGCGCGCGTACAGCGTGTTGTGTCTCCGGCGAGGCAATAGGTGATGGTACTTCAATAAAGGGTACACCAATTGCGTCGAGCATGCGAGCTATTGTTAGACGCTGCTCAAGCGTAAAACAGGCTCCCGTGAATTGTTCGCCTTCACGTAGCGTCGAGTCGAGAATTGTAAGAGTGCTCATTGTGCTTCCTCTCGCTGCTGTGAGAGGTCTCGCAGCACGATTTCAAGTACGTCGATAGCATGAGTATACTCGGCAAGCTGAATATGCTCGTTAGGCGTATGATCGAGGCTTGCATCGCCGGGGCCATAGGCAAGGATATTCTGCCCCCAGACAGGTCCAACAACATTCATATCCGATGTTCCTGTTTTGTGCTTAAAGGTCGGTTGACCACCCGTTGCACGGATGGCTGAGAGAAATGCACGAGCTACAGGCGTTGTACGGCTCGTCTGAAAGGTAGCCTCTTCGCCCGAAAACTGTAGCTGAACGCCAGCTTCATAACCCCACTGCTCTAGTTGCGCTTGTAAAGCTGCACTATCGTAGTCAGGTGGAAGGCGATAGCCGAGTAGCAGATGAGTTTGTTCCTCTAAACCATTCTGCGTGCTAGTGATGCTCCGCAGGGAAGGCAAAAGTGCGGCAAACGACGAGTTAGACGCGTGCTCCGCATTCCACTCGGTGGCGTGTGCGCGAACACGTTCCCAGAATGCCACCGCAACTTCGCTACTGTTCTGGTGTGGGCCAGCACTATGGCTAGAAGGGCGTGCGACACAGCAATCGACCAGCAACCTTCCTTTATAGCCAATCGTCACCGCTTGACTTCCGCTTGGTTCACCGATGATGCACGCCGAGGGTTGATAGCGATGCACAACTGCGTGTGCTCCACGAGACGTTGCTGCCTCCTCTTCTACCACGCCGATCACAATGATTGGTCGCCGTATGTTCCCTGTCTGTGCGACACGAGCAGTGGCAGCAAGAAACGCGGCTAATGGTCCTTTTGCATCTACTGCGCCACGCCCATAAAGAACGCCGTTTTCGATACGTACAGGAATGTTGCCAGGCACTGTATCCATATGACCAAGCAGAATAATAGACTGCTGATCTTCATAAGTTGTGGAGTTATGGGTACTGGCAATGACATTGCCGACTTCATCGAGATGTGCATGGAGTCCCATCTGCTGCGCTTGCTCAACAAGGTATCGTGCAAAGTGCTGTTCCTGGCGTGAGTAGCTTGGAATGGTCAACATGGATTGGAGTAGCATGACAGGGGTGGGCAGCATGACAGGGCTTGCCCCTGTCATGCTGCCCACCCCTGTCATGCTGCCCACCCCTGTCATGCTACTTACCCCTGTCACGTCACTTTCACCTGTTAAAACCTCCTCAACAATGTCTAGTGCATGCTCTAGTTGCTCCTCTGTAATTACAAGAGGTGGCAGCAGACGAATAACATTTGGACCTGCCTGTAGAGCAAGAATGCCGAGTGCGAACAGTGCTTCGAGATACGGCTGTGCGCGGCGCGTGAGTTCGATGCCGAGCAAGAGACCGCGCCCACGGACCTCGCGAATGAGCGGCGAACGAATGGCCCGTAGTCGCTCAAGCGCGTACGCGCCAAGCGTGGCAGCGCGTTGTGGTAGTGCCTCGCGTTCAAGGATATCAAGTGTGGTGAGGGCAGCGGCACAAGCGAGTGGATTGCCACCAAAGGTGCTACCATGCACACCCTTTGCAATGCGTCCACTCTCCATCACACGCGCTCCCAGGCAGATAGCCCCCATCGGCACACCGCCAGCTATAGATTTCGCGAGGCAAAGAATATCAGGCTGCAAATCATAATGCTCACAGGCAAACAATCTTCCGGTACGCCCAAAGCCTGTCTGCACCTCATCCACAATCAACAAGGCACCGCGTTCGTGACAGAGGGCTGCAAGGTCTCGAATGTATGTCTCGTCTGCCACGTGAACACCACCCTCGCCCTGCACGACCTCAATAATCACGGCGGCAGTCTCTTCGGTAATCGCGGCTTCAGCGGCAGCGAGATTGTTGTATCGAATATGAGTTACACCAGGGAGCAGGGGCGCGAAGGGTTCGCGGTAGTGTGGTTCCCAGGTTGCCGAGAGCGCCCCCATTGTGCGCCCGTGAAAGCTCCGTAGTGTTGCAATAATACCTGTACGCCCTGTTGCTAGACGGGCGAATTTGAGCGCGCCTTCTATTGCCTCTGTACCACTATTGCACAAAAAGATATGGTCAAGCCCTGCTGGTGTAAGCTGTGCCAGCCGCTCAAGCAAACGAGAACGAACATCGTTATAAAAGATTTCGGGGCAGGTAATCAGGCGTTGTGCCTGCTCAGCAAGCGTTGCCGCAATCTCTATACGTCCATGTCCGATGTTCGCCACGCCGTAGCCCGCTGTGCAGTCGATATATTCGCGTCCCTCGGCATCCCAGAGCAGCGCACCGCTTCCACGCACGATAGCAACAGCACGTTTTCCATAGACACCGCTTGTATAGGTATTTTCTACATCAATGGTTGAAATCATACGTGACCTCCTCTATATTGAAAATCAATGTAATAATGTCTTCGGTAGGGGCCTCATTCATTACGCCCAATACGCATCAAGGCTACATGACATCATAAGCGATTACAAACTCAGCATTTCTTGGCGTGTTGTATCCGGTGCCTCTATATTTGTTCGTAAGGATGCAGTAGCAATTGTTGTTCCCGATCCATGAAGCACGTCCAGCAAAGACTCATGACCGATGCAAACCCTCGAAACACCACCACTTAAGGCTTCTTGCGCTCCAAGCAGTTTCTTCCGCATGCGTCCCTGTGCATACTGCATGTAGTCTTCTAGTTGGTCAGCAGGAATGCTTTGGACAAGCGTTGTTGGGTCTTCTCTATTGGTGAGCAAGCCAGGAACATTGGTCATGAGTACAAGCGTTTCCGCGTGTAGTGCGCTGGCAACTGCTGCTGCCGCTCTATCGCCATCAACGTTGAGGCGTTCACCTTCGTGGCTTAATGCTAGCGGTGCTATGACAGGTGTGTAACCAGCATTCAACAACATAGTCAGTAAATCGCTATTGACCTGTTCAATTTGCCCTGTATAGTCGTCGCGCAAAATCTGGATACGGCCCTCCGCTGTGAGTGAACGGACAACAGCTTTGCGTCTCGCCACTATTAGCCGCCCATCGACACCTGCGAGGCCAAGTGCGTTGACGCCGTGTTGTTGTAATAAGGCCACAAGTTCGGTATTTAGCTGCCCAGCAACCGCCATTGCATAGAGACGCAGTGTTTCACTATCGGTGTAGCGACTAACCATGCCACCAGGTGATGTCACCATGCGTATCTCATGTCCTACCTGCTGTGAAAGCGTATTCGTGAGATCAGAACCTCCGTGCAGCAAAACAACTCGTTGCCCACGCGCAACACAATGCACAATACCGCGGACAACTGCCGTTGTTGCGACACCTACACCCCCGCCAATTTTTACGACAAGCGTCATACTACATGTCCTCTCTTTATGCTGGATGCAAGCCGGGGAAGGTTAAGCCCGTTGTCTCATCCCACCCGTACATACTGTTCAGGGCTTGCACAACGTTGCCTGCGGCCCCCTTCATTAGATTGTCCAGGGCAGCAATGACCACGATACGTTGTTGATCGGCATCGTACTCAAAGCCAATATCGCAGTAGTTACTACCGGCGAGAATCTTTGGTTCGGGATAGCGATAGACGCCGTTACGCTCTTTGACGATGCGTATAAATGGCTCTTGCTGATATGCTTCACGATAGAGCCGCCACAAGGCGCGTTCGTCAACACGTTCACGTAGAAAGACATGCGCCGTAATCAGCACTCCACGCACAAGTTCAATCGCGGTAGCAGAAAACGCGATGTGTTGCTGTAACACACTCTCATTCAAAAGCCCTAATTCCTGTATCAGTTCAGCCGTATGGCGGTGGCGCGTCGGTTGAAACGAGCGAACAGCACCACTACGATCAGGGTGATGACTTCCCGCGCCAGGGGTCGCACCGGCAGCAGATGAACCAACCTTTGCATCAACAACAAGCGGAACACGTTCGTCGGCTAGCCGTGCTCGGTAGAGTGGAGCTAGCCCTAGAATAGCCGCTGTTGCCATACAACCCGTTCCACTCACCAGGGATGCCTCGCGTAGTTCTTCTCTGTGCAGTTCAGGTAGACCATACACGGCCTGCTCTTGTAGGAAAGATGCTGGATGTGTCTCGCCGTACCACTGTTGGTACAGTTCCGGTGAACGCAAACGAAAGTCCGCAGACAGGTCGATGATCCGTGGCGCAAGCTCTCGGTACCGCTCGATTTCTCGTGACGATGCACCATGCGGTTGACAGAGAAACACTAAGTCACATGATGTCAGGTCGTTGGGATGACAAAACCGCAAAGAGCATAGCTTTCGCAGGTTCGGGTGCGTACTGTGGACGTATTGCCCTGCGTAACTACTCGACGCGACCTGTGCAACCTCGACATGTGGATGGAAGAGTAACAGGCGTATCAACTCACCGCCGGTATAGCCTGACCCTCCCACGATTGCAACACGCATAGGATTCATCGCAAGACTCCTTCTCGTGTATGGCTCAGTACATAATCCAACATCAGGCCAGGGATATCGACACTTGTAGGAGCAATGCTATTACGAAACTCCATCGTGGCGTTGATCTCGTTGACAAGCAATCCTTCTTCCGCGTCTTCTAAGATATCGATTGCTAGAATGCCGCTGCCAACCGCTTGCGCAGCACGTGTGCAGAGCGTATGCAGTTCAGATGTGACTGGACAATTGCTGGTCACGGCTCCGCGTGCGGTATTTGTTACCCAATGTTCACTCGTACGGTAGATAGCACACACAGTTTGTTCTCCTATGACAAAGGCACGAATATCGCGGTGTGGCTTGTCAATGTACTGCTGAATGTAGTGCGTGTGATGCTGATAGCTCCCAAGCGTCTCCTGGTGCTCTAGCACAGCTTCAGCAGCGTCATGGTCATTGATACGAGCTAGCAGGCGACCCCACGAACCTGTAACAGGCTTGAGTACAACTGGATATCCTAGCGTCTCAATACCACGCACGGCAGTTGGCGCGTCAAAGGCTAGCAGTGTACGTGGTGTTGGAACACCTGCGTGCAACAGAGCGAGAGTCGTGAGCAGTTTGTCGTTGCATGTTGCCGTTACCACTGCCGAATTAAAAACGGGAATACCCCAATGTTCCAAGACGGAAAGCACTGCTAGACCACGCGATTGGCTCATACTACGACACAGGACGGCATCATAAGTTTGCCAACGTGCTTCTGGCTGTGCTAGATCGAGTAACAGTTCGCCATCGTCGATAATGTCAAATGTGACGTTACGGCGGTCCAACGCTTCTATCAATAATTTCTCTTCCACGCGTATACGCGATGTGAGAATAGCGATATGCGTCATACTATTCTCCCCAATCCTCTTCGACCGTTGGTGCAAGCGCAACAGCGGGTTGTTCCAGGCTTAACACCTCTAGTTCAGCGTTACAATCTGGACAGTACATAATCTCATTGACTAGCAGACCCTGTAGGTTAATTGCTGCATCACACTCTGGGCAGTTGGCGGTAAGATTGGTTGTTGGTATTGTATCCATGATAGCTATCTCTCCTCGTAAAATTGGTTAACAAACAGAATGATACACAAAAACGCTCTTTGTCCTCTCTACTTGGAGAAGGACAAAGAGCGTTGAATACGCTTTTGCGGTGCCACCTTCGTTCGCTGGTGCCTCACGACACCAACCTCGTTATGTATGTATGGTCCATACATAATGCCTGATAACGGAGGCTTCCGATTGAGTTCTAATCTCGTCTGATGTGAGAAGGGCGTAATGACTTAGGCCCCTACATTGCATGCGATTTCTTCTCATGGCGCAGGGTCTTTTTTCGCGGTTAGTCAACATATGGGCGTTCCACCATTGGCCCACTCTCTGGATGCGCCGAAGTCCGTTACTCGTCCCTGCATAGCTTTTTCGTATTATGTTGTTTCGCTTGAGGAGAGTAAGGAAAAGAGGCAAATAAAAACGCCCACCATCCTTCTCTCTGGGAAGGACGAAGAGCGACTTCGTGGTACCACCTTCATGCGTTCATGCTTCACAGCATAAACCTCGTTCTGCAGGGACCGATGTATCGCGTCCTATTCGACAATCGTTCTTTAAGAAAGGACGCGATACATCGGTCCTACAGGATGCCTGATAACGGAGGCTCCCGACCAAGTTCTAATCTCGTCTGTTATGACGAGGGCCTAATGAATTAGGCCCTCGTCATAACATGCGATTTCTTCTTGTAGCTTCAGAGTTTTATTCACAGTGAGGAACGTATGAGCTTTTCACCAACCGCTCATTCTCTGAACGTCACACCGTACTGTTACTCGTCTCGTCAAAGCATTGTGTATGCTGTTGTTTTTGTGTTGATAGAGGTATACCATGCTCATAAAAGATTGTCAATACTTTTTCTGCATGTCCTCAGAAAATTTATCGTTTGTAGATATTTTACCCATACTCTATGGTAAAAACTCACTCCTTCTAAAAGATGGAGTAGAACTAGGGCACCCTGTCACGCTCCTACATAGCCAATAACATCGGAGCCACCTTGTGTGCCACCAGCACCGGTATTCCAGTACATAGGGCGTTCACTGACGAAGTAGGAACCAGCAGATGCTTGTACAGTCATCGCAACGGCACATGAGTAGCGCGGGTCAGGTCCTGTTGCAAGCAGATATTGACGTACAAGGGCTGCTACGTCCAACGTTGAGCGTGTGTGTGCCTTCACGAGAATGCTCCCCGGTGTGTAGCTATGACCATAATTGTTTAGTAGTGTCACGCTAACAGTTTCATCACTACCAGTTGGGTTCTGCAGAATGAGCCACTCGTTATATCCAACAACGGCATAGCCTTCAGCAAAGGTATAAGAGTTGACGGTTGCGGGTCCAACTTGACCAATGATATCCGAACCACCACTCGCGGCAAGCGTAAAGCCATTGCTACTCGTGATAGTGTGATTGTATTGGAAGAACATTTCGCGTTGTACCACAATTGCCGCACCGGTCGATGTTACCTCGGCGGAGACCGCGTTTGGAGGAATATTTGCATTCACATTCCACAACGTCTGACTCATCGAACCAACGGTACCAGTGACAACCTTTGTAGAGCCGTTGCCAAGTTGCAACGTAATTGTGACGTTCGCTGCTGCTTTCGCTATGCTATCGAGGTTCGAGATCGCCAGATATTCCTGCGATTTACCACCTGTATAGCCTTCAGCGAAGAGCCAATCATGTGATAATGTTTGTGAGCCAACAACTGATGTAGCACCTGTGACTGTGCCAGCGTTGCCTTCGGCTACACGCCCAAAGTAGTCAGGTCGTTCCACAACAATAGGTTGTGTCGAGGTAACAACTGCGGCAACGTGCTTGGGAAGACCAGCTGCGCTACTTGGAGAGAGAGTACCGCGCCGTCCACTATTCACATTGATGCTCTGTGCCCCAACAGTTTGACCATTGGCATAGTAGGTTGCGGTAACTGTGGCTCCATTATTTGTGGGGGGATTTAACGCGGTCAAAAACGATGTGAAACCGCTGTTTGTTGGAATATCCGCAAAGTAAAAGGTCTGCCCCAGGTGTGTCACACCAACTACATCACTACCACTATTGATGCCATGCCATGAGAAGTACTGCGGACGCTCTGCCACAACACCACTACATGAAGAAGGATTCACAGAAACAATTGCAGCAACGGATAAAGCTGTTGCATTCGTGTCAAGAATACCCATATCGGTATTCACCGACTCGGTCCAACGTGAGGCATGTGTCACAGTAAATGACTTGGTGACAGGGCTACCTACCTCTGGTAGATACTGCACATTGACAGAACAATCGTTACTAGGATCGGGATTGTCGATAGTCAAGAATTCTTTAAAAGATGCCCCGACGCGGCCTTCCGCGAAATACCAGACACCACTCACGGGTGCAGATGTCGGGGCATACCTGTGAAGATGCTGATAGATAGCTAAACCATAGCCAGCCGACGGCGTTCCATTGTAGTCAGTAACAAGCAGTGGATATGAGCACGTATTGCCTCGCATCGCCCATGAAAAGCCCATCCAACCCATATGATGCGCGTCGTAGTATGAGAGCAACTGATTCATGTAGTTGCTATCACAATCATACTCTCCACTTTCAGCAGAGACGACAGGATATGTCCGACTTGGTATGCCGAAGGCAGTATCCCAGGTGTTTGGTAGCTTGTCAGTATAGGGGTATGGATGTGTGTCATAGACGAGATTCGCACCCGAAAGCTTATAGGTATCGAGTTGACTAAGATCATAGCCCCACTGCATGCCACCAACCAACACCAAGTTATTCGCCCCGGTATTGCGTATAGCGTTTACAAGCGCTTGCATACCCACACCAGGATAGGAGAAGGATTTGATGCACTGACAATCATCCGAGTAACCACTATCGTTCGCTATTGGACATCCACCCGTCCAGCACGTCCATGTGCCTGGATGTGGCTCATTGTATGCCTCGAAGAGAACATTAGGGTAACTTTTATAGATAGGAGCAACTTGCTGCCAGAAAACGATGCTATCTGCATCTGCCATGGCCCACGGACCACCACCCTGTCCCGATTGTCCAGCCGCGTCGGTCCATTGGAGATCAAGCACAACATTGAGTTTGAGCGCCGTTAACGTGTCAACAACCTGCTTGACGGTATTCTGGTACTGCGACGCGCTGCAAGGATACGTGGGCGCGCCCTTTAACCAGAAACCTTCTGAGAGGGGAAGCCGTACTGTATTTGCGCCCCAATAGGTTCCAGTCGTAGTATTCACACCAGGTCCCAAATATGCGAGATGTTGTTGGTCAAGGGGACCTTCGCCAGAACAATTATACTCAAGGCCATCACGCGCAATGCCATGAAAGAGATATGCTTGCCCACTTGCGTCTACAATGGTATTACCCTTCACGCTATAAGGTCCATTGGCAGTAGCGTTATGAGGGAGACTAACAGAGGCAGCAGCATGAGCGGCACTTGTATGAGTGTTTGAGGAAGGATTAAAGCAAATGACTACCGCCGCGAGCAGAACTAGCACTACGCTGCCTGATACTACCATTTTCAGAGAAGATGACATAGCTTATGTTCCTTAAAATTACATAGTGATAATAAATACTAATATCGGCTTCGTAAGCCTATAACTTCAGTCTAACTATGACGTATACAGAGCAGGATGAATATATTTTTAGAAAATTTAGACAAGCGACGAACGGGCGACCACCATTTGGAAAGCCCTGGAAATAAGATTCCCCCAAATGTACTAGTTTTTGTACACATCCATGTATGCATTTATACTAATGATGGGGATGTCCGTCCTATAGATAGGAGGACTTTATGGAAGTAGAATTTTTTTCCAAATATAGGAATACTATGTATAAAAATACTACCATTTCAGTACTCTGTCTTATTTTATTGCTCTGCTTGTCAGCATGTGGAAACAACGCAGCAACACCAGTAGCGAGTGGGACACCGTCAAAGGAGGCACTACCGACACCGACCGCTACGGCAACCCACAGGCCGAGTACAGGCTTAATTCCAGCTTTGCCTACCACACAGCCTACAGCGAAACCGACAAAAGGGACAACACCTGTAGCAACACCAACCCAAAAGCCATATCAACCTGTTGGTGGCAACGGTGGTACTGGTACTGGTGGCAATGGCGGTGGTAACGGTGGCAATGGCGGCAACAGCAGTGGTGGTACTAATACTAGTCGCCCTCTCCTTGCCTTTTATTATTCATGGTACACCCCTTCGTCGTGGTGTAGTTGCCGTATGTCTGATCTACCTACAACACAATATAATTCGAGCGATGACACCACCATTAACCAACAGGTCACGGAGGCAGCGGGTGCTGGTATCACTGGCTTTATCAGTTCCTGGTGGGGTCCTGGTGATGTAACTGACACAAATTTCTCTAAACTCCTGGCACATTCTGCCGCACTTGAAAGCAGAACAGGCGCTCATTTTGCCTCAACAATTTACTTTGAGAGTGACGCTCCCACACTCAACGGCACAGCAAATATGGTGAATGCATTAAACTATATGGCGACACACTATAGCAATGACCCCCACTTCCTGCACTGGCAAGGCAAACCCGTGTTCTTCTTCTGGAATCCATTAGGGGGAGGACGCACGATGGCACAATGGGCCTCCATACGCAGTCAGGTGGATCCCAACAATCAAATGATCTGGTCTGCTGAAGGCGTTTCAATGACCTTGTTGAATGTTTTTGATGGCATTCATCTCTTTAGTGGTGGCTATTGGGGTATTCAACATGGTGACATGCCGACAGTTGATCGGGGTTTTCGTAACCAAATCAATGCATATAATGCTGCGAATAACACTCATAAGATATGGGCGGCGGGTGTCATACCCGGCTATGACGACACGCGTATTCCTGGACGCACAGGCACCTATATTGTGCCGCGCAACAATGGTGCGACCTATCAGCAAAGTTGGGCGGGTGCGCTCTCAAGTCAGCCCGACTGGATTACCATTACCAGTTTTAACGAGTGGTTCGAGGGTGCAACGATCGAACCAAGCGTAATGTATGGCAATCAATATCTCACCCTCACACAACAATTTGCCAAACAATGGCATGGCTAATTCTATTCGCTTACTACTTCGTTTGTAATATAACTACTTATATACATTTATGCATTTGAACTATTAGAACATCATTAATTTTTCTCTATGCACCACATATATGTCTCTTTTCGCTAGGCTTATACGTGATACTATCAGTCGAAGCAAAAGACGATGTTCTTGGTGAATGTCACTAACATATTGTAAATCGTAAGTAAAGAAGGAGAAATATCTTGGCAATTCATACTACTATAGTAGCCGCCGCATTTGAGCGAGAGGGTGATGCAAGGCGTGCTCTTGATGCTCTTAAGCAGGCAGGATTTGGTTACGATCAGGTTGGTGTTGCAACACAGGGACAGGGCAACGTCAATCTGCTCCATGATTTAACAGACCTGGGTGTCTCACGCGATTATGCTTCCTACTACGCCCAGGAATACAAGAATGGCCGTACAGTGGTATCAGTCAGACCTGATGGGCGTGATCAGGAAGCGCACGATCTTCTCCATCGCTATAACGGCTACGACTTTGAACATCAGTCAGGGTACAAACAGCAGAGCAGTTATGCTGCCAACCAGACCGTTACTGACCAGACAACAACTGGTCGTGCAAATGTTGCTGCAAACCAGGGTATGGTTGCTGATCGTACTGCAGCCGACTATGCACAGGATGAGTTCCATCAGCCACGTTCTTTGAGACTTCGTGAGGAGCGCCTCAATGTCTCGAAAGAGCGCGTACAGGCTGGTGAGGTTGAACTGCACAAGGAAGTTGTTTCAGAGCAGAAGACGATCAATGTTCCTGTCACACACGAGGAAGTGGTCATCGAGCGCCATGCAGTTACCGGTGGCACGGTTGACAACACGCCTATCGGCGAAGGCGAGACCATTCGTGTTCCTGTAAACGAGGAGCAAGTCAACGTTACAAAGAATACAGTCGTAACGGGCGAAGTTGCAATTGGCAAGCGTGCCATTGAAGAGAATCAGCAAGTAACGGATACAGTTCGTCGTGAAGAAGCTCGTATTGATGAGCAGGGTAACCCGACCATTCATGGTGCACAGAGTGACAACTTGCACACGGGCACAACCAATGTTGATGATACAAGGACAAACCGAGGGAACCTCTAGGCAAATGAATATGTAGAGAGGATAACTTCCGTTACTCTATTCTTGCTCAGCCCACTCTTGCTGCACTATATACACAGTGCAGCAAGAGTGGGCATTTCTTTTATGGTAGTATAAACATGTTTCATGTCACTACTTGACACCTGTAACATAGAATGATACTATTTAAGTGGATTTATATGCCATTAAAGAGCAGGGATGAGATAAAAAATGAAACGGGCATTTCCGTTAGCAGTCTACACAGCCGCATGAGCGATTTCGCCAGAGCTTGTGCGGCAGGAAGTAGTGGCACTATATGATGCAAGGACTCACTTGACGTTCAAGTGAGTCCTATCCAATGTCGGTTTCAGCATCTTCTGTGGTCCCCATCCTCCTTTGTTTGACTCTCCACTATCATGGCGTGTATCGCTAAATCCAAACACTCTCTTGTACAGATTGTGTTGTTGTGATTTTGCGTGACACCGTGTGCTTTCCCTCACATCCATGCGCGAGAGTATGCTCAAGCATTCCGCACAATTTTTATGCTATTCGTCAATTCACATGAAAAGCACACGCAAAAGGATACATTCTACATGCTACAAGTCAATCGTATACGGCTCTCGTATGGGCCGCGCCTTATATTAGATAACATTTCGTTTACCGTTGCACCAGGAGAAAAGGCTGGACTAATCGGCGTCAACGGCGCAGGCAAAAGCTCGCTCCTCAAAATTGTCGCAGGCGTTCAGGAGTCCGATGGGGGCAATGTTTCGCGCCCACGCACCTACGGCTACCTCTCGCAGGATATTGCACATGAAGCACCCGTCGAAGAGGGCAGTACCGTTCGTGACTTCATTTTCACAAGTACGGGACTCGATAAAGCTCTGGCAGACTACGAAATGCTCTCGATGAAAATCGCTGAGACGCAGAACGGTAATTTGCCCAGGCTGCTAGAACGCTTTTCAGAGGCACAAGAAGCTCTTGATCTGCTTGGATATTACGATGCCGACGCACGTATTGAACAGCTTATCGCAGGCTTGAACATTGGTGGTGTTACGCTTGATCGCCATGTCACTACCTTAAGTGGTGGTCAGAAGACAAAGCTCGCACTTGTACGCTTGCTTTTCCAGGCTCCTGAACTGCTTCTGCTCGACGAGCCGACAAACTTTTTGGACGTTGACGCAACGGCTTGGCTAATGGACTTTCTCGACACCTACAATGGCGCGCTACTCATCATCTCGCACGACCTGGACCTGCTTGACCGCAGCATCAACAAAGTGCTGCGCTTGAACGAGTTCACTCATAAGCTAGAAGAATATCGTGGCACCTACTCGAACTATCTTACAGCAACAGGCGATGCGCTTGCATTAATGGAGCGCACCAAAGCGCAGCAAGACCGCGAGATTGCGCGTCTCCGCAAAACGTCAGAGAAGCTGCGTGGCTATGGCGCAACGCGTGTCAGTCAGCGTATCGCCATGGATAAGCGCGTTGCGGTGCTCGAAGCAAGCCAACCTCATCTGCCGCAGACGAGCCGCAAGATCAAGATTGATTTCCCGGTGCGCATGCCAAGTAGTCAGCTTGTGGCGCAGGCCGATCATCTGCATAAGCGCTATGATACAAAAGTCATCCTGAAAGATATTAGCTTTGAAATCGTGCGTGGACAACGCCTTGTCATCGTGGGACTTAACGGTGCCGGGAAAACCACGCTTCTGCGTAGCATGCTTGGCTATACACCATTGAATTCTGGCAAGGTGACGATGGGCGACCGTGTACGCATCGGCTACTATGCGCAGGAAAACGAGGGACTGGATTACGAGAACGAAGTACTCGATGAGGCTACCGATGTCTTGCCAGAGGATAGTAAGCGCGTTCGTGGTGTTCTGGGACGTTTCCTTTTCAACGGAGATCGGGTCTATCAGAAAATTGGTACACTTAGCGGCGGTGAGAAGACACGTTTAGCACTTGCTAAGATGGTGCTTGACGGTCCTAACTTGCTGGTACTCGACGAGCCAACAACCAACCTCGACGCCATGTCGAAGAACATTATTGGCGAGGCACTTGGAAGTTATAATGGCACCATTATCGCTGTAACTCACGATATCGAATTCGTCAGAAACCTCAAGCCCAACACACTGCTCATGATGCCCGAAGGCAGAATACTGCCCTACGATGAGAAGTACGATGCTATGCTGGAACGTGCATAATCGTCTCGCAAAATAGTAAGTGGCGCAAGGAGTTCGCATGCAAGCTCCTTGCGCCACTTACTATTTTGCGAAAGAGACCTACGCTTTTATATGACGGTAGGTGAAAATGTGATGGAAAGAGAAGTTATAGACCAGAACAAGTATTAAAGCTGCGGCCTGCGCGATAATCGCGGGAAGATGACCGACAGAACTAAAGCCAAATTCGATAAGAAAGGTGAGTAGACTACCTCCAACAGAGGTCAATTGGAAACGTGCACAACGCGCTATCCATGAGCGACTGCGCCCAGGCAAATATCGAAACGTGAAGTGATCATTTGGAATGAAATTTGCCATAATTGAAATTTCTGCTGCCAGAACAGAGGCAATTATATTATGTGTAGTGGTACTTACCGGTAGAGGAATGTGATAAAAAACAACATAGAAAACCACGAGGTTCACTATTGCCGCAATACCACCAAAGAGCACAAACGTAGACAAACGCTGCAATAAGCCTGCGCGCCCACGCGTTATCATATCAGCAACATCTAACAGAGCGTTGACAATTCCCCACGGAGTAGGGCGATAACTTTGGGGCTTTACAAGTGGTGTTGAGGGAAGTATCTCTTGCAGAATTTGTTCTTGTGCCAGCAAATCAGCTGACTCAACGATATCAAGACTATCATTTTGCGTTAAAAGGCGTTCCATCCGTTATACGTACTCCAAACTAAGCATACATAATTTCCATACCATTTTCAAAACGGTTCCCGCGAGACGAAAGTAACACGCTAGCCATGATGCTATAATGATAGAACTACTGTCTCATAGGAAAGTGTAGCGAAACAGTACCTATAGAGAGGGGGGATATATACATGGCATTAGAACATACTCCAACGATGAGTGTTGAAGAATATTTTCAACTCGATGAGAATAGTCCTGATATACGCTACGAATATCTTGATGGCTACGTATACATGATGTCAGGTGGCAGTGCTAATCACGCTACAATCGGTGGCAATATCTATGCTCTTTTAAAGAGCCTACTACGTGGCGGTTCATGTCGTGCCTACAACTCTGACATGAAAGTGTGTGTCTCAGAGAGACGCTACTTTCATCCCGATGTTACTGTCACCTGTGATCCTCATGATCGAGGAACGGCTAAAATTATTCGATCCCCACGCCTTGTTGTTGAAGTTCTCTCTCCAAGTACAGAGGTGTTTGATCGAGGTAAAAAATTGCAGTGCTATCTTGCATATCCATCTGTCGAAGAATATCTTCTTGTAGATGCACAATCAATAAGGATAGAGAGATACCGAAAAGAGCAAAAAAGGTGGATTTATGATGTATTTGAGTTCGGTGATGAGGTTGAGTTAGCTTCTCTCAATGTACGGTTCCCGATAGCAGATGCCTATGAAGACGTGATTTTTGAAGAAGAAAACAACAACAATTTGCACACATAAGGTCCAGCCCTCGTTTGTAACACAGGTGTTACAAACGAGGGCTGGACCTTATGTGTGCAAGCACTATGCTAGATGCGGAACGCTCGCCGCACGTTTGAGTCCACGAGGAAGTAGAGCAAGATGATGACAGGAATAATCATTTGAGCAATATTACCAGCCACGGTGCCTGTCCCTCGTATCAACGCGATAATGTTTGGAAGCAGACTAAGCACCTCAATGATGATAACGGACCAGTATGCCCAGCGTCGTAATGTCCACAGGCCGAAGACAAGTAAGAGCGTAACAACACCTATGATAATAAAGATAGTTCCTATGCCAACGCCAAACGTGTCTACAAATTTGGCAATTATCGTATGCCCGTGCTGCACAACTCTATGACTAAGCGAGTTTGCAGCAAGAATGAGGAGAATGCCTGCGATGACTTCAAGCAAGCCCTGAATGCCTAGCAGGACAGCCATGATCGTTACGCCGCGTGGACGTTCCCGATGAGCCATCATCGTGTTTTCCGCCCTGGTTTCCATCCTGTTTTCCATAAGAGTTTTCCCTTCGTGAGAACAAAAGAGACAATCTGAACCGATTGACTATGAAGCGCAAAGCATCCTTTGGTGGCCTTTTGCAACTTATTACGTCCTGACCATTTCTCATGTTTGAGTTGTGCCGCCTTGTGCGTTCCCAAATACAACAGTTCCACACCTGCGCCGCTTCCATTTGGGCGTCACATAAGCATCGAAACTGTGTCAGGGATAAAGTATTCAGTTGTTAGATTTTGACGGTGTTCATCTGCTCCACTTTACCACATATGGAACGTAGTTTGCACAAGGGAAAACGATAGCGAAAGCGCTACACGAGGTTTGTTCGACGCTCAATTACGGCTAGTGCTTCGTTTGTGACACCCCATTTGTCTGCAAACTTGCGGTAGGTACCATCGGACTTCACTGCATTGAAAGCCGCCTGCATTGCGGTCAGCATAGAAGCGTCGCCCTTGCGTACCGCGATGCCTTCCTGAGCCGCATTGACAACATTACCGCCAACCTCAAACTGTCCAGGATTGAGTTTGTTGTAGTAGTCAGTTACAGGTGAGTCCTGATAGGTTGCGACAACACGCTTGTTTACCAACAACTGAA
>JAABUQ010001728.1_pt1 | contig 45721 bp, 45 predicted proteins | sample 5560001 | NCBI WGS metagenome assembly JAABUQ01 (sample SAMN10711888, study PRJNA513371) | rock metagenome | isolation source: Antarctica rocks | place: Antarctica: Victoria Land, Finger Mt nord | collected 2015-12-18 | reverse complement strand
GCGAAACCGGTGAGCCTTTGTGGCCCATCGAGGAGCGCCCTGTGCCGCAATCCGACATGCCCGGCGAGCACACTTGGCCCACGCAGCCCTTCCCTCTGAAACCGCCGCCGTTCGCGAGGCAGAGCTTCACAGCCAACGATCTAAGCCCGTTCCTTGAAGACAAGCAGGAGCGCGCGCATTGGCGTGATGAAATTCAAAGCGCTCGCAATGAGGGATTGTTTACGCCCCCTGGGATTCGAAACACTGTTGAAATGCCGGGCAACAACGGCGGCGCGAACCTCGGCGGTGCGGCTATCGATCCGGCAACCGGGACACTGTACGTCGTCTCAAAAGATTTGCCGGCCATGCTGAAACTCGAGCTCGCTCCCAAGCAAAATCAAAGCCAAGCTGCTTCTCCGCGAGAGCAAGGCCGCTTTGTGTTTGAGACCAATTGCCGGATATGCCACGGTGCGGATCTGAAAGGGCAGCCGCCGGCTGTTCCGTCGCTTGTAGACATTCGTGCAAGGTTCACGGCTGACCAGATTGCCAGCATCGTGAAACATGGGCGCGGGCCGATGCCGGCATTCGCAAATTTATCCGATGCGGACGTGCAAGCGCTCCTCGCGTATCTTTCGAATCCGAAAGCAATTCGCCCGAGTGTCAATGACCGCTCGACACAGCCCGAAAAGTCGTCTGCGGTTGATCCGGTAAACGCCCATTATCGAAGCGGCTTTGGATTTATGTTTACGAGCAGTGGACTACCGGTGATTGCGCCGCCCTGGACGTCACTTACCGCATACGATCTCAACGAAGGAACGATTAAATGGAAAGTGCCGCTGGGAGAAGTTCCCGAACTCGCGGCGAAGGGTTTCAAAGATACGGGCTCTCATTTTCCGAAAGTGGCTCCCGTCGTTACTGCGGGAGGGCTCATCTTTACCGGCACGCGGGATCGGAAGGTACGCGCTCTCGATGCCGGAACCGGGCAGGTTCTTTGGGAATACGAATTGCAAACGGCTTTGGAGGGAATGCCGGCCGTGTATGAGATAGCTGGCCGTGAGTATGTAGCGTTCTGTGCAGCGGCGCAGGCGACCACACATACGCATGATCTTCCGGGCCATCCGGCGTCGCATCGTGCGATACCGGGAGCTTACGTCGCATTTGCGTTGCCTGAATAGTTGAGTTACGGGACGAGCCGGGCGGATAGAACAAGGAAGATGCATGCGTCGGAGTTTCCAACGTTTGCTTTACCGACGATAACCTTCTGGCCTTCGTGAAGATCTACGTCTGTCTGGATTGCTACGTTCCTTTGCTCACCGGTTGCGAGAAAAAACCGGGAATCGAAGTAAAAACCACTTAAATGTATTGCGGAAGGCTCACCTGACGTTTTTGCTGAATCATAGCCGATCTTGTATATGCTTGGTCTTGCAGGAGCTGAGTTACTTTGCGCCGTTGTCATCATGCCCTCTGAGGACGCTTTAGCGTTCTGCGCGGAGCGAATGAGCATCGTGCTGAGGAGCTGGTAATGGTTATACGGGAAGATGGCTCGCAACTGCTTCACTACTGGCGCAAGCGCCTCACCAGTGATGTCTTGCACCCCGGATATCGGTTCTGCGCCACCGCTGATGACATAGACCGTCGTCTCCATGTTTCGCTCGCTGGCCGCAGCCGCAGGCGTGATCGCGTTCAGGGCGTCCAATTCCTCGATCGTGCGTTCAACCTTCGCCACATCAGCTGACTTTCCGGTCAGAACGATGGCCTTCAGCGCATCACTTACCTGGTAATGAATGCCCGACCAGCTCGCCGCCAAGCTGCCAATGGCCAGTGCGTTTCCATGGACGCGCACAATCTTCACTGTATTCTCCGGCTGCGGCGGTTCCGTGCTTGCCGTCTGGGCAGACAGCAGAAGTGGGCAGAGTAGCAAGCCTCTAGCGAGTCTAATTTTCATGGCGGTCAGTTTCTCCTTCGAGAGGTAAAAGAATCACAATATTGGGATCGGCCGTAATCAGCTTTAAATGAGAAGAGCCGTCCAAACCAGTTACCAGCAATGCCGCACGAATACCTGCTTGCACGTGCGCTCCTCTGGCTCGCGATCTGTGTTGTTTCGGCGTGGCTGACCAGGACAGATCGGAGAACTGGCGCGGTATGGGCCGAATACTTGGCAGCTGAATCGGTTCCTGTTTTAGAGCCGTGTCAGGTTGCTTTCGATTGAGCAGCAGCGCGCAGATCTTCACGACCCCTGCGACGGCCGCTACAGCAGTGTCCCAGTGCCACAACCGGCGTCCGCGTCTCGAGTTTTTAACCCGGTCGCTAACGGTTTTGCGAACGAGCTGCAGATCCTCATGAGTAGGTTCCGGAAACGCGGAAGATAGTAACTGCCGAACGTTCTCGATTTCGGCAATCGTACCGCGGCACTCGCCACAAATCGCCAAGTGTGCTGCTACTCCGGAGCGCTCGGGCGTGTCAAGTTCTCCACCGGCGTACAATGCCAGCGAAAGTTCGTTTGGATGGGTGTTCATTCCCGCCCCCGAATCTGCGCCGAAAGAAAATGCCTCATTTTGACTCTGCCCGTCGAAATCTGCGATCGCACCGTCGCCTCCGTCGAACCGAGAATGCTCGCCACCTCCGGGGTTGAATAGCCTTCGAGATCACGCAGCACGATGGCTTGCCGCTCGCGTGTCGAAAGCTCCTGGAGGGCGGCGAGAACCAATTTCTTCTCCTCCGTTGCCGACGCGCTCTGCTCAGGATCGTGCCCAACACTTGCTGTGTCGCCAGCTACATCCAGCGGCAGATTGTTCTTTGCCCTGCGCTGGAGATCGAAGCAGACGTTTACCGTGTTCGGTACAACCAAGGGCCGAGATCCTTATCTTCATCGATCGTTCTGATCTTTTTGTACAAACGGAAAAACACGTCCTGCGCGGCATCTCTGGCCGCCTCGCGGTTGAGCAGTAATCGCTGCGCCAGTCGCAGAACGCGGCGCTCATGCAGCCGTACCAAGACGTCGAATGACTCTGCGCTGCCGGCCTTCGCTTCCTGAATCAACTCGCGCAGGCGGTCAGGCTCGAACATGAAAAACCGAACGGACGGGATCGCCATTTGCATGGCTCGCGCAACACCTCACTCGTTATACGCAGTTACCTGGGCAAATGTTGAGAATTAAGCTGTGAAAAAGTGTCGGGCGGGCACCCCGGACGTGAACGGTGGAGGGCTCTATTGGGGCGGCTGGTGGGGATCGAACCCACGACATCCAGAACCACAATCTGGCGCTACTACCGACTGAGCTACAGCCGCCGCAACACCATCGAGTTTAACATTTGAATTACGCTACAAGTCTCACATCAGGCTGATCGGGTCGACATCGATCACGAGCGCGGTTGCTTTCCATTTCTCCCTTTCGGCAAAGTCCCGCAACTTATGTAACGTTTCTCGCAGCGTCGTACGCTTGGCAGACTTCAGTAAGAGTTGGTAGCGATACTCATTCTTCACTCGCAGAACGGGAGCTTCGGCTGGGCCCATCACGCGCAGGGCGTCAGGAGGCGGAGTCAAAAGATAGCCAAGCTGCGTAGACAAGCGCAGCGCCTCTTCCTGCTTCTCAGCTCGCACAACGACATTCGCCAATGCCGCGAACGGCGGATAGCGAAGCCACTTGCGAAACTCCAGTTCTTTGCGATAGAAGCCTTCGTAATTCTGTTCCGCGGCGAAGCGCACCGCGTAGTGATCAGGATTCAGCGTTTGGATAATCACCTCGCCGGGAACGTCGCCGCGACCTGCTCGCCCGGCCGCTTGTGTAAGGAGTTGAAAACTGCGCTCAGCGGCGCGAAAATCCGGCATGCTCAATCCAATATCGGCCAAAACCACGCCGACCAGCGTGACGTTCGGGATATCGTGACCCTTCGCGATCATTTGTGTTCCAACCAGGATGTCGATCTCGCCATCGCGAAAAGCTTGAAGAATGCGCTCGAAAGAACCCTTGCCACTGGCCGTATCGCGATCGAGGCGCGCAATGCGCGCGGTGGGCAGATGCTGATGAAGTTCCTCTTCCACGCGCTCGGCGCCAGTCCCTAAAAACTGGATATAGTCGCTGCCGCACCGCGGGCACGCAGACGGGATGTTCTCCGCATAGCCGCACGTGTGGCAGAGCATTCTGCGATCGCGCCGGTGATGTGTCAGCGAAACCGAACAGTTTTCACACTGCATGCGTTCGCCACACGCACGGCACACCAGAAAGCTTGAGAATCCCCGGCGATTGAGCAGCAGCATGGTCTGCTCGCCTTGCGCCAAGCGTTGCGTTATCTGCTCGAGTAGCCGGCGCGAAAACGTCGTCTGCCGCTTCGTCTCGAGAAACTCGAGCCGCATATCGACAATGGCCACCTGCGGCATCGGCCGTTGTGCGATGCGCGCCGGCAGCGGCAGCATCGTGTACTTCTTCTGCTCGGCGTTGTACCGGGTTTCGATGCCGGGCGTCGCTGAGCCAAGCACAGCTACCGCTCCGGCCTGTTTGGCCCGAACTAGGGCCACATCCCGCCCGTGATACCGCGGTGTTTCCTGTTGCTTGTAACTGCCGTCGTGCTCTTCGTCGACCACCAGCAGTCCCAAATTCTGAACAGGTGCAAACACTCCGGAGCGCGTGCCGACTACGACGCGCGCCTGGCCATTGCGTATGCGACGCCACTGGTCCGCCCGTTCGGCATCTCCAAACGCAGAATGCAGAATCGCCACTTGCCGGCCGAAGCGGTGAAAAAATTGCCCTGCCATGGCGGGAGTCAAAGCAATCTCGGGAACGAGCAGCAGCGCATTTTTGCCACGCGCGAGAGTTGCTTCGATGCTGCGCAGATAGACTTCCGTTTTGCCGGAACCGGTCACGCCTTCGAGCAGGAATGCCTGGAACGCGCCTTCGTCGAGGGCCCGTTCAATCGAGTCGTAGGCAGCCTGTTGGAAGGGATTGAGCACAGGCCGTGGACGCTCGAAGCCACCAGCTGGCTGAAGCGGTTCCGTCGCCAATGTGATGAGTCCCCGGCGCGCCAGTGCGCGTGCCGCTTCGCTTGCCTGCTTGAGCTTCTCCCCCAGTTCAGCAACGTTGTGCGCTCCCGGGTGCAGTTCGAGAAAGGCCAGCAACTCGCGCTCGTTCTTTTTGAATTTGATCGACGTGGCGGGGCGGCTTAGAAAGCTCGCCTCCAGGCGCTCGGCACGTGCACGCAGTGGGTCGCGATCCTCTTCGCGCTCCTCCGCCGCAACCCAGCCTCGCTTCACCAGCCCGTGCAGCGTCCCCTTGGCGTTCTCCACTTTCGTTGCGAGATACTCGGTCGAACGGGAGCGGCTCTCGAGCAAAGCGAGTACCTGACCGGCGGGATCACCATGCGCCTTCGTCAATAGCTGGCGAGCCACGTCGCGGCCCGAGTCTGTCAACGCATAGTGCGTGCTGCGCCGTGTTTCGCCGCTTAGCGGCAGCATGCCTTTCAGGACTTCACCAATCGGGGCACAGTAGTATTCTGCAATCCACCTGCCGAGCTCGAGCAGACTATCTTCGAGTACCGGTTCGGAATCGCGTAGGCTCAACACCTCGCGCGTATCGTGCGCGGGTGTTTCATCGTGCAAGCGCAGAACGACTCCTGTCAGCCTCCTCGATCCGAACGGAGCCACCACCCTGCACCCGGCTTGCACGCGATGCCGCAACGTAAGCGGCAGCTCATACGTGAACAGACGGTCGAGCGGAACAGGAAGCGCCAGATCGCAAAACCGGGATGGAGCGCTAGCTGTCAAGCGCTGCGATCGCTCCGAATGCGGATCGTAAAGCGGGGTACAGCGAACGGTACACTTCGTATCGCTGCGCGTAGAAGCGGACAGACTCCTGGTCCGGTTCCTTCGCGCTTACTTCTTGAACCGCGGCCTTGCATACTTCTTCCGCGCTCGCGTACTCTCCTGTACCGATTGCTGCGAGCAGAGCCGCTCCGTAGGCGGACCCCTCCTGGCTCTCAAGAATTGTGACCCGTTGCGCGAAGATGTCCGCGAAAAGCTGATGCCAGAGAGGACTCTTCGCGCCGCCGCCCGAAAGTCTGGTCACACTCGGTCGCGCGCCCAAACCCGCGATAATCTTCAGACTGTCTTTCAGGCTGTAGCAAACCCCTTCCAGGATGGCCCGAATCAAATCGCTCGCCTGGTGCTTCGCCGTCAAGCCGATCCACGCCGCGCGCGCATTCGCATCCAGGTGAGGCGTGCGCTCTCCCATCAGGTACGGGAGCCAGAACAAGCCGTAGGCACCCGGCGGGGATTGCGCCGCATCCGCCGTCAGTTCGTTGTAGCTGAGATCTTTCGCGAATCTGTTGCGATACCACTGCAGACTCAAACCCGCCCCTTGAGTCACGCCCATCACATGCCAGGCGTTCGGGATGGCATGGCAAAAAGTGTGAACTCTGCCGCCCGAATCGTAAGCCGGCTTGTCGAGATACGCGAAGACCACGCCTGATGTGCCCACGGTGCAAGACACCATGCCGGTTTCGACGATGCCGTTTCCGATGGCGCTTGCCGCCTGATCGCCAGCGCCGCCTACGACCGGGGTTCCGGCGCGTAGACCAGTAGCGTGTGCTGCCGCTTGGGAAACGCCACCTGTAGTTTCGCTAGATTCAAAAGCTACTGGTAGCGTGGCCCGGTTTAGCCCGAGAACGCTGACCATCTCCTCCGACCACTTACGGTGCAGCACGTCGAACAATGCGGTTCCGCTCGCATCTGAAACATCGGTTGCAAATTCACCCGTCAGCTTGAACCGGACAAAATCCTTCGGCAGCAGAATGTGGCGGACGCGGTCAAAGAGCGCGGGTTCGTTGTCGCGCACCCAGAGCAGTTTCGGAAGCGTGAACCCGGTGAGTACGGGATTCGCCGTCGCTCGCAGAACGTTCTCCGGACCGGCAGTGCGATTAATCTCATCCACTTGCCGCTGACTGCGCTGATCACACCAGATGAGCGCCGGGCGAATCACTTCGTTTGCTTCGTCAAGCAGCACGAGACCGTGCATCTGGCCTGAAAGTCCGATTCCTTTGACTGAAGAACCATCGATCCCAGCTGCTTTCAAGACGCCTTGGATAGCAGCTTGCGAAGCGCGCCACCAGTCTTCCGGATCCTGCTCTGCCCAAAGCGGCTTGAGCATCTTCATGTCTTCGTGCGCGGAGATGTTCGAGAAGCGTACCCTTGCTTTCTCGTCAATTAACAACGCGCGTGATCCGCCGGTTCCGACGTCGAGACCTAACCAATACATCATTCAGAAGCGCCTAATTATCGTGGCAGAGAGGCAGATAAGCCGCTCCAAAGAGTCCGGCATCCGCGCCCAGGAGTGCTCGCTCAACTCTCGTGCCGGTTGGCAGAAAGGTGAACGAGCGCTTTTGGATCTCCTCGAACATCGCGGGCGAGAACAGATCCCAAGCCGGCAAAGGGCCGCCGCTCACCAGATAAAGCGGAAAGTTGAAAATGTTTATCAAATTTGCGAACGCAATTCCCAGCGCTCTACCCATAGACTCGAAAACCCGTTTTGCCCGCACGTTTCCTTCGAGAGCCAGCGCATACACATCTGTTGCCGTCTTAATTTCCCGCCCGAAATGCATCATCTGTCCCATGGACGCAATGGCGGTTGCAGAGGCGTGCTTCTCGAGGCAGCCGCAATTACCGCAGCCACACGGATTGCCGTCCGGGAAGACAGTCATATGGCCGAACTCGCCCGCCATCCCGCGAAAACCGTGCATCACCTTCCCGTCCATGACAATGCCTCCGCCAATGCCCGTTCCCAGCGTCAAAAGGATAAGGTCTTTTACGTTTCGGCCCGCGCCCATCCACATCTCCCCGAGCGCTGCCGCGTTGGCATCGTTCTCGAGAAGAATGGGCGTGCCCAAATGCTGCTGAATGCGATCGCGTACGGGGAAGCCTTGAAAGCCGGGCAGGTTCGCCGAGCCGACTACCACTCCTGCGTTGATATCGATGTAGCCAGGAACGCCGATCCCGACGCCGCGCAAACCTTCAATCCCGATCGTGCGGCGGACTTGGTCTATGACTCGCGCGATCTCGCCTGCAACCTGCTCAGGACCAGCGCCAAAATTGGCAGCTTCGGAGACTTTCGCGAGAACCTGACCCGTTTCATCGATCGCCGCCGCTCGAAGATTGGTGCCGCCGAGATCCACTCCGATCGCGTACGCGCTCATGCGCCTGAATCATAACAGATGGCACCTAATTACGACGGCCGAGCGTTCGTTCCGGCAGGGAAGTTCAGCCAGTATCTTGCGGCACTCTGAATGGTCCAGAAAAAGGAGTCTAAATCGGAGGGCTTGGAGAGATAACAGTTCGCGCCAAGATGGTAAGCCTGCCGGATGAGATCTTCTGAATTGGACGTGGTCAGAACCACTACCGGAATGCTGCGCAACTGTTCGTTCTGCTTGATGTACTTGAGTAGTTCGCCGGGATCTGTTTTGGGCAGGTGAAAATCGAGCAAGACCAGCGCCGGCTGGGGTGCGTCACTGAACGTCCCGCTACGTGTCAAGAAGCGGAAAGCCTCGTCTCCGTCCCGCATGACATGCAACGCCACCCTCGGCAGCACCGAGCTTAACGCCTCCTGTATGAGGCGCACATCGGCAGGATTGTCTTCGACGACTAGAATATCGTTTGTGTTAACCACTGTGACTGGGAATTGATCCGCTGGTTGGCGATCATTCTCTGAAGAGCGAGGACGCGTCTGAAAACCACTTCGCCAACCTTATCAAAAGGGCGCAGAGCTCGACTCGCCGAGGAGCGCGCCAAAGCGCCTTCGCCCGGTCAGCCCATTGGAGAGGGAGATCCGTCTCCGCTGTTTTGAACAAGGCCCCGCAGCGCTGCTTCCGCGATTGTCTCCGCCAGTTGCTGTGTCAACGGTCTGTGCCCAGCCATTAAACGAAAATAGAAAGGGCCATAGAGAAGATCGATGAATGCTTCGAGGTCGACTTCTTTCGCCATACGTCCTTCGCGCTGATGCCGTTCCAGTGCCGCCTTCGCCTGAGCGCGGCGCGGTTCAATCCAAAGAGAACGGAACGCTTTGGCCACCTCGGGATCGCTCTGCGCCGCCGCAAGGAAAGCCTTGAACGTGCGGCCTCTCCGGCCAGTTAGCAGTTTGACGAAATCTTGCAGCTGCCTACGCACGTCCTCGCGCAAATCGCCCGTGTCCGGAAAAGGCATCTCCTGCGCCGTTGCTTCCCGCAGGGCTTCAATGAACACGGCCTCTTTATTGGGCCACCATCGGTAAATGGTCGCTTTGCTTGCGCCCGCTCGTTCCGCTATCGAATCTGTTGTCGCATTGACGAAACAAGTGTTCTCGAGAATTTCCAAAGCTGCTTGTAAAATGCGTGACCGCGCGATCTCATCACGTGGACGCCCGCGCCCCCGCGGGTTCAAGTCTTCGGTTACGCCTTTGGTCAACGTGGACATTCCGGGAAAGCCGATTCGAGAGGCCTAACATTCTGACGTCCCCTACCGGGGAAAGTTGCATATTTCCGAAACCTTAGGGTATCGTAATTACATCTTATCAGCTGAATGTGGATCGTCAGAGTTGCTCTTTCCCGCCCGTACACGTTCATTGTTCTAGCGCTTCTCATCCTCATCGCTAGCCCCCTGGTAATTCTCCGGACTCCCACCGATATCTTCCCGAACATCAATATTCCGGTCATTTCGTCGATTTGGACTTACACCGGACTGAATCCGCAGGAGTTCGAAGGCCGCATCACTTCGGTCTATGAGCGCGTTCTCACGACAACGGTGAACGACATCGAGCATATCGAGTCGACTACGTTGAATGGCACTGCGGTCGTCAAAATCTTCCTGCAGCCGTATGCCAATGTCACGACGGGCATCGCGCAAACGACCGCAGTTTCACAGACGATTCTGAAGCAGATGCCGGCCGGCATCAACCCGCCGATCATCATCAGCTACAGCGCATCGAGCGTGCCGATTCTGCAGCTTGCGTTATCGGGCAAAGGGCTGCAGGAGCAGGATCTGAATGACATTGCCATCAATTTTTTGCGGACGCAACTGGTAACTGTGCCCGGCGCCGTTGTGCCCTATCCGTATGGCGGCAAGCAGCGGCAGGTCATGATCGATCTCAATCCGGCACAACTGCAAGCCAAAGGTCTTTCGCCATTTGAAGTCGTTACTGCGGTCGCGAATCAAAATCTGCTGCTTCCCTCGGGCACGGCAAAAGTCGGGCAGTTCGAATATGACGTCGACATGAATTACAGCCCGAAGCAGATCGCGGAAATTAATGAGTTCCCTGTAAAAGTCGTTGGGAACTCGACAATCTACCTCCGCGACGTGGCAAACGTCAGGAACGGATTCTCTCCGCAGACAAACATCATCCGGCGGGACGGAGAACGTGGCGTGCTGGTCAGCATCCTGAAAGCGGGGAGTGCCTCCACGCTCGATGTTGTCGAGGGCATAAAGAAGTTGTTGCCGCGCGTCGAAGCGACATTGCCGCCGCAGCTGCAGATTAAGCCCCTAGCCGACCAATCGATTTTCGTGCGCGCTTCGATCAGCGGAGTCATTCGCGAGGCCATTATCGCCGCCTGTCTGACTGGGCTGATGATTCTGCTGTTTCTTGGAAGCTGGCGCAGCACCTTGATCATTGCGGTCTCTATCCCGCTTTCAATTCTTACCTCGATCCTGATTTTGAGCGCGCTCGGCGAGACGATCAACATTATGACGCTCGGCGGCCTTGCTCTGGCAGTCGGCATTCTGGTCGACGACGCCACCGTCACAATTGAGAACATCGAACGGTTCCTCGAAGAAGGACACGAGCTCAATCAGGCGATCCTTGAAGGCGCTGCTCAGATTTCCGTTCCGGCGTTGGTGTCTACGCTTTGCATTTGCATCGTGTTCCTGCCGATGTTCTTCCTGAGCGGCGTGGCGCGCTATCTGTTCGTGCCGCTGGCCGAAGCTGTTGTGTTCGCGATGATCGCGTCATACATTTTCTCGCGCACGCTAGTTCCCACTCTCGCGATGTACCTGCTCCGCGCGAAGGAGCATTCGAAACGGACGCGCAACCCGCTGGTGCTTTTTCAGCGAGCTTTCGAGCGCGGCTTCGAACGGCTGCGAGCTTCTTACCAAGGTATTTTGACCACCTTCGTTTACCGAAGGTTCGTTTTCGTGCCGGTGTTCCTGTTGATCTGTCTGTCGGCCCTTCTGCTGATTCGCTTTCTTGGCCAGGACTTCTTCCCGACTAGTGACACCGGCCAGTTCAAATTGCACATTCGGGCAAAGACCGGCACTCGTATTGAGGAAGTGGCACGCCAGTCGGACCTGGTCGACGCTGCCATCCGTCGCGAGATCCCGAAGAATGAGCTTGAAACCATCATCGACAACATCGGCTTGCCCTATAGCCAGATGAATCTCTCCTACAGCAATTCCGGGCAGATCGGAACGGCAGATGGCGATATTCTGGTCAGCCTTAGCGAGAAGCACCAACCGACCGCCGGCTATGTGCACGCTCTGCGGACGAAGCTGCCGCGCGAATTTCCAGGAATGACCTTTTATTTTCTGCCGGCCGACATCGTAACTCAAATCCTAAACTTCGGCTTGCCGGCTCCAATCGACTTGCAGATTACCGGGAACGACGTGCAGGCGAGCCGTGTGTTTGCAAACCGGCTTCTTCAGGAGCTACAGCGCATACCGGGAGCAGTTGACTTACACATTCATCAGGTGTTCGATGAACCCAAATTGCACATTCAGATTGATCGCACAAAAGCGGCGCAGAGCGGATATACCCAAATCGATTTGGCTCGCAATTTCCTGACATCGCTTAGCGGAAGTTTCCAGACGCAGCCGACTTTCTGGCTCAATCCGCAGAACGGCGTCAACTATAACTTGGTTACACAAACACCTCAGTACGCGATTCAGAGCCTGCAAGACCTGCGGAACATACCGATCAGCGGGCCAGGTCAAAGACAGCCGGAGATTCTGAGTGACTTGGCGGATATCAGCCGAAGCAATGAGCTCGGAGTCGTCACGCACTATAACATCCGGCGAACCGTCGATATCTATGGCTCGGTGCAGGGAAGCGACCTAGGTGCAGTCGGCGCGGGAATCAACAAAGTTTTGGATCGCAATCGCAAATACCTCCCGCGCGGGACCGAAGTCATTCTGCGCGGACAGGTTGAAACGATGCGCACTTCCTTCATCGGACTGCTCGCCGGTCTGATCGGCGCAATTGTTCTTGTCTACTTATTGATCGTGGTCAATTTTCAATCCTGGCTCGACCCATTCGTCATCATCACTGCCTTGCCAGCTGCCTTGGCCGGAATCGTGCTGTTTCTCTTTGTGACGCATACAACGGTCAGCGTGCCGGCGCTCATGGGAGCAATCATGTGCATGGGTGTGGCGACAGCGAACAGCATTCTGGTCGTAAGTTTTGCGAAAGATGAGTTGGCGAAGCATGGCAGCTCGATTGAAGCTGCTTTGCAAGCCGGGTCCACGCGTTTCCGTCCGGTCTTGATGACGGCGCTCGCCATGATCATCGGCATGGTCCCAATGGCGCTCGGCTTCGGGGAAGGCGGCGAGCAGAATGCGCCCCTTGGACGTGCGGTAATCGGCGGACTGCTTTGTGCGACTGTGGCAACGCTGTTGTTCGTGCCGGCGGTCTTCAGCCTCCTGCATGGCAGGAAGAAGCCGGAAGATGCAGCGCGAACCGGGAAAGCTGCACAAAAGCCGGTGCACGCATAGGAGAGGGAGAGAATGATAACCGAGGAACAAGAAATAACGCCAGTGAATACGTCGGAGCAAGCTGTCGCTGGTGCAAGACCTCGCGGCGCCAAACTGCGCGGGCTCATTATCGTACTCATAGCCGGTGCTCTCGTCATCGCTTACCTCGTCTACAGCGGAATCGCGGCGCGTGCCAAAGCAAACACGGCGCTGGAGCGCGAAACTCTTGCAAACTCCGTTCCCACTGTGGCCGTCGTGAAGCCGCAGGTGACCGAGGGCGCCGAGGAGGTTGTGCTGCCCGGCAATATGCAGGCCTTTACGGATACGCCGATCTGGGCGCGCGCCAGCGGTTATCTTCGGGTTTGGCATGTCGATATAGGAGCTCACGTCAGACGCGGCCAGCTGCTCGCTGAAATCGAATCTCCCGAAGTGGACCAGCAGCTACAGCAGGCCAAAGCCAATCTCACGGTTGCTGAAGCCAACTTGAAACTCTCGCAGATTACCGCCGAGCGCTATAAAGATCTTTTCAAAACGGATTCGGTCGCGAAGCAGGACGTGGATAACGCTGTGGGAGACGCAGCTGCGAAGACTGCCGCCGTAACCGCCGATCAGGCCAATGTCGCCCGGCTCGGACAGATGGTCGGCTATGAGAAGGTATACGCGCCCTTCGACGGCATCATCACGGTTCGCAATGTTGATGTAGGCGCTCTGGTTGATGCGGATACAAATACCGCGGGGAAGGAACTATTTCATCTCGCCTCGAACTCTACCCTACGCGTCTACGTGAATGTGCCCGAGGCTTATTCGCGAGCAGCCAAGCCCGGCGTTGCGTCGTACATGACGCTTGCCGAATTTCCAGGGCGTCAGTTCCGCGGGACGATCGTGCGCAATGCTGAATCCATCGATATGAGCTCGCGAACGCTGCTGGTAGAAGTAGATGTCAAGAACGCGACCGGTGAGCTGCTGCCGGGATCCTACGTCTCAGTCCACTTGAAACTTCCGTCGAAAATTCAGGCGGTGACGGTTCCCGCGAACGCGCTGTTGTTTCGCGCCGAAGGACTGCAAATCGCGGTGCTCCGCGATGGACGTGTTCAGCTGGTTCCTGTGATTATCGGGCACGACTACGGCGATCACGTGGAGATTGTCTCCGGGCTCGATCGCTCGGAGTCCGTCATCGTCAATCCGAGCGATTCCATTGTGTCAGGAGAGCAGGTGCAGGTCGCTAACCCAAGTGTTGCGCCCGTAAAATAATTATGGGAATGAATCGGAGAGCCGGTCTCGCTGCGTTCGCATTCACAGTGTTGCTGGCCAGTTGCACCGTGGGTCCAAAATATTCGAAACCGGGAGTTCCTGCCGCGCCGGCTTATGGCGAGCAACCACCCGCCAGCTTTGGAGACACGGCCAACTGGAAAGCTGCGCAGCCGTCCGATACGCTGCTACGTGGCAAATGGTGGGAGATGTTCGGCGACGCGGATCTCAATGCTCTCGAAGAGCAGGTCGGGCCGGCCAACCAGACTCTGAAAATTGCCGAAGCGAACTTTCGTCAAGCACGGGCGCAGATCAAGTTCAATCGCTCCAATTTGTACCCTACGGTTTCGGCCGGAATCGGAATCTCGCATAATCGCCTCTCGCGTAATAACCCAACCGGGTTGCCGGGTGACCAATACGCGAACTTTGCTTTTCCCGTCAGCGCGTCCTGGGAGCCCGATCTGTGGGGCCGCATCCGACGCAGCGTGGCCGCCGCGAAAGAATTGACTCAAGCCTCCGCGGCCGACCTGGCCAATGCGAAGCTCGTGCTCGAGACGGATCTTGCGGCCGACTACTTCGAAACGCGCAGTCTCGATGCCCAGAAAAGGCTTCTGGAGGATACGGTCGTCGCGTATCAGAAGGCGCTTCAATTGACGCAGAACCGCTACACCGGCGGCGTTGCTTCCAAGGTGGAAGTCCAGCAGGCGCAAACGCAGTTGCAGCAAACCCAGGCACAGGATATCGATCTTGGCGTTGCGCGATCCCAATTTGAACACGCAATGGCGGTGCTCACCGGCCGCGTTCCCGAGGGCTTTCACTTGCCCGATGAACCCCTGTACCAGACGCCACCCGCTGTTCCACTCGGCATACCTTCACAACTGCTCGAGCGTCGTCCTGATATTGCATCAGCCGAGCGGAGGTTAGCAGCCGCTAACGAAGAGATCGGCATTGCCAAAGCCGCTTACTACCCTAACCTCGTGATTAGCGCGTCGGGTGGGTTCCAGGCCGGAAGTATTGTTCATTGGTTCACCTGGCCAAGCCGCTACTGGGCGGCCGGGCCGCAGTTGTCAGAGACCATTTTTGATGCCGGTAGACGCCGCGCCGCCATGGAGGGCAACGAGGCCGCTTACGAGGCGAACGTGGCCAGTTACCGGCAAACCACTCTTCAAGCGTTTCAAGAAGTAGAAGACAATCTATCTTCCCTGCGCATCCTCGAACAGGAATCAGCCAAGCAGCAGGAAGCAAGCGCTTCAGCCGCAAGTTCCCTGCAACTATCGTTGAATCGCTATAAAGGCGGTCTTGTTACGTATCTCGAAGTGATTACGGCGCAAGGCATCGCACTCACTAACCAGCGGACGGAAGTCGACCTGGTGCGTCGCCGTATGAACGCGAGTGTTCAGCTCATCAGAGCGCTTGGCGGCGGGTGGGAGACGAGTCAGTTGCCGAAGGTATAGCCGCAGTTGCCTCGTGCTGTGGCGCTCCGAGACTCTTCAGCAATCGGTCGCTCGCTTCGCTGATCTCGTGGACGGCTCGCTCGAACGCCTCTTGGTTTGCTCTCGAAGGCTTATGAAATCCGCTGATCTTTCGCACAAATTGCAAAGCCGCGCTGCTCAGTTCTTCGGTCGTGGCTGCTTCTCCCGGCTTTCGCAAAACTTTGATGCTCCTGCACATTGTTGAAACTAGCTCCGCACGATCTCTATTCAATCACGGTTGCACACCCAGAGTCCGCTCTGCACGTGCGCTCGTAACCAGCTCAGTCATGAGAGATACTTGACCCGGATTCTGACAATATCCCAAAAGGCCAGGAAAAAGTCGGTTGGACGTACCTTAGAACCCGCAACATCGACCCAGGATTCGAGCGGATATTCGAAGACCGCTTTCGAGAGACATTGCTGCTTGCCCCGATAAAGGCGCTCGTAACGAGCCAGGATTTCGACATCGAAGACCCATTTGGAGAGAAAAGGCTCTGCGAAAATACCGCGGGTCTCGGGACCAACCCGGAAAAGTTTGGCGCCGCATTGCGTGTCGTAGATGGCAAGATTCAGCACGGCCGAAACGGCTGTCGCGAAGATTCTTCCGAGGTAGTGGCGAACGGCGCTGCGTTGCACATGCCGGCCCAGAAGTTGCACGCGAGCTCCGAAGATCATTTCGATCTCGGGGCGCTCTTCGAGCACTTGTAAGAATCGCGGGATCGTCTCGAGCGGGGTGGCCAGATCCGCGTCCCAGAAGCCCACGATGGAGGGATCGAATTGATCAAGAGCCCAGAGAATGCCTCGGCGAACAGCCTCCGCTTTGCCCTGATTCCGCTCTAATTTCAGGGTTTGTACCGAGCCCTCCAGACCGTTGCAAAGCTGCTGCAGCACCTCGAACGTACCGTCTGTGCTGCCGTCATCAACAAACAATAGCCGAATGCCGGATGCTGTTTTGAAGAAGTCGCGAAAGGCTTGAACGTTCAAACGCCGAGCTTCGTTATAGCAGGGAATAACGATCGAGACGCGCCCTGCCGTGTCAATCATTCAAAGGCAGCGTGACCGTCTTTCCTGAAGCCGCCGAACTCCGTGCCGCATCGAGGATCTCACTTACGATTACGTTCGTCTGAAGAGAGGACAGGTCGCCGTCTTCTGAAATCTCGCCCCGAATCACCGCCGCAAGATAGTGCAGCGGATCGTCGTACGGCGCTTTCAATTGCTCTGCGTCCTTCGTCTGGCTTGCGCGTTCACCCTGCCGTCGTACTTCGACGCGATTCGAAAGCACCGTTGTCGCGTAGCCGGTCCGCCCATAGATGGTCATGTCCTTGCGATCGATCGGCCAGTTCCACGAGCCTTGTAGAATGGCAACCGCAGAAGGATAGGTAAGAATCACATTCGCTTCGTCGTCGACCTTCGGATACAACTCGGGCTGTAACTGCTGCGTTACTCCCGTCACCGTTTTTGGCGCTTCCCCTTTCATGATCCACGTCATCAGATCGGCCCCGTAACAACCAAAATCGTACAGTGCCCCGCCGCCATTGAGCTTAGGGTCAGTCAACCATGCAAAGAATTCGGGCGACACATGGATCAACTTGGGTCCTCTATGCCCATCGTGCACCACCACTTTACGCACGTCGCCGAGCGAGCCGCCCGCCAGCAGATCGTAGGCTGCCTTGTTGCTTGAGTACCACGTGGTCTCGTAGTCAACGAGCACGTGAACGTTGCCTGCCTGCGCTGCTTTCGACATCCGCAGCGCGTCGTGATAGCTCACGGCGAGCGGCTTTTCCATCAGGACGTGAACATGCTGTTTCGCACAGGCTTCGACAATGCGCGTGTGATCAAAGGTGCTGGTGAAGACGAGAACAGCGTCCGGGTGCGTGCGCGAGATCAGGTCTTCCACTGTCGCAAAGTAGAGCTCCGGAGCGAAGTGATCATGCGCGCGATACTTTTCGAAGAGCTGGCGATCAGGCTCCGCTATTCCCACAAGCTGCACATCCGTCCTGTGCAGAAGCCCACCTGCCGGAACCAGCGCTCCGCCGTTGAGAAAACCCGAGACGTGGCCGTGCGCCAGGCCGGCAATGCCGACCCGTAGCGGCGCTCCTTGTGTAATCATGCCAGCGCAAAACAACAGAAGAGCGGCGCGACGCCCAGCTACCGTACGTGAAATGTTCACTCAAACATTATGCTCTCAAACGGTCAGCAGAACGCATGACGTCTAAGATCGAAGAGGTGGCACAACCAGACATCTGTGTGATTGGCGGCGGTCCTGCCGGTCTCACTGCGTCCATCGCGCTGCGGCTAGCCGGGTACTCGGTTGTGTTGCTCGATGCGCGCACGCCTCCGATTGATAAAGCCTGTGGGGAAGGCCTGATGCCCGATACACTCGATGCTTTGGACGCGCTCGGAGTTCACATTCCCGTCCGCGAAGGCATGCCGTTTCGCGGGGTACGTTTTGTCCGGGACCGGACGGCTGCGCAAGCGGAGTTCGGAAGCAGACAAGCCCTCGGGGTCCGCCGTACAGTTCTTCACCGAGTACTCGTTGAACGCGCGAGCCAACTACGCGTCGACCTGCAATGGGGATCGAAGGGCGTTCGGTATACAAATCGAGGGATTGCTGCCGGAGACGCGCTGATCGAGCCAAGACTTCTCACCGTCGGAGCCGATGGCCAGCATTCCGCGGTTCGCCAGGCAGCTGGTTTGCATCAGACCACACGTCAATCGCTGCGCTACGGCTTCCGCCGTCATTACTCGCTCGCGCCTTGGAGTCCGTATGTTGAGGTCCACTGGGGTGCAGGCTGCCAAATTTATGTGACGCCTGTTTCTCCTCGCGAAATTGGAGTGGCGCTCCTCACGAGCGATCCACGGCAGCGGCTCAACAACGCTCTCACGCTCTTCCCGAATCTTGAGGCGCGCCTCAAGGTGGCTGTGCCCGTCTCTTCCGAAATGGGCGCAATTACAACCATGCGCACGTTGCAGCAGGTTTACCGGAACACCGTTGCGCTCGTAGGCGACGCTTCCGGCTCGGTTGACGCCATCACGGGAGAAGGCATCGGACTCGCTGTACGCCAGGCGGCAGCCCTGGCCGCCGCTCTTCAATCGGGTCACTTAGAGAGTTACGAACGAGCGCATCGGCGAATCCAGCGCATTCCTCGCCTGATGGCGGACTCACTCCTGCTGCTTTCGCGCTACGGCTTTCTGCAGAAGCCGGCAATCGCAGGTCTTGGCAAATTTCCTGGCCTGTTCGATTGCCTGCTGGCCATGCACATCGGCGGACACGCTCAGACATTTACGGCCGATACTGGCAGCGTCAGTGTCACCCGCGTACAGACCTGAGATATTGACGCGCGAGACGAACTACATGCTGCGGACCGGCATCGCTACAATGTCCGCAATCTCCATTGCCTCTTTCACCACAAAAGGTTCGCCGTATTTGACGCCGATCAGGTTGCCATAAAAGCGTGCGATCGCGGCCAGCCGCTCTTCTACTTCGGCATGCGAAGGAAATAGGCCGGCGCCCTCCCCGGCATCACCATACTGCGAAACATAACTGAAGAGGGCCGCCATTCGCCTGTCAAACTGCCGCGAGATGTCGACTACAAAGGAGGGCGTCACATTCGCGTACAGAGACGAATAGAGAATCTTAAACGGCCGGTGCGGCGGAACATCTTCTTCGAGGCGCTTCAACCCAGCTAGAAAACAGGCCTCGTACGCGATTTCGCATGCACGGTAGTGATCCGGATGTCGGCCAGACCAGTACGGCAAGATCACCACTCGTGGCCGGATCCGCCGTATGACACCCGCCAGCGTCATGCGTGATCCGATATGATTTTCGAGCCGCGCATCCGGCCAGCGAAGATTCTGCCGCCAGGAGAGCAGCATCTGCTCACCAGCCGTTTGCGATTCCTGTATACGGAGCTCCGGAGTCCCCCGCGTTCCCATATCGCCCGCAGTCAGATCGAGCACGCCGTTGCGGTACCCTTGCTCGGCCATGCGGATCAGCGTTCCACCGCATGTCTGCTCGACATCGTCCGGATGCGCCGCGATTGCTAAGACGTCCAGTGGTCGCAAATTTTCAAACGGCTCGTTTGGATCTCGCATGCTCGATCAGGAGGGATAGTAGCGAAAGCGCGGACGGCTCCCTACGAATAGCCGTACGAGCAGAATACCCGCTAGAAACCCTCCCACGTGCGCGAACCAGGCAATACTTTGGGCCTGCGAAACTGCCGCCAGCGAGCCAAGTCCGCTGAGCAGCTGCAGAGCAAACCAATAAATCAGCATGAAAGCCGCTGGCAGCTCATAGGTCGTCACAAAGAAGATGATGAAGATCAGCGTTACCACCCGCACTCTCGGGTACAAGATGAGAAACGCACCCATCACCCCAGCAATTGCGCCGCTTGCTCCGACTGTCGGAACCGGGCTGCCGAGGCTTGTTGCAAACTGCACCATCGCCGAAGCGATACCCGAGATGAGATAGAAAACAAGGAAGCGGCCCGAACCCATCGCATCTTCGATGTGTGATCCGAATACCCACAAGAACCACATATTCCCGATCAGGTGAAGCCAGCCTCCATGCAGGAACATCGACGTCACAAAAGCGGGCAGATACAGGCGATCGGGAACAAGCGCATAATGTTCAATAAACGCGTTCCGCAAGTACATCGGCTGAGCCATCTCGAATAGGAAACACAGCGTGTTTACTGCGATCAGCAGAAGCGTCACAACGGGAGTCGAGTTGCGTAATAGCAGTGCGCGAAGCGGAATCATTAGTCTCGAAGTGCCGGAGAAGCGCTCGCCGAAGCAAGCTGTTCCACTATCTCATCGGCGAACCTGCGTTGCACTTTACCCGATTTCGCCTCGGCCAAGAGACTTCTTACTTCTTCCAGGGTTGGCACGTGGCCCCGCGCTCCAATAGCAGTGCAGTTCAGAGCGGCAGCAGCATTCGAAAAATCCAGTGCCGCCTCCCTCTCCATCCCTTCGAGCATGGCGTAGCAGAAGGCCCCATGGAACACGTCACCGGCCCCGGTTGTATCCACGCACGGAACCTCGAAGGCAGCCGAATAAAACCACTCCCCTCCATACAGCGCGAGCGATCCGTGGCTGCCGAGAGTCATGGCTGTCACGCGAGTTTGATACGCGCGGTGGAGGCTGGTGAGTGCTTCCATTGGATCTTCTTCGCCCGTCCATTTAGCAGGCCAGGATGAGCCTGCCACCAAGTAGTCCACGTTTTTCAGAACCGCGTCGAAGCCCGGGTAAACCGTGTCCACGTCGAGAGAAACGGGAATATGATTCGCTCTCGCCGTCTCAGCCGCGAACCGGGCGGCCGCTATATCGTAACCGTCAATATGAAGCAGCCGGCAGTCCCGAATATCTTCCGCACGGATCTCAGACGGATCGAGCCGCAGGCATTCCGCACGCTGCCAGAGCACAGTTCGCTCGCCCGTGCGTTCGTCAATCAGAATGTAGGCAGTCTGGTTTGGGCAATCCTCGCGGACAATCAAGCCGCTGGTATCCACGCCCGTTCCCGCCAAACTCTCACGCTGGATCTCGCCTCGCACATCGTCGCCGATCGTGCCGATGTAGCGGGAACGCAGACCCAGGCGCGCGCACGTCACCACGGCCGTCGTTACCTGCCCACCCGGGCTCAGCATCTCACGGTCGAACGGCACTTTCCCCGCATAGGGAGGGAACTCAGGCAGCAGCAGCAGCGTATCCGTCGCGTTCAGGCCAATGCCCAACACGTCGAATCTGCCGCTCACGGGAGCCTACTTTTTAATGGAATTCGGAACTTCGTAAAGGTAAATGGTATGGACATCGCCCAAGTGTCCGGACGTTTCCCAGGTGTTTAGCGGCGTCCAGCCTTCGATTGGATAATCGTAGGATACAACCCGGGTGTTCGGCTTTAGCTCGCGCTCAAGGTTTGGACGAAGCGTATTATTTGCCGCCGGCGCTAAATAGAGCGTCACGACGTTGGCGGCGCTCAAGTCGGTCTTCATGAAATCGCCATGAATGATCTTGACCTGATCTTCGAGGCCCTTCTTCCGGACATCTTGCGCAGCCTTCTCCGCCAGAGATCGCGAAATCTCGATCCCGACCGCCTTCACCCTATACTTTTTGGCCGCGCGCAGGAGAATCCGCCCATCGCCGCAACCAAGGTCATAAAGCGTCTCACCCGGTTTCAGGTTGGCCGCCTGCAGCATAGTGTCCACCGCATTTTGCGGTGATCCCACCGATGGCGCCAGCTTCTTCGCAAAGGTGTCCAGGTCCGTCTTCTGAGAAAAACAGACCTGCGTTACCGCCAGTACGCAGACGAATGCTTGGGCACTGCTGACTAGCGACCGTAACCTCATGTGCGGCTCTCCCCTTTGGGGTCTAGTGTACCGTGACTAGAAACAGCCATGGCCTAGTGAGAGCCCCCCGAAATTGCAGCGGTTGCCACGCGGCTTCGTTTCGTGCGCAGAATATGGTTCATCATCTCGCTCGTTGAAAACCACAGATCGCGCGGCCGCGAAATTGTGTACTCCGTCCCCCGGAACGCCTTGATGGCGTGGCTGATCGAGTCCTTCCATGGGACCGCCTGCGGGTTCAGGTTGTAATTCATGTAAAACACGGGACACTCTACATCTCCGATGCGCCGAAGATCCTCCTGGGGTACGTCCGCCTTCAACATTGCTTTTGGACCGGCGAAGATCACGGCATCGGGGTGCGCTGCCGCCCCAACCTCCTGCTCAATCAACCCCTGCAGGAAGTTCGTCTCGCTCTGCTTTTCGCCTAGATGCTGTACCGTGACGGTGCCGAGCTTTACCGTATGCAGAGCCTTCCCGAGTGCCGGAAAATCGATCTGCTCCGCCGTTTCCTGCCGGTAAACCACCCGGGCATCCGACATGTTGAACGCCACAAGAGAAATTTTCCCAATGCGGGGATCACGTTGAATCGCTTTCAGCATGCTAACCAGCGCATCGGTATCGCTTCGCTGAAGTGTTGCCGAAAGTGAGTCTTGCGGTGCAAAGTTCACCAATAACTTTACATTCAAAGCGTCTGCCCGGGGTGCCGGAGGACGGACTTCAGTGTCGTTCACGAACGGTTCGGGAGGAGCGGCAGCGACTTTATTCGGCGACAGGAACAGGTCGATTGGGCGATCCTTCTGCGCCAGCGCTGCCTCCACATCCCAGGAGGAGGAACAGATGCGCTCCGAGCGATCGCGCATGAGCCAGTCAACGTGATAGCTTCCTTCGCCCAGGTTGATCTCGCCATCGAGCAGGGCATCTCCTTTAGCATCATCAGCTATGGTCGGAACGCTAAAGTGCTGGAGGAAGTAGGCTGGAGAGGTTGGATCGGCTTGTGACCGGATGCGAAACACCACCGTGAGCAGCCCGCCGTCACCTGCCACCTCGCTCAAGGGAACCGTCACTTCGTATCCCGCATGAAAACGCAGATCGAAGCCGAGTTCCGCCTTGCGCTGCACGACAGAACAGGGGATCTCTCTCCGCGGATCATCCGATTCGAAAATCGCCAGATCCGAAGGCATGATCGTCACCGGATCACCCGGCTCGGCAGGCTTGATCAGCACCTGCGATTGAACTTGCAAACCAAGAAACGTCCCCAGCAGGACGGCCAGGCAAACTGCTCGGCAGGCGCGCCAATCAGGCTGGACCGGGCGCAAAGTTTCAAGATCGGGCGAACACGATCTGGTAAATCGCGATGCCATTCATCCCCCAACTCAGACACAAAACACGAGTGCGCTACCGCATCTCTCTGGTCTCATAATTATGCTCCAAAATCACGGATGCAAGTGGGATATTTTCCGGCGCATTGTTTAACAACGGTTCTGGTACTACGTCCAGCATGATAAAGTTCGAGCATCATGGCATCCCGCAGCGTGAATAAAGTTCTCCTCATTGGCAATCTGGGGCGCGACGCCGAGACGAAGTTTACTCCCTCCGGCGCCTCCGTGACGCGCTTTGCTGTCGCAACTACGCGCAGCTGGAAGGACCAGCAGACCAACGAGTGGAAAGAGGAGACCAACTGGACCAACGTCGTTCTGTGGCGGCAGGAGAATCTGGCGAATTACCTGACCAAGGGGAAACAGATCTACGTGGAGGGCCGGCTCCAGACCCGTAGTTACGACGATAAGGACGGGAAGAAGGTTTATACAACCGAGGTTGTTGCTGACGAAGTGATTCTGCTTGGCGGGCGTGGCGAAGGCGGTGGCGGTATGGAAGGCGGCAATCAGTCTATGGGCCGGAGTGCAGCTCCCAGCCGGGCCAGCCGTGGAGCCGCGCCAGCCGGTGCAGGCGCTCCGGAAGACAACTTCCCTGGTACGCAGATCACCGACGACGACGTCCCGTTCTGAGTGGGGCGCATCGGCCTCTTACTTCCAAATCAGCTTCAGTCCGGTGTACTTTTTGAACTGAAGATCGCCCCCGATGAGCGGAATGCGTTCGCTGAGCGCGGTGGCAATAATCATGCGATCGAACGGCTCACAGTGATGGAGCGGAAGCTCGAAGAGATTATGCGCATGGCCAGCGGTAAAGGGAAGCACAGTCAGATTTAAATCGGTAATGATCTCATTCACAGCCTTACTGGTAGTAGCTAATTTCCCGATGCTGTTCTTAATTGAGATTTCGGTGATGCTCAACACGCATCAGTCGAACTGTCCTTCGAGCCATGCGGCAAGTTCTTCGTCCGTTTCTGGTCCTTTGTGCCAGTTCGGATCGATGATCTTGCCTTTACCGGTCCCGAATTTCGGCACCGGTCTCGTTGTGCCTGTCGGCGGAACCAACTCGGCTATAGGCTTCCGGTGACGCTCTATAGTGACCCGTTCGCCTCTAAAAACCGCCTGAAGGAGCTCAGGAAGATGGGCCCTTCCGTAAGCGGAACTCACCTTCTGCATGCTTTACTGTACAAAAACTTTGTACAAACACAAGCCACGCAACGAGAGAAGGACACTTTGCTGCACGTCTTCGAACAGACCCGTCCCGATACTGGACAGTCGTAAACCAGCCGAGCTCTCTCTTATAGCCAGATTCGGGGTATCCCGATGGCAGGCAACGTGCCCTTTTGCCGTCCTATGTTAGTGCGCGCTCTCTTTCGTCCTTTTCTTTCCAATCCGGGTTATGCGGCGATGGCAATCCTTACGCTGGCGCTCGGCCTCGCCGCAGTAGGCGTTACTTTTGCGGTGGTTGATACGGTTCTGCTGCGCCCAGTACCGTTCGCCCACTCCGACCGGATAGTCACTCTTTCTCAAAAGATTCCATTTCTCGGATCGTCGCCGACAGTAGTGACGGCAGATGAATTTCAGGCATGGCAAAAGTCAGGTCTGTTTGAATCAGCGGCTCTGGTGGATACAGCGGAGTACACGCTCGAAGGCCGAGGACATCCGGAGCGGATTTACGGCGCAAGTGTGACGCCCGACTTTTTTCGCGTTTTCGGTTTAGAGCCGGTATTTGGACGGGGATTGTCAGCCAGTGACGCGGTCGAGGGCCACAGCAACGTGGTCGTATTGAGCCTTCAGCTTTGGACACGCCATTTCCAAAGCAACCGCAACCTGATTGGCAAGACCATTCGTCTGAGCGGCATGCCGATGACAGTGGTCGGAGTGATGCCAGCCGGGTTCGATTTTCCACGTTTAGCAGATGTCTCAACGATTATGAACTGGGCGCCGGAACAGTCGGAGTTTTGGACACCATTTGTCATCACTCCCAAGATCGTCGAACAAGGGAATTTCAATTATTTCGCGCTTGGGCGCTTGTGCAAAGCCGTGACCTTCGCCCGGGCAGCGGCGCAATTTCGGGCCACGGCGGTTCATTTATTCAAAGAGAAGGAGGTCAAGTATCCGCAGTACAAGAGCGTGATCGAACAGATGCTGGCCACTCTCGTTGTTTACGTTACGCCGCTGCGCGAGACGATGGCCTGGGGCATTCGCGACGTGCTCTGGATGGTTCTGGCCGCGGTGGCGCTTCTTCTGGTTCTGGTTCTCTTCAATCTCGGCAACCTGCTGCTTACGAGAAACGCGCACAGGCTGCGTGAGTATACAGTCCGGCAAGCTCTAGGAGCGAGCCGGTGGCAATTGTTCCGGCAGAGTTTCATTGAACAAACGGTGCTGGTTGGCTTGGCTTCGATATTAGCCGTCTTGCTCATGGCATGGGGTATCGAACTTGTGCGAGTGATTGCCGCCAACAAACTGCCGCGACTATATGAGCTGCAACTCAGTCTTGTCCACGTTGCGCTGCTGCTAGGGATGGCGTTCTTGACGGCAATCCTCTTTGGAGCGCTCTCGCAGTTGCTGCTTTCCGAACGCGTACTCGCTCTTGGGTTGCACTCGCAAAGCCGCACCTCGACAGGCGATCGCCAGACGAACTGGCTCAAATTTCTATCGATGGTCGCGGAGATCGCGGTGTCGGTTGTGCTGCTGGTGGGAGCCGGCCTGCTGCTCAAAAGCTTCCAAAACGTCCTCGAGGAACAGCCGGGCTTCAATCCGCAAAACATGCTGACGCTGAAAGTCTCATTCGATCCGAAGAAGACAGACAAGCCCGAAAAACGGCTACAGCATGTGCGCGAACTGCTCGACCGGTTGCGGAGTTTGCCGGATGTGATCTCCGCCTCGCTGGTCAGCCGTCTGCCGCTCACCGGTGATAACGAAATTCACGATGTCCGGGCCATGGGTAGGCCTCTGCCGCAAGGAGCGGAGAACATCTCAGCCGAGTATCGGGTGATCGATGCCGCCTATTTCCGCACGATGGAGATTCCCCTTCTAGCCGGACGCAGCTTGCGGCCGGACGATCCGGCTACGCTCGCTGTCATCAATCGAAAAATGGCGGCGCGTCTGTGGCCGGGCGAAAACCCGATCGGCAAACAGTTTGCCGACGGAGATCATCCGCCCGTACAAGTAATCGGCGTAGTGGGCGATGTACATAACGGATCGCTGGAAAAGCCGGAGATGATGCAGTTCTACCGTCTGGTCACGGCCGATCCCTACTACGCCGATACCTTCGTGGTCCGCTCAGCGCACGATCCACACAGTCTGATTGCGCTCATTCAGAAAGCTGTCTGGCAGTTGGATGCGTCAGAGCCGGTGACGCATGCGCAGACTATGGAGCACTTATTAGGCGCAGTCACGTTGCAGCGAAGATTTGAGACAGGGCTGCTGACCAGCTTCGCAGCGGTAGCGCTGTTCCTTTCTGCCTTGGGCTTGTTTGGCGTCGCGTCGCTCTCCGCCACCCGTAGAACGCGCGAATTCGGTATCCGCTTGGCAGTTGGTGCAACGGCCGGCCAGATCGTACGATGAGAGCTTGCGCGCACAGCGACGATGGTAATCGCAGGTCTCGCCGGAGGCTTATTGCTTTCCATGACAATGGCGCGTTTGATGACCGGATTGCTCTACCGCGTGACCCCTTGGAACGGGAAGATCTACGCCACAGCGGCGCTTGTACTGATCGCATCCGCGCTCGTGGCCGGGTGGCTACCCGCTCGCCGGGCCGCGCGCATTGACCCGGCCAGTGCACTCCGCATCGAGTGAAGCATCGCATCCTCCCAGAGATCAGGTCCGGCCAGTGACTGCCCGCTAATCATCGCCTGTCATACTTTATTTGCATCTGCGCGCTCCGCTACAAGAACGACCTACGATGACTCGTCGACCCCTGCTTCCCCTACTACTTTCGTTTGTCCTTGCCGGAGGAGCATTCGCCCGGCAGGAGCCGCAGGTACCGCCCAACACGCCGCCGCCGCAACCACCTGCAGGAGCGGCCAACGGTCCCCAGCCTGGGCCAGCCGTGAAGACGCCCGGCCCAGGTGAGCGCACAACGGAAACGACCCCAGCCAAACCACCGGCGCGTACGGGCGGCCACGGGGACTTCCTCGCGATCGGACCTCTAGCCGATCCAGCCGCCGCCGCTCGCGGTCAGAAAATCTTTGTTGCTACCTGCGCGTTTTGCCACGGCAGCGACGCCCGCGGCGGGAACGGTGGACCTAACCTCGTCAACTCCGTTCTCGTTCTGCACGACAAGGGAACCGGTGCCGAAGTTGGGCCGGTCATTCTGCATGGACGTCCGGCCAAGGGCATGCCCGCCTTCAGCCTCACCGATGCACAGATTAGAGACGTCGCCGCTTTTCTCCTCTCTCGCAGTCAGGCCGCGGCCAATCGCATGGATTACAAGATCCTCAACATCATCACAGGCGATCCGAAAGCCGGCGAGGCCTATTTCAGCGCTCATTGCAGCAGCTGCCATTCGGGTTCCAACGATCTCGCCCACATCGCAACGAAGTTCGAACCAGTCGATCTGCAGTCACGTTTCCTTTATCCAAAGGAATCGCGTTATCCCGGCGTTCCCGGTCCGCCGCCCGATCCCCGCACAGAAAAGGCAGTTACTGTGAAGCTGCCTTCCGGCCAGTCCGTCTCAGGCAAGCTCGACCACATCGACGATTTCAGCGTCTCTCTCACCGAACCGTCTGCGAGCATCATTCCTGGTTATTCGAGGAAACGCCCGGCATTAAGGTCGAAGTCCACGATCCCCTCGAAGCCCACGCGACCTTGCTCAAGCAGTACACCAACGCCGACATGCACAACGTACTCGCCTATCTGGAGACACTAAAGTGAAATCGATTTGGTCCCTCCTCGCATTTACCCTCTGTTCAGCGGCCGTCTTCGCCGCGGACGGCCTGAATCCGGATGCTCCGGTCAAACCTCCTACGGGTAGCTGGCTCAGCTACAACGGCGATTACTCCGGGCGGCGCTTCAGCACTCTTGACCAGATCAATTCCGGCAACGTTCGCAACTTGACTCTCGCCTGGGTGTATCGCGCCAATACCGGACCGGGCGGCAGCCCCTTCGGCACTCAAATCAAAGCAACGCCGCTCGAGCTCGATGGCGTTCTCTACTTTACCGTTCCCGATCACGCCTGGGCCGTCGACGCGCGCACCGGCCGCGAGATCTGGCACTACAAATGGGACAGCCAGGGCGGCATTCACATCGGAAATCGCGGCGTCGCCATCTACGGCAATTGGGTCTTCTTCGAAACACCCGATAATCACCTCATCTCGCTTGAAAAAGACACAGGCAAGTTTCGCTGGTCGGTCGAAATCGCCGATCTGGCCCAGCAGTATTTTTCCACTCCCGCGCCGCTGGTAGTCGGCAATCACGTGCTCGTCGGTGTGGGCGGCGACTCTCTCGACGTTCCCGGTTTTCTGGAAGCCCGTGATCCGGAAGACGGCAAAGTGCAGTGGCGCTGGAACAGTGAGCCCCGCAAAGGCGAGCCCGGTGCGGAATCCTGGCCGAATGAACAATCCATGTCGCACGGCGGCGGCATGACCTGGCTCACCGGCACCTACGACCCCGATCTTCATCTGCTCTATTGGGGCACCGGTAATCCCAATCCCGTGCACGCCGGCCAGGGTCGAAAGGGCGATAACCTCTGGACGTGTTCGATCGTCGCGCTCAATCCCGATACCGGCAAGCTCGCCTGGTGGTTTCAGGCATCGCCTCACGACACTCATGATTGGGACAACGTCGAAGAACCCGTTCTCATCGATGGCGTGATCGACGGCAAGCCTCGCAAGCTTCTCGCGCAAGCTGCTCGCAACGGCTACTTCTTCGTACTCGACCGGACAAATGGCAAAAGCGTTCTCAGCAAACCATTCGTCGACGTCAACTGGTCCAAAGGCGTCGACTCTCACGGTCAGCCGATCCCCGATCCCGACAAGGAACCCAAGACAGATGGCGCGCTGGTGATCCCGGCCTCCGGCGGGGCAACGAACTGGTTTCCTCCGAGCTTCAGTCCCCAAACCGGCCTGTTCTACGTCAGTGCTTCGCCCTCGTACAGCGTCTACTATTTGACCGACATCGGCGAAAATCCGGAAGGCTACGGTGGCCGCGATGCGGGCGTGTGGTCGCAATCGGCTTTGAAGGCGATCGACTACCAAACCGGCAATATCCGTTGGAGTCACGTCTACCCTGGCTCGGGCGGTTCGCACTCGGGCATTCTGACAACGGCCGGCAAGCTCCTGATCACCGGTGATCCTTCTGATAACCTGGTCGCCTTCGATCCGGCGACGGGCAAAATCCTCTCTCACATCGGGCTCACCGCTACCGTGAGCAATGGCCCCATGACGTATCTGCTCGATAAGCGTCAGTACCTGGTGGTTGGCGCAGGCGATATGCTGTACGCCTTCACCCTGCCGCACTGAGAAACAGTTGGCGCGCTAGCGAGAATATACTCGGAACATGGCAACGGCCAGGCCGAACCTGCTATCAGTCGAAGAATTTCGCGACCGTTACGCCGAAGAGAAGCCGTACTACGAATTCTGGTTTGGGGAGGCGGTCCGAAAAGCGGTGCCTACACTTCTACACGCCTTGCTCGTAAAAATTTTGTTGTTTGCTCTGGACCGGTCTGGATACAAATCCGGGCCTGAGCTGGAGTTAAGGATCGACCCTGACTGGCAGCCCAAAGCGGATGTCGCGGCGTGGATCCGCATGGATGGTCCTTATCCGACCCAGCCGCTCGACGTCGTAGTGGAAGTTCTGTCTGCTGAAGACCGCATGCAGCGAGTCATCGCCAAGTGCCGGAACTACGAACGGGTCGGCATCCGCGCAATTTTCGTGATGGACCCGGAGTTTCGCGACGCGTGGGAGTGGAGCCGCGCCACACAAAATCTTGAACGGATTACGATGATGAACTTGCCGAACAACCAACAGGTCGCGATCGAAGACCTCTGGTCGGAACTTGACCGGCAGTTGCAGAACGATTAGTTCTGCTCAGGCTTTAGCCTCTCTATTCATTCTCCTGAAAATCCACGCCGTCTTTCATCTCGCCTATTAGCCGCTGAAGGTGAACCCGAAACTCCACGATCTGTTTCTGATGTTTCTGGATGAGCGCGTAAATCTGCCCACGTGGATACCGTTCCGCCGCGTCGAGATACGCGATTTCCGCCGATTCTTCACCGTTATCGCAAGACACAAGTGAACCTTTCGCGGAATGACCGGAAGCCGCTGCCTTCAAATCCATCCAGCCCCGATGGAGCTTTCCACTGAGTGTTTCCCGAGTGGACGGCTTGCCTCCCAGATGCTCGATGTGCTCCTGCAACTCCGCCGCGAACTTGTGGTGCTGCTTCGCGTATCCGCGGAAGAGGCTGTCTAGCTCCGAATTCCGGATGCTCTCTGCCGCGGCTTCGAAACCCGCTTCAGCATCTTTGTTTATTCGGACCAGATGGTCCAGCTCGTCCACTGCTTTCTCGTTTTGCTCGTTCGTCATAAATAGAAATTAAAGCGCCGCCAGCATTGGCAGCTGCCGGATTCGTTTGCCGCTCGCCGCGAAGATCGCCGCGCCAATCGCCGGAGCCACCACGGTGATTGGCGATTCTCCCGCGCCTGCTGATGGCACGTCACGGCGGTCGATAAGCAAGATCTCGATCTCCGGTACATCCGTGAACCGCGGTACCCGGTAAGCCGAAAGAACGCCGTTCACAATGCGAGTCTGATCGAACTTCAATTCTTCAAACAGCGCTCCTCCGATGCCTTGCACGATTGCACCCTCGACTTGATTGCTGAGCATGTCGGGATTCACCACCGCGCCTGCATCGAAAGCCGCTACCATCCGCCGCAACTTCACCTGCTTGCCCATCACCTCGAGTTCGACGCAGAGCGCGAGATGGCCGCCCTTCTCGATGTTGCACGCGAGGCCATGGCCCACATCGCCGCCGCTCTTCCGCTTCGACCATTCGAACTTCTCCGCCGCACGTAGCAGCACCGTCTTCAACCGCGGGTTGTCAATGTTCCGCAGCCTCAGTTCCAATGGGTCCATGCGAAGCGCAGCCGCAATTTCGTCGATATGCGTCTCGCGTGCGAAAGTGTTGCCGACCGCGGCGAGCGACCGGTACGAGCCTTGCGCGAGCGGCGACTCCGAAGCATGATAGGCCACATACAAGTTCGGAATTTTATACGGAGGTGCCAGCGACGCCGCGCCCCCGTTGTAGTTGTGGAACTCCCACCCGGCGATTTTCCCGTCGCCTGACACGCCGGTCCCGACTTCCATGACAGCCGCCGGACGGCAGTACGACTGAGTGAACTCTTCATGCCGCGACCAGCCGAGACGAACAGGCTGCCCAACGCCGCGCGCCAGCCTCGCTGCTTCCAGCTCGCACTCGGCGTTATGCTTCCCGCCGTAACCGGACCCCGTGTCGGACACAATCACGCGCACCTGTTCGGCTGGAAGTTTAAAAGCCTCCGCAATCTCGTCCCGCACCGGAAACGGAGCCTGCGTCCCACAGCGTACCGTCAAGTGGTCGCCGTTCCATTGCGCAATGGCGGCGCGCGACTCGAGCGGCACATGCGCAATGTAAGAAATCTGATACGTGCTCGTAAGCCTGTGAGGAGCATCCGCCAGCGCGTTTGCGACTGAGCCCGCTTGGAGGAGCGCCGGATAACGGTCATGCTCCCGAAATTCAGGCGGTTTGGCCTTCGCTTTCAATTCACTGAACAGCGTTTGCGGATCGCCCAGCTGTTCGTTGCTCCATTGCACGCGAATCATTTGTGCAGCCGCTTCGGCTTCTTTCGCCGTCCGAGCGGTTACGCCCAGCAGATCTCCATCGCGCACCACCCGTACCCCCGGCAGCTGCTCTGCTTTCGAACTGTCGATAACCAGCAGTTTCGACCGATAATTAGGCGGCCGCACTACTCGTCCGTGCAGCATGCCGTCGCCGAGCAAGTCCGACGAGTATTGATGCGCCCCGGTGACAATCGCTGGGCCGTTTACAGAACCCATAGGCGTTCCGCAGATGCGCCACTTGGCCGGTTCGGTGACCGGTGCTGGGGTGCTCGCCGCCGCCGCAAAAGCTGCCTTCTTACCAAGCTGTCGGTAATTAAAGACCTTGCCATCCGGACCCGAAATCGCGCCATCCTTGACCGTGAGGCCAGCCGGGTCCGTTTCCCATTCTTTCGCAGCCGAACGGCGCAGCAGCTCCCGCATGGCGGCGCAAGCCTGGCGAATGACGGGCACCGTCTGCGGCGTAGTCAAGCTTCCCCACGTACCGCCATCGTCCGGCACCAGCGATGTATCGCCCATGATCAAACGAATACGGCCGGGATCGAGTTGCAGTTCTTCCGCCGCCACCTGCGTCAATGTTGTGCGAATGCCTTGCCCGCATTCCACCTTCCCGGTGAGTACGGTTATCGTGCCGTCGTCACCCAGATGCAGCCGTGAGGAGAGCAGCGGCTGCTTCGGGGTTCCAGCCTTCTCTTCGTCCGCTCTCGCGCTGCCCAGCGTAAACAGGAAAAGAACACCCGACCCAAGCCTCTTCGCTGCTTCCCGGCGCGTGAGCCCTTCGAATTGCAAAACGCCGGCCGGTCCTTCAAGCACGTTCCACGCCTTTAGCTGCCTGCTGAACCGCTTTGATAATCCGTGTGTAGGTTCCGCACCGGCATAGATTGCCCGCGAGCTCCGCCCTAATCTGATCCGCGTTCGGCTTGGGTGTATGGTTCAAAAGACTCACCGAAGCCATGATCATTCCGGGCGTACAAAAACCGCATTGAAACGCAGAAGCTTCGAGGAAAGCCTGCTGCACCGGATGGAGCTTCGTCCCTTGCGCAAGGCCTTCTATGGTCACAATCGAACGGCTGCCAACGTCTCCTACCGGCGTCATGCAGGAGCGTAAGATCCGGCCGTCCGCGAGTACTGTACAAGCCCCGCATTCGCCTTCGCCGCATCCGTATTTCGTGCCGGTCAAATGCAATGTCTCGCGCAGTACCGCAAGCAGCGGCGTGCTGCGATCGGCTTCGATCGCCTGGCTCGTTCCATTTACGTGCAATGTCAAAGCTTCCATTTTCGGCGCTCCACTGATCATATACACGCTTTCTAAACTTGGAGTGTGACCGTCCCTTCCCTGAGCGCGCCGTGCGAGACAGAGTTGCCGCTCGTTACTCTCCCGCGCGGGCGTCCGCAGTTCTGGCTCTGTCCAAATCTGCTGAGCCTCGATGCGCCTTTATTGCGATCTTGTGCCAGCTTCGGCTGGCCGACAGCCTCCCTGTCCGCGTGAACGCGGGAGAGTTGCTCGTGCGCCCTTACCCATCTGGTTCGCGTACCTGGCGGCACCCAACCAGCGTTGGGCGGCTTGTTGCAATGTGGTTCTTGCATCTGCACTTCGTGTGAACCGATAATCCAGCATGCCCCTATTTTCGAATCGCAAAACAGTAATCGCCACGCCAATCTCACCCACGGATCCGGCTCCCGAATTTATCTTTAAAGATCCCCTCAGCAATCATCTGGACGAGACTTCCCGCCCAGCCGGATTATCAAACAATTGCCGCCCGCAAAGCATACGGTGACGAAATCAGAGCAAATAGAGTTCATGATGGAGGGCACACCAACTCTTGACATCGAACTAGGGATGTACTCTACTGCAAAACTGTCGCGAGGTGAAAAAAGCTTTTGCCTTGCCAAGATGCGTGCCGAAGCAAACTCTTCAGCAGAGAGCACCGCTCGGGATCTTCTCAGCCAAATGAAGCTGAAACGATATGGGTCGGAACTTGTTGTTTTCACTTCGTTAGCAGCACCTAAGAAAACATCGGGTAAGTGCCTTTTGGACGTTGTCACTCCTTCTGCCTGTAACGTCAACGTCCGCGGCTGCTTCGCCCACGTCGAGTTTCTCAATTTAACCGGTACCGTTTCTGCTTCACTTCCCTACAGTATGGTCGGTCTATTTCATACAACCGGTAAAGTAGACGTGAATACAGGGCCGGAAGGTAGGATCGTATTTGCAGGATCTCAGGGAGACGTCCGTCTGAAATCTGGAGGCGAAATCGACCTGAAGATTACAGATCCGAGCTTCCGAGGCAGCTTGCAGGCGAACAGCCGTGAGATGCCCATTCGCATTCTACTGCCGCTAGGTTTTCTCTCAAGTTTCGAGGCAACCGGCTCCGATGTCATATGCAGAGCAGACGTCGCCTCGAAGGCGCACCGCATTCAACAGGGCGGACTGGTAATGCTGCGTCATGGCGCCGATATGCCGAATTTGCGGCTCTTTTCAGTTGCAGGACCAATTGTCATTGACAACGCAGTAGAAGGCCATACGTAATGATTTGCCGCAGGTCGTCAGATTCGCGCGATCGCTCAGTTAACGGCTCGACATAAAAGATCTATCACGGGATCAGGGGCATTGGTGGTTCGGCGTCGGGGTACAGTTCGAATGGCTGTTCACTGTCCCATACACGGCATCATAGCCGGCATGCCGGTCAGACCTGCTGACCGCAGCGCTAAGAATAAAGGAATCCTACTCGTGTCGTAATGAGAAGCGCACATCATTGCTGTTGAAACGTGTTGCAGGTCGAAATCTGGCCGCTGTCAAATCCCCGCCGGAACCAGCCCGTCCGCTGTGCCGAGGAGCCATGCGTGAAACTCTCCGGACTCACGCGCCCGGTCGCCATCTTCTGCAGCCGGTCATCCCCGACCGCCGCCGCAGCGCCCAATCCCGACTGCACATCGCTCTCATCGATGATTTTGCGCTGAGCCGTCGAATGCGCCCAGACACCGGCAAAGCAGTCTGCTTGCAATTCCAGCCGGACCGATAGCGGATTGGCTTCTTCCGGTCGCGCCTGCTGCAGCCGCCGGACCTTGGGTTCGATCCCTAAAATCTTCTGGATATGATGGCCAATCTCATGCGCGATTACGTATGCTTGCGCGAACTCGCCCGGCGCGCCGAAGCGGCTCTTCAGCTCGTCAAAGAATCCGAGGTCCAGGTAAACCTTCTCATCCTCCGGGCAGTAAAACGGTCCGATCGCGTCTTTCGCCAAGCCGCAGCCAGACGGATACGCGTTCCGGAACAGAACCAGTTTGGCGTGCCGGTAAGGACGATTGGCCTCCTGCGGCAGAACCTGATCCCAATTACCCTGCACATCATTCAGTACAAACTTCACGAACTCCACTTCCGGCTGCTCCCGTTGATCCCGCGCCGGGTCGGGCACAGCGCGGACCTGCTGCGTTGAAGGTCCGGCGCCCGAAAATAACGTGAACAGATTTTTCTGGAAAATCAGGCTGAGAACGCCGACGATAATCACACCGCCGATTCCCAAACCGCCGAAGCCGAAACCTCCGCCGCTTCCGCCCCCGCTCTGATCCCGCCGGTCTTCAATGTCGCTGCCGGAGCCGCCCGGTATCCATTCCATGTAGTTCAGTTTGCCAGATCGAAACGCACGTCATTTGGATTGCGCGGCGGCATCCACCGTTGGCGAATGACATTCGCCGGTAAACCCCGGTCATTCGCCGATTACCAGGTGAACCCGTCTGCAATCGCCCTTAGCATCGGCTTGAGGTCGAGTATGAAACAAAACAAAACCGCCAGCCAAACCGTACAGGGAGAAAGCATGCTGCTCCCCGTTATTCTCTTGCTAACAGGGCTGATACTAATTGGAGGCGATCGCGTGGGAATACTATCGTTGGATCGAATTCAAAATCTCTGGCCCGTCGCACTGATCCTGATCGGATTGAGTGATCTTCTTGCCGGCAGCGGTGAAGACAATGCCGCGCAGGTGACACGGTCGCGCCCATCGAGCAGCGGAGAACAGCGGCGTGTCTGAACCGCCTGAGGACCAGAATGACTGGATTCGCTACGCCAACGTAAGCGAATCCGAACGTCCACTGCTGGTCCGAAAAAATTGCAGCTCGCGTCTCATCTTTGCGGTCGGTCTGATTGCATTGGGTGTCCTCCTGTTTTTGGGGAATCTGGGCATTCTGCCCATACACGACGTGTGGATGTTCTGGCCTGTGCTCCCAATCGCCGGGGGAATTGGCCGCTTAACGAGTGGTCAGAACCCAACCGCCCGCGTCTGGGGCATCTTGATGGTGCTGTTTGGCTCGCTCTTTTTACTCCTGAACTTGGGCATGATCCACATTCAGACCAAAGATGATAGCTGGCCCTTCTCGCTGATCCTCATTGCAGTCGGTTTTACCGCTCTGTTCAGCGTGCTCGAGTCGTCACGTAAAACTCGCGGCGGAGGTGAAACGGGCTCGCGGAGTTTCTGGCAACGGCGAGCTGTTTTCGATGAGGGCTCTCTCAATGATTTCGCCCTGCTAGGCAGCGTCAGGCGGAGAGTGGAGAGCAGCAATCTTGGAGGCGGCTATCTCACCGCCATTCTCGGCAACATCGAGATCGATCTCCGCAGCGCACTGATCAACAATGGCAACAAAGGTGCCCTTCTCAATACGACAGCTGTTTTCGGAGCGATCAAGCTCAGGATCCCGCAGGTCTGGCGGGTTCATGTTAACGGGACGAGCATACTCGGTAACTTCGAAGATAAAACCGTTCCGCCCAATACCGGTCCCGCTGCTCCATTGCTCGTGATCACCGGTTTGGCTGTTTTCGGTTCGGTTGAGATTCTAGATTGAGTTGATCCGCTCATCGCTCCGTTCAGGCACTCCTGTTCCTCCCATGCATCCCATCCTCAAAATTCGTGAGATTCGGGCGGGCTACCTGATGGGCTGGGTGCCTATCGGGCTCATGATGGCGCTCACGCTCAAGGCCTCGTCGCAGCTGGATTGGCTCGAATTGTGTCTTGTTATTGTGCCGCTGACCTTGCTCATCGCGCTTGTTTCGCTTTCGGCGTGGTATGTGTGCCGGTCGCTTGACCTGAAAACCACGCCCGATTGGAAACTGGGCGGTATTTTCCTGCTGGCTTCTATGTGTGCAAGCACGGTCGTCGTCGCTTTCGGCCAACTCTTCGTCAGTTTGTTGAACCATCCGTTTCCCGGAATAAGCGCCCGGTTCAGGCCGGGGATTCCTGTGCTCTCGGGAGTGGTGTCTCTCGTTTATCTGCTCTCGATTGTCCTGCACTACTTAGTTCTCGCGATGGAGTCCTCTCAAAAAGCGGAGATACTTTCGCGCGAAGCCGAGCTCAAAGCCCTCAAAGCTCAAATCAATCCGCACTTCTTATTCAACAGCCTGAACTCGATCAGCGCTCTCACGAGTATTGATCCGGCAAGAGCGCGTCAAATGTGCATTGCCCTCTCGGATTTCCTGCGCAATTCCTTGCAGCTCGGCGAACGGCCCAGCATTCTTTTGGGCGAGGAACTGGCTCTCACGAAAAGTTATCTCGAGGTAGAACGCGTCCGGTTTGGCCAGAAGCTCCGAATCACTCAGCAACTCGCCGATGGCTGCGCAGATTGCGACGTCCCCCCTCTGCTCGTGCAGCCCCTCGTTGAAAACGCGATCAAACACGGCATCGCAACTCTGGCCGAAGGCGGAGAGATTGCGGTGCTGGGCGAGCGCTGGGAAGATCAGCTGCGAGTCACGATTGAGAATCCTTTCGACCCGGACGCGCCACCAGGACAGAAGACTGGCTTCGGCCTCGTCGGCGTACGGAGCCGCATCAAAGCCCGTTACGGCAGCGCCGGCAAGCTCGAGATTGATGTGCAGCCTGCACGCTACCGCGTGATGCTTTCACTGCCTTGGACTTCGAACGGGAAACGCTAAATCTAAACAAGCGGGGAGAGAGTGAGCATTCGAACGATTCTAGTCGATGACGAAGAGCTAGCGCGCCACGTACTGCGCGAATACCTCGGAGGGGAGCCGGACATCGAAATTGTGGCCGAATGCTCGAATGGTTTCGATGCCGTCAAATGCATTGCTGAGCAACAGCCGGACCTCTTGTTCCTAGACGTTCAGATGCCCAAGCTCGATGGCTTCGAAGTTTTGGAACTGATTGCCGGCGAGGTGGCGGTGGTATTCGTCACGGCGTACGATCAATACGCTACCAAGGCGTTCGATGCCTCCGCTGTCGACTATCTTCTTAAGCCGTTTGATCTGCCCCGCTTCCAGACTGCACTGGGCCGCGTCCGTCAACGCATCCAGGCTAAGTCGCTATCGGCCGTCAATGTAGCCGAGCTCCGTCAGGCAGCGTCGCCGCCAGGACAATTCACGCAGAGGATTGTCGTGCGAGAGGGCGTCAATCTCCACGTAATCCCCGTGGCGCAGCTGGATTTTGCGGAAGCGCAGGACGACTACGTGGCGCTGCGCACCCGTGGCAAAATGCATCTGAAGCAGCAGACGATCGCTAATCTTGAACGATCGCTTGACCCGGCCCGCTTCGTTCGCATTCATCGTTCGTATCTCGTCAACTTGGACCGTATCGCCAGAGTCGAGCCATACACCAAAGATTCCCGCTTAGCTGTTTTGACCGATGGGAGTAAAATTCCGGTGAGTCGTAGCGGCTATCTGCGTCTGAAAGAATTGATGCGGATCTAGAATCTATCTTTGAGTACGATTCGGGAGATACATGGAAAACGAGAGTTGTGACATCGGGTTGATTGGCTTGGCGGTGATGGGCCAAAACCTGGTGCTGAACATGAATGACTGCGGGTTTCGCGTGGCTGTTTTTAATCGCACGGTATCTAAAGTGGATGACTTCATCAACGACGAAGCCAAGGGCACTCAAGTTGTCGGCGCGCACTCAATAGAAGAACTGGTAAAAGCGCTTAAGCGGCCGCGCCGGGTCATGCTGATGGTCAAAGCTGGTGACACGGTCGATGGAATGATCGAGCAAATTGTGCCGCATCTGGAAAAAGGCGACATCATCATCGATGGCGGAAACTCGCTTTTCACCGATACGAACCGGCGCACGAAGGAGTTGAAGGAGAAGGGCATTCTATTCATCGGGACCGGCGTTTCGGGCGGCGAAGAAGGCGCTCGCAAAGGCCCTTCCATCATGCCCGGCGGCGACCCGGAAGCGTGGCCGCATGTAAAGGATATTTTCCAGTCAATCGCGGCGAAAGTGGAAGACGGTACGCCTTGCTGCGATTGGGTCGGCGAAAACGGCGCGGGTCACTACGTCAAGATGGTGCACAACGGCATCGAGTACGGCGACATGCAGCTCATTTGCGAAGCCTATCAGCTCTTGAAAGATGGCTTGGGGCTAAGCGCCGGCGAGCTGCATGAGGTGTTCGCGGATTGGAACAAGGGCGAGCTCGATAGCTTCCTAATCGAGATCACTGCCGAAATTCTGGCAAAGAAGAGTGATGAAGATGACCAGGCGATGGTCGACAAAATTCTCGATACAGCCGGTCAAAAAGGCACCGGCAAGTGGACGGTCATCAGCGCGCTCGATCTTGGTATGCCGCTTACGCTGATCGGAGAAGCGGTTTTTGCCCGGTGCCTGTCGGCGCTGAAAGACGAGCGCGTAGCTGCGTCCAAAGTCTTGACCGGGCCAAAGCACAAAATCGACTCGCAGGATCGAAAGATCTTCATCGAAGACGTACGGCGCGCGCTTTACTGCTCGAAGATGATCTCCTACGCGCAGGGTTACATGCTGCTTCGCGAAGCCGCGAAAGAGCAGGGCTGGAATTTGAACATGGGCGGCATCGCTCTTATGTGGCGCGGAGGTTGCATCATTCGCAGCCGTTTTCTCGCGAAGATCAAAGACGCTTACGACAACGATCCGAAGCTGACAAATCTTCTCCTCGACAAGTTCTTTAGCGATGTACTGAATAATTACCAAGGCTCGTGGCGTCACGCGATTATTCACGCGATCGGCTTCGGAGTGCCGACCCCGGCTTTCTCGACCGCGCTCGCCTTCTACGACGGCTACCGGACGGAGCGCCTTCCCGCCAATCTCTTGCAAGCGCAGCGCGATTTCTTCGGTGCGCATACGTACGAACGGATCGACAAGCCTCGCGGCGAGTTCTTTCATACCAATTGGACCGGCCGTGGCGGCCGCGTCTCTTCGGGTACTTATAACGTATAGGTTCGGGTTTGCTAAAAGGAGAACAGAATGAGTGATGGATTGAAGATTCGGCAGGATGGAGCGTTTGATTTTGTTTCGCTGGGCGCTCTGGTGAACCGGCTGGATCCGGGGATTATCCCGTTTCGCAAAGCCAGCGAATGCAAGATTCATGTCAGTGGTGGCGAGTTTAACGTCGCGGCGAATCTGTCCGACTGCTTCGGCATGAAAACAGGTCTCGCCAGCGCCATGGTGGATTACCCGATCGGTGATCTGGTAGCTGAACGGGTGCGCGCCATGGGGGTTACGCCCTTCTACAAGCATTACAAGCACGATGGAGTTTCGGGGCCGAATATCGCTACTGTTTACAGCGACCGCGGACAGGGCGTACGGCCTCCCGTCGTGTTTTATAACCGCTGCAACGAGGCAGCATCGAAGCTGAAACCCGGCGATTTCAACTGGCGCGCCATCTTCGAAGGAGGTGTGCGCTGGTTTCACAGCGGCGGTATCTTTGCGGCTCTGTCATCTACTACCTCAGACGTGATCATCGAGGGTATGCAGGCGGCCAAGGAAGCCGGAGCTGTCATTTCGTTCGATCTCAACTATCGCGAGAAGCTTTGGAACGTCATTGGCGGCGCAAAGAAAGCAGTCGAGGTGATCGATCGCATCGTGAAAAACGTGGACGTTCTGGTGGGTAACGAGGAAGACCTGCAGAAAGGGCTCGGCATTCCGGGTCCGGAGGTCGCCGCTAAATCCAAGCTGGATCCGACCGCTTTCTTCAGCATGATCGATAATGTCCGGAAAAAGCATCCTCATGTCAAAATCGTTGCGACAACATTGCGCGAAGTGCACTCTACCAACCGGCACAGCTGGAGCGCAGTAGCCTGGATCAACGGGCAAACGCATATAGCTCCCACGGCGGAACTGGATGTGTACGACCGGGTGGGCGGTGGCGACGGCTTTGCCGCGGGCTTCTTCTATGGTCTGCTGGCCGGAGAGTCCGATGAAGAAGCAGTCAAGCTTGGGTGGGCTCACGGAGCTCTCCTCACAACTTTCCCTGGCGACACCACGATGGCGACTTTAGACCAGGTGCGGAACTTTGCCAAAGGCGGGTCTGCCCGAATTCAGAGATAACGACGCCAACGCTGAACAGTCCGCTTCCTCGCCCATCGAGCTTTGCTTATTATTTGGGCTTGCTATTTGGCTTGCTATATTGATGTCAGAAAGCGTTATCTAGCATGCGGACGCGTACTCTGTCCCGCATTTTTTCAGCTAGCGTCCCGCTCGGGCGTTGCCTGCCAACTTGCGCGATTCTCTTGTTTCACCTGACGGCGGCCGGCTGGCTGTTCGCGCAGTCTAATCCGGCGAATTCTGCTGCTTCCGAAGAGCCGTTGGCTGGGGCGACAGCGAAGGCTGGCGGTGGGAATGCTGCTCCGGCAAGATCGAAATCGGTAGATATCCGAGTCAATCGGACGCTCGTCCTAATTAATGTGACGGTGACTGATCCCCTAAACCGTTTTGTGACTGGACTCGAGAAAGAGCACTTCCGGCTCTTTGAAGACAAGGTTGAGCAGAGCATCAGCGATTTTTCGGCGGAAGATGCGCCCATCTCGATCGGACTGGTATTCGATACGAGCGGAAGCATGGGACAAAAGCTGCAGAAATCGCGCCAGGCGGCGGCGGAATTTTTTAAAACAGCGAACCCCTCAGATGAATTTTTTCTTGTGCAATTCAACGATCGGCCCGAGTTAAGCGTGCCTTTCACGACCGATACAGATAAGATTCAAAGCACTCTCACGTTCACGCAGTCCAAAGGACGCACTGCTTTACTCGACAGCGTGTATCTCGCCATGCACGAGATGAAAAAAGCGCGTAATCCCCGGAAAGCGGTTCTCATCATTTCCGACGGCGGCGACAATTCCAGCCGCTACACCGAAACCGAGATCAAGAGTGCTGTCCGGGAAGCGGATGTACAAATCTTCGCTATTGGAATCTTTGAAGGACTCGGCGGCCGTGGCAGAACTCCGGAAGAATCAGCCGGCCCAGGGCTATTGAATGAACTCGCCGACCAGACAGGCGGGCGCGAGTATGCGGTCGAGAACGTAGCCGAGTTGCCCGACATTGCGGCTAAGATTGGTGTAGAGCTACGGAATGAATACATCCTGGGATACACGCCGAAAAACCGGGAGCGGGACGGAAAGTACCGGCGCGTACAGGTCAAGCTTAATCAACCTAGAGGGCTCCCGCCATTGAAGGCATACTTCCGGCTCGGATACTATGCTCCAACGCAGTAGAGCTCTTCGCCAGCAGGCGGCGATCCATATTGTTCTCGCAGTGTTGTTCGCGAGCGCTGGTGCAGAAATCCTTCATGCGCAGTTCCGCACCGACACGAGACTAGTTGTGCTCCATGCGAGCGTCACAGATCACAAAGGCAAGCTCGTCACAAATCTAGGCCAAAACGCGTTCAAGATTTTCGAGAACGGGCAGCCGCAGCAGGTAAAGATCTTCCGGCGGGAAGATGTACCGGTCTCGCTTGGCCTCGTGATCGATAACAGCGGGAGCATGAGTACCAAGCGCAGCCGCGTGGAAGCTGCCGCTCTTGAGATGGTTCGAAATTCGAATCCCCAGGACGAGGTATTCATCGTCAACTTTAATGACGATGCCTATCTCGATGTCCCGTTCACCAATAACCTGCAGAAGCTCGAACAAGGCGTAGGGCGCATCGATTCGCGCGGCGGCACCGCGATGCGCGACGCTATCAGCATGTCGCTCGATTACAGCAGGAAAGAGTCTAAGCGCGATAAGAAAGTCTTACTCGTCATCACGGATGGGAATGACAATGCAAGCAATATGTCGCTCGAGAAAGTAGTGGCTCGAGCGAACCAGAACGACACTCTGGTGTATGCGATCGGCCTGTTTACGGAAGAGGAAAAACATGAGGCTGCAAAGGCCCGCAGAGCGCTGAAAGAGTTGACAACTGCCACCGGCGGCCTCGCATTCTATCCCAAAGAAGTAAGTGAAGTGCAGGCATTGGCGGTCGAAGTAGCGCGCGATATCCGCAGCCAGTACACGATTGCTTATACGCCATCCATCCAAGCTCTCGATGGCAGCTATCGCCAGATCAAAGTAACTGTGGATGCGCCGGGGAGGCCAGTTGTCCGCACCAGGTCCGGCTACTATGCGACGCCCGAATCGGAAGGCGCGAAGCAGACCAGTGCGGCTTCGGTAGTGAGCGCCTCCGCAGCGGCCGCCAAGCTCTGATGCTGCGCTTTCTTTGGATCTCGACGCGCGGCTACCGTCTGCAGCCCTGGAACTCGCCTTACCTGCGCTGGCGAATCGAGACTTACTCCGGCACTCCCGCGGAATCCATCACGCGGCAATCCTTCTTCCACTTCGTCTGGCGCGAAAAAGCTCCGCTCTGGCAATACCTGCGATGGGTAAGCCGGATGAGCGGAGCCCGATAGCTACTTACTTATTTACTTACTTCGTCAGTTACTTAGCGCCGTCCGTGAAACGGTGCATCCTCAACCTTGTAATCGGAAGGCACTTGAACCAGGGTTGCGTTCGGCTCACTACGTTGAATGTTAGTCAGCGTGTAAGTCGATTGACCGGCTCGCGGATCGTTCCGTTTGGAAAGAACCACGACCTGCAGATCAGGAGAAGTCCAGATCTCGCTTTTCTCGACGATGGGCTGGGAGTTGCCGATCGCACCGGCCGGAATCGTGCGCGTGATGCTCTTACCGCTTGCACTCACTCCACCGACAAGCTGTGTTCCCAGATCGGCCTCCGCACGGTCATTCACGCGCGGCGGGCGCATAGCATCGGGCGGCGGAGCAGGACGGCGATCGTCCTCATGCTGCTTGAACGGCCTGCGCATTGCAATCTTCGTACTCGGATTCAGGATATAGGTGTAGCCCGCGACTGGATCCGATAAGAATGTGATCGTCGTCACTCCTTTTGCTGCCCAGGGACCTTCTGAAATATTTTGCTCGAAGTAGGTCCGGCCCTGTCCGTCGCGCGCCACGTGTCCCGTAGTTGCGCGGCTGATCGTGTTGCCATCCGAAAGAGTCTGGGTAGTCGAGGTGTTCACGTCAGCCGAGTAGGGCGCACCAGCCACCACCTTGCCGAGATGCATGCCCATCCCTATGGGTCCCATCCCGCCGGGACCTCCCGGACCTCCTCTCATGAAGCCGTGCGGACCTGGTGGCGGTCCCTCGGGAGCGGACTCGGTTTGAGCGAATAACGTTGCCGCGCTCAGACAGACAGCAGCAGTCAAAAACGATAGTGTCTTCACAACTTTTTTCTCCTGATTAAAATGAATAAAAAAGCCCTAGGTCTATTCAGCGTTCAGCACATGCAGCCCAAGAGGCTGGCCATCGATACCAAGCAGAACATTGGCCAGCACCGTTCGATCCGAGCCATCATTCATGCCGGGTTCCAGAACAATTCCAGCCGCTGCGAGCGAAGATACGGGAACTTGCATCTCGACAATGCGGGGAGCGTTCAAGGGCAGATTGGGGTCCGAATATGGAAGAGCGATAAAAGTCTCCCCATTCACGTCTAGTGAGCTGATCGAACTCTTCGCTCCGTTCTGTTGTACCGGTTGAAAGCCAGCTTTCTTAGCGGGCACGAACAGCACCGTGATCGCAAGTGATGCCGCAAGCGCCATGGCCCAACCGAAACGCCGCATGACCTTTCCGGCGTCTGATATGCCCAATTTGTCGTCTGAATTTGCAGCACCGAGCGCAATTACGAGATTCGCCCGGCCATCCCTCGAACTCTCGATTCGCGCACCATTGATGACGCTCTCTACGCCGGACGAAAGCTGCGCGAACTCATCCTGGTTTCTCCGGCACATCTCGCACGAGCTGAGATGCAGGCGCAGAGCCTCGGCTTCATCCGGCGGCGTCTCTCCGTCCAGCAAACCAATGAGCTGAATATTATCGAGATGATCCGAATCCCTCATATTCTTTCCTTCAACTTCTCGAGACCGCGCTGCACATTCTCTGCCACTGTTGACGTCGAGAGCTTCAGCGCCTCGGCTATCTCCCGGTACTTCAGGCCTTGCGACCGAAGCGCCAGGCAGCTCCTCTGTGCTGAACTGAGTTCACTCAATGCACGACGGAACTGCTGCTCCTTCTCCCGGGCAAGCAATTGTTCCTCCGCGGAAGCACGAGGATCCGAAGCCAGATCCGCTGAACCTTCTTCGGGCAGCGGGATTGACCGACTGACACGAAGAGACAACTGCGCATTCCTCCCGAGGTTGTGAGCCACCCGGTACAGCCACGCGCGCAAATTGGTGCGTTCACCCCCGGCAAGCAGGTGTTGGTGGAGGCGAAGAAAAGCTCTCCTGGACGGCTTCCGCCGCCGTCTCGCCATCCACTCCCAGGTACATCAAATAGCGTTGTAGCGAGAGTTGCTCGCGATCATATAGATCAAGTATTTGCTGAACTCCCCCAGTACGCTCTACTTCGTCCGAATCCCAAACGGCTGCTCGAAGTGTGAGAACCTTAGCGGACATCATTGGCAACCTTTTGCACTAGTCTCCCGTTTCTAAAATTCCTTTATATTTGCTGACCTTCCTGATAATCTGGCTGGCACTGGCGACCCACTGAAACGGACGAGGGCTGTTGTTGTGGTC
>JAABUQ010001727.1_pt1 | contig 45735 bp, 32 predicted proteins | sample 5560001 | NCBI WGS metagenome assembly JAABUQ01 (sample SAMN10711888, study PRJNA513371) | rock metagenome | isolation source: Antarctica rocks | place: Antarctica: Victoria Land, Finger Mt nord | collected 2015-12-18 | reverse complement strand
CCCTAACCCTAACCCTAACCCTAACCCTAACCCTAACCCTAACCCTAACCCTAACCCTAACCCTAACCCTAACCCTAACCCTAACCCTAACCCTAACCCTAAACAATATTATTATTCTCCGAACCTTATTTATATTATAAGCCCTTTATCTTTTTAATTAGTTTTCCCTCGATAAACTAGAGGAAACGGAATAATTAGGTAAAATAAAAAAAAATAATAATAATTAAATAGGTTTCGGGTTTATCTTTTAATTTATAAAGATAATAGAAAAGGTTAAGGATATAAATATTTAAGGTTTAAAATCGGAATTTCAATAGCCTGGTATTAAAGGAGCTAATAAAATATTTTATAAACTTTAAAATACTAAAGCTTTTACAATACTTATTTTTCTATACCTTAATAATATTAGAAGGGCCGAGGATCAGAGTATTATAATAAGTATAAACGGAAATAATAATTACAAGCTTTTTAATTTTAATTATTTTATTTCCCAATAAAGCTTTTTTTAGGATATTTTTATCTTTTTCCTTTTTTCTTTTTAATTTTTCCTTTTTTTTTTTTATCTATTTCCTTTTCTTCTTTTATAGTTAGGTTAGGAATATTATTCTTATTAAAAATATTACCTTCGATAGTCCTGATATTATTTATAAATAATATTAAAATAAAATTAAAAATTGAAGTTAAGAAGTTTTTAATAATATAAATATTTAAAATAAGATAATTAAAGACTTTAATTATTTTATCAAGTTTTATATTATCTGCAAATAATTATCTTTTTAAGCTAAAAGCCTCTAATAGCTGCTTTTAAGCTAGAAATATTATTTAATATACTTTTAATATTTTGCAGTTGCTCCTATCCCCTGCTAATATTTTCCCTTTATTTTTATCCTTAAAAATAGCGAAAAAGACGAATAGTTAATCGAGATCGAATATTAATATAATATATAATTTATTATATATTAAAATATCCGCAGAAACTTTATTTAAATCGAATTAAAAACCCTAGAATTTAAATCGGATAGAAAGGGTTATATTTTCCGTATTCCTTAATTTAGCCTTGTTTTAAACTTTTATTATTACCTAAATTATAAGATTGATAAATATATTTTCTATTAATATTATTTGTTCGAGTTCTTTAATAATAAGCGTTTAAATATCCTTAATAAATATAATTAATAATAAATCGGTATTTAGAGGCGGATATAAAATCTTAATATTCTTTTTAAAGTTTATAATAAGGGCTTCTTAAACCGGTAATAATATTTGGATATGCTATCCTTTATTATTTATAACAACGAGGTTTAATTCTCCTATTTTCTAAAAGATAATACTGAAATTATTTTTATATATAATAAAGTCGGTATTATATTACTTTTAAGTTTTATTAAAAAATAAATAATCTATTTAATTAGCAAACTCCTTATTATTTATAATAATAAAATATATTCCTAAATTTATTAATTATTAATTAATAATATTCTTTATAAATAACTTCGTTATATCGGTAATTATATCTTTTTTCGTTAATTTTAATTCTTTATCCGTTAAGAATTCCAGGATAATAGCGGTATTATCTTATATTTTATTCGTAATATTATATATTAACTTAATACTTATCTTTTTAAATTGATAATATATATTATATATATAATATCAGTCCTCTAAGGAATACCTTTCAACTTTATATATATTTAATACCTCGTCTAAGAAGTAATTGGGGGTATTCGTAATAATTCGATATATTATTTAAATTTATAAAGCGTAACTATAATAATCGCCTTCGAAAAGGTATTCCCTCAGGAGGGGAAAAGGCTAATAAAATTAATATAATAATAAAAATTCTTTATTTATAATAATATTGAATATAATCTTAACTATTTATAATAAATCTTTCGTTCTATTTAGGATCTAAAACCTTATATTCCTTTTATATAATTAGGGTTAAAGGAAATTTCGATTCGTTATTAATATTAATATAAATTTGGTTAAAAATATAATAAAAGGGAAACCTAAATACCTAGCAAGTTAATTAATATTAGATTCGAAGTTCTAATTAATAACCTTAACCCTAAGGATATTTCTTTATAAAATATCGAACTTATATTTTAACTTTTACAATTCTGTTATTTTTTATTTAATATAAGTCTTATTTGCAAAGTTAATATCAATAATATCTTTTTTTCCTCTTATTTTGGCGGAGGTTAATAAGTATTAAAATAATAATAATAAGCAAAATAGCAGATATTATTTATAATTAAAGTAATAAAATAGAGGAGATAATTTAAATAATAAGAAAGGCTAATGTTATTTATAAATAACAAATAGTTAATATATTTTCGGAAATCTTTTAATAGGGCTTTACCGTATAATTAGTTTCGTTAACGTTTCAAAGGCGTCGGAAAGGGGTAAAGACTATTCGAATAAAAATTAATATAATAAAATAATTAAAAAATAACAAATAAGATATTCGGCAATTAAAAGCAAATAATATAAAATATAATATTATAAAATAAAAAAAAGATAAAGGTAAAAGTATAAGGAAATAATATTATATACGAAAATTATATTAATTATATCCGGCCTGGTATTGCTTTTTATTTATATTATATAGGTTTATTCGTAAATAATATTAAGTATATAGGAACGGATCAGCTTCGAAATATACTAAATTATAAGGTATAATAATAAAATAGACTAAAGAAAAGGTATAATAAATTATAAAGATAAAGGTAATAATATAAAATATAATAGTAATAATAAATTAAATTAGTTAATAAGTAATAAGACTATAATAATATTGATTTAAGTTTGAGGTTAAAGGAAATAAATAAATATATCTTATAAATAAATAAGAACTGATTATAACGCAGAACTAATATATTAATATAATTATAATAAACTATCAAAAAATATAAAAAATCAGATATTATATTAAATAAATATAAAAAGGATATACGAGGGATCGAGGCAATTAAATCGAAAACTTATAAATATTTAGTTACCTTTAAAGATATTAATTTAATAATAATATTAATAAAAAGGGATATAAGTAATAAACGGTATTTATAATTCGAATAAGAAAAATATTTCGTTTTATTATTTAATTTTTTAAATTAGCCGATTAGTCTGTATTAGGTTATAGCGAAAAATAGAAACTTGCTTATAAATAAATCAGGGATATATTTTAATAAAAATATTAAAATTATATTTAATATAGTTTACGAAGGTATTATTCAATAACTGCTTATTATTATTAGAAAATTATTAAAAGTATTATATTATTTGCGTTAAATTAACTTTATTTTAGTAATTCTAATATAATAATTTAATATATTATTTATAAATAATAAAAGGGCTATTTTAGCAACCTTAATATAATAATATAATATATTATTTATAAATAATAAAGAGGCTATTTTGGCGACTTTAATATAATAATATAATATATTATTTGCAAATAATATAAAAGCTATTTGAATAACCTTGATATAATAATTTAATATATTATTTATAAATAATATAAGATAATAACTTTAATTTTTTATATTATTACCGAATAAAGTATTTCTATATAAATTGGATTTTTTACTTATTTAATTCTTATTTCTCGTTATATATAATATTCTGACTCTGCTAACCGCTTTCCCTCTTCTATTTATAATTTTGTTTTAAAATAAAACCAAATATTTCCTATTAATAATTTAAACTTTATTAATATAATTTTTTCTAGGTTATAAGGAACTAATATTAGAAATTTTATTAAAGTTATATTTATTCTTATTATATATATAAAATTAGGCTGCCGGAAGGCCTTCTTTAATTAAAAGATATTATATATATTATAAAGATTATTAGAAGGGTAATATATTTCTAAAGAGAAATCGATATTACTTTTGAGGCTACGAATAATATTATAAATAATATTATTTTCGAAGGGAAGGGTAAAGTTATAAATAATAAAACCCTCCAAGGTAAGGCTATTTATAATATTAGCTATTTTAGCCTAGATAATCTTAAGCCGGTATAGTCTTTAAGGGTACTACCTCTTATCTACCGGTAAACTCTAATAAAAATAATTATTTTAAAGGTATAAGGGCTAGCCTAGATATTAAGGGACCTAGGGGCTAAAGGCTACCGTTAAGGGAAAAAAAACTATAAAAGAGAGGAAGTAAATAGGCTAAGCTTAGATAAAAATATAATTGCCGGTTAGGGGGGAGATAATAATAAGAGGTTTATAAAAATTAATAAAGATAAAACTTCCTTATACCCTAAATTATTAAACGTTATTTTATTATTAGATATAAATCTTCTATTTATTTCTATATTGTACGAGATATTTGTTCTTATAATATTACCTACTATCTCTAACAAAACTTATAGCGAAGTAGATAATAAAGCTTATAAAGCTAATAAGGAAACTAATAATAAAACTAGTAATAGAGCCTATAAAGCTAATAAGGGAATTAATAATAGAGCTAGTAATAAAGCTAGTAAAACCGTTAGAGCTATTAGAGCTAATAAGGGAGTTATTATTATAAATTCCGGCCTAAATTATATAGCCGCCTCTTATATAACCTTTGCTATTACCTTGATTGCTATTTCTATTAATATATCCTCGGTTAAGGAGTTAAGTTTCTCTTTGACTAGTTAAAGGAAAAATTAATATTAAATTTAATTAATTTAATAATAACGTTCTTAATAAACTTTAATATATCCAAATTATTTATTAGCAAAGCAGCCGTAAAGAATCTTAATAGTAATATTATAATAACTGGCTTATTTATCCAAGATATTTATATTATTTTAATTTAATTATCGATCGAAATAATTCCTTTTAGGAATAAATTCTTTAAATATAATAATAATAATATAATAGTAAAATATTATCATAAGACGATAATTGTTCTTTATTATTGCAATAAATCGGGCGCCGAAGGTCTATAAAAGGCGGTTATTTTATTATAAATAATTATTATTTAGAGCCTAGAAAAAAGCAGAGCCCGTATATAGGATCGGGTAAAATTAGGCAAATTGCTTAATAAAAAGATAAATTAGAATTAGATATTATATTAAGATTTAACTCAACAATTTCAGGAGATAGCAATAGATAATCTTGATAATATTTTCGAAATTATACCTTTTATAATAAATAATAACGAAGTTAATTACTCCCTATTCGATAAAGATATTCCGATAGCTTTTAAATAAAATATTTTGGAAATATAAGTTCAAGAATTCAGTACTTTATAAAAGCTGTCTTTCGAAGATATATATTATTAGGAAGAGCTTATATAAGAAATCCTAATATATCTTGATATATTTATTAATTTATTACGATATTTAAACAGGTTCCTAATTTAAAAGGGTCTCTTATATAGGCCCTGCCTTAAAGAACTCCTTACGCTAGTTAACAAAGCTTAACAACCGGTTTATTAGCTAAAAATTATACTTCTTCAAATAATTCCGAGGCTCCTAAAGGAATAATTATTATTTAATATTATTAACCGAGTTATCGATCAAGGTAAAAAAGTCAATATATAATATTTATATATATAAAAATAAGGCTTCTTTTAATAGAAAAGTTAATATAGTTAAGGTATTTTATAAGTAACTAATTTCCTCTTAAATAAAAATATAGAAGTAATTAATAACAAATATTATTTCTTTAAAGCTTAGCGAGCTCCGATTATCAGATTAAATAATATAATTAATATTAATAATATTATTATATAATCGCTATTTATATTTACGCAAATATAAAGCCTAGGCAAACAGTATATAAGATATATTAAGCAAATACTTATCTCGGATCTCGCGGAAATAGGAGGCGGTATATTAAATCTGATTTACTTTTTAAACTTAAAGAAATACTTATATTATAATTAATTAAATCTTTTTGATAAAAGCGGCAAGATATTATATTATTATTAAAATACTATAGAATACCTTAGCGTAGCTATTTACGTTAAATATAACGATAAATATAACAATAATATTCTTATTAAACTTAATATAAAGCTCGTAAATAAAAAGGGCGACTGCAAAGCTCCTAATAGTTTTAATAAAGCCTATTATTCGATATTCTTTATTTTTATCCTAAAGATTTTCTATTTTGTTTGCTATTTAAATTTCCCAAAGGTATTATTTTAATTATCGAAGTTAAACTAATTATAAACGGAAATTGAATTTATTATCTTTTAAATAGAAGGCCCGAATAATAAAGCAAAGGAACCTTTTCTAAATTCCTATATATTAATTTTATATTTTCTATTATAATTTAATTTATAAAAAAGTCTTTACCCGGTTATTATAATTAATAAATATATTAATTAAAATTTGATTAAATATATTAATCTTTTTAATAAAAAGCGAATTCTATATAATAATAATTAGAAAATTAATTATAAAATAAATTTATTAATAAACTCTTTTATCCGGTTAAAGGAAATTAACAAATAAAAGGAGGTTATCTAGCTCGAAATTATAAAAATACTTAATAATATAATAATATTCGAGTTATAAATTAACTTCGGTTGAATATAACGTTACCGGGTCTAAAATAATAATATTAATTAATATTTTTAAAATATTTTTTAACCAGTTATATATAAAGATACTTAGGACGGTCGCGTAAATCTGTTATAAGGTTAAAGGAAGTAGGATAAAGGTCCGTAAGCAAAATAAAAGAATAATAAAGCGGATAATAATTCAAAAATATTACTACCCGCGGCTAAATATTATAATATATTAGCAAAGGATATTATTATCCTAAGTTTAATTATAAAAGAAATACCGGAGGTTTTTAATATCTAATTTATATATCTTTTATTTAATTGTTAATTCTGTTCGGAAGTTATATATATTCTTATAATAATATTTAATATCGTTAAAGTTTAAAATAATATAATAATATTAACGGCAAATAAACCTATTCCGGTAATATTAAATAAAAAGGATCGGAGGGTTATTAAGGCGAAAAATATTAACGAATATTAATATTTTAATATAAATTAAAAAGTAATTTTTGAATATTATAATATATACCTAGCGATATTTTAATAGAATATCGCTATATTTAGTATCGAAATAATTTTTGAGGCCGGTTATTAATAATATTATTATCGAGATCCTATATTAATATAACTTATAAATAAAAATTTTATATTAAGGATTATAAATAATCGGATTATCGATAATAAAAAATTCTATTATTAATAATCGCAATAAATATAGGAAGGAAAAGGACAAAGCGGTAATAAAATAAACAAATTATTAAATTAAAAGCGAATATTAATATATTCTTGCGCGATTAGATTCGTACGAGAATTTGATTTTGATTAGGATTAATTTTAACCTTTATTAAAATTTATTTTAATTAAAGATTAAATCAATTTTAACCTTTATCAGGATCTATTTCGATTAAAAATTAAATCGATTTCGATTAGGAATTAGCGTAAATTCGATAGGGATCCAATTCGACTTCGAATAAAATCCTAGAAAAAGAAAACACTCGATAGGGGCAAACAATAACAAAGAGGAAATTATATATAATATAAATTAAATATAACTTTTTTTTTATTGTAATAAAGAAAATCAATTAAAAAAGGAAAACTTTTTATTATAAAATTTTATATATAATAAGTAATTTAATTATATTTAAATTATAAATTAATTTTTAAAATATTTAATTTTATTAAATTTAAAATAATTATTATTTAATTAATAATAAATAAAAATTTTAAAAATAATAATACAAATATATTATATTTTATAAGGAAAATAAAAAAATAATAATATAAAAAATAAAAACAAATTAACTTTTATTGGAATACAAATTAATTCTTATTAAAATATAAATAAATTAAAAAAATATATAAATTAATTTTTAATTTAAAATAAATTAATTAAAAAATAATTAAAGTAATTTTTCTAATAATATTAAATTAAATTAAGTTTAACGTATTACAATTTTAAATTATTATTAATTAAATTATATATTAAATAATAAAAAGTATATTCAAAATATATTAACTTTATTAAATATTTTATTATTTATAAAACTTAAATTAATTAATTATATATATAAATAAATTTATATTCTTAAGTAAATAAAGTAATTGAAATTTTTTATAATTAATAATAATAAGATTAATTTAATATTTTATTCAATTTTGTCAGCGTCTTTTTTCATTTCAATTTTTCTCTTTGTAGTTTAATATGTTTTTTCTAAAGATTAAGATTCTTATTTTTAAAAAGTCCAACTTTAATGAAATGAATATAGTCTTCTTAAAAGAAAATTTTCAATATTTTAATATTAAATATACTTGTATTGACCTCCCAACGGCCGTAACCTACCAACAGCCAGGTACTAAGCCTATTTAAGGAAGCTAATATCAATATACTTTGCGTACTACGCTTGCATAATATATTAAATATTTAAAAAAGGCAAACTATAAAGTTTATCAAATACTTTTGTTTGATTATTTATTAATATAAATCAATCAACAAATAATAGAAGAATATAAAGGTAAAGGTTTATATTTCTTAAAATATAAAGTTGAATCTAATAATAAAAAATATATATAAACGTTAAGGTATTAAAATATTTATAATCTTTATTTATATAATTTGTATATTCTATACTTTATACAGTAAGTATTGATAAAAATATAATAATAATATTTAAGAAATATTGTATTGTTTAATAGGTAGAAACAGTAGAGTTTGCTACTAGCTAACTAGAATAGGCCTAGTGCCTGGCCGTTGGGGGGTCCTGGCCGTTGGGGTGTCAATACGAGTATGTACAAATCTTGGACGCCTCTTTTGCGCTTCGAGGTAATTAGTGATTTCACTGCACACCACAATCTTATTGTCTCCAAACTCATTAGCAAGTTCCGGGCACCCCAACCACTCTCCAGACGGCCTGGTCTCTGAGAACATTACTGATCGAAAGTTTATTAGAAAGAAACCACCTGGCTGCTTTGCACTGGGAGATCTTGCATGGAGAAGCTTTCAGACCAGAATGTTCGTGTTGACTCATGCAATTGTGAACACATGATTGAAGGCCTCGAAACTCTCTTCAAATCACCCAACGCAAGTACTACATTTGCGCGCTATGTTCTCATGGCATATCTAAGCACGAAAACTACCACAACCATGACTCTTCAAACCGATCCCAACACCCGACAAATGTTTCCAGTCATAGACCTGAATTGGCGAAGGACGCGTGAGCTATTATGTCGACGTGAGTCTCTTCCATGAGGGGCTTTGCTTCAAGCTTACACAAGACGGAGTTGTTCGAACGTGTAGGTTGCGATTAATCACGGCTGAACCATCCGGCGCCACCATCTGTGGTCAATGTCAGCCGAAAGCAGTGTAGAGTCAAGATTGGTAGATAAGTAGGCTACAGTGGTTTTTGCCGGTCACTGCCCATCTTGTGCAGCCAGCGGTACGACAATGTTGAACAGTCATCTTGACAGAAGGCACTTTAGAGCTTGCCAGATAGACTTTATGTTTGAAGATTGCATGAGGAAGGTAGCAGCCAGTGGGAATTTAATGTTGATTCAGAGCTTCGATTTCATACTTCGCTTCTTGAGAAGTTTGCAATGTTGCTCTTGATAGACTATGGAGTAACTCGGGCTCAACACTTTTTTATTGTTTTCTGAAACTCTTTGTGGAGACAAGCTACGGCAGGGATGACTCCTGCCTCGAAGCTCGACAGCCACTCATAGTAGCATCCTTACTTCGATCGAACGGCCGTAACAATGTAACCGCAGAGCTTGATAAGACAAATTAATCATCCTGGCTAGCGATCACAACAGAGGATTGATTGCGATGCGAATTGGAGCTGATCGTGAAGTCTTTGGAATAACGCGACTCCCTACCAGAAGAGTCATCTCATTTGGGTTGTTGGCGATCCTGGCAATTATTCCTAACACTTTTAACAAACCTTCAACTTTCAGGCCTGTCTTCTTTGGCCCAACCCTCCTACATTTTCCTCGCACTTCTTCCTGAATTCCTACGGGCCTAGTCGCAAGACTACAAAAAGCAGCCATGACACTTCGTAACTGCCAATATGGGTCGTGCCACCAGCCGGCCGAACGTGATATTGGAAGGTGTTTTGTGTGCTCGTCGCACTTCTGCGCCGAACATTCCCGGATTTCATTCCACCATTGTCCATCCGCGGTGGGTTGCAGCCTAAAAGATACCTGTTGATTCTCGGCATTTACTGAAGCCTCAAACAGGACACGGAGCCAGATGCTTACTTCACTGCCTGTGGTCGTGCCAATGCAAAACATATTCTTGCTCGTCTTCACCAAGTCAATACCACTGCTCTAGTCTCTTTGGCTAGCAGTCTCCGCAAGGGCATTCCGTGTACCATTCCTGCACTGGTACCGGATGGGCAAGGTCACCTCAACGTCGAAGCTGTCTGGAGTCAGACAGGAGGACAGAATTGCAATATCGACGTCCAGTTTCAAGACGGAATTGTCTGGTTAGCACGGATCCGACTTGATGACCCTCTCCTCCCACCAAAGCCCACACAAGCGTACATCTTCCTCAGTGAGGTCTTTACGCTTAAACATCTAGAGAATACTGGCGTCCCTGCTCCAAAGGTATTTCACTTCGTGACCGAGTCCAGTGATAACCAGGTAGGGGTGCCTTTCTTGCTTATGGAGAAGATGAAAGGCGCCCCTCTGATGTGGGACATGGCCACAACCGCTCAAGGAAGGAAAGTCTTGGAGCAACTGACCGAAGTTTTCCTCGCTCTGGAGAAGCATCCCTTTGATTCCACAGGGTCAATATTTCCCTCAAACGGATCGAGCAAGATATCCGGTTTCGCGCAACTACAGCTCTTCGACTCCCCCAACACTACCCTTGGGCCTTTCAATACCTTAGAGTCATCCTTGAGAGCGATGCTCGCACATCAGATCAGACTCATACTTAATGGAGAGCTATCAACTCTCGCAGTGGATAATTATCTTACATATCGTTGGCGCGAGGATATGGTTCCGGAGGTACTGTCGCTACACAACCAGGCCGGGTTCTTTCTCAAACACTTTGAAGACAGGGGTGACCATGTCCTGGTCGATGAGGACTTCAACATCACTGGCATAATCGATTGGGAATTCGCGTCCGCGGAACCTAAGGCGCTGGCCTTCAGCAGCCCTTGCATGCTTTGGCCGGTGGGCGACTTCTTTGACGGCAGTAACTGCCTAAGCCCAGAAGAGAGGGAATTAGCGGCTATGTTCGAGCGTCGTGGGCGGCATGACATGGCCCATCTGGTTCGCAACGGAAGAAAGATGCAAAGATACTTGTTCTTCAACGGGGGAGGAGTGTCCCAGAGCAGAGAGGAGTTCGAAGCCATGTTCCAAGGCTTGCGAGCTGCATGGGCTGGGGATGAAAATCAGCCTAGTTCTTATCAAACTTGGAAGGACGAGGCGCTGAAGAAGTATGCCGGAGACGAGCAATTGAAACAGCTCTTGCGGAGAAGTGATACTTGATTGCAGCTGTGCACGTTCCCGACAGATTCTCCGGCGTTGGCTCTCGAGAGTCCAATCCTCAGAGATCCTGCATACGGGACTGAGAAGAAGGCGTGCGGTGAGTAGGAATGATAGCTAGGATTATCGACAAAATGAAGAACATCGACTTTCAACTACAGCGTGATGTTATTGCGATTCCTATTGCGATTCCTATATGGTAACTTCTAATCGTGTGGTATGAACGGGCTAGACATCTATTGCCTCAGACCATGCGCATTTGGGAAAGGAATGTTCGATATCGGTTGGCGTATGCAAATAGATAGCCCGCGTCTGTTCCCCGCGTTGATCACCGACACTGGAAGGTGTGTAGCAAGAGATGCACAATGTTGCATGGTCGCAGTAGGGCGTATCTTCTAGATGCATCTCATTCTATTGAACCTGTTCATCCGAATGCTCAGGCATATTGTGAACGACTTGATGCAGTATAAGCCCTCAAACCCTACCACCACGTCCGCTAAGGGATTCACGTGACTCCGCGATCATGTTAGCTTCTTACATTGGCTCAAGTGGGGGCCAGTCCTCAACGCTGTGTCGGACGCCTCCGTACTTCTTGTCTTCTGCCAAATCCTCAAGTACTTTTCAACGTAGCCATCACTCTGTGTCTGCAGCTTAAGCAAGCCTACCACCACTCCACGCCCTCCTCTCCGCATAATCTCAGCCCAAAGCCAAGGTTCACATCTACCAAGATGTCGCGGAAATTTACCTGCATTGCCGCTCCGACCTCATGGAACGAAGATCGCTCTCTGACAACCTTACCCCGTGTGACTGCCGCTGAAGTGACTCTCGCCCTCACCCCTCCACCGGGCTCTTCGTCTTCCAATGGGTCCGACGTTGACGCGACGACCCATTCTTTCTACCAAATGACCTACCTCCCCAACACCAACGCGAGCTTCGTCTTCACCGAAACAGTCAAAGCGAAGAACCTTCTGGGAAAACAAGGCACATTCATCACGCAGGGTAAAGGCACGTTCGAATCAAAGACGTATGCTGTAAAGGGGACCTTTGAGATCGTGGAGGGTACTGGGACTGAGGGTTTTGAGGGCATTGCTGGTGGAGGGTCCTTTGGTCCTGCGGTAGAGACGCCTACAAAGCTCCAGTATGAATTTGAGATGAAAGGCATCGCAGCATGAATGGTACTTTGGAGCGTACTTGCACTTTCTCGCAGGAAGGCTTGGCCGATGGATGATTACAAGTCTACTGTCAAGCGTTGAACATTCTATCAATCGCCGCTCGTTTCATAGCCAAGTCATGCGTAACAAGATTCCACATGAGACAGGGTGTAGTTCCCTGCGCCGAGTAGCGTTAATCTGAGCCGTCCCAGGAATGTCTTCGGGACTCTTTCATCACACCATTGACCTCAATGAACAACTGTCGCTCGAGTGCTGAGGTCCGCCAGCCCTGTGAGCAGGCAGCATGTGCAACCCTAGAGTCGGGACCCCTATCGAGACCATGGGGTCTTTGTTTGGAGCTGGGTTGTTCAAGCATTGCGCACTCGTCCAGGATCATGGGTGATGCCATCCGAACTCTGCACCAACGATCAGGATCCTCCAGAATTGGTATGGGCTTGTCAAGCTTGTGAACATTCTCCCAGTACGTAATGCAGCCAAATGCGCTGTTGGGCCGTCCTTGATTTGTCAAAAGACGGCGAGTCAGTCGTCGATGAAACGATGTTCGACGGCGCGTAGTAGAATGCAGAATCATCGGATGGTACATTCTAGCGCAATGGCAGATTGGCATGCGTGGGCAAAACCCTCTGGTCCAGGGTCGACAGATATTTGCTCGGTCTTTGAACAAGCACCACCAAAAGGTGCAAGTGAATGGTAGAATTATGGTGTTATGTCATGCATACGCTGTAGAGATCTGAGAGTTTGACGAGTGCCCTGGAAGGGTGCGGGGACAGTGTGTGGTCTCATTCTCTTTCGTACCACTTACCATTTCTGAGGCGCATCGGCGCTCTGCCGGGGAGAAAGACACCCCTATAGGCCGCACTGCACACACGCCGAGCATAGTGCGATAAATAATAGGTACTTTATTGCTTCATAAATTCAAGGGCGATGGAGGACAGAGAGTGATACCAAAGACATTCTGCCAGAAGCTGCAAACCCACCCCATGTACGGCACATAATTGTCGATAAGCGCGATTGGAAGAGGCAAGTAATCAAGCAGGACGAACAATTTGATTGAATTTGCTTCTCTAAGATTACTACTGTAGTCCTTACGAGTACAACGCAAGCATCAATCTCTTAAGGTAGATGCTGTGTAGGATGAAGGCATGACTATGTGAGCCTGCACCTGCATCAAATTGAATTGCCCGGTTATGACTGCACGAACCAGGCTAGATAGGAATGGAGTTTATTACTGTAATTTACAAGGTACGCTAGCATCAGAGGTCTTCCTTGCTAGACCATAGTCGACGTCATAGTGGACAATGCCACCCGCACTAATGCACGTGCTTCCGTATCGCCAAACTTTAATGTTTCAAAGGCTCGGAGCAACTGGACAAACTGCTGACCATTTCCACACCATAGGTACTCCGTATCATCGAAAGACTCTGACTGTGCCATGCTGCTGCATCCTTCTCCAATTCTAGCTCTGCCAAATCACCTGGCTGTACCACGTTATTCCCCATAGTCCCCCGACATGAGTGTTTCATGTCAGCAATCCGAGGTTCTTCCTAAGGGGACCTAACCCTTCCCTGCACAAATTGTCATCATGGACTCGCATAGGATGTCTTTCCGTACTGGTCTGCGGCGCTGTGGGGTGCATCTGGTGAATTCTCCGTGTTGCGTCTAGTATCATCTGTAATAGTCATGGGTCCAACAAAGATGGGCAAATCCTCAATCTTTCAAAGATGTGCCCTTCTCTGATCATCCATTTTCATTGATTCCTCCACCCAATTCAATCAATCATGGCGGCGGTTCAAATACCACCAGGTATCAATCTGCAGGATGACCAAGGCCCAGAGCTCATCAGAGCCACTATGGCCATTGCAGTCCTTTCAGGCTTGGCGGTAGCTGGCCGATTCGTATCGCGGAGGATGCTGAGAGTAAATTTCTCTGTCTCTGACGGGCTTCTTCTTATCGCATTGATAGGTTCCTGGGCCATAGCAGGCCTCGATGTATGGGGTAAGGTTTTGAGGCGCATGTGCACCTTGTTACTGGACTCCCACTGACCATTGGAATACTCAGAGGCTAAATTGGGCATTGGAAAACACATTTACGCTGTCCCTCCGGAGAATTACGCAACAATTCTCAAAGTAAGCAGCACTTGCCCAAAGTTCCGTCTATTCTTCAATATTCTGATGCGACGGCAGGTCATCTTCGCCCTCGAAATCTTGTACAGTATTGCCCTCACTTCGACTAAGATCTCGATCCTTACGCTGTACCATGGCCTCTTTCCTGGGAAAACCTTCACACAGCTTCTCTACGGACTTGGAGCTTTCTGTATTGCATGGGGAATTTCGGTCTTTTTCGTGGCAATATTCTCATGCACACCTATCCATGGCTTCTGGGATATCTTGATGCAGCCTCCGCCAAAATGTATCAACAATAAGGCATTCTACATCGGCCTCTCTGTTCCTAATATCCTGGCGGACATCGCGATTTTGAGCTTGCCGGTGACCAAGGTATGGCACTTGCAAATGTCACGCCGGTCCAAGATTGCAGTTTCTGGGATGTTCTTACTCGGAGGCTTGTGAGCTCGTGAAATACCTCAAAGCATTATGGATTGATTCTGAACATTCTCTAGTGTCGTCATTTCCAGTATTGTGAGGTTTGTCTTCCTCCTCGTGGTCGACAATACCGATTTTACCTGTAAGTTACTCATCAAAGCCATGCTTCCACCAAATCTGATTGGCGCTTTAGGGACTTTCTACGGGATCATCTTGTGGAGTTGCATCGAATGTAACGTAGCTGTTATCAGCGCCTGCATACCTACCATGCGCCCAATATTGCAAAAAGTCCTACCATCAGCCGCATTCGCAATGCTTCTGGGGACTACAAACAAGCAGAAGAATTACAAGAGTGATCCGGCCGCCTGGAAGAACGCGTCCAGTGGCACACACGGAGAAGAATTCCAGAGACTGCATGACCATCCTTTTGATGGCTCACGGAACACAAAATCTCCAATTCCTCTTTCTGGCAACGCGCATGTGCCATCTGCGAAAGAAACCGAGACTGGGTTGAAACCTTTGCCTCAAATTCACGTGAAGAATGACGTATGGGTCCAGAAAACCTGAGGCAATGGCTTTTCCTCGCATTTACAATGATACGCTGGGTATTAGGGAAGTGACTGGGATCAATATGATGCACGACTTTGTATAATGCTCGGTGCCAGTCGCGGACATTCATGGCATTGGCGGGAGAACCAGGTCTCAGCCACATCAGGAGTACGCAGGTAGCAGCGGATGCTCCTCAATATACATATCGCTCTTTGGTAGCAACGTGAGGCTTCAAGACAATCTGTTCCGATGATGTAACATCCGAGTATTGCAAATTGCCCTCAATATCGCTGACTTTCTGGTGCTGAGAGGCCCTGCTACGTACTCAATTAATGTTACGGAACACGATTTAAGATATCGACACAGCTAGACTTTATCTTTCCATGAACTCGATGCCTGCAGAGTAGAATACCAATTTCATCACTTTGGGCTCTGTGTACTTGTGGCAGACTGCTTTTGTGTTTCTTTACCTGGGAGTCCACAAGGCCCTAAAACTCTACCCTAAACCACAATCTCTAGCCCCCGGATTCCTATAATAGATGCTCACCTGGCGCAGAAACGCAATATCTTGTAGGCCTAAGTTCTAGCTTTGGGGGGGGCACACAAGGTGTACCTCCCTGAGCGGTCAACCGTGCATGATGCATAAGCGAGTCAAAACAAGCAACAAGAGATCTAATGCGGGCCTCCTGGAAGCAGAAGTACCGCTCACCGTTTGCATCAAACACAGCATAATCTGAATCACTAAGAATGACTTCTCTGACAGCCTTAGCCGAAGAAGCACTCGAGCATGCGAAAGCGCTGGACGCACATTTGAGCTCCCAAGGCCTGCCAGTCACCTCTTTCATGCACGACAGCCTCGCAAATCTTCCCTCAAATCTCACATACAGACGCGAGGGTCTCATAAACGCGTCCCAGGCGTTGAAGCAGCTGGCGCAAGGCCCCTCCGGTGTTTTCACCGAGCTCACTTGGTCATGCGCTGACGAGATATCCCTTGGCGCCGTTTACGACTACCAGCTCGCCAAACTTGTGCCTTTGGAGGGCTCAGCCACTTTCGCAGAGATCGCCAAAGCAAGCTGTCTTTCAGAGGACCTCGTTGAACGAGTCCTCCGTCACTCTATGTCCAACCACATCTTCTTCGAGGACCCTCCCGGACACGTGGTTCACACTGCTTCCTCTCGTGAGCTTGCCACTGACCCTGACCTGAATGATACGGTAGGTGTGCAGCTAAGAGAGACATGGCAAGCGGCTGGAAAGTCTCGCGACGCAATCGTCAAGTATTCTGGCTCTGAGGAACCGGGTGATACTGCATTTGGTCTTGCGAACGAGCCCGGGGTTGCTACCTTTGAATACCTCTCACGATACCCTGAACGTGCGAGGCGTTTTGGCGGTGCCATGCGGTACTACGGGAAATTTGAGGGGTGGGATCTCAAGCATCTTGTGCATGGTTATGATTGGGGTTCTCTTGACCACCCTGGGGCTCTTTTCGTTGACGTTGGTGGAGGTCAAGGCTCTGTTGCCCGCGCAATAGCAGACTCTACTGAAAACATGCGCTTTATTGTACAAGACTTGGCGGGGACTACTCAAGATGGACAGAAACAATTGCCAGAGCAATTAAAGGATAGAGTGTCCTTCATGGAACACGACTTCTTCACACCGCAACCGATCAAAGGGGCAGCAGTGTATTTCTTTCGATGGATTCTACACGACTGGAGCGATAAGTACGCTTTGCGTATCTTGCAGAGCCTGATTCCGGCAATGACAGAACGTTCTCAGGTCATACTGTACGAATGGGAACTGGCTGACGGTCCGGAAACGAGATGGACTGAGAAACAGGCACGGTGAGTTGCTTCCCAAGTATCTGAACGGATTGCCATGACTGAAACGCCCGGCAGAAACAACGACTTGATTATGTTTGCACAATTCAATGCTCGGGAGAGGTCAGCAAGGGCCTTCAGGGCTCTCTTCCACAAAGCAGACCCGAGATTTGAAGTCAAAGACATTCGACGACCGAGCGGAAGTGCTATCAGCGTCGTCCAAGTTGGGTGGAAACCTTGAGGAATAAGCTGGATTAGTTACGATCTCTGCTTTTCCCAACTGCTGATTAACATGATGTTTACAAAAGGGTTACATCCCTAGTCAGTATCCCTACAGAAATTCTGTGTGTTCCTGCGCAAGACCAATGCATTGATGTGGCGCAAGCCTTCCAAACGCGCATGTACCGTTACTCTGCTTTCTGCCGCTCCTCCAGATCTCACCTGTGCAGATCCTCAGTGCCCGATTGTTTGTGTATTTCTGGCTTTGGTTCCTCCCGAGCATGGTTTCCGGGACTCCGACACGAGCGGTCCGCGATTTATAATAAGCAAAGGTTACATCACTAAGGTAACTCAATTTAACAAAATATCCACCTAACCTCGATCACGTTCTCCTTGTCCCTACCGAGTGACACTACTCTGCCGTGCTCAGAAAACAGAAATTGATTATGGGAAAGAAACTCTCAGCGCTGACGGGACGTGGGACCATGTGAACATGTCCTTGTGGGTAACCTTTTTTAAATAGGTATCATTGACTTCTTATTGACACGATCCACATCTCATTGCTCCTCGTCCTCATTGCTACGTATCAAGCGGTGGTGTATCAGCGAACAACGCCCCCATCATATGCTCCGGATATCTGTCTCCTGACACATTCAACTCTTCGCATGCCTCTCTGATTGCAGCGATTTCCTCCTCGGTCAAATGCACTTTCAAAGCGCCCATATTCTCCTCCAAGTACTTGATTCTCTTCGTCCCTGGTATAGGAAAGATGTCTTCGCCCTGCGCCATCAACCATGCAAGGACCAATTGTGATATAGTACAGCCTTTCCTGTAAGCTTTGAGCTCGAGCTGTTCTCTCAGCTTCAAGTTGGCTTCGAAGTTCTCGTGCTTGAATCGCGGCGATGTGTGTCGCCAATCACCTTCCTCGAATTCTTGGGGAGATTTGTAATTTGTTGTCAGCACGCCACGACCGAGTGGACTGTACGCCACGACCGCAACACCTAGCTCGCGACAAGTCTGTAGTAAAGAGGTCTGTGTGGACTCGATGTCGAGTGTGAAGGGCGAGTATTCGACTTGTACGGCTGTGATGGGATGTACTGCGTGTGCGCGACGAAGGGAGGTAGATGAAACTTCCGAAAGACCTATATGCTTTACTTTCCCTTCCCTATGGGCTCATCAGCGGCGTTCAATGTGTCCGACTGTAGGACTTTTTGAACCTACGCGACCAGTTCTGCCATAGCCTTGACAACACGCTCAACAGGGACTTTGCCGTTCAGGCGATGGCAATAGTAGAGATCTGTGCTTTCAATACCTAGCCTTCGCAAACTCTTCTCACAAGCCTCCCTCACATACTGGGGATCGTTGTTCAAGACGATAGAGCCATCAGGCTTTGTTTGAATTGCGAATTTCGTCGCGAGAAAGATCTGTAGTGAAATTGTTGTTCAGTCAAAATATCCCCTGAACTATGCATTGATTCTTATTCTTCTGGCTACAATTCGTTGTCATTGGAGGGACTGATAATTACCTCCTCCCTCTTTCCAGTCCTTCTAAACCATTCCCCAATCAATTCTTCGTTATCCCCATACCCATCCGCACTATCCCAGAAGGTGGCACCAAGCTCAAGTGCACGATCGAGGACGGCAAAGCGCTGGTCATCAGGGGACGGAACGCCGTAGAAGCCAGAGAGGACTTATCCATGTCAGGGCGCATCTTACATGTGAAAGCAGCCAAAGCTCACCCATCTAGAAGCCAACCCAATCTTAGCCTTGTTTCTTTTTATAGGATACATTATTGACGCAATGAACACGATCAGCGGTTTCTCACACTGCCAAATCCAAGGGCTGGGACCATTGGGCCATTTCTACCAAGCTGGCGTCTGGCCGGTGATGTTGGCGCCATATTTGGTGTACGGGACTGACAAGACTGGGCGCCTTTGTCTGACAAATAGCTTTTCTAGGAGCATTCGATTTCTGACATGTGCCGAATCTTCAAGCAGAGCCGAATATGCCTAATCGTACTCCGCACTAAAATCTCATCGCTTCGCTTCTAAAAGCGATGAGATTTTAGTGCAGAGTACGGTGAACCGAAAGTCATGCCGAACGTGCTTGGCGTATCTTGAAGACCTTTACACCAGTCAAAGCAGACAACTCTTCAGGACAGAGATTTCGTCATAGCGTATGCCTGGGATTGAACGGGAAACCAATCTCGAGACGGCATATCCTGAGGTTCGGAGTATATAGTCGGCAGGCCAAGAAGATCATAACTAGGTACGGCTTTCTGTCACTGAGCGAAGGGGGTAAGAAATTGCCGATTAGTGCAATGAACCCGAATCTTCAGGTGTACCGTGTCTCGAAAAGGTGTTGGATCCAACTTCTTATTTACCACCCTGGCTCTTACTAAGAAGATAGTGCAACAGCGAGCGCCGATATTTGAGCGACGCAGTGAAACCTTATTCTGTACGTAATAAGCTAGATAAATTACCGTATTTGGAATTACAGGTCTTCTATGCAAGTCAGATTCATTACCATTTCTCCTACCAAGCAGCTCAATATGACACAACTCGTATGGCTCGTGACTGGAACATCCTCTGGATTTGGGGAGCAACTCGTTCACGCGGTTCTCGAACGAGGCGACAAGGTTATCGCCACGGCAAGGAATGCCGCGAATCGATTGCAAGCCCTGAAAGATGCCGGAGCGGCCATCTTAGATCTTGATGTCACAGCTTCACAGAGAGAATTAGATAGCAAAGTGAAAGAAGCCTTGACTATCTATGGTACGATTGATGTGCTCGTGAACAATGCTGGCTACATTGAGGCGGGCTTCCTTGAAGAGGTCGGGTAAGTTAATCCTGTGCTCGTCCTGTACTGCAAGACAATCTTGCTGACACTCGCCGCCTCATAAGGAATGACAGGATGCTGAAAAATTTTGCGACAAACTTCTTTGGCGCCATGTGTCTTAGCCGGGCGATTCTGCCGCACTTTCGAGAAAAGAAAAGAGGGACCCTGCTCTACCTGAGCTCCATCCTCGCCCATTCAGCTATCCCAACCTCAGGCACATATGCTGCTACGAAAGGGGCTATTGAAAGTGAGTGCTGCGATGCTCGATGTGAATCTTGTGTGCTCCTACTAATGATTGAGGTTTTGCCCAGGCGGTGTGCTCTGTCTCAGAGACGAAGTGGCAGCCTTTGGTGTGAAATGCTGCATCGTGGTTCCAGGCCATTTCCGTACACACATCCTGTCACCAGGGAAGATCGTATACAGTGCCAAAGACATTCCCGACTACGCTCCAGCCAACAAGATGTGCGAGGATGCGGTTGTGGCCTTGGACCAGAATCAGCCAGGTGATCCCTATTTGGGATCTGTGCGGATTGTGGACGCAGTTCATTCCGAAGGCGATGCTGCGGGCAAAGAACTGCCGTTCCTGCTGCCGTTGGGTCAAGACGCGATTGATATTCTAAGAGCGCGGAGCCAAACGATCCTGAGTACGTGTAACGAGTGGGAAACCTTTGCTCAGAAGACAACCAAGCAGAATCCAGCTTAAAGCCTTATTTGTATAATGAGAATCACAGAGAACGCTTCACGATCTAGAGTGCGCAAGCACAAGCATTTAGCACCACCGTAGAGCCAATGTATTCATTGCCAATGGGCTCTCACAACGTTGCTAAGGACCTGTGCAGCAGATGGCGCACATTACTTTCAATGATTACCATGTTCGACCCCATACAACGCTGGCTGCTTACAAGTGTAGCCTGAGCCTTCCCGGCAAGGTCCGCAGCTGGGCCTTCCGTATCTATGGACCGCACGCTCGCTCCCGCCTGTTGGTTTTAAAACGCTTCGAAACAAGCGAAGGCGACTGTCTTATCTGTATGCCATTTTGTGATGCCAATCAAGGTTATGCATTCAGATCAGCTGTCATATCCTTCGGAGTCCTACTGTCTTCACTTCTCAAGTCTCAACTCTCAAACCCCTGCGATGGGACAAAGCGCTGTGCCATCTGCCTTGTCCCTGATTTCGCTGATGACGACTTCTGCACAACCGAGGCAAAAGGAGGTAAGCACTAAGGAGCTCTGCTACGCCTAGCATGTGGCACGTATTTAGATGGAACACGCAGCCATCCGTGGTACTTCCGTACACTACTACAGCTAATCCTCACACTTCGGCGCAAGGTTCTCGATGCGGAGGATGATTGTTTTAGCCTGTGGCGTAGTGCGGCAGGAAGATCCTGCTTCGGTGCTAGAGAATCCTAATGGTATGCGCTGGGCACTAACTACACAATATCCTGGCACAGGCAGAAGCATGAAGAAACCATTTGCGGTGAATGACGTTCAAGCCTCTAGATTGTGTCACTTCCACCACGACAGACCTCTCTGATGATGGCTACGCAGGAGCAACGTTGTAATTGAGCCATACAGAGTTAGCCTTTTGCATGCTTCAAAGAGCGTCGGCTAAGATATCGCGTCAGCAGAAGCTGGTAGCAACCATCTTTCATCCACGTAACATTTCTCTCCAGACTGGGAAGGCATGGCGTGGGTAGAGAAAGGGCAAGGTCGCTTCGAGCGACCTTTCGACTCCATGGAGAGGTTTCATAAAGCATACGGCGCTGTCGGTCATCGTTTCGGTAGAGAACATTTCTCCCTAACCTCTACTGTGAAGTTTCGGTTTGACCTTTCGCTCGGCGACGTGGCCAAAGCTCTTAAGCAAGCATGGAGATCCACGCGCTTTCGCTATCCTCAAATCGCAGCATTTGCACAGGGAGACACATATGTGTACGAGGTACCCGATTCGACAGCGTTAAACTCCTGGCTTGCGCAGACCTTCATCCTTGAATCTAGCACTTTGACTACAGACGAGCTTCAAGCGAGTTTCGAACCGCAAAAGTTAGCTACGCTACACTATCTTCCACAGTCCTCCGAAATTTTGTTCCATACTGCACACTGGAGGATCGATGGCATGGGAACACTACAATTCTGGAACAGCTTCTTTGAGATGCTGGCTAACCCTGTATCAGTTGAATTTGGAGAAGAGTATAGGAATCTCACTATAGCACTCGACGAGGTGGCAAATGTGCCAAAACAAGTAACACCAGAGATGGAACAAGTCTCTACCGCTCGATTGATGGAATTTCTCACCAATCTTCCTTCGATTGGTCTACCTACGCTTCCGGAACAGATCCCAGGGGCAACACGGCGACATGAGGTCGAGTTTGATCCTCAATGTACATCTGCCATCATTGCCAAATGCAAACGCGAGGAAATCAGTGTGACTGCCGCTATCCATGGTGCGGTTGTATCTGCAACTCAAGAGATGGCTGATCCTTCAGTTCCAGCATCGAAATACACAACCTTTACATTCTTTGACCTAAGGGAGCATTGTCCATTTCCAAATGATGGCAAGGACTACGCATTTTCAGTCTTTCATATTGGTCTTCCCGCCAGCTTTCAACCATCAACGTTCTTGAGCAACGCGAAGGAGCTGAAGAAGATTTATGCACGGCCATTCTCGACACCTGACGAGAATCTGTGGGCGTTTCTGCCTTGCTACGTCGACATGGTGACCAAGATGGTCAGCCAGCCACCCCCACCGGACACATTACCAGCTTCAGAGGGAAATCTCAGCAGTCTTGGGCTGATTGATAAGTATGTGAAAGCCAAATATGGCAAAATTGAGATTGTAGATTTTTGGCTGGGTGTGGAGATGATAACGCGTATACCAATCATCCATTCATGGACTCGGCAAGGCAAGATGAAATTCAATCTTTCCTACAACGAAAAGTTCTTCTCGCAGGAGAACGCAAAGGATTTCTTGGAGAAAGTATTGTCGATACTTCTGCAAGGGTTAGGCGTCCGCAGCGCCTGAGCCCAAAGTGCGGGCTCTTTCAAACACGAAGTAGAGGGAGAGGCCTAGGCCGAAGTGGTCTCGACTACCATACACATCGGGTCGTAGCCTTGGCCTATTCCTACTGTTTCAAGGAAAGGTCGGGATTGAGCTGCCGGCAAAGCAAGACATCGTTTCATATCTGCCGAGCAATGGCGCAAGCTCCCAGTGCAGACTCTAGAACTGGGTCTTTATCCTTGTAGCGTTCACTGGCCTGGGCCTTAAACCTTGCAATAAGCTGAAATTGAGAGCAAATACGATGATGACAGAGAGTTAGGGTGGTCCGTAGGCTTCGCCGAGATGGCGTAGTGGCAGATCTAATCCGTACCTTTGGACCGACGCCATCAGCCGATTCACGGATCTTTACTTTAGTCAACTTACCCTATAACCAATGGCAAAGGACGTCCAGAAGCCGTGCATGCAAGCCAACCTTTACGGAGCAACTAATGACATCTTTGCATGTTTCAATGTTTTTGTCCTATCTTCAAGCAAACGTCTCCTCCCTGAAACAATACATCCAACTCCTTTACTGTGTGGATTCATGAGATAGAAACTCAGGGTGAATGACGTGGTGTTGGAGCGACGAACCATTCACTCCGACAAGCAGTAACACACTTGCAACTACACATCAAATCATACAATGGCTTTGGGGAATAGTCTCGAGATTCTGCTCTTTGGCGACGAAATAGAAGATGTTCGCGTACGCCTAGAGGAACTGTATCGACGCTCAAAATCGTCAATACTTCTCTCGAAGTTTCTGCACGATAGCATCAATGGCATCAACGCAGCCGCAAAGTCTTTGACGGGCCTATCGCCAGCCGGCCAGGCTGTACTTTCTGGGAAAGACTTCCTGCAACTCGATGACGCACCGAGTGATTTCATCTTACCGCGAGCAGTGACCTTGACCTTGTTATCATGCATAACGCAATTAGGATCTGCTCTATTGTGAGAACCCTTCCCAAATCTGCAAGCTGAAAGCTCATGGCCATAGGTGCGCCGACAAGGACCCTTCTATACTTGGCGAAGCTTCGGCAATTAGGGTTTGTGGTTTAGGCTTGGGCATGCTCCCAGCTGTCGCGGTGTATATAGCTTCCAGTGTCACAGAGCTGTTGGCCATTTCACCCGAGATCGTTTCACTTTCACTACGTCTAGCCCTGGCGGTATCGCTGCGCGCGCAAAGTATTGAAGAGGAGCCAGGGTCTTGGTCTCTTTTTGTCCCAAAGATGTCATCGGACAGCCTCTCCATTATTATAGAGAAGTTTAACAATGCCAACGTATGTACAGCCGCCAGATCCTAGTGAGACTGCGAGGGTGACTTTGTGTTAGCGACTTCCAAGCCACAGGCATGTCTATATCAGTGCCATGTCTAGAAATGGATCCACTGTCAGCGGACCACCTTCATCTCTACATCTGCTTTTGAGTCACGGCTCAGGAGAACTTAGATCAGCTACTCCTCTAAAGTCGAGTCTGTCTGGACCCTACCATGCGTCACACCTACCGCTACCTGCTCTTGATAGCATTCTTGGGGAGTCCAAGTTCCTTGACAGACATCTGAATCCTGAAAGCCACCTCCTATCAACAAGTTCCGGCAATTGCTTCACAGGATGCCACGATGTGCGAACACTGATCAAGAAATGCTTAGTCGATATTCTTCAACTTCCGCTGGACTTTAAGAGCTTAGGTGGTCAATTCCAAGGTCTCGCGCCGGATCAACGGATTGATGTAACGTCGGTCGGACCTTCAACGTTTGCTGCAGACCTGCAGAGCTCAATCCGATATCTCAGTGCTCATCGGGATCCCCTGATCCCTGATACTCATCCTCAGAATGAAGAAATCGATGGTGCCGTCGCGATTGTCGGGATGTCGGGCAGATTCCCAGGTGCAGATTCCCCAGACGAGCTTTGGGAATTGTTTGTCCAAGGGGTCGATACGCATAAAGAAGTAAGACTAACTTCGAAATTCTCTTCGAACTCCATTGATGGCTTTTCTAGATACCAAAGGACCGCTTTGATGTGCGTACGCACTGCGACCCGTCTGGCGAAAAGCGAAACACCACCTTGACTCCTTACGGCTGCTTCATTGAGAGACCCGATCTGTTCGACGCTCACTTATTCAAGATGTCAGCGCGTGAAGCTGCACAGACGGACCCGATCCACCGTTTGATGCTAATGACAGCGTATGAGGCCCTGGAAATGGCTGGCTATTCTGCAGAAGACTCAAATAATAACACTTTTGCTACATACTATGGGCAAAGCAGTGACGACTGGCGTGAGGTGAATGCTGGCCAAAATATTGACATCTTCCACATTACAGGCGGCAACAGAGCTTTTGGGCCAGGTCGAATTAACTACTTCTTTGGCTGGGAGGGGCCTAGTATGAATATCGACGCAGCGTGTTCCGCCAGTGCACTCTCCATACAATTAGCATGTACGGCCCTGAAGTCCAGAGAGTGCGATACTGCCTTGGCCGGCGGTGCAAACATCTTGACTGCGTCCGATATTTTCGCGGGCCTCAGTCGTGGCGGATTCCTTTCCCCTACAGGATCCTGTAAGACGTGGGATGCCGAGGCTGATGGATATTGCCGGTATACATCCTTCAACCCTCACAGAGAAGCCTCCTGCTGAAAAAAGCCTAGTGCCGATGCAGTAGGTACTGTAGTGCTGAAACGACTGGACGATGCGCTTAAAAATCGGGATAATGTCCTGGGTGTTGTTCGCTCAACTGCAACGAACCACTCCGCCAAAGCAGTATCGATCACACATCCACACTCGGAAACGCAGCAAAGGCTGTATGAAAGAGTGCTGCAACAGGCCATGGTTTCGCCCAAAGACGTTGACTATGTTGAAATGCATGGCACGGGAACTCAAGCTGGCGATGTTGCGGAGTCGGCATCTGTAGCATCTGTCTTCGAGGGCATACGGAAGCACCCATTATATGTTGGTGCATCTAAAGCGAACGTTGGACACGGTGAAGCAGCCTCAGGGGTCACCTCGGTGATCAAAGCTGTAATGATGATTCGCGAAAGCTTGATTCCGAGGCATATTGGCATCAAGGGGCAAATGAATCCACATCTTGCTTTCAAAGGATCAAAGAACATCAGGGTACCGTTCGAGGATGTTTTACTACCGCCAAAATTGGGGGATCGACGAAGAATTCTTATCAACAATTTCAATGCCACTGGAGGCAACACCAGCCTTCTCCTAGAAGAAGGCCCAAAGAACAACATCGAAGGCGAAGATCCCCGACCATCGCATGTCATTGCCATTTCTGCTGCTCGGCCAAGATCTTTGGAAGGCAATATCGCGTCCATGATCAAGCACCTGTCCTCTTCACCTGACATCAATGTTTGTGATCTTGCCTACACAACAACGGCTCGGAGGATCCATCACAAATTTCGTGTTGCATATGTTGTCGATGATGTGTCTCTGCTGGTACAGCAGCTCCAGACTACGCTTACGGGGACTACTGCTAGAACAACATCAGCTGTAATTTTCCTATTCACTGGGCAGTCAGCACCACTAGCAGGAGCCGCAAGTTCTCTGTTCAAGATGTCGACTTCTTTCCGTCGACGGGTTGAATCGATCGATAGCCTATGTCAAATGCTCGGACTACCGTCCATTGTCAAGCTCATTACAGATGCCAGCTGCGGTGTAGTCGCACAGGATCCTATAAGATCTCAGGTGGGCTTGGTGGCTCTGGAAATTGCTTTGACAGATCAATGGAAGACTTGGGGTCTTCACCCAACCATTGTGATGGGACACAGTCTCGGAGAATACGCGGCGTTATATGCTGCCGGTGTTCTAAGCATGAGTGACGCAATGTATCTCGTCGGTGTGCGAGCTGGAATGATGCGATCCAAGCTCGACAGGGGGAGCCATTCTATGATGGCTGCCAAACTCCCATTCGAACCAACAGAGGAAGCCCTACAATCGTCTGGATTATCTCATTGTGAGATAGCCACCATTAACTCGCCGACCTCAACCGTAGTCAGCGGGCCAAAACCGGAACTTGCGAAATTAGACCATAACCTGCACTCCAACGAGAGTGATGTAAAAACAACACTCCTCAAAGTTCCGTACGCATTCCACTCTGCGCAAATGGACAGCATCGTCGACGACTTTGAACGAGCAGCCAAAGGAGTCCGATTCCGTAAACCTAACATACCTGTGGTATCGACGCTGTTGGCTCAGACAGTCTCAGAAGAAGGCGTATTTGATGCTCATTACTTAGCACGACAGATGCGAGAGCCGGTTCAATTCGCCGAGGCTCTGCAGACCTGTCAAGATTACACGAATGGACAGTCCGCTCTATGGTTCGAAGTTGGTCCAAGCCCAGTCTGTGTTCCTATGGTCCGTTCTACTTTGCATATTTCGCCAGAACGGCTTCTATCATCACTGGACTCAAAGGAAGAGAATTGGAAGACTGTCAGTCGTTCTCTGGCGAAGGCATACCAAGCTGGCATAGACATCAGATGGAGGGAATATCACAGAGAATTCGAGCCCGCGCTGACCATACTAGACTTGCCGTTTTACTCTTTTGATCTCAAGAGCTACTGGCTTCAGTACGAGGGGGACTGGAGCGTCAGGAAAAACCAAATACCGGTTGAAAGCGGCCTCAAAATGCCTCCATCCTTGCATAGCACGACGATCCACTGCTTTGAAGGCCAGATTCCAGTTGAAGGTGGCACAGAATTCGTGTTTACAACTGATTTTGCGGATCCCACACTCAACACGATGGCCATGGGGCACCTGGTCAACGATACAGCACTTTGCCCTAGCTCAATATATGCAGACATGGCAATGACAGTGGCCAAATATTGCTGGGAGAATCGGCGGCCATCTGAAAACTGCCCAGCGGTTGACGTTGCCAGCATGGAGGTCTTCAAGCCTCTCATTGTACGCTCGGATGGGGCTAGCCAGCCAGTGAAAATTGTTGTGAAAGATATCCAAGGTGAGAATCAGGTAAAGGTTTCTGTTGAATCCATCGATACTCCTCAGACTGGGCAACACATGCAGTGTGTCGTCAATTACGGCCAAGCCACCGAATGGACTGAATCATGGGATAATACCAACTACCTATACCAAGGCAGGATCGATCATTTGGTTGATGCTGCTAGTCGTGGGAAAGCCCATAGGATGTTAAAGGGCATGGTTTACAAGCTCTTTTCCTCCTTGGTCAAATATCACGAGAATTTCCAAATGATTGAAGAGGTCATATTGGACAGCAAGATGAAGGAAGCAACTGCATGCGTCTCTCTAAACTCCTCCGATGGGAGTTTTGCTATTGATCCACGCTGGATAGACGGTCTCGCGCACCTGTCCGGCTTCATCCTCAATGGCAGCGATGAGACCCCAGAGAACACTGTCTACATCTCTCATGGCTGGAGAAGCATGCGTTTAGCAGTACCGTTGGTCGCAGACCACACTTACAGAACCTATGTTCGCATGCAGCCTGCTCATGATCGTGGAGTCTTCGCCGGAGATTTGTACATTTTTGACGGCGATAATACCGTGGGAGTGATTGGTGGCCTCAAGTTCCAAGCTATTAAGAAATCGGTCCTAACGGCGCTCCTGCCTTCCAATCCTAGAACGACTAAGCCACCTGTGAAGCCTCTCACAGCAGAGTCAACAGGCCTCATATCGGACCACTTGACCGGGGCTTCCTCCATCCGCACAAATACCATTAAAACACCGGCAACGCCCGAGATGTCAAGCGGATCTGGAGATCTAGCAGAGGTCTTCCGAAGCATAATTGCCCAGGAGGTAGGGATCGGGATTGCAGAGATCGAACCAAGGGCGGAGCTTGTCGATCTGGGTGTGGACTCGCTGCTCACGCTTGCTATAATCAGCGCTTTTGCCACAAGGACCTCTGTCCAGCTTCCCGTCGGCTTTATACACGACAACCCAACCTTCGCAGATGCCAAACGTTATTTCGACGCTCTCAGTAGCCCAGAATCCACTTCCCCAGAACCAGACGCTCAAGATCGGGATACCCAGACACGATGTACTTTCGTTCAATTACAACAACCCTCCAAACCAGACTCTCCCTCACTATTCCTCTTTCCGGATGGCTCGGGCTCAGCAAGCCCGTATCTCAACCTTCCCAGCTTCTCCGCTGATGCCTCGGTCATTGCTTTCAATAGCCCATTTCAAACCAATCCAAACGAATTCAACATCTCGCTCGAAGAAGCTGCTGGAATCTACATCTCGGAAATATCTCGCCTAGAGCCGACAGGACCTGTATTCCTAGGTGGCTGGTCCATTGGTGCAGCGTATGCTTATGAAGTAGCATATCAAATGATCTCTTCAGGGAAAGATGTTGCAGGTTTGGTGATGATAGACGCAATAGCTCCACGGACGATGTCAAACATGCCTGTCGAGACATTGGACATTCTAGACACTGCCGGCCTGAATGAGGGCACCGCCCACGCGAATGTGGTGCAGCATTTCAAAGCTAGCATTCGCGTGCTTGATGCCTTTCACGCAAGACCGATGAGTGAAATCGAGTTTGGGAAGACACTCTCTTGCCGAGTAATCTGGGCCAGGCGCGGTGTATTTGAATCGATCAGTCAAGAGAAGAGGGAAGCGGTCTACAAGACACATGGCGAGCAGGTCAAGAATCTCAATAGTATGCAGGAATGGCTCTTAGTGGGCAGGCAAGATTTTGGGCCCCACGGGTGGGACGAGCTGGTTGGGTGCAGAGTGGAGTGCGAGGTTGTCGATGCGCATCACTTTTCCATCATGAGGGCGCCTGCGGTAAGAGTCTACCTCTCCTAGTTGATGCTGCACGTCTTGCTGACCGTAATTCCCAATGACAGGTCAAAACCGTTGGTAAAGCTTTGGACAACGCGATTCAGGGATGATTGTCGGGTTTGAGATGCAGGTCTGGGATATCCTATGGAGATGTAACGCGCATATTGAAGTTGGCTAGGAAGCATGTCAGTTGCATGTTCTTGTAGATGCATGGTAAATAGTGTTTGGTACTCGGAAGCAATTCTCAAGCACCTCGAGGCAAGCGGTCCATATTCTAACCCAGCTAGGCCATTACATTGAAGTCATTCAAGAGGCGGCTCCAGTATTAGTCCACTAATACTCTCGATAGCAATCGTATTCACAGATCTCCATTCCACATTTGCATCCCAACATGTTTCACGGGCACCTCATGCCTTCCGACTATCTTACCCCATCTGCCGGTGGGCCCCCGACCGCGCCCATCACGGCATCTTTCTCTTCCTCCGTCCCGGCTTGCACTGACTTATGATCCTGAACAATCTGCACCACCCTCCCCATGGTACTCATGGCGCCCCCTCCTTCCCCGTATTCGCCTTGGCTCTTATCTAAGAAATTGGCCTCGTCTTTCGCAATAACCTCGGCGTAATAGGGATCTAAGAATGCATTGCGCATCTTTTCCGGGGAGGAGAATTCCATTTCCGCGAAGCCGTCATGAGGGATTGCTGGGAGAGGGGCGGGGAGGGGTGGGACGAGGAGGTTGGACCATTGGTCGCGCAGAGCGGGTCTGGTGTGTATCTAGGGGCAATTGATTGAGATGAGTTTCGCACTCGAGTGGAGGTGATGTCAGCGGAGGCGGTTCGGGGTTGCGAACCTGGGTGTATCGTTCGATACCATGCTTGACGACCCAGGGAGCTATGATAGGTCCGTGTATATGTTCCCAGTGATGATAGAAGTCGGCGTCGGACATGCCCGGGCGTTTCTTGAAGAAACAGATCACCCGGATAGGGGTATCAGGCGGGCTGTTCTCTGCAGACATTCTGGATGTATGAATGGTAAGACTCGATGGTTCAGCTGTGCGCGAAAGTGCCGAAGGAGATGGACGGTGAGATGGAGGTTAAAGATCCACAGGTCATGCTTCTTGGCTATGCCGTAATCAGGTCGAAGGGCCGAAGGAGGGGCAGATTTCAGAATGCCTGAGAACAGTAGATATAGTGGTCCAGTGAGGGGAAATGCTGACCGGGAGCACCTCACACAAACATCTTAATGAGGGGCAGGGGTGATCCCAGTCTTCTCAAAGACCAAAATTGGTTTTGAAAACACATCTAGTGCGAGAAGACAGACAATGACCCTACAGACTGCTTCATCCATTTCTCTTTGTTGGATTGGAAGCGAGGACCACCTCGAACTCGCATGATGGCCGACCAGAAGATCGATGTCCACGCACACTTCGTGCCCCCTGTCTACCGCAAAGCTCTGCTGGACAATGGGATCACCAATCCTGATGGCATGCCTGGTACTCCGGCTTGGACGGTAGAGTCCCATCTCGACTTCATGAACGCCACTGGTATTGCCAAATCCATTCTCAGCATCTCATCTCCAGGCACTACCATCACTTCAGATCCCTCGTCTAACAAGAAGCTCGCGAGAGACACGAATGAATTCGCTGCCGAAGTCAAACGGAATCACCAAGATCGCTTTGGTTTCTTTGCTAGCTTGCCGTTCAGTGCTGCCGATGCCGCAGTGGAGGAGGTCAAATACGCTCTCGATGAACTGAATGCGGACGGTTTTGTCGTCCTCTCGAATACAGCCGGGATCTATCTAGGGGATCCTTGCCTGAGGCCTGTGCTGGAAGAGCTTGACAAGAGGAAGGCAGTGGTGTTTGTGCATCCTACGATTGCATGTCACCAAAACCATACACATAAAAATCACTCGCCTGCAGAGCAATACTCTACATCTTCCCCCCTGGCAACGGTATATCGAGCGCCGTTGTTTGAATTTTTCTTCGATAGTGCACGCTCGATACTTGACCTCATCAACTCGGGAACTGTGCTTCGCTTCCCCAATATCCGATGGATCGTCTCGCATTGTGGCAATGTTTTGCCGAGTCTGCTGGACCGCATGTTTCTCGTCCTGCGGCTCGGCCAGAAGTTCACTACAGCGAGAGACGGGCTTGAAATCACGGAAGGCCAGATCAAAAGCGTGCTCAGAAAGCAGTTCTGGTTTGACTTGGCTGGCGACCCCGTACCGAACCTAGTGGACGCGTTGTTGAAATTCACTGGGAAGGAGAGATTGATGTTTGGGAGCGATGTGCCGTGGACTCCTTTCGAAGTCACGAAGACTCTGGTCGCTAGGATCGAGAGGGATTTGCCGGATTGTGTTGGGGCGGATGCCGTGGGGATGATTATGAAGGATACTGCCCAGAAGCTCCTCTCGACAAAGGAATTATAGCCTCTATGATTTCATGGACCTTGCATGTATGTCCTTCAAAGAAGCAAATGTATTGGCTTATAATTCTACGTGAGGTGTACGAGATCATGTTTTCCAAAATGAGATCCTCCATTTCCACCACCTATCCTGTGTGACAATCTTGTGCGTCAAGGCCACATCTGTGTGCACCTGGCCTGCTACTTTGGTCGAGCCTCCAGTGTACCCTCCCTCACTTAAAACGAGCCATCGCAGATGCACCGACCTAGGTTTGGCCAAACTCCCATATGACCAACCAACATCTCGACAAGGCTACCATATCAGTTGATGAAGCAATCACAAAATTCTCCCTGGGTAGGTTACTGCAGCCTTGGCTTGAAGCTTGCAGCGGAAGAAGGGCTGGTCAGGTTATACATGAACCTTCGTCTAATCTTACGGAGATGTCACGAGGGTTGATGTTCATGTTGGGTCTTCGTTGTGGCGGTCCTAGTACACAGCCAAGCCAAATACCATTCATCCCGTCAGCAGATTGCAGGAAGGAATTAGCTGCTACCCAGGGCTATCGCTTTAGAAAACCAATTTGTCTCAATTGTGGACATGAGGAAAGCTACGAGTCCATCAAGCTTCTTGAAGCACATTATGTACAACACTCGAACTTAGCAATGAAACTTAAGCTCAGGTCATGGGCGAGGGCGCTTATGTCTCGATCCATATTTCTCTATTCAACAGAAGTCGCAAGTACTCTGAATGGCGAATTGTAGAAAGCGATTGTATTTAAGGAGGGGACAACGAAGACCGTCAGCGCAGTACAGGTAACGAAGGCGGCCGTTTACTATCTTGCTGCTGCCGGACAACGAATGCCAGGTGCTAATGGCCTTGGGGATAGCAGCACACACGCGAATGTGGAGCGAGGAAAAGGGAGGACAATGAAGACGTGTAGGATAATTTACCTAACATTCGGATTCAGCCTGAACTGCTGATGCGAATCGTCGGGAAAAGGATGTCTTTGCTCAACGGAGGCATGTTTAATGCACTGCTTGGACTATGCATACTATGGTCAAGAAAAGAGGTCTGAATTTCTGAATCTGCAAGTGTTGGATTATATAATTGAATAAGTAATTCTAAGGTATGGTTATAATTTTAGAATCTTATTCTCAACAGCAAGGGAACAGGGGAAATATACCTAGCACTTCGAGCATTAGCGCGCACTGCCACATGTGGCTTAGCTTTATTTACCTTTGCATCAGGCTCACAGTTGGGCAGGGGTAGAAAAATGTTCGGATAAGGTAGAAACTTAACTCCGACGCAACCTCAGCTAGGGTAGAAATTTTATTTTGGTTAAATCTTTCGCATATGTTCAGTATATGCTCAATATATACTCCGGATTCTATTAGAAATATTTTTTTTTTATAATCTTTAGCATATGTTAAATATATATTTACTATATTTAAATTTTTATTATAAATTAATAAATTAATGAATTTTTTAATATTTGTATATATTAAAGATTATTAAAAAAAAATTGATATTTCTAACAAAATCTGGAATATATATTGAGCATATATTGAGCATATACCAAAAGTTTGATAAGGGTAGGAATTATACGAAACTAGCTTCGGCTAATTTCTACCCTGGCCCAACTGTACCCCGCTTTGCATCGGACAATCCGGGGGAATCGTCATTCTGACGCAAAACTCTCGAGACTTTCTATGTTCCCCTCATTACCCTACGGTGAGTAGAATAATGTCTATTCTTCCATCTCCCACATCAATGAACACCCAGTAAAAAAGTCTTCCCGTCTAATTGAATCCAAGCCATCATGACTCCTCACACTGTGCGCTGGGGTATCCTTGCAACCGGAGATATCGCAGAGAGTTCGTCCACTTCCACCCCAACCCTTCCTAATATACACTTTCTGACCATCCTGCCTTAGAATTCACCAAAGATCTAATGCTCGACCCCTCTACGCGCTCTGTCAGCGACGTCGCCCATACCGTCACCGCAGCCGCCTCCTCCTCTTCTGCTTCCCGCGCAAACGACTTCCTGAAGACTTGCAAGTGTCCCTCCAGCGCCAAAGCGTATGGCTCCTACGAAGAGCTAGTCAACGATCCGAATGTGGATATCATATATGTGGCAACGCCGCACTCGCACCACTATCAGAATGTGATGCTCTGTCTACTCAGTAGGAAGAATGTGCTTTGCGAGAAGGCGTTCACCGTGAATGAAAAACAGGCGAGAAAGGTGCGCAATCGCACGAGGCTAACTGCTCTTGCATCCTTGAATTCTATTTCAACGCCTCGCGACACGCTGTACATTGGGGTTGCGGACACGTTCTAGGCCCACGTGGTCCCTGTGCCGATGCCACCATCCGACTCGCAAATGGATCTTCTGAGAATCACATTGCTGACATCGATTTTTCAACAGTTATATGCAACCGCAAAAGAAAAGAAGTTGTTCCTCATGGAAGCAGTCTGGACCCGCTTCTTCCCAATCAGCGTCCAGATAAGAAAGTTGATCCAAGATGGCGAGCTGGGCGATATACACCGTGTCATTGCAGATAACAGCTTTTGCCAGGATGTTGAGAATACATGGGGCGCGAACGGGGCTAAAAGCCGAATGGTAAATATGGACTTGGCTGGGGGCGCACTGTTGGATCGTAAGCACCACCCGCTCCTTCTTCATAATCATCACCAAGGGCCCCATTAGCTAAGCTTCATTTGCAGGCGGCATCTACAGCTTAACCTGGGTCTTTCAATGTATCTACCACACGCTTCCTCCTGCATCCCGAGAAGCACCCAGGGTCCTAGCTATGGTCGATCAGTATGTTACGGGCGCAGACGAGAACACCACGGTGGTCCTCAATTTCCCCTCAGCCCCTGGAAATAAGCAGCATTCCGCGTGAGCCACTCTTGGACTTTGAAGTGCAGGCGTACATTTTTCTGATCCTGAAACAGGCAAGGCGTCGCCATGACCAACTTCCGCGTCGCCACCAATCCCGACGGCTACAACAGCGCACGACCTGCCATCCGCATCCAGGGCACAAAGGGCGAGCTACAAGTCGATGGTCCAGCGTTCAGACCAGAGGTGTACAGAATTATACCGTTCGAGGAACATGATGTGCTGAAAGTGAAGCCAGGGAAAAATGATCGCGTGAAAGAGACTCGGTGCGAGATCCCTGGGCAAGGTATGTTTTGGGAGGCCGATGAATGTGCCCGGTGTTTGAGAGATGGAAAGGCAGAGTCGCAGGTGATGGGCTGGGAAGAGAGTTGTGTTATCACGGGGGTAATGGATGAGGTTAGGAGACAAGGGGGAGTTGTGTATCCCGAGAAGATCGAAACCTTGAACTATCCTGTTCAATTATGAAGGCGGAGGGAAATTTTGGGATATTAGTACTCTTGTACATATTCGACGCAAAAAGTACAAATATAGCAAGGACAGCCCAAAGAGTGGCCTTTTATTCGGAATTCTCATGCCTAGTTACTCCATGGAGACAGCATGAGGCTACCCCAGGTACCTCCCCAACTGATGTGAACACCATCCCAACAAGTCCCATGGACGTCGACATTCCTGATAGCGTACGTGCCCTCCTCGCCTTTAGGCCTGTTTGCGGCTGTCGGTGGACTGTTCCTGTAATCACCATCCACAAACAACTCAACCTCCGTGAGACGTCCTAATCCGCTACCCTAGTTGATTTGCCTCAGTTACTCAGACGTATCGTACTATAACCCTTTGGGGATAGCGTATATTTATTATATATATATATTATAATATATCTAAGCTCAAGAATATATAATCTTATTAAATTTAACTTAACTTTAATAATATATTTATAAAAATCTTTATTTAATTCTTTTACCTTTAGAATATATATTTTGCAATATATTAATAATAATAATAATATTTATTTCTAATTTTATAATTATTATAATTATATAATTAAATATATATTTTTATTTAATATATTTTAAATAATATAATTCTTATTATATTTAATATTATAAATATTAAAAGAAATCTTCTTTTAATAAATTTTTAAAATTAATTATTTTATAATAATAATAAATAAATTAAAAAACCTTATTATATATTTTAATAATTATTTAATTATATTATAATATCTGAAATATATTAAATAATTATATTTATATATAAATAATAATATATTAATTATTAATAATAATATTAAAATAAATACTTTACCTTTTTTTATTAAATTATAATTAATATATTAAAATAAAAGGATATAATAATATAAAATAATAATAATAATATAAATTCCGAAATTATTAAGATTAAAAATCGAATAAAGGAGCTTTTCTAAATATATTTAAAAAATAAGTAAATAATTATAATTTATTATATTTAATATAAATTTAAAGATCTTATTTTAATTATAAAAATTAAATTTAAAAAGAATATTATTTTTTAAATAACTTTATTTATTAGAAAATAAATTAAATTAATTCTAATTCTTATATTATTATTTATATTAAAAGAAAAATAGATTCGAAAATTTAAATATATTTTTAAGGCTTAATTAATAATTCTAAATAATAATATTAATATATTAAGAACCTTAAAAGATATTTATATTAAACATTATATATATAATAAAGTCTATATTTAAAGGGGCAAGAGCTATTTATTAATTTATTAATTTTTATTAATTTTAAAATTATATTTTTAAGAAAATTTAATAAAGATATATTATATTATTTATTATTCTAAAGCTATATATATTTAATAATAATTAATAAAGTCTATTTAATATTTAAATAATAGAGCTTTTATTTAATTTATTTAAAATTAAAAATATTTTATAATTATTTTCCGATTAATATATTAATATTCGAGGTATTAATAATATTAAATTTAATATTATTAATAATAATAAGAAAATATTATAATTTTAACTCTTTTACTTAGCTTATTTGTATATTAATTAATTGCCCGGGTATTTATATATAAATTAAATATATACAAGAGAATAAAAAGAGTATATTTAACCTTTAATATATTTTATTATAATAAATTGGAAATATATACGATATTCCGAAGATAATTATATATATAAATTTTATTATTTAAATTTATAAAATATATAGTTTATTTAAATAATAAATTAAATAGCTAGACTATTATATACTCCTAAGGAAAATTGTTATTACTATATTCATAAATATAATAAATAATAATAAATATTAAATTTCCGTATAATTTAATTAGTTATTTTCGGAATATAATAATCCTTATATATTAATTATAATTGATTTATATAAGTTAAAAGTTAATAATTTAAATATAAAGATTATTATTTAATAATTAATCTTATTTTCAGTCTCGAAATTATATTAATAAATAAGTCGTATTATTTGCTTTATTAAGAAATAAAAGCAATTATTATTTCTTTATTTTAAATAATATATAAAGCCTTAATCCAAAGTTCTTATTCGTTCGTTATAAACGGAAAAGGTATATCTTAAGATTTTATAACTATTTGCGTTTATAATATTATTAAATATTATTAAATTTAAAGCTTTTAATAATTATAATTAATTATTAATTATATTAAAAAATATTAAGCAAAAAACGGTTTCCGATTAATAACGAGATTTACTATTTGCTTTTTATAAATTTATAAATTTAAAAACTTCTTTATATATTTAAGAATATATTCTTTATTTTTTTAAAAATATTATTTATATAATCGGGAGCTTAGAAAAGCCTATATATTATTATTCGAGTTATAATTTATTATTCGTATTTCCTATTTAAATATATTTAAGCTTGAAAATAGTTATTTTAAAGGATTCGTTATAATAATTATAATTTAAAAAAGAATTCTTAATTTAATAGAAATACATTATTTTAGAATTATATTAAATTTGCGAATTCGACTTTATCCTATTTATAATTATATTAAATTTTATATTTAATTAAATTATTATATAAAAGTTATAAATTAATATCAAGGAAAATATATTATATTTAATTAATATATAATCTAATATAATTAATCATTTAGCTAAGGTTATTAATATCTTTTGTAAAGGCCGAAATATATTAATAAATAATAATACCGAAATATTCCTTTTTTAATATAAATATAATAATTAGCAATATCGATTATATATATATAGAATAATTAGGGCTCAAAGAAAGATTATTAATAATTATAAGATTATTAAAAATTAATAACTTATTAAAGAAAGTATTTAATTATAAAGAAAAGTAAATAATTATTTATAATATTTATTATTAATAATATTAGGAGCTTCGCTTATTAAATTATTAATAGCCTTATAATATTTAATATTATAATTAATAATATTCAATCTTATAATATCGAGCTAAGGTATAAATATTATAACCGAGACTTTAATTATAGAACCGTAGGTATTATAAATTAGGAATCTATTATTAAATATACAATTAATAATATCCTTAAAGGTATACAAATAATATTACTTATTTTTAATATTAAAAAATCTTATTATATAATATTTATTTTCCGAAATATTATTTAATATTTAAGATAAAAGGATTATATTATCGATATTAAATAATAATTATAAATAATTCCGTTTATAATCCTTTAATTAAAGTTAAAATAACTTAAATAGATTTAACTTTAATTAAATCCTTTCTATTTTTATTTTATAATACTTTAAATATTTAAAGTCAAGTTATTTAATATTATATTATTACTTTAAATATTAATAAGATTAGATATTTCGATATCTTTTATATAAATATTTTTATTATAATAAAATATATTCGTATTAAGTTTTTTAAGGCCGGCTTAATATAAGAATATTATTTAATAAATTAAATAATATAAACTAAGCTTCTAAATTATTAACTTTTTTAATAATTAAAAGATTATATTAAATATATCTTTTATAGCCAATTTTGAAAGATATATATTAAATATAATTTTATTAAAAGTATATTTTATTTAATCTTTTAACTTTAATAAATATAATCTATTTAATATTTAATATTCGAAGAGTTAATTGCTATTTTTGGAGAAATAAAATCTTTTTAATTAGAAAGCTTTTAAAATATTATTAAATAACTCTAATAATCGATTAATTTTATAATTAAATTTAATTTTATTATATATATTTATAAAGCTATTAACAAATATAACTTATTATAATTCGGCCTTAAATGTTAAGCTATTTATTAAATAATTTAAATATAAAAATTCTTTTATATAATTAAATATATTATTATATTTAGTTTAGAATATAATAATATATTCTAGGAAGGCGTAATAAAAGAATTCGATATTTATATATTTAATTATATATCGAAATAATAAATATATTTCGATATATATATAAAAATATTAATAATTCTATTATTATTTATTAAACTTATATATATTAATATTATTTATATCCCTTTTAATCGAATCTAGTATAGAATATATTTGTTTATAAATAACTATTATTATTAATAATTATAATATTTAATTTTATATTTATAATTATAATATAATATTCTTTTATCGATTATTATTAAGATTAATATTCCTTTTATATTATATTTATATTATAATTACCTATATTTTATAATTATAAATACCTATATTTTATAATTATAAACAATTAAGTTTTCTAATATTTCGAAATTATTTAATTCGATTACCCGTAATTTATTTTAATAATCGATTATATATTATAATATAATAAAGTCTTCTAGATTATTATTATTTTAATATATAATATAAATTAACTTTAATAAATTAAATTATAAATATTATAAAATAAGGTTTAAAATCAATTAAATATATTTATTAAAAGAGTTTTCCGTTATATTACTTCGGATAGCTTTTATTATTAATATTTACTTTATTATCTTTAAATTCTTATATATTAATTATAATTAGGTATTATATATTATAATATTAAGGCTAAGATTAAATTAATTATTATATAAATTTTCAAGAATATATATATTATTTAATATTATATTTTCGTCTTTTATTATTAATTATATAAAGAGATATATTATTTTTATTTATTAAAAATATTTGCAATCCGGTATTTAAATAATTTAAAAAAATATATTTAATTCGGGGTAAAAAGTATAAAAACCTTTAATTATATTTTCGATATAAAATATTTGAATTTAAAGGATATAAATAAAAGCTAATAAAATATATAGAATATTAAAGTTTAATATATATTTAAATAATAATATTAAAAGTAATAAATTTTTATATTATTTTTATTAAATATAATAGATAATAATAAGATTATTAATTATCTTAATATAAGCTTATTTATAAAATATTTTATTTATTAAATATTAATATAATAATAATCGAATAAAACTCCCTTAAGTTTTTAATATATTTATTATAATACTTCTTTATAAATTCGAAATTATTATATATAATAATTATATAAGGATATTATTTTAATTAATATACCTTATAAATAACTAATTTATTTAATAATATTATTTTTCGTTATATAATTTAATAAGATTAATTTAAGTTTATTTAATTAAAAATATTAATAACCTAATATTAAGCCTTATTTTAATATAAATATAAACTTAATATTTTAATAAAATTTATTAAGTAAATTAACTTAATATAATTATAAAGAATAAAGAATATTAAAGTAAAATATTTATTCTGATTAATATTATTAAATCTTTAATAATAATTATTAAATAATTATAATTATTAAGGGATATATTATTATAATATTATCTTAAAAAATAATAAGGTTTTCAAAAATATATTTTTTAAATTATAAATTAATAGAATATATTACTTAAAGTTCGGAGTATTTAGGAGAATATTTATCTTTTTCTATAAAATAGATTTAGCCTAAGCTTAACCTTATTTATATATAAAAATATTTCTTATAAATTTTTTGATAATATTCATTATTTTTAAGTTTTTTATATTATTAATATAAGCAAAGTTTAGAAAGTTATATTAAAGTTTACGAATTCGATAATCGAAATAATATTAAATTAAGAAAGTTAAAAAGATACTTGTATTCTATTTCTATTTCTAAAACTAGGTAATAATTATATATAACTTTTCTAATTTAAATAAATAAAGTTCTCGGCGTATTAATAAATTAATAGTTACTCTTTACTTTATTACCTTACTATTACCCTACTTATATTCTTGTTCTAATTCTTAAATATTTAATATTAAATTATTAATATTATTATAATATTTATATAAAGGTAAATTCGAGAATACCGTATTTAAAAGTAAAGAAATTATAAATAATAGTATTAATATTATAATATATATTAATAATATTTTAAATTAAGATTTATAATTTAAAAATATTAATAATTAGAATCTTTATAATTAATTATAAAATATATTAATAAAAAGATTATAAATTGAAAGTATAAAATAAAAGTTTAAATTAATAGCTTTAATTAATTAAATAATTAATATATAAATATTAAATATAAAATTATAATAAAATAATAAAATTATTATAAATATTTTATTTAATAAGGAAATAGTAAAGCTGCCCTAGCGAATTCGTTATCCTTTAATACGTTAATATTATTTGAAACCTTAATTATTATCTTTTTTAATTTTTTCCTTTTTAAAACTTTTATTCCTTTTTCTGGAAAAAGAAACTTTCTATTTTATAATATTATATTTCTATTATTATTATATATATATATATTTGCTTAAACTCCTTTAAAGTTTTAATTCTATATCGAATTATTCTTATTTATATTGCTCTTTTATTTATATTTAAGAAAACCTTTATTTATATTATTATATTCGGATTATTTTATAATATTCGGTATATTAAAATATTATTAATCGATATATTAAGAAAGAATTAAATAATAATAGGAAATTAATATAATATTTTATTATATATATTTAAATATTCTAATAGGAAACTCTTAAAGATTAATTGAATTAAATATATTATTATAAATTCCGTTTATATATTTAATTTAATAATATTGAAAATTATTTTATTTTCTTAAAATTTTATAAATTATAATAATATAATCCGGTATTATATATAAATATTAAACTTATTTTATATAATTAATAAATTATAAAAAATTTCTAAATAAATAATTCGTATTACTTTCTATATATATAATACCGATATAAATTAGCTATATTTAATAATAATAGCTATATTTTAAAGAAAATTAATTTCGTAAACTTATTTTATTATTCTTTTGATTATTTTATTTTCCAAATTTATAATTATATTAGCTTATTACTCTTTAAAGTATTAATAAAAGTTAAATATAAGCTTTATATATTCTTTTTTAATTATCTCCTTATTTAAAGATATAAAACTTTATATTATATTACCTTTTTTTTTAAATTTAAAATATTTTAATATATTTAAATTAATATATTAAAAAGCCGTATTATTATTAAATTATATATATTTTATATAATATAAATATATAACTAATTTAGGATTATAATCGGATTAGAATTTAATATATAATACTTAATATAAAATATTTTATTAAATTATTCATTATATTAAGAAATATATTATTATATATAATTACTTTTTATTTAGCTTATTATTAATATTCTATTAATAATATTAATATATATTGAACTTATTATTAATTAAACTTCTAATTTTTGATTTAAATCCTTCTTTAAAAGTTATATTTTCTTATAATTAAATAAATAAATTTAGAATTATAATATTATTATTTTCTATTTATTTATTTTATATACTTTTCTTTTATATAACATTAATAATAATAATTTGTATTTAAGTTTCGCTTATAATAATTCCTAATTTTATACTTAAAAGCGTCTTTATATAAATACCTTTGATATTAATAAATATCGCTAGTTAATTTATTATTCGAAATTATATATATATATCGAAAAAAGTCCTTAAATTATCTAATATATTCTTATTATTATAAAATATATATAAACGAGACTTTAATATCTTAATTATATATATTTTAATTTAAAGATTATAATAATTTTTAAAATTATATAAATATTAATAATAAATATAATCGAGATTATTTTTATCTTTTAAATTTATATATATTAACTTTTATAATACCGTAATTCAATTAATATTGATTATTAAATTAATTATATTTTAAGATTTTCGAAATAAATAAGTTAATATTCTAAGATCGATATTCCGATAAATATATTAATAATTAAATATTTTAGAATAATCGATAAATTAACTTTAATTCTTCAATATTAATAAGGTAAATATATTTATAATAATATAATAATATTTATTTAGTTTTTCTTAATATATTTCTTTATTTATATTTCTGAAATATATTCTTTATCCGATTCTTTATTTAATATTAAATTATTCGGACTAATTTAATTTATTTTAATTTTATTTTTTTCCTTATTATTCGGATTTTTATTTATGAATATAAATAATATAATTTTATAATACTTCTTTAATATAAATTTATAGTATTAATAATTAATTGATTTTATTTCCAAATTAAAATACTATTTTAAATATTAATATAAAAAAGTTAAAGTCTTAATAATTATATTAAGCGAATATAACTTATTAAAATAAGCCTTTTCTATATTTATTAATATTATTATATCGCTTTTAATAAGTAACTTAATATATTCCTAATCCTTTATATTTATTTTATAATTTAACTTACGATTAGTTCGCTATTCCTATAGCTTTTATAATATAATTCTAATAATAAACTCTTTTATTTTATAATAAGAATATTTTATTATAATATTAAATATTTATTATAAATAATACTTATTTAGCAAATTTAAATATTAATCGAAAATATTTTTATATTATTAAATTTAAATAATATTAATTATTTTTTATTTTTTATTTTTTATTTATATTATCGGAAAATATCTTTTATAATTATTTTAATTATAATATATCAAAATTATTAATAATAATTATAAAGGAATTATATCCTTTATATTAAGTTTTATTTATAATTAAAATATTTTATATTTTAATCAATATTATAATATATATTTCCGTTTAAATTATAATATAAAAAAGAATATTTCGAATATATTTAATTTTTGTTATTATATTTGAATATTATATAATTAAATTATAAATTACTTTTTATAATAATATAATCGAAAAAAGACTTAATTATATAATAATATTTATAATAAATTTAAATATTATTATAAAAACGATTAATAATTATTAAAAAGCCGAAAAAATTATAATAATATTAATTTATTATAAATATATAGTAAAGCTTTTAATATAAATTATTATAATAAAAAATTAATAAAATAATATTAAACAAAGGTATATATAAATAAAGAAGAGAAATATAAATTATTAAAAAAAATAAAATTTTCTATTTTAAAAAATATTATTATAAATTTATATTAAGAAATAAAATCTTATTAAATTTCATTTAATATTATTTTTATTTATTTAACTTTTTATATATTTTACTTATTTTATAATTATATTATTTTAATTATTAAGATTTTATTTATCTTTTTAGAATCCTTTCTTATATTTCTATTTATTAAGTTTAATTATTATTATTATTTTTTAATTCTTTAAATATTTCCTTTAATATCCGATTTAACTTTTAATAAAGAATATCTTTTATAAAAGGATATTCTTTATTTCGAAACTTTATTTTATTTTATTATTATTTTTAATAAATATAAAATTTATTTTTTATTTAATTTATTATATTTTATTATATTTTTTAATAAATATTAAACTTATTTTTCCTTTAATTTTAAGTTTAATTAAAAGTTATTTTATTTTAATTTAATTTTTATATTAATTTTATTATTAATATTATATTAATTTTAATATATTTAATAATTCTAAAAATAATATTAATAATATTATTTTTATTTTTAATAAAAATATATATTTACCTTTTAATATATATCGA
>JAABUQ010001726.1_pt1 | contig 45758 bp, 37 predicted proteins | sample 5560001 | NCBI WGS metagenome assembly JAABUQ01 (sample SAMN10711888, study PRJNA513371) | rock metagenome | isolation source: Antarctica rocks | place: Antarctica: Victoria Land, Finger Mt nord | collected 2015-12-18 | reverse complement strand
TTTGCGGATTGTGCGCGTGAAGAGCAGTTGGGATTTGAGGGGGAGGGGCCAGATGGGGATGCAGGAGGGGGCGTGGTCGGAGATTATGAGGGCGATGTGGAGGTTGTGTTGGGAGAGTTTGTGGGAGATGTAGTCGAGGGCGGGGAGGAGGGGGCGGGATTTGGAGAGGAGGTCCCAGTTGAATGAGGGTGGGGAGGAGAGGGAGATGTTGTTGTGTAGCGAGGAAGGCTCTGATGATGAGGTGGAGCAGGTGGAGATGGGTCGGCCTTGTAGGTAGTCGTGATATAGGAGATTGTCCATTCGCGGAGAGACTGAAGGAGACATGTTGATGAAGGAATGTAGAAAGGTAAGAGACAAAGGAAATTCGTGGATCGTTAGATAGAAGGAAAAGTAAAGAGACGTTCTTCTGGGGGCTCAATGCAAAGAAGTGGTGGAGACACGAATATGTATAGAGACCATGTTAGACAGTATGACAGTGAAATGTTGGTATAGGAAGATTAGGACCGAAATCGACGGCAGTAACACATGGAATCAAATGCAAAAATAAGCATCTGGATTCCAAACATAGCTCCTCGATTGTTTTTTAAAGACTGACAAAGCGGCAAAGTTGTTGATAGAAGTTCCATACTCCCATATTCCCACGGGAGAGCGAAATGCGGCGTGGGTGCTATTTTTGGTCAACCACCACCCACAGTTCTAGTTACAGTAGCGCCACTACGGATTACCTACAATCCAACTCCACGAGGTGGGGCCAGAGAAGAATTGCTTGTTTCTCTCTTTCTCTATCCAGACTCAGCTCGTAAACATGGATGTAGATGGCTAGACTCTGTGAAAGTGACAATCGGAAACTCTGTTACTTCTTTCAAAAATAAATTCCCATCTCTGATACCAAACATTTAGTTGCTGCCTCTATTTGTACCAAGTCGGTGCACTGGAGATGTCAACAATTGCAATGCGCTTGCACTGCAGCTCCACCCCCAATGAGGATCGTAGGGAAAACTCATGCATCAATCCAGCCGTTATGAGAGCCTTCCCCCGGTGCGAATGCGTCATATCTTCATCTCGCTCATGGATGCCGTGTCTATCGTCAGTCCTTCCGGTTGATAATGTTCATCATGTCCTCAATCTTTTTCGGCGCAGTCGTCAGGTTCTCATAACCGTCCTTCGTAATCAGCACATCATCCTCGATGCGCACTCCACCGACGGCCCAATAATTCTCAAGAACGCTTTGATCGATATCCCCCTTGTACTTATCGTCGTTGATGTACGGCTTAATGATGAACTCACAGAAGTAGATCCCTAAAGTCTGGAGTCAGCGTTCCTCTTTTCCAGCAAAAGGATGAGATGTGAGACGCGTCCTAAGAAGAACGCCACGACTCATTTCAATGCCCATTCGCTCATACACTGAGGGAGGATGCGGCTCAGAAGAGTACAAACCTGGCTCAACAGTGACCACACTTCCCTCCGGCAGCCTTCCCCTTACCCTCAAATACTTGAACATTGTATCTTGATCCTCGTGGTTGGGGTTTCCCCCAGTATCGTGCGTGTCCATCCCTAGATAATGCCCGAGCCCATGAGGGAAGAAGGCAACACTAGTTCTCCTCTCCAGCAACCCTTTCTTTTCTCCCTTCAGTATCCCCAACCCCAACAGGCCGTCAATAGCCACCTCATGGGCCCGGAGATGCACGTCCTCCCACTGGACCCCAGCCTTCAGCATCCCAAAGGACGCGTCCTGCATCTTCTCCACGATCTTGTAGATCCTCTCACTCTCTTTCGAAAAGCCCTTAGAACTCAAGGGCATCGTCCTCGTAACATCAGCACAATAGCACTCCCACTCTGCTGCCGCGTCGACCAGCAGATTCTGCCTCCCCTCGAGCGGCTGGTCGTTGGCCTGGTAATGCAGCGTCGCGGCATTGTCCCCGGAACCGAAGATACCATGATAAGCCTGCTCTTTGGCCCCCATGGCCAAGCAGCGTGCGATAAAGACTGCCTCAAGCTCGCATTCATTCTTCACCTTTGGCAGGGAACGTAGGACAGCCACGTGAGCAGCGGTGCTTACATGGTTGGCATGGCGGAGCAGGGCGACTTCGTAATCATCCTTTGTGATACGGCAAGTGTCGAGGGCGGAGTGCAGGTCTTTCGTGGTCACATGTTTGAAACCCGTAGACGCAGGATCCATAGTCCCGCGGCCGGTGTGGGCAAGAATTGCATGCTCGCCTTCTGGGGGGCTTTGCAGATGGGACGTAAGAGCATCGGTAGTGAGGCATGAGTCTATGTCATATATCTTCAGAGCTTGAGCGGGGGAGAGGGGGAGGCCGGACCAGATGACGCTGGAGGGGTCGAGGGGTGGGATGAAGAGGGTCAAAGTGTTGGTGGAGACGTGGTAGGTAAGATGGCAGTCGGGCAGAGCGCATCCGGAGAGATAGAAGAAATGGCGTCGTTGTCTGGAAGGATTGTTTAGCGAGGGAGATAGAAGAGGCACGAGGTGGGCACCTGAAAGGTTGGGGCTCGTCGTTGTCCTCTTGCATGCGCGTGGATTGACCTTGTAAATAGATTGTGGTGGGGCATTGCTCTTTCAGGGTGGCTTTGAGATAGGCGACGAGTTTTTTGCAGTGCAATTTGGCAGGGTATTTGCCCTTAAGAATCGACTGGGTGTCTACCATGATTGTGGAATCGAATGGTGGAATGGTGTTCAGTCAATAGGGCGAGCGGTCAGTTGCGAGAGTGGTCATTGGGGAAGCTGGCCACGAAATGTCCTGCTAACGCAGCCTTCGCATATGAGCTACATTAATATGAGAGGCAATTCAATCACAGTCACGCAAGTTAAAACTAGCAGGCAGAGGTTCTCCTCATGAAGAATTCATTATTAACACGCATCTGCTGTCTAATCTGTGACCCTCCTGGTCCGTCGCTCCCTTTTCATTCACCATCGCAGCTGGAGCATAGTGACCATGAGCATACAAGCAAAGCGAAGCCAGCCGACCCAATCACTCAAGGTCGACGGCTTTCAGAGGCCTGATCGATCTAGTAGTTGCTCTGATCATTTCCGCCGAAGCCACCGGCTTCGTCACGCTTGTTGGAACCCTTGTGCTGCTTTGAGTCGCTGCCGAACATACCACCTATGACTCCTGCGTCAGCATTGCCTCTTGAGCCAATTCGAGGGTGTTGAGACGCGTCAGAAACGCAACAACGGTCATGAAGAGGGATACATGCTCCCAAGGAAAAACACGACGACACGGGGGATGGTTGGGAGCGATAAAGCTTACCAACTTTGTCCATGAACTTGCCGGTCTTGGAGTCTGTGAAAAGAAGTGAGTACGCAGCTCGTGGGTGATCGAATGGATCACTCACCGCCTCCGGAGGAATTATCAGAGCCAGTGTTGCCATAGCCAGCACCGGATGTTGTGCCAGAGCCGTAGCTAGAGTCGCCTCCCATGCCGCTGGAGCCGCCCATGCCACTGGAACCGCCCATACCGCTTGAGTCGGTGCCGGAGGGATAGGTAGAGCTACCGCCTCCCATACCAGAACTGGCGCCCATACCGGAGCCACCGCCCATACCGGAGCCACCGCCCATGCCGCTGCTCATGCCGCTCTGCCCAGAGCTCTGTTCGGAACGTCAGACAGAGCATTAAGGATCTGAAAGGTAACGTCGTCTTACGCCGTAGCTAGAGTCTCCACCCATGCCGCTGCCACCACCCATGCCGCTGCCCATACCGGAACCACCCATGCCGCTCTGTCCAGAGCCCTATTTGAAGAGTCAGAGAACATGTTCACGAAGGAGGAAGGGATGTCTTCATACACTGTAGTCATCACTACCCATACCACTGCCGCCGCCCATACCGCTGCTACCGCCCATGCCGCTACCACCGCCCATGCCACCGCCCATCCCGCTGCCCCTACCCTGCTGGCCTGAGCTCTGGTTGAGAAGTCAGCGGACGAGCCAATGTGTAGCGTAGAGACACTGAATAGCTCACGCCGAAGGAATCGTCTCCGCCGCCCATGCCTGAGCTACCTCCCATACGGGAGCCGGTGTTGCCAGACTATCAAACATGTGAGCGGGACAGACATTTCTGTGAGTAGACAATGTGAGTACATACGCCGAAGCCTCCAGAGCCGCCCTAGAAAAGAGTCAGCTTGGTTAAGTGGGGTGAATGATGGGGTGAGCTCTTACGGTGGTGTTATCGTCGTAGTTGGACATGATGTTGTTAATGAGTGATGCTTTGGCTTGTGTGAGTGATGAGAACTGAATTGGTAGAGGGATGAAACGTTCAAGAATTTGAAGAAGTGTAGGTATTGGAATCGGGTGCAAGAAGGTGTTAGAGTAGAGAAGGTAGTGGAGGTTGAGGAAGAGAGACACGGGGGTGTTTATACTGTACCTTGAGCTTGGCGGGGTCGATTTGGGGGAAGTGCAAATGACGCAGGACTAGCGGGGCAGAAAATGTCACGTGATGGGGAAAACTGGGTTTAACTTGATTAATTCACTTTTGATCGCTTCGGACTTCCATTGCTCTTCAGCTGAGGAGTGCATGCAGGCGATGCCCCAAACCTGATGTGGAGTGGGGATTATGCTTGGCCTCAGGTCTGAAACCAAGGCAGAGCTCATCCACTCTGCCCCCTCCATACAATAACCCCGCACCCATATGACCAGATGTTTGGCCAATTCCCCACCCTGCATGCACCGAAAATAGCAATCAACCGGACTGGCTGCAAATTTTGAGCGAGTCTCGGCCGGGCAAGGGTCCTGGAGTAGCATCCTTCCAAGGCGAAATTCCTGATGCACCAGCGTAGAGCCGGGTCTCATGCACCCAAGTCACATCACAATGTGCGTGGGAAAGGCCGAAGATGGGCCACCACCGGCCTCTGGCATCGTGATCCCACCCTGCTTCTTCATTCGAAACAAGCGAAGTAACGACCCACATGCTCGGCCGATGCTGGTGGTTTACCCTTCCAAGGATATCCTAAGGTCTCTCACTATATGATGCCTCCCGGAGGATCGGATATAATCCATCAGTCAAAAGGCAATGCAAGGCGACTTCCGTATCATAATTACAACAGGTGAGACTCCAGAGTAGAGCCCCGAGGCTGTGTTTTACCCCTCCCAGTGCAGATTGCTGTCACTCCGCAATGCGTTCCCAGCGTATCGCTCTCAAGGACAAGGCGGCCTCAGACCCTGATCTTAGCAGGGCTAGGAAGGTATTTCATTTGCTCAATGGACGGATTGTAGAAGATCGGTGCTCAGCAGCCTGTGCGTGATAGCTTATCGAACATATTTGCTCTGGAGTTTGTCAACGAGAGTGTGAAGGAAATGTTGGAGGACATCCATACCATGAAACGTTTGTGGAAGTCTGACCGAAGGAGATCCTAAAGGGAAGGTCAGTATGATGCATGTCAGCATGCAAAGCAGGTCCCTACATTAACGAATTCCTTCTTGCCCTTATTCTCCGTACCCCGGGCTTGATTTTGGAATACGACGTCGTCGTCCCATCTGCACAACGATGAGCACTGATCCCAAGATCCACTCGGTGCACTCCATGGAACGCGTACCGTCTCTTCTTTCCCGGGTCTTTGTTCGGCATGAGCAGCGGATTACCAAGCGCTATATCTTTCTCACGTTGGTCCTGCTCGGCTGCCGCCATTTCCTTCTCTTCTTGCTCTTTCTTTTCAGTTCGCTCTCGCTTAATCTTCTCAAGCTCTCGGAGAAGCTCTGTAGTCTCGTCCTCTTCGTCGTCACTGTCCTCTTCGCTGTCGTCATCCCCTGACTCGTCCGAAGCCGCATCAATGTCCCGTGTTTCCTCCAGCACCCGCCGCTTCTTGGCCTCCGGGTCTTCATCATCGCCGTCCTGAGCCGCTCCATCTTCTATTTGCCGCTTACTAGACGTAGTGTTTTCTGTGAGTTTGGCAGCCAGGGGGTTTGTCTTCGAGAAGTGCGCGGCTTCGGCTTCGAGTAGTTGGGCTCTGAGGTCTTGAGTCTGTGGGTCGGCATCTCCTCCTTGTCCGGGTTGTCTTTGGGATTAGATACATGGTCTGTAAGAAGACATTGTAGACCGACCTACCGAACTTTCAGATGGGTATGCGCGGGCATAAGCCGTTGATGATATGCCACACCTCGCTGGGCCTCCTTCCCCCGGGCCTACCATCTTGTCAACATATCTGTAGCTCGTAGCTCTACTTGAGAGACTCACCGGATCGAACGTTGGCCTGTGCGCTGTTGTCATGATGAAGGTAGTGAGCAACCAAATTCGTCGAAGAAGAATTGAAGGGTTGGAAAAACCACAATGGAAAGCTGGAGGGGCCCGAAAGATCTTCGGTGGAAGTTCGCAAACGTTCGTATTTTCGGATAATTTCCGAAAAGTATCAAAATACCCTGTCTCAGAGGACTGAGTACACCATTCACTCAGCTTCACAACCCCCTACATAATGCCCCGCGAGCCCGAAACGTCCTTGAACGAGCGCGCCTTTGTCCTCGAAGCCCTACAGAACGACCTCCGCCTCGACGGCCGCGCCCACGATGCCTACAGGGACATCGAGATCTCCTTTGACGAGGAATACGGCGTTGCGGACGTACGAGTAGGGAAGACGAGGTAAGCTGTATTCGTACCAAGCTGCTGATTGAAAGTCACCAATCGCATGTGACATACCAACCCATCTTTCATGTTCAGAGTCCTCGCCCGCACCTCAGCAACAATAACCACGCCCAACCCAGACAGAAAATTCGACGGCATCTTCACAATCACGACCGAACTTTCGCCTCTCGCCTCTCCTGCGTTCGAAGCCGGCCGGTAAGCCTCCCCGTTCCCCCCAAAACAACGCAAGAATTGGGTAAGAAACCCTCTCATTCCCTTCACACTCCATCCCCCAATGCCAAACCCCAAATTCATCGTCGCGAACGCCGTCCCAGCCCCCCGGTACCTAGCCCAAATTCCTCCGCTAATATCCCCACCTCCTAGACCCACCGACCTCGAAACAACCCTAACCCACCACCTCGACCACCTCTTCCGCCGCACCTCCGCCCTCCCAACCGAATCCCTCTGCCTAATAGCCGGCACACACGTCTGGTCAGCCCTTGCCCCCCCAAGCCTCCTTACTCCACAAGATCACATCACACATCCCCAATCCCCGAATTTAACACCCCCCCAGGTCCCTAACCCTAACCCTGCACATCCTCTCCCACACGGGCAACCTCCTCGACACCTGCGCCCTCGCCTCCCTCGCCTCCCTCCTGCACTACCGCCTCCCCAGCTCTTCCGTAAAAAACGGGACTCTACAAGTCTTCCCCCCCCTCGAGCGTGAGCCCGAGAAGCTGGGCCTGCTGCACTGGCCCCTCTGCTGCACCATCTCCTTCTTCCCCGTTCCAGACGATAGGGAGGGGAAAGGGGGGGGGAGGAAGTGGGTGCTCGATGCGGGATTGTTGGAGGAGCAGTGTAGAGAGGGAGAGTGTATTGTTGGGGGGAATAGGGAGGGGGAGGTGTTGCTTTTGAGGAAGGAGGATGGGGGAGAGGTGGAGGGGAGGGAGGTGGTTGGGTGGGTGGGGGTGGGGATAGGGATTGTGAAGGGGTTGGTTGGTAGGGTGGAGGAGGCTGTGAGGAGGGACGAGGAGGGGAGGGATGGGGGGAGGGGGGCGGTGTTGAGGAGTGAGAATGATCGAGTTGGTGGGGGTTAGGAGGAGCATGGGACGTTGGTGGTGGTGGTGGTGGTGGTGGTGGTGGTGATGCTGGCTTGTTATGCTAGTAGTATGCTGCCATGGAAGAAATGCTACATATGTACGCCATGCCCCTCCCCGTTCCATCCCTGATGCAATACCAACATCCTATGCAATCCTTCAATCCCGAATGCAATATGTTCAGTACAAACGCTATGCCCACGACAACCCAATATCCCAACCCCAAGCCACACAAACACCAACATCATCACAACCCATGAGCACTACCCCACCTCAGTCAACCCCCGCCTCCTCCAATTCCTTGATATACTTCACAAAAGTCTTCTTATGCACCAAACCCCCATACTCCCCATCCCTAAGCACACAAATATACCGCAGCCCCAATTTCACAAAACACTGAAACACCAGATCCATCGGGGAATGGATATCCAACGCCACGGGGGCAGGATCAATATAGGGCGTGAAATCCGTGGGGTCGTGCTCCGTCTCGCCATCCTCGATGTTCTCGTGCCAGGTGATGTTCGTGGCCATCAGGCAGAGGGAGTGTTCTTCGTCGTCGAGCTTGTCGAGAGCGAACTCGAGGTCTGGCGCTGGGATCAGGCCGACGAGGACGCCGTGGCGGACGACAGGGAGACCGCCGTCGAGTTCGCCAGCGTCGTGGAGGTGTTGCAGTTTGCGGCGGAGGCTGGTGGCCGGGACGAGGGGGGAGTTGGAGATGTCGATGATGCGGTGAGAGCGGACGACGCGGGGTGTGATGTCGCCGAGGTCGTTGGTGAAAACGGGTCGGACTTTGTTGTCCAAAAGGGGGTAGGAATTCATATCTGTGAGGAGGTCGTAGATGCTGAGAGGTTCGAGGGCGTCGGCGGTCCATTTTGCAACCAGGACAGAGAGCGAGAATGGGAGGACGTGGTCCAAGCTTCCTGTCAATTCGAATAGGATGACTGCTAACGTCACTGATAGTCGTGTCACGCCACACATTGTGGCACCGGCGGCAACCAAAGCGTAGACACCAGGGGTGACGCATCTTTCTGGACCTCCGTCTCTTGGACAGCTACTGAATATTGCATTGTCCGGCTGCATTTCGGCAAGGTACTGAACTAGGTGGCCAACGATCCGTCCCATCAAGCCGCCAACCACCATGGATGGAACATAAATTCCAGCAGGTACTTTGATTCCGAACGTGATGGTAGTCAGGATAGCCTTGATCACAAAAGCGATACAAAGATACTGAACGATGGGGAGGATCTCATCCGGGCTCTTTGGACAGAGACCGGTCCCATCGTTCGTACACGGACTAGCTAGCTCGTACAGCAGTTCTGTGACAGCGAGCTTAGTGTAGCGATTCCAGAAGCTGGCAAGGCCAGTGACAAGAGCCACAAGGAAGACTTCCAAGACGGGCCATTTCTTGATCACTGGAACACGGCGGAATGTTTGTGCCCAGATCCTGGACGCTTTAATAAACAGTGCACCCAAAGCACCACCGAGAACGCCGAGTAAGATAAAGACTATCATCTCGAAGAACTTCCAGTTGGTGAAATACCGGACCTCGAATATGACGATGTTCCCAGTACCGTACGGGTTGAGGAATTTGAGAGAAAGAGCAGCAACGATACAGCAGAAGAACGTCCGGAAGAGTGTCTTTGGTGGGAAATAATAGCTGACTTCCTCGAGACTAAAAAGAACGCCTCCAATGGGGGCACCAAAGGCAACCCCGACACCGCTGGCAGCAGCGGCGCTAAGCACTTCTCGTCGCTTGCCATCATTGTGATTGTACTTCGAGAACAACCTGCAGGCAATGTTGCCCACGCAAGTCGCGATGTGGACGTATGGTCCTTCCTTTCCGAGACTCAGGCCGGATGCCACACTGAGGATGAGAGCAAGAGTTTTCACAACAAGTGTTCGAACACCTAGATAGCCATGAATGACAAAGCCGCTAAGGATGACCTTGACTTCAGCGACACCGCTTCCGGCAGCTGGATAGTAAATCATCGTCGAAGGCTGGGCATTGGCACCCGTCGGACTGGCGTCTCCCCTTTGGCTCTTATTGTCATCCCCATGGTGATTCGAATTGTCTGCACCGAGGTTCTCATCCAGGGTCGATAGCGAAAATGTCGATGGTATCTCGGTCTTCGTGAGAAGCGTCAGAAGACATGATCCAACAGCGAAAACTATGACGAAGAACACGTAGGCAGCAAAGTCTGTCCAGATCTTCTCCGCATCGGTAAGGTGAATTTGGTCTCCCCATTTTATCCACAATGGACAGTCTTCGATTTCGTAGCAGCACTTTCGCTTGCTAAAGTACCAGCCTCCCTTGCAGTATCCCTCTTTCAGATCAAACACTGAAGTCTCTGTTACGTTGACAAAGTAGGCAATGCAGGCAGTGATGAATCCAATGATGGCCACGAGTATCCAGCCTTGCGCACCGTCAAACCAAGCGTATATTCTTCCCTTCAAGTCCTTGCGTGCTCTTAAGTCTCGCACTCGAAAAGCGTCCGCAATGCTGTCGTGGACCCAATCCGTAGACGTGAATTGATCATACCAGACTCGCTCATCAATGAATATCGATGCCTTCGAATCGACCATGTTGTCTGTGAAGCGTCGGCCTGAGCCCAAGGCATTGGCTAGCCGAAACCCCCATGAGCTAGCTCGACTATGATTCTTGGGGAGCTTCAAGCTGATCTGACTCGAACGCCTTGAGAAGCGTGGCCTCGCAGTATTTGGCTCTGTGTAGCTGTAATTCCTCGAACCGCCGTCTCCGAAGGCCAGAAGGCTCGAGTGCTCATCGAGCATTCTCGAAGGTAGGCGGCTGCGAAGGTCGAGGTCAGAGGTTCTAGCCGAATGCAGCCTGCGAGTGGCCGTTGGTGATGCGGGCGAGAGAAACTTTGCGCTTTGCGGTGTAATGTTATCCTCCTCATCCTCCTCATCATCTTCATCAACATCGACGGATGGGCGCTGGGAGGCTGCGGAGCGAGGCATTAATAAGGGAGAAGGAGCGAAGCTCAAGCTCAGGTTTCTATGATTCTTATTGTCAGCCATGTTGCATTTAGGCACCTAAGATATTGGCTCAGGAACAGAGTTGGTACATGTAGGCATGCGTCACAAGGAGTCAGCACGAGACGAGAGTGAGCAGATTGATCTTATTTTCGAGGCCAGACAGTCAAACGCCCCTGTAATCACAACGTTTCCGAAGGCTGAGCGGGAGCTGAGGGCAGGGTTCAGGTTCTGCCGAATCCTTCAGACTTTGTCCGTTTCAAACAGCCGCTGGGATCCAACGAGGACAAAGGAATGCTTACCGCGGGGACGAAGGCAGTGCAAGTTTCAGAACAGGTGGTTGCAAAACAATGCATGAATCAGATCAGACAAGCAGAAAAACAAGGAGTAAAGAAGATCATGATGATGGAAGAAAGACAATGCTTTCTACATGGGGAAACATCGTGAGATCACACGGTGCGGAGAGGGTCACGTTTCTCCATGCCGGTGGGACTATATTGGCCGTAAAGTGAATAAATGGCCTTTGTCGGTCATTTGAGACGATCTAAAGGACGGCCTCCAACTTCGCCATCGTTACTCCTCACTAAGCGCCGCTAGATCTACCTATCAACTGCCGCAATGCTGCATTTATCACTTTCATAATCTATATGGGCGTGATGGGGTGGTCATCACCAGGGCATGGAAAAAAGCGCTTTTTATATATAGATAGCGATATTTATCAAATAGCGCTTCTTATCGTTATTAATTAGCAATCTCCCGTTTGCTATTTGATTGCCACTTTGTTATTTATTCTATTGTCGATTATATAAAATCATATAGTTACTTTGAACTTAAACTGATATGTAGTCGTTGACTGATTTAAGTATTACCTTGTTTGCGCGTTAACGCCCATTTTGTTAATATGTTCTTTTGTTGCTCTTTTATATATTATATATTATATTCTTTTGTTCCTTCGTTACTTTGCTGTATTCCCTTTCTGTTCCTCCATGTTCCTTTTTAACTACTTTCTTTCGTTAGTTGTTATTATGTTTTTACAAGTTTGAACAAAAATATTTATTCAGTTCGTTTTAAATATTAAATAAAAAGGAATTAATTATAACTTTTTTAATTCTTGTCTTATTATATAATTTCTTGTTTTTGTTTTTGTTTTTGTTTTTGCTTTTGCTTTTTTTTTATTTAATTTTTTCATTTTTGATTATTTGCGACTTATAACAATTTATTTATATATTATTATATATATATATTCTTTATATTATAACTTTTTCTTTTTTTCGTTTTATGTTTTAATAATTAAAATTATTTTATTTTATTATAAATTTCGTTTTAATTTCAATTTTAATAATATAAAAAAGAAATTTTAAAAAAATTTAATAATACGGATACGAATCATTTGAATTTTTTTAATTAAAATTAAAATTAATAACAATAATAATAACAAATACTTCAAATTTAATATTGAAATTAATTATAATAAAATAAAATATTTTATATTTTAATATTTATTTTTAATTAATAAAGTTTTATTTATATAATATATTAATTATGAACTTCTAATAATTTATTATTTAAAGAATTAATAAATTTATTAATAAGAATTATAAAGTAAAAATATTATATAAACGGAATATAAATTTTTTAATAATATAAAATATAACTTTTTAATTATTAAAAATTAATTATACGAATATTGTATAAATATTCAAAATAATATATATAATAATAATTCTTTATTAATTGTCGGAACAATTATCGAAATAATATATAATATAAACGTTTAATTTTTTTTATTATAAAAAAGTAATATTTTGATAATCGAAGAAGTCAAAATTAAAAACTTAAAAAGAAATAAACTTTATTATATTAAAAAAAATTTATTTATTAATTTATATATATAACGTTTAAAAGGCGCATTTTAAACTCAAAAGTTTTATAAAAATAATTTTATTAAACCTTTATTATAAAAGGATTTAATTTAATAAAATTTTTATTTTTATTTTTTTAAATATCGGATTTAAATTATAATAAAATAACTTTATTTGCTTTTAAAAATTAAAGGTTTAATATTAAAATTTTAATAAAAAATATTTTTTCCGTTTTATTTTAAATTTAAATAAATAAAAGTTTTATAAAACGAAAGAAATTATTATAAATAAAATAACACGGACAAATTTATAATAAAATATATTAAAATAAACATTAAAATAAATAAAATAAAAACGTTTTTTCCGAAAACTATTATATAATATATATAATAATTAATAACGCGAAAATAATATTAAAACAATAAAGCGAATATACGTAAAACATATAAAACGAAAATATTTATATTACGATTTTAATATATAATATATATAACGAAAATTAATAAAAAAAGAATAAAAAATATATAATTTATTTAATTAATAAACAATATATTATTATATTTTAAAATATATAATTATAAAATTTTAAATGAAAATAAATAATTATTTTTAATTTAATTTTATATTAATTACTTTGCTTAATAATATAGAAAATAAATAGTATAATAATAATATTTTGATAATATAATTAAGGGTCCAAACAACCTTAGAGAAAGCGAAAAAGGAAAAAAGGGCTGACAACAGAAAATTGTTGGGGTTTTTCCCCATTTAGCTTAGCTTAACTGATAGTATAGGTAGATAGGAATCTATCAGGATTCCTTTGATTATCAATTCTACTTATATTAATAAAGATCATAAATTGTTTATTTCTGTATAATTCCTTAATAAATAGTAATAATAGGCGGTTAAATAATTATTAAACTAATTATACTTTAAATAAATATTAGTCTAGACTAGTACTTAAATAATCAAATTTAGTTTATACAAAATTAATATTTAATATAACTAATAAATCTAATAAAATTAATTATTTATTTAAATTATTAATTATTTCTTATTAATAACTCAAGTATAAGAACTCGATAAATAAGAATCGGTATAATTAATATTATTAATATAATTGCTAATTATTTATTTAGCTAAATTTAATTATTTTAATAAGCTTAAAATACGGAGCTCGGTACTCGACTTAATTAGGAAATTTTATCGTTTATTATTATATTTTCCCTAATTATTTTGAGAAAGCTTTAAGAAGAATAATTATTAAAATCTTATTATATTATTTTTCTTAATATTTTATAATTATACTTTAACTCCTGTAGTTATCCGAACAATCTCTAATATTTACTTTTTAATTCCAAATATTAAAAAAGGAGGAATTTAAATTTTATCTTTTATATTTAATATTTTATCTCCGTTTTATTATTAAGATAATTACTTTATTATATAAACCGCTTTAAAAGATCTTAAGAGGTAACGGACTTTATATTAAAAGAAGTTATTTTTAATTAATATTAAAGTAAATTGCCTTATTTAAGGACAAAGAGTAATTGCCGATTATTTACCTTATCTTTTAAATTAAAGATAATATTAATTAAAGCCCAATTATTATAATAATTAAAATTTTTTATAAAGAAATAAAAAATTTCTTATTTTCTAAATATTTTTAAGTTTAGTTTATAATTTATAAGAATCAAGATTAATTAGAAAAAATAATATAATCGGCTTCTAATTCTTTTTTTATTTAGCCCGTTTTCTAATAAGTATTAGCAAATCTCCTGATTCGGATTAATAAATAATTATTAGGAATCTTAATTTATTCTTTTATTTTCTTAAACAAAACTTTAAATAAAGGTCTTGCCTAAGAAGAATCAAGGGTAAAGAAGTTATTAGCCTTACCTTTCTTATTTTTAGGAAATCGGATTTTTCTTAATTAATCCCTTTTATTAAGTTCTCTAGATCTTTTAAAGAGCCTTTTAGAATATATTAATAAAGAATAAATAAATCTTATTAATCCTTAAATTATTTTTCTTAAAATAAATAAAAGGAAACTTAATTTTAATCTCTTATTCAAAATAATAAAATAACTAAATAATTTATTTTAGGGAATATTTGTTAATATTAAAGGATTTTTATTTAAAAATAATTAATTAAGGGAAAGAGAATAGTTTTCTAATTAACATTATCTTTAAAAATTAAATTTATAACCCGATATTTCGGAGTAAATATTAAAAGCTATTAAAGAAATAATAACTTAAATTATAAATTAACTTCTTTAATATTTGCTTTAAAAGCTTTAAAAATTTATAAAATAATAAAGTCCATTAAGCTTTCTAGGAGAACCTAAGCTAGTAGTTATTTATAAAAGAAGCAATAAATTTAATATTTTAGAATTTAATTTTTTTTATCTTAATTTAAAGGAGTTATATAAATTAAGAAATATTATTTTTAAAAGTAAAAAAATAATTTATTAAGAAATTTATATTTTTTGCAAAAAAGTTTAAAACTTTGAATAAATAAAAAGAAAAGCTTTAATAAGAAATAATCTTTTAATATACTTTCGAAAATTAGTTTTATTTTAACAGTTAAATACCCTTTCTTAAGATAAAAAAGATATTTTAATTTAATTAGAAAACAAGCTAGAACGAATTCTTATATAATTATAAAAACAGTTTAAGATTTCTATATTATTAACTTTAATAAAGTTTAATAATAAAATATATTTAATAATTAATATAAGGAATTATAGAGATCCGGCTTCTTTTATATAAAATGTAATTAAATTTGTAAATTAAATAAGAATTATTAATAAATATATTTAATATATTTAAACGTAAAATTATTTAAATATTAAATTGCAAAAAATAGTAATTCTACTTTTAATATAAATTACTTTAAAATTTTTTATAGAAAAATTAAATATAAGGAAAAAAATATAATATTAAATAATTAATAATTAAAATTTTTATATTAGAAAAGTAAGAAAGAAATAAAATCAAGATTAAAAATAATAAAAAAATAAGCTTAAAAATTAGTTTTCGGAGTAATTAAATAAATTTTAAATTTATTAATAGTTATTTAAGCCTTTTGATTAGAGATTTTCTTTTATTAATCTTAAAGCTTTTGAGCTTTATTTTTATAAATTTAAATTTATTAATTTGAATTATATAATACCTTTCCTATATTATTTATAATAATAAAATATTTATATTTACCCGAATTAACAGTTTTAGCCTTAAAAATATTTAAATCTAATATTAACTAGTTAATCCTAATAATAAAATAATATATTAAGCCTAAAGCTAAAAAAAGAAATAGAAATACCGAAATAACCTTTATTAATAATTATTATAAATATATAGCCAAATTAGTATCTAAGTAATAATTATAAGAATCAATATAATAAAACTTAAGTTTATAACAGGCAAAGATACCTTAATAAAAAGTATTAAGCTAATAATAAATATCAGAGCAATAATAAATATTAGGGTAATAATAAATATAATTAAGGCAATAACGGATTTCGGAGATATAATAAATATTAAAGAACTAATTTAAATAGGAATTTCCTAATAGGAAATTAATCTTTGCCTTAACAAATTTATTATAAAGAAATATAATTTAATAATTACTTATAAGAAGAAGCTTATTAAGATAAAATAATCTATTTTAATACTTAAGATTATCTAATTATTTTATAAGATCTTAATATAATATAACACGAAAATAATAAGAACTTTTAGGAAGTATTTAAAAACAAGGAAAACTTTATTAAATAAAAAGAAATTAATATTAATTTCTCGGTTATTTCTTATTATATATCTTCGAGTAAAATCCTAAATAATAAGATTAAATATTATTAATATAAAAAGGCTTTTATATTAAATAATAAATTATATTTATATTTGAAAATTTAATATAAAAAGCCGGTATTATTTAAATTAAGTAAGAATTACTTTAAAAGGTATATTAAGAAAGAAAATAAGCAATTAATATCTTAAGTAATTATTTCGATTACCCTTTTAATTATAGAGAATAGGATATTATTTCGTATTTAATATTATTTTACGATTTAAAATAATTTTGAATTAAATTAACTTAATATATTAATATATATAAATATAAGATATTTAATAAGCTTAAATAATAAAGTATTTCTGAAGAAAAATATTTTTAATCTTAATATTAAAAAATATAAAATATTAATTATTTTAAGAGGAATTAGGGTAAATTAATATATTATAAATAAATTTATTACCTTACTTTTCTTCGTAAAGGGTTATAAAGTAAATAATAAGGAGGTTTTCTTCAAGTTTACAAAAATCTTATATATTATTAATAATTTTAAAACTAATATACTTATTGAAATAAATATTCTAAACCCGGAATAATATATAATCGATATTTTAAATTAAAAGGTTATTTTTGATTTATAAGATATTAAAATATTAATATAAATAATAATAAAAGATAATATTTAAATATAATATATTATAAGAGTAAATCGGAAACAAATTTTGTTTTTAAAATCTATAATTTTAAATTTTAATAAGAATAAAAAGGAAATCTAAGCTTTTAAAGAAAGATTATATATTTAATTTAGAATTTAATAAGGTTTATACCTACTTTATAAATTCAAAAATAAGTTTTATAATTATTAAAAATAATAAGGATTTGCCCGTTATTTTGCCTAAAAATTTAAAGTTAAAGGTAATAATAGAATATAATATAAAGGAAAGTTACTTAATTAATATTAAGAATTATTCCTTAATAATAAAGATTAAGCTTGCTTAAGAAATATATAATTATTAACCTAAATTTTAAGAATCAAAATCTTATTTTATAAAGCTTATAATAAATCTAATACTAAAGACTAAATTCTTAAATAATATAATTATTTACGGAGAAAAAGAATAGATAAATATTATAAAAATAATAATAAAATAATACCCAAAAATTTAAGAGAATATAAATAATATAATTAATATTCCAAAGCTAGAATAATTTATTATTTTATTTATTAATAATTAATAATTTTTTAAAGCAAAATTAAATAACAAAATTTATCCCTTTAAAGCGAATATTAAAATATTTATAAATAAGAAGTTCAATAAGATATATAAATAAGGCAAGATATTATAATCTAGAGAACCTATATTATTTGCTTTTTTAATTTTTATTATATAGAAAATAGTTTATATAAGTAAGGAGAAAATATTATAACAAAAAAGCTATATAATAATAAATATTTGAAGTTTAAATAAAATAATAATAATAAATAATTATTTATTATTATTATAAGGAGATATTATTTCTACTTTATAAAGCTATTCTTTTCTAATAATTATTAATTATAATAAGTAATTTTACCTTTTCTTTATTAAGAAGGAAGATAGATATAAATTTATAATAATCTCCTATCGTAGGGCGGAGAATTATAATATAACTTTAATAAATTATAAAAGATTAATATTTTATATTTAGAGACGAATAGACGAATTTCTCCGTTTTTATTACGGCTTTATTTAATATTATATAAATAATATTATAATTTTCTTTTATTTATTTAAAAAGTATTTATAATATCTGAATATAATATTTAATCTTTTTTTTAACTTTAAAATTATTTTGGAATTAAAGAAGTTCTATTTGAATTATTCTTTAATAATTCTTTTAAGTTAAAAAGTAAATACTTTTGGATTTACTATTATCGAAAAGAAAATAAAAGTTATTAAATAAATCGAATTTCTTAATACCTTCGAGACCTTAAAAATCTATATAAGGAAAATTAATTAATTTAAGAATAATATTAAATAGTTTACTTAAATCGCCGAACTGCTTTAGAAAAGAAAAATTGAATTATTTAAAAAATTATTAGCCAAAGAAAATTATATAAAAAAGGTATATTCAAAGATAACAATTTTTGAATTAACTAAAATAAAGCTAAAGTTATTTAAACTTTTTTAAAAAGCTCTAGTTTCGGAAACTTATTTAATTTATTATAATTTAAATAAATAATTATATTTTAATTTAGATTCTTTAAAATAATAAGAAATTAAAATTATAATTTATTATATAAAAAGCGAGCCTTTAGATTATAAATATAATTATATTGAAATTAAACTTATTATGTTTTTTTTAAAACTTTTAAATAAAGCCGAAATAAATTATTAATTTATTAAATTAAAAATAGCTAAATTAATCTGAATATTAAAAAAATTATATTATATAATTATTTAGAACTTTAAGAAAAAGATTATTATTTATATTAATTATTCTTTTATTATTAATATTTTACGTTAAATAAGATTAAATATATTCTTTATTAATTATTTAAATCTGAAATTAATTTATATTTTATAATATATATTATAATTTAATCTTAATATTTAATAAAAAGAAAGGAAAAAGAATATAATTTTAAATATATTATTAAAATTAGCTTAGAAAGGAAAATATATATAAAATAATAAAGTTAAAAGAGTATTTAATAATATTCTAATATATAATTTTATTATAATTAAAATATTATCGGACTTTAAGAATAAATTAGAAGCTATTTATATTAAAAATAATAATTAATTAAAAATATTAAAAACGCTTTAAAAGGAATAAAAATATAAAGAAGCTATTAAATTATTTAGAAATAAGTAAATTTAGAATATTATAAAATAAGAGGGGCAAAATAAAAAGCCTTTATTTATTAAAAATAGAATAAATATTATTTAAATTAAGCAATTCTTACTTAGAAATAATTTATTTTATTTTATTAATATTTCTAATAGGCGAGAATATCTCTATATACCAAATTTTAAAGAGTAAAAATTATTTTATATAGCTTATAATTAATATAATTATATAGGATTTTATTGTATATATTAAAGATTAATAAAAAACTATTATTTCCGATATTTAATAAGGAAATTAAAGTAATATATTATTTATTATTTAAAGTATTAAATTAACTAAATTAAGTATTATTAATTATATAATAATTTTAAATTAATTATTATTCCCTTTATTATTTTTTATATTATTATTATTAATTTTATTATAATATTGTCCAAAACCTAATTAAATTTTAATTACTATATAATTATTATTTGCAAATTCTTTAAGCGAATAATTATTATTCTTGGAAAAGATACCTAAAGAACTTAAGAATAGGCAATAATAATATTATATATTTTAGCCGATTAAGGTATATTAAGAACTATTATCTTTAATTAAAATCCGAAATTCCTCTTGAAATTCTAAAAAGCGATTTTTATAAAGCTTAATATTAATTTATTAATTAATATAACTTATTATCTCTAAATAGATAAGTAATTGGAATATATTAATTAAATATTTAAAATTATTCTATATTTTTTTATAATAAATTATACCGAGAAGGAATAAAATAACTTTTTACTTTCTTTAAAGTTTATTTTAAATAATTTTATAAATATTTTAATTAACTAATCCCTAAATAAGATTATTTATAAAATTAAGCTTTATAAAGAAGCAATTGATATTTAGGGGAAATTATAAATAGACCTTATAAAAGTTCGAAATCGATATTAATAAGAGGTTATTAATATTATTATATTTATATAAATAAAATTTAAATAAATTTATAATTTAAAATATAAACTATTTTAAATAAATAAGGGGGATTTTGCTTTTCTTAAATTATATTATAAATATCGCTTATCCGATCTTGAAAATTATAAGCTTTCAAATTAATATATTAGCTTATTTAAGATTATTAAGAAAATAAAGATATTAACTTATAAACTTAAATTACCCTCGATAATAATAATATACCTAATAATATTAATAATAATATTTGAACTAGTATTAAAAAGCAATAATTTTTATTAATAATTATTCTTAAATAATCCTGGATTAATATTAAATAATATAAAATAAAAGAAGGATTAAAACTCTTATAAAATTGAACGGTTACTTAATTATAAAATAATAAATTAATTAAAAAAAGGTTTAAATAAAAATATTAAATATTTCGTAAAATAGAAGAAATAAGGCCTTATTTATAATATTTAATATAAAGCCGAAGATTTATAAAAAGCAAAGGAGATAATAAAGAAGTATAATACCAAATTTAATATTTACTTTTAAATATTTAGAAGCAATATTAATATTTTTAGATTTTGATATATTTTAATAAGAATTTTATAAAGGTTTTATATAAAGTTTTATTAATCTTTAATTATTATTTTATATTATAATATTATTTTAATATTTATATACTTATTAATTCAGATTTTCTCTTTGCTAAAGTTATCTTTCGAAATCGAATTAATTAAATTTATATTAAATACTTTCAAAATTTACTTTATTACTTTTGCTTTTATTAAATTTAGAATTATAATATTTTACTTTCGAATTATATTAGATATTTCCAAAATATTAATTTTTATCTTTTAATATTAATTTTCTAAGATTATTTTACTTTTATAATATTTTAATTCTTAATTAATGCTCTTTTATTAATTATTTATTCAAATTTTATTATAATTTTAATAAAGATAAAAAAATAGAAGCTAGTAAATAGGAATTAAAAAGAAGGGGAGAAACTAAAGTTTATAAATTATTCTTAAGATAAAAAACTTAATATAAATAATATTATTAATATTATATCCTTTATTAAATATTACTTAAATATAGATTTAATATTCAAAGTAATTAAATTGAGTATATTTATTAAGATCAAATATATTCTTTTTTTAGTTATATTTACTATTAAATAGTTTAATATAGCTTAAATTAATTATAAAATATTTATATAAGAATTTGAAAAGCAAGAAAACTACTTAAATAATTTACTTGCCTAACGATATCTTAAGATATTTAAATAAATTATTTTTTAAGGTTTAGAATATTCCGGTCCTAATTTTAAGAGGATTTAAAAAAAAGAAAAGATTATAATAAAGAATTATATTTTTAATATTAAATATAAATAAGAATCTTATAATTATAATAAAGCAAAAAAAGACAAAATTGCTTTATTTATATATAGCGAATTAAAAATAACTAAATAATTTATTTACTTTATATTATTTATACTTAAGTCGTTAAAGAAAATAAATATAAAGATAATAATAATTAAAGACCAAATTACCTTTCTAAATAGGAAGAGAAAAGTTAAAAAAGAATAAATTATCCTAGAAGGGAACTAAAGTTTATTAAGTTTATTATTACTTTAAAAAAGCAAGAATAAATATAATATAAAATTGTCTTTAAAGATAAAGGAATAATTAATAAAGAAGCAAAAGATAAATAATAAAAGAAATATTATATTTCAAAACAAAATAAAATAATTAGAGTTTGATAATTATTCTCTAATAAGGGAATTAATAATCGTTTATTAAATTACAGTTAATATACTTAATTAAAATAAAATTTATTAATTTAAAATTAATAAATATCAAATATAAATTAATTAATTTATCGAATTTTATAATAATAAATTAATTATAGAAGTTCTTAAAGAAGGAAAGGTAAAATTTAATATATTAAAAAAAATATTATATAAGATAATAAAAGTAAATAATAAAATTGTAAATATAATAAATAAGTTAAAGGATTCCTTAATTTAATACCTAGAATCTCTTATTATAATATTTAATATTAACTTTAATATATAAAAACGCCGCTTTAAAATAAGGGATTTAGGATTAATAATAGCTTTAATATTATTAATTATATATTTTGAAAATTATATAAATATATTTGATATTTATTATAATAAGGAGAAATTATTATTAGGCTTTTTCTTAATTAAATTAAAAAATATTTATAATAATATAGCAAAAGAGCTCTAGTTTAATTAAAATAATAAAACCGAAATAATAATATTTTTAAATAAAAAAGGAAGAATAATATTTAAGAATATTATTAAATAAGTATTAAAACTATTATATAAATTATTATAAATAATAAAATTATATAAAAACTTCTTATTATAATTTTTTTATAAGTATTAAAAGGAATAGATCTGTAATATCAAAGAAGCTATATTTAGATTATATATTTTTTATATAAAAATATATTATTAATTTATATTAATAAATATATTTCGAGAAATAATAAATATTTTATCCTTAACCTTTAATATAAAAAGAATTTTAGAAAAGAAACTTATTTAATTTTTAATAAATCTTATTATAAGATTAAGAGAATAATAAGATTATTTATTAATTAAGTAAGCTTTACCTGAAATAATTATTATTTAATCTCTTATATTTAATTTGCTTTAAAGGATAATATTTATATAAGTTAAAGCCTTTTTAATATAAAAGACTAAAAAGGTATAAATATATAAGAGGAGTAAATAAATATTTAATATTTAATATTTATCTTTCTTAATTATTATATTAATAATTAAGACTTTTAATTATATAATTTGTTAAAGCTTATTTATTTTCAAATATTCAATTTATATTTATATATAAATAAACTATACCTTTAAGTTATATATTATTTAAGAAAGATTTACCTTTTTCGGGAACTTCTTAAGAATATACCTTTTATAATAATTAGCCTAATTTACCTTCTTTATAAAATAGTTTCTTAAGCCCTATAAAGATAGAACGAAGACTTGTTACTTTTAACTAAGCCAATAGCCTAAGTATAATTAATATAATTATAAATAATATAATATTAATAAATAATATATTAATAAGTAGGATAGTTTCCCTAATTATTGTTAATATTCTAGACTCGATAGCTTTGTCTTATAAGGAGCTACAAGAATAAAGATAACAGAGGTTTGAATACTTATCAATTTAATATTAATATATATTATATAAATTGCTCCTCAAGGATATATAAAGTATTACCTGTTAGGGGCAACTATTAGGGTTTTCCCCTATTTAGCTTAGCTTAGCTGATAGTATAGGTAGATAGGAATCTATCAGGATTCCCTTGATTATCAATTCCACTCACACCAATAAAGACCATAAATTGTCCATTTCTGCGCAGTTCCTTAACAAAAATGAAGGCAATGACAGCTGACAAACCTCCTCTACTGAGCGGTCTGGCTTCTATCTACGCATATATACATATCCGTCGATAGAAGTGCTTTGTTTGTGATTTTTGTATAAGGCTCTGACTTGGCGACCAACTGTCCTCCTGCGTCTGCGGTCCCTAAATACCTGATGGGCTACGGCCACAATGAAGCCATGTTGCAACTCAGCTGGCCACAGCAACCGTGATTCGACGACTCCCCTGATCCTCACAGGGAGAAACCTTCCCAACAACGTTCTCTCTCGTCCAAACCGCCCCTTCTATGCTTCCGTAACTCCAAAATCACAAATGCCCTGACTCTCCCCAAATTGTGTGACTCTGTGTGCCCTGTGGGGGCCAAGTGCCTGCTATGTGCTCTGTAAAATGGTGATGTCGTTTTAATAAGGGTTCAAGAATCTGTCAGGCAAGACTGCCGTTGTATGAAGTGGTGATGCTCCCCATATCTACAGAATTGTGTGTGCTGTGTGTTTGTTGTGTTGTACTGTGTATAATGTTACCGCATCTGAGATCTGGGTGGTCCGATTGAGCCTGTGTTGAGGTAGGAAAACCCTGAGGAGTTGCTGCCGGCTTGCAAGAACGCTTTGTTATAGCCACCTTCCTCCTATGCGATCACTGCCCGTAATCGCTCCCCAGCACAATCCTATCTGCCACTATGCCCGGAGCCGCGCGTGAACTGTCAGACCCTAAGGACAATCTGAGATCGAGTCGCAGTCGCTTTCGAGGTTGCCGTCGTTACTTGCAAATCTATCGTCCTACTAGCCACGCTGATATCTTGAGCATGATGGGTTGGCAGCCGCAGGATTCGGACCTACCATCACAAGCCGTCTTCCTCAACTCTGGCGGTCAGAGGAGTATACACAGCAGGTGCTCACCAGAGAGCAGTGCCAGCTACCTCTCCAGCTGCCAGAGAGCCAGGAATAAGGACACATGTAACGACAAATAGGTTGTATACATTCTCCAATCAGAATGTAGCTACGTTGTTTAAGGTTTGCTTCACAGGCCCTGTGTATAACCTGTTGAAAGAGATCCATTTGTTCTCGCATATCCCTGTAACTCCTCAATCTTCTTATATGTAGACCCATCCTCCCTCACAAGGAAGGGTATCGAATTCAAGCCTTTTCACGCTACCCATGCTTCCTTCAACATCATCTATATATGTAATCGTGTGCAGCGGCACTCAGTGGACCCATCTCAATCATCATTGACCATGCACCGAATCTTGAGGACTGCGCTGTGTTTGAGCACGCTTCCCGTTATCTCCTGAGCAACATCCGGATCCACCTGACTCAGGGTCAGAGTGACATTGCCCGTCTTTTCGTTTTCGCAGGTGGTATTTCTGCCGTTGCTCTCGATATGCCTTTTGCCACTCGAGTCATCGCTGCTTCCAGGCATGTCAAGGAACCCAATATCGAAGGGTTCGGAATTGTGAAAGCAATACTCGTCCATGGGACTTTTGGTCCACCACGAAGGTTGAGAACCAGCCACAGTTGAGGTTGATACTTCGAATGGATCGAACCAAGAAAGACAGTCACTACCTAGTGTCGGCAGCTCTCGGTAACCCTATACCTATCCCGGAGCACCTACCAGGCTCGGGTCCAAGAATGAACGGTTGCCCTGGGGTATCTCCAAGGGTGCATGCGGCTGCTGAAAGTGCGCGATGCTCGGAGAATCAATTCCAGGCTCTGGGGCAACAATTGTTTCCTGCTGGGTGACGGCAGTTCCGGACGGCTCCTGAGGTTGGTGCAGTCCTGCTGAGCCGGTGTACCCACATCTAAAACTTCCATCACACGCATCGTTGTCGTTATCATCACCCCCATCTGGTCCGTCACCACCCACATCGTCATCATTGGAACTTGGGCTCGGTTGCTGAGCGGAGACAGAACCGCTAGCAAGCATACTCCGGCTCCTGTGTCCGAGAAGGAGGCTCCTAAACTTATACTCAACTAATGTCTCTTGAGGAAATGATGGCGGAGGTGATGTTTTGACTCACTGATTTCGAATATCGTGGGTGGAACGGTCAGGCCGATCTTTCAGCCCGATCTGCTTCCAGTTGTTCCTGTGCCTTATCACGGCCTCCAGCAATTTTCTGTCCTCTTCAAGGGTCCACGGAGAGTGCTTGAAGTCGGTTCCCAACACATGCTGCCATCGTTTTGCGCACTCTCCCCCCGAATGCATGTCAGCTGGGAATTGGAACGAACTGAACGAATCCTACATACTGTAAGCCATTCACTTACGATCTGCATTACGACTTTGGACCATGGTGGCCACTTGAGACCATCTCCGAAAGGTAGAAGGTGAGCATCAAAACTTCAAACCAAATTGCACGACCAAGAGTAGGAAAGCGAGCGGCACCCAACCTGACGGCGATTTGCTGAACTGCTTGCTGCAGCCTCTCATCTCCGTCTCGTGTCCATGGCCCCTTCCTGATGTCCAGCTGAACCTTGGACCATCGCTTGCGGCAGTCCTTGTTCGTGCGGTCAGGTAACAGTACGGCGATGTCGGATCAATTTGGGACACTCCCGTCTTCATTGCGTGACATAGTCGTTAGTTTTAGCCGCAAGCTTGAAAAGAATGCAACCATCATGTAGTAGTCTTGAACAGTAGGAGGGCGTTACATTGACTTCGCACCCCATTCTTGAGAATGTCATCCTCCTGACTAGTCCACCATCGCCGTTCTCGCGTAGGAGGCATTGCCTACTCAGTGAAGAGAACAAAAGGAGAACTAATTTATTGTAATTATCTAATCTAGAGCAGATTTCCTGGATGGACACACAAGCTTATGTACCTTATACAGCTCTATGATTTCCCCCTCTCTATGAAGGCCTAGTCCCTAGGGGCTGTGTTCTAAGATCGTAATCAGCCTGGTGTCGAGGATAGAAGCTCGCCACAGCGGACACAGACTTTTCTTGACTGCAGCTAAGCCTACGAACTAGGTCTTACCTACGGTAGCGAGTGGCGTATTCATCCTACAGGCTCGAGGTGTTCATCAAAATCCCAGAAAATCGCGATAACTGTTGTCGACCGCAGCTCCCCAATAAATGACGCTGTGGCTTAGAGGTTGGTATTAAATTTGCTCAGAATCTTGTTCTCAACAACCTTGCCTGCGATTTAATTTTGTTCCGAGTTGTTGTTCATATGATAGGGTAAGGACTGATGATTTGGGGTTTTCCGCTTTTCTGGTTGCCCCGGGAGCTCAATATCCGATTGGTCAAATAAATAACCTTGAGGGGTTAGAGGTACGAAGTACATGTGGTCATGCTATGTCGAACCGCTAGTCAAAAAGAAGAAAACAATATCTGGTTGGCCAGGACATGGGAAAGTGGTTTGATCTAACCCGAAACGCATGCCAATATCTAATTGGTCCATTTGCGCCCAAAGAAGGATGCAAGCCGCGGCCTTAAGGACCCTGCCCTCCCTGGGACATTCCGATTTTATTTGACCACAACAGTCCCCCAATCTTCAGCTCACCTAGAGTTCCTTTCTACACCTTGGTCCTTGACAACAAGCTCAGCGGCATAGTCACAGCACAGGCAAGATGGTGATGCTCCGACTAACTGCCGAGCAGTACAGGAATCTGCCTATCCTGACAAATGAGTCGACTTGCTCCGGGAAAACCTACATAGTCACAGGCAGCAACTCCGGCCTGGGCCTGGAGACTGCACGGCATCTGGTTGAATTCTCAGCCTCGTGCGTTGTCCTGGCGGTGCGGAACCTCACGGCGGGAGAGAAGGCAAAATTGGAGATTGAGAAATCGACGGGTCGCAAGGGAGTCATACAGGTAAGCACGCTGTAAAAGTTCCAAGAACGGTTCCTGGACTTATACCTGTAATAGATAATGCACCTCGACTTGGCATCGTCTGCGTCTGTTCAAAGCTTTGCCAAGAAAGCATCGACAACCCTGGACAGGATTGATGGTCTCGTGGCTAACGCTGGCGTCATGATAGACGCATGGTCAACTACCGAGGGCATGGAGACCAGCATCACCGTCAATGTCATCAACACCTTGTTTTTGGGGGCTCTGATGATGCCCAAGTTGAGCGAGAGTGGACGCAAATTCGGGATACACCCCACTATCGTCTTCATCGTCAGTGTTCTAGGATACACCGTCAAGGACGAGATGGACAAAAGCCGCGAAGGTAGGGTTTTTGATGGACTCAACGACCGAAAACGGGCTAACATGGACAAACGGTAAGAAGACAACTGCCTTCGCACACACTGTGTGATCTGGTACGTGAATAATGGAATGCGAAACTAACATATGATCAAACCAGGTACGCTCTCACAAAGCTCGTAGAAGAGTGTGCCGTTCGCCAGTTTGCAGCCTTGTGCCCTGTAGAGCGTACAGGCGTGGTTGTGAACATGGTCGCCCCTGGTCTCTGCTCGACTGGCTTGGGCCGGGACGCAAGAACTTTCACCAAGATTATGCATGAGACGGTTCGAGCCATGATGGCACGGACTGCAGAGGTGGGGAGTCGCACGATCTTGCATGGTTTGGTGGCCGGCGAGGAGAGCCACGGAAAGCTACTGTCGGGTTGTAAGATCAAGGAGTACTGGGTGCCCGATTGGGTCAGCAACGCAGAAGGCCAACGCTTGCAGAAGGAAATCTGGAAGGAGCTCGTTGCCAGGCTGGAAGAGGTACAGCCTGGGTGTGTCTCGCAGCTCTCGCAGACTTGATTTTCTTTGGACTAGGGGTTTGAAAGGCGAATAGTTTATACTTAATGTCTGATCATCACCTCGACCAGGCAGCCAGATAACCTTGCGTCAAAATGATGCGAGTAGAAGCCTCGTGGCCGATTCATCAAATCGGCGGTCACCTAATCAGGGCAATGCAGTCTACAATATCACATTAAAGGAGCGAAGGATGAGGCAAGACTTGGTGTTTTTACTTAGTAAGACGCAAACTTTTGACGAGGAAATCATTCGATCAGGCCACCCGGTGACCCGGCAACTGGCTTCGGCTAGTGGACGAACGGGTAAGGTTTGTCGCAGTTGAAAATCACCGGCAGTACTCGTATTGACCCCCCAACGGCCATGACCCCCCAATGGCCAGGCACAGGGCCTATTCTAGTTAGCTAGTAGCAAATTCTACTGTTTCTACTTATTAAACAATATAATACTTCCTAAATATTATTATTATATCTTTATCAGTAATTATTATATAAAGTTTATATAAAATATACAAATTATATAAACAAAGATTATAAATATTTTGATACCTTAATATTCGTATTTATATAATATACCTTTTGTAATTGTATTCAGCTTTATAATTTAAAATATACAAAATTCTACCCTTATATTCCTTTAGCGTTTGTTGGCCGATTTACGTCAATAAATAATTAAACGAGAGTACTCGACGAGCTCTACAATTTGCCCTCTTCAGATACTTAACATGATATACAAGCGTGGTACGCGAGGTATACTGGTATTAGCTTCCCTAAACAGGCTTAGTGCCTGGCCGTTGGGGGGTCAATACGAGTAAAACCTTGAACAGCTAATCATCAGTTGGATTAGCAATCCAACATCAGTTGATTGGTGGTTCAACAAAATTGGTGGTTCAACTGCGACACCCACCAGCCACAACTCTCATGCACGCTGTCCAGTATAACAAGAATGCCAGCTTCGAACTCAAGTCGTACTTCTTGCCAAGGAAGCTGTTCCGAGGAGGAAGCGCGTCTCTGAAGCTGAACCCCGGCAGAAGCCACCCTGGCCGTAATGCTCTGATGAATTTCCTTGTGACAAGTCCCGAGGGACAGCTCATGAAACCCCACGTTATGGGCATGGACGATGTGGAACCATCCAAGTCGCGGCTCAAGATGTACTTCACATCGCGCCACACCAATTCCAGTCGGTCCGGGAAGTCATGACCATGGGCGGACTCCGAGATCTTTCCGAGTCCAGTCTGCAGGACCTGCGCTCCCTGATTCTTGCCGTCTTGAGGCTTCCTGACGACTACCCTGAGGATGCCAAGATTTCCGTCGAGTCTACCGCCGGCAACGCATGGCCTGACTTTGACACACTATGCCAGGGTTTCATCTACTTCTTCGACAATGCTCCCACGAGTGGCACGCCCGAGGTAAAATTCTACTTGACCACGCGTAAATATGGGGCTGACGATCTGACCATCGCTCGGAATCTGATGGCTTGGATGCACGCACATGGTCGCGGTGCCTATGCTGATGCGTACCTCGGCATGCTGGAGAAACTTGCTGAGCACAGAGGGCTGGAGAATGGGAAGGCCATGCATGCTTACATTAGTTACCAATGTACCGAGAAGGGTGAACCAGGCGTTGACTCGTACATTTCTCCCGATTTATACCATATAGCGCGATATGCTGTAGTTGGAAATGGCCATGCTGGGGAAACCTCATGACTGGGCAATTTCAAATCCTCGTTGAACCAATCCTAATATTTCGGAGTGACGCGTACGTGTACTATTTAAATGACGACTAGTTAGGGGTGAAGCCTGCCATGATCAGGCTTCTAGTTGTAGGAACTCTCGTTAAATCTCAGTGCTCCTACGCTGGGCATCCTCCCACAGGCATCGGCCAGGAACGTCGTGCAGCGTGTGTATCCAAGGAAACCCACACAGCTGACGACGGACAGCTGGCCAATCATGTAGGTCCAATCGTTTACATGTCTCCAAGATGAACCACCGATGGTCCTTGTGTTTCAAAAATGAGACGCCACCAATAAACAGAGTCCACAAAAGTAGTGAGAACCCGCTGTCCTGAGTGTCTACGGACGTGAAATGGAGATCCTGAATGGCGCTCTCCAGACGATCAGAAAGAAGGTGACTGGAGTCGTCACGGGCGTATTTCGGAAGCAGGGTGGTCATGAATGCCAGCATTGCCAGATGTGCCACATCGTCATAGAGTCCTCCCGACATGGAGCGTGGTTGCCCTAGAGGAGCGACCTCTATCAGTCGATAGAGGAGCGATACTAGCATTTCCGTGTAACTCAGCGGGTCGAGCTTCGTTCGCCCCTCCCTCTCCCTGCCGTTGAGGAGGCTGGCGAAGCTGACGATACTGAGCATGATGCCTGAAAGCCTAGAGGCAGTGCTGGGGAGCGGCTCTTTGATAACACGAGACTCGGCTGAGACGCCGTTCGCGGGTACTACTGCATCGCTGCGAAACAAAGTAGGTAACCCGGTTTGCAACGCCAACTCGACGTCGAGCCTGGTAATCGTAAGACTTTCCACTTCGGAAAAAGCAAGAGAAAAAAGAAAAAGAAAAACAGGGCCCTGGACGCAAGCACATGCACGTACCTTAATGGCTTCAGCGCCAATGCACGGTTCTCTTTCATCAGTCTGGCGATTCCTCCCCGCAGCTGGATCATTCGATAGAGCCCGTTGAGGTGTATCAAGCCAATAGAGTGCAGATGATGTATCTGTTGGTAGATGGCGAGGGTAACCACAGCAGCTATGGCGCTGTCTGAAACAGATTCAGGGCCTGACAGCTTTAGACTGACCAACGCATACGCCTGTGAGATGTGATATAAGGTTTTGGAGGATATTCTAGGCTTACGCTCGAAGAAGTCGACGTAGGACGCTGATATAGCCAATGTGCAGTGGAAGTCTGGGGGGTAAGGTATTAACGTCCCTGAATGAACGTGGCATTACCTTACTCACATGCTTCATCTGCCAGGACATAATTGACCCAAATCGACTTGATCATGTCGAATTTCGAGCAGAATTGGGGCGGAAACAGCGCATCACTAATGTCAAAGAACCCTGAGGGAAGTATATAAGCGAAGACGAAGGAAGTAGTTGATGGGTTGAAAACAAAACACTGTACGTACATCGATGCATGAGTTTGGTGGATTCAGAGTCAAGTTGTTGAGGGAACGATGTTAGACACAGATCGTTCCAGAGCAGCTGTCGTCCAGGTTTCGAGTATCCTGATCCTAGTATACGGGGGAAGGCCAGAACGCGTTTGACATGAACGATGGTTGTTTGTTTTCTCGTCGACTGGCGTGGTCTGCCCGCATTCTTGCCTCTCATAACATGGGAACGAATGATGCGCCGGTCAGATTCAGACGGACCTATCCCTATCGCTCCCTGATCGATGAATTGCAGCGTCATGCCTGTCATATTGAGCTATTCTTATCGCGTCGTGAGTGCGATATAGTAGTCTTACGAGTAGACTGAAAGTTCTGCTGCCAGCTGCCTGGACGGGCTTACCCTGGCGCATTAAGCATGATTAACAGGTTTAACTTTATTAACGATATTTGCACTTATTAATAAAAAATCGCTATAACTACTTTTTTAATATTTAGCACAAAAAATTCAACTGAACAAGTAAGAAAATCAGTTTGATAAGCAAAAAAATAACGTGATTTTTTTTGTAAATTTGAAAATGAGTCGATAAGAATCAATTTTAAAATTTTTCAAAAATAAAATTTTTATTAAACCCCATTAGGAAAAATTATAAACTTGTATGTTAAAATGAATAATTTGCTAAAATTATAACCCGATCAATTTTTACGTTAAATTAAATTGAATTAGAAATTTAAACAATTTAATAAAAATGTATATACAAATATAAAATATTTTTTCTAACTTGTTAATTATTTACTTATTTATTACTTATTTATTATTTTATTATCCATCAGGTTTAACGTGTTTATTTGGGAATAAATTTTTTTTTTTAACAAAGTTGCCTAAGGTTGGATAAAATATCAGTAAATGCTAGCGGAGCCCAGGGCATTTCTGCCTTGCCTAGGGTGCCGAGGGCATGCCTTGGGCAGGTCTGCCGATTTGCTGATGTAGGCCCTTATTTGCCATTAAAGAATGATATCATTGTTGTAGCAGAAGATAAATAGCGATATAAATCCGATTAAAAGCGGGTAGCAAAGCGCTTTCTTGGCACTTCCCAGGCCTAGTCATCACGTACAAGATCGTCATCCCGAGGTAAGTCAGACGTTACAACAGCAACCTGGCACTCAAGACGCTTGACCAGATTCAGTAATAAATCTTTCGAGTCTATGAACATCGAAACCTGTTTTGTTCTTGAATATAGATTTTTTGTACCGTCCGAGGGTTGGTGCGACAGAAGGTGGCCAAGCCAAATTTAACATCCCTATATCCCCTATCAAAATTAATAGGGTTAAACTAGAGAGCAATATACGTATTTTATAAATTATATATAAATTATATATTTAAATACTTCAAAACTCTGTCGATAGCCTATTCCTATTATAATACTACTATATATATATTCTTTAGTAATAATCTTTAAGAGCTTTACCTTTAATACCTTTCCCTTTACTTAAGATATATATATTAATTTCTTTTAACGAAATTTATTTCTATTTGTATTTAATAGTTTCCCGGAGCTTTTAATAAATAATATATTTATATTTTTTTACTTTAAATTTTAATATTTTTTATATTATTTCGATTAAATTAAAATTAAAGGAGTTTATAAGTTAATTATTAATAAAATTTAATTTTATAAGATCTTTGGTCTTCCTAGCAATATTTTCTTGAAATTTAATATTATAAATATTATTATTATCTTCTTAAAAGATAAAAATATTATTATTAAGTTTCTTTTTTTCTATTTCCTAGACCTTAGTTTGTATAATAAAAATAATATTTTTAAAATAATATTCTTAAATTATAGGATTTTTAAATTTGATTATTTATATCTTTTTATTCTTATTCTTTAATTATTTCTCCTATTTCTGAATATATTAAAAGAAGATTAAATTACTTTTATAATCTAATTTAATTATCTTTTAATAATTAAATTAAGAAACTGTAATATATTTTTTCTTTTATATATAATTTTTATAATATTTTTTATATTTATTATATATAACGAAATCGGTATAACGAAAGTTTTAATAATAATAAAACTTATTATTTTAATAAACTTAAAAGTTTTTTAAAAATATTTTTTAAAAAGGGAAAGAAATATACTTATTTAATACGCTAATTAAATTAACTTTTATATTTTTTTATAAATCGAAATCGTTTCTCTTTCTGATTATTATTAAGTTAGCTTTTTTAATATATTTTATATTTATAATAACTTTTATTATTTATTATATTCTTAAAAGTATATATAAATATATTTAAATTTTAAGAGCTCTTAAATTCTTTTTAATTTTAAATATAGCGATAATAATATTTTTTTAAAAACTTAATTATTTTCTTAATAATATCTTAATTAATTTTTAATTTAAACCTTTTTTAGCTCCGGTCCTTATTACTGCGATAATAATCTTCTTTAGCAATTATATATCTTTAGGATTATAAGGGTACTTTAATAAATTTTTGGATCTCTATAACTAATTTGCTGTCCTCGCGTATTTGCTTTATACAGATACGTTAAGGTATTTTCTACTCCTGCTTTAATAGATCGGAAGGAAGGTTTAATATATAAAGGCGTTTAAAAATATAATAGTAATATTATTACTAAATAAATAAACAAAATACTCAAGATATTTTCGGTATTTTGGGGGGAACCCCTGATTTAAGCCTAAAAAAGCTTGGCTTGGCCACCTCCCGTCGTACCAACCCTCGGTCATTCATATCGATGCAATGCCCTGGATAGCCATTAACCAGTATGGATACATCTTCTGCTTCTATTGGATTGTTGAAACTTCGACTACTCTGAGAAGATCGCTGAGTACAATAGGAGCAGTGATCATTTCAGTCAACTGAATACAAGAATTATTTTTTATCGCTATGTTTCTTCATTTGCTCAAAGCGCACCCGATATTGTGTCGAACGTCTCGCCTTTTCCAATCCCAGAACGACAGTCAAACCCAGGCTTGACTATAGGTGGGCGGTGCAGTAGTGTCCTTGCCCCCCGCTCCACTCACCGCAGGCGCTGTCCCTGTCATGAAAGGCATTGCGTTTCCAATAGTCTGAGCCTGTTTCCTCAGTACTCTCTCATGCCGATACATCCTGTAGAACCTTCTCACCACCAGCAGAATTGCCACGGCGAATCCTAGGAAGAATAGGCCGCCAAGGATGATGGCTACAATTGTGCTTGGTTGAATTCGGGAGGAGTGAACTGCTGCATCGGAGGAATGAGTGGGCTGTGCTGCCGCTGGTGTAGCTGAAGGTAGGTCGGTCGTCGAGACAAATGTTGATATTGGTAGAGATGAGCTGCTTGACGGACGGTCCAGAAATACTGTCTCTGTGATGATTGTAAGTACTGGCTCTGGCGAGCTAATCACGTGAAGTTCTGGAGCGATGCGAGCAAGGGTCGGTGGTTCACTGGAGATAGATGTCGGTTTTGGAATCGAGATGGTGACCATCCCCTTTGCCGTAAGTATGGGGGTGACTATGGTTTCGATCTTGTCACCGCATTCCTGCGAGGACGGCCCGTCGTTGGACTGGCAGTCTTGCCCATCGAGGAGATTGCTGGGAATGAAGGAGCGCCGCAGCGAATCTGGAATTGGTATCATGTTTGCGCACGTATTGGGGATGCGGACGAACAATCGATGTATCAGCAAGTCGAGATCGAGCGATGGAAGTGCTCATCTGAATGGAGAGAGGAAGACACCAGTAAACTGAAATTTCTTCTCATGGCTTTCCTGTAGAGACAATTGCATTGTTCAACCCTTTGTGGAATCCAAACAAAGAAGGATGTGGTTATCTTCTTTGTGCTAACAATCTGCTTGAGGTACGTAGTGATCAAAGGAACTTTTTGATACAAAATTCCTGTTTCGAAAGAAGAAGGGTTTGTCTGCAGGATCTATCTAACCGTACACCGTGATGAAGAAGGTACCGCTAGCGAAAAAGGACTGCAATTTGCTCTCGGCACCACTGAATGGTCAATATGCTAATAGAAATTGAGAGCATTGACGATAAGGTGGGTGCCTTGGATCTCGAGCTTTTCAGATTGTGGGTTGGATTGACAGAAGTACAGAGCACCGAAATTGACAATGGATAAGACAAGAAAACAATGTTTCAGTGAACGAGATTGTATGTACAGAGCTGCCTTTGTTTACTTTACCCATGTGATCATTGTCACATCTTACAGAGTGTTTGTACATTGTCTCGTGTATTTTCCTTCGTCTCCTTGACCAAGCCTGCAATCGACTTGAACCTGAAATAGTGATCAGCCTATTTAGCGGATATAGAGAGACAAATTCATACTCAGGAATACTGGCATCGCCCATGCATTCGTACATCCTGAAAATCCGAATCAAAAATTGCCCCCACAACATGAAAGAGGTCTTACCAGCTCTCACTAGTCGTCACAATCGCACCCTCTGCACGGAGTCGCTCCAAGGCAACTCGTCGTTCACCTTCATTGCAACTACTGACGCCGTCGGTGATGATGTATACTCGGTGACCCTCTGTCAAGAGATCTATTGCCGTTTGGGTCACGCAGATGTGTGTTTCGATGCCCACAATGGCCACTTGGTACGGATGCGGACCGGCATTGTTAAGGGCCAAGCGGAGTTCAGGCACCATCATTGAGAAGGCAGTTTTATCAACGGCGAAGGGTAAGTGCGGAGACAACTCTTCACAGATAGGCCCGAGACGTGCTCGATTCTGCGTAGTGGCGTAGACAGGGACCTGAAGGAAGCCGCAAGCGCGAACCATTTTCTGGGCAGTGGATATACTGGAAAACTTTAAGCAAGATCGAGAAGGAATGGGGAATGGAGACGGACACTTTGGGATACTCATAGATTGCTGGGCGGAACTTTTCTTGAATATCACAGATGCTGAGGTTCTGTCAACTCTGGTGCCGAATAGCGGAGTTTAAGGGGGGTGTACAAGAGAGCTGGGTTTGCTGGTGAGGGTGGTTAGCGATGGTCTTAGAAGACAAGAGCGACACGTACGGAACCGCTTTGGACGAGCAGCCATGACAACTTTGGTCTCAAGGCACCGAGTCCCGTGTAAAGCAATATACAATACAGACAGTGATTGTGGAGTCCGGGGCGAACTTTGAGTGAGCGAGCTGTGGAGGGGAAGCGGACGGAAAGGGCCCCGCATTAACACATGACTAATGGTTAAATTACCATCACGACTTGGTTTTGATACCTTACTTCACACTGCTATGGTAAGGAATCAAACAATATTACACAAGGGATTTTTATCGCCTTTCGGCTGCCAAGAAAACGGCCAGCTTCTGAGCTTGCTGCGGGAAGACCCGCTAGCGCTGATTCTGAAAAGCCCAATTTCTCGATCTGCAAGCTTCAATGCTCCCTTCTTCACTTCTACTGTCGCTTCTCTCCAATCTACATGCTCATTCTCATTTGTTGTTCTGTCCTTTCACATCATTTCTTTTACGAAAATTAGGTTCAGACGTTCATTGACCCCAGTCTGACTCGAGAAGCTTTCTCCAAGGCTCGCCTTGCCAACCTGCACCCCAACAGCTCAATTGACCCCTCGCTATGGCAGAACTAGAAGTTCGAGTCCTAGGCGCCGTCTCCGAAGACACCGGTGACGTCGAAATGCAAGTTGGGGACAGCGCCGACCCAATCGAAGTAGGCGAAACCGGCGCCGATGCCCCAGGTGAAGACGAAGACGAAACGATGCAAGCAGAGAAGCCAGCCCCCCGGACCACTTTCGTCGACTACCTCCGATCCCCCATCATCTCCCTGAAAATCGGCACTGGCCCCACCTCCACCAACCTCTCCGCCCACCAAGCCCTCCTCACAATCTCCCCCTACTTCTCCTCCGCCATCGCCCCCGACTCCCCCTCGCCCAAGCGCACAATCGATCTCGAATCCGAGGACCTAGACGCCACCTCCGCCGTCCTCGAATACCTCTATACAGGAGAATACTTCCCGCACAAACTCTCCTCCTCCCTGCAAACCGACCCCTCCATCCCCTCCATGGACAACACCGGCGACCAACTCCTCAAGCACGCCAAAGTCTACACCCTAGCCGAAAAACTCGGCATGCCCAACCTCAAGACCCTCGCGCACTCGAAAATCCACCTCGTCAACAGCAACGCCGTCGCCGAGCTCAACTACGCTCGTTACGTCTACTCCCACACCCAACGTGGCGACGATACGATCAGGAAGCCCGTGGCTAGCTTCTGGGGACAAAGGAGCCATGTGCTTCGCCACGGGACGGAGGGTAGCTTCCGGGAGATGTGTCTCGAGTTTCCGGAGTTTGCGTTCGATGTGCTTAGCTTTGTGCTGGATGCGGAGGAGAAGAGGGAGGAGCGGAAGCGGAGGAGTACGGTTGGGGATGAGGATGGGGGGAAGGGACCGGGGAGCTCGAGGAAGAGGGCTAGGGGTTAGAGGTTGGGCGTTGGAAATACGGGGATGTGGGGAAGGAGTGGGGTAGGAGGTGAAGGCGGGAAAGCCGGCGGAGTGAAAAGCTCTGTTGTTATTTTGGGTTTGGGCTGCCGGATGGCTGTCTCATGCCGCCATGAGCGTCCGCAGAGAGAAAGGGTGAGGAGGTCCTCTGGCGGGTGGGGGTGGGGGTTCCCTTGGAGAGATCTTCGTGGGAGATGTATTATTTACCAGGGAAGTGGATATTCGGCTGTCTTATAGTGTACAATATATCCCTCAGACAGAAATCTAATATACCTTGAGTCTATACCACATGCAAACATGGTATCATTGATGGAGATTGTACGGCATAATGTGCATGATGATAACATCACTACAGTTCCCTCAAATAAGGCAGTCTCGAGTGAGCCATGCTTTGATCTGATACTCCTCGATTCTAGCGATGCGAAGCTCCACGCCAGGCACGTGAACTATCATACAAAGCCGCCTGTGACGCGAGCAAGCCCATCCCGGCAGCCTTTGACCTTCCGACCCCATCGAAACTGCCCAGAACGGATCCATCGGCCTGAAAGACCTCAATTCTCACGTCCCACGCTCTCAAGGTTGCTCCTCGAAGGTCCCATCACTCAGCACCGCTTGCCCCCTTCCCCAAATTCAGCCAAGGAAACGCGTTCCCGATCCCGCTCGCCCCCCTCGGCTTTCCGACACCCACCTTCTCACCTACCGAGAACTTGCGCTCCCCTGCCGGAGGAGAATTTTCATCCTTCCCCTCGGATGGTCTCCCGCTATCCCCGAACCTCGAAGGCGCGGCATCGAAGCCCACGGGAGCCTGTTGCGTGGAAGACGACCGCGAAGTGTTCAGTCGTGCTGGCTTGAGCACTTTCATACCTCGCCCACGGCCAGCGCGCTGGTAGCCTGAAGATGTTGTTGTGGTGGTGTCGGGGCGGGAGCCTTGAGTGGAGTCGCGGCGCCAGGAGGTCCAGATATTGGTGCTTGGGGTTGTGGGTGTGTCGGGGGTTGTGCCGTTTGTGAGGGGCTCGGGTTCTGAGGGGACGATGGTAGTTTTTGAATCTGAGAGGACGGGTGAGGTCGTGGTGCGGTTGCCTGAGGCTTTGCGTTCTTGTCCGATCACTGAGGGCGATGAGGGGGTAATGGCTCGTGCGGTAGGAGTGGAGCCTTGGGGCTTCACGTCTTCCGGGGAAGGTTGTTCTTTGCTGAGGATGGGCTCCACGTCTGGCTCTTTCGAGTTACCGTTGCTAATGGCGGCGTCAGGAAGTTGACGAGATGGCTTCGAGTCAAAAGACCGCATGCCAGTGCCGTTCGTGATTGTTGTTTGCAGATTTTGGAACAGAGCTGCATTTTCGGGGCGGACTAATGGCACAGAGAGTTTGTTCCTCTCGTCATCAAACAAAGTCAAGCGATCCAGAGAAAAATGTATGTCTGCGTTACGTAGACGAAGGACGTCACACCCAAGAAAGATATGTATCATGTCTGTTTCGCAATGTATCTCCTCGACCGCGAAGTCAGTGGTGAGTGTAGGCAACTGTGGTGCGGGACTACTTGAACGAGATGAAGACTGTTGAATTGTAGCTTCAGGAAGATACACGGGGAGTCGAATTGCCCGCTGGCCTTCACGATTTGTTGTGATTTGATTTTCGTATCCCAGACGAGCCAGTAGACTGATATCAATGGAGGACTTGTACGAGCCTGTGCACACAGCAGCATAGAGCAGAGATTCGTTGGAGAAATTGGTGTCGAGCCAGCAGCGAACAATGGATGGCACAGGGCCCAAGATGAACAATCCAGGAGGTGGGCCCAAGGGAAGACCAGAAGGTATGAAAGACGGAACAGTAGCTGAAAGTGGGCGTGACTCCAAGCCAATAACGCTTGCTCGTGCTGAATGGTTCGACTGGCCAGCAGAGCTTTGCCTTCCGTCAGACTTGTGTGATGATGAGCGCTCGGTCATTGGATGGCTACCAAAAGCACTACCCGTTCTCATGGGGAAGAACTCTGTCGAGGACCGAGAACCTTGACCAAAATGTCCATGGAGAGCACTCTCGTCAAAGCGAACACTGTTAGCTCGCGATGCTGCTCCCCTTCTCGGCTCGTCGTCCGTGTCCAAATGTAGGCTGCCAAGCATGTTGCTAGGTTGATCTTGATCAAAATTCTTGAAAGCTTCCGCAGCAGGGTTGTAGCTCGGATCTTGTGTACAGCGGCTTAGCAAGCCTTCCCCAAAAAAAGATTATAGAATCTTACCGTGGTGTGGAGTTCCATTCACTGAGCCAGGTAATGGCGATTGCTGGCCCCAGACTGATTTGAGACGCGTATCGCTATCCTGCCGCTGTTCGAGACGCATGAGGCGGTCTGAATGCTCAGCTTGCGTTGCATAAACATTTTTCATCTGCGTTTGCAGATATTCAACGTCGTTTCTGGAAGCCAGTCCGTTCTGTAGATCCATCCCCAGTCGCCTTGAGAGTCGTCAGGACAGCCCTCTTGGTGTTGACCAACTTTGCCTCTGTCATCGAACCCACAGCAGCTCCGGGGCTACCAAGGATGGGTAAGAATGTTCTTGGTGTCCGTCGGTAGATTGATTGCGTTCCCTCGCTTCTGGCACAAGGTCCTATGTACCTGTCTCCTCCTCCCTCCCTAGAGCGCCTGCGGCAAGCTGCCGACCGCCACCCTGATTCACAAGTCAGTCGGTGCACCTCGAAGATTGTTTCAAAGGCTCACTTGCCTCCAACTCGATAGCTATCTCCGTCTTCCCCAGTATGAATGGAGAGAGTGTATGATAAAATGTGAAAGATATGATAATTATTGGTGATCTTGGAAATGCACCGAAGTGTTTCCTGAAGGTCCAACACGACGAGCTAAATAGTTAGGAAGCTTTTAACGTGTGCGTGAGTAGGAGTCTTTGAAGTAACAAGTTGCTGAGATAGTAGTGTAACACGAGGTATCCTTGAATGTCAGTACCAATTCGAGTGTGCTGTCAGAGGAGTGAGATTAGCTGAGTGGCCTCTCGGTTTGCTACATGAACGTAGTCTAGATGTGGGCCTGAAATGGGAGTCTGTAACTTCAGTGGCGGCAGTAAAGATGTAAGTGTAAAGTAGGTAGGGAAGCGTTACTGTGGGGTGACAAATGGGGTTCGTGGGTTGAAACATGAAGCGGTGATGAGAAGACCCTCGGCGGCAGGATTCCCCGTTGGCCGTACTCCGTACCTTAGATGGCGCCCTTGTTCTCAGTGATAGTGGATCAATATATTAGATTACATCTTTTTGATGATACAATTGTTTGCAGATTGAGATACTAGAGATCATGTCTTTGCCTAACATGGGGACGGGTTAATGTGAGCATCTAAACGGTCTGCGATCAATCTTTTGCTATGCTTACTACTACTACTCTGTATGGGCCGAACCCTCGTCTGGCTAGAAAAAGATCCAGAACCTCCTTACAGTATCCTACTTTACCCCACAATCCACAAAAATTTTCCTCCGCCGTACCTTACTGCGTTTTCCCTTCAGGCTGCCATTGCGTCAAATGAATTAAAACACCGTGGACTTCGATGCGGAGATACACTGTATCTTCGCAGCACCTCCTCACCCCCTCGGCCCCTCACATGACGACATCGTTGAGACGACCTCTGCGAGGCTGAGCCGCGTCGCGAACAGTAAAACTCGAAGAGAGGATATTCAATATGCAGACCTACAAGCACGAGCGTGAAGTTGCTGCTGCACCACCACCACCCTTCGCTGATCCGATACTAAAACTCCCGCGACCTCCAAGTCCGTCTGCAGATGCTGGCATTGTGCCTAGTCCTGTACCTTTCGAAGGCGATGCTACCACTATCCCGCAGTCTGGGCACATTGATATTTTTGCTCTGAAGCCTCTGGCGGCATTGAAAATATTGGTCAAGACATTGCAAACACTGGTGGAGGTCACTGGGGATATTCCACCGACACCTCCAATCAGCCGGCCAGGTACACCAGATTTGAGCAGTCTGAAACTGGAAAAAGAGAACGCTGGTCGTTCCCGAGAGAGTAGCCGCCGAAGACGAAGCGTCGATGCCAGAGCAGATCTTGACGACGTGCCAACAAGAGCCAAGACAGCTATTGGCAGCCCAGAAGCTAAATTCTCCGAGCCGATACATGTCGTAGGAACAAACATGGAGCCACTGTGGGTCCAGCATGGCGCCATTGCGAGGAAATTCTACTCGAAAAAGCCCCCACCGATACCTCTGGAAGATTACCTCATGCGGCTACATCGTTATTGCCCCATGTCCACAGCTGTTTACTTGGCAACCAGTCTATATATCTACAGACTTGCCGTAGTTGATAAGATAATACCTGTGACAGCGAAGAACGTTCATCGTCTGGTCTTGGCTGGACTTCGAATTGGTATGAAAGCACTTGAGGACCTGAGCTATGCCCATAAACGTTTTGCCAAGGTTGGAGGCGTCACTGAGGCGGAGCTCGGGAGACTGGAGATAAGCTTCTGCTTTGTGGCCGATTTTGACCTCAAGGTTACAAGTGAGGAGCTTACGGCGCACGCCAGAATCATCAGAGACGATGTCATCATTAGAGATGATGTGGTGCTGCCTAGGACCAAATCGTCTGACTCGATGTCAAGATGGCGCGTATCGAAGGAGCAACGTCAGGTGATGATTACCCAAGCCACACCTTTAACATCTCTACAAATGGAGGCATCCGCCGCGGCCGGATGAAGTTCGATGGCTTGTGTTATTCTACTCTTGAAATTGTCATTGAGCACACGCGGAGAACATGCCAGGCCCTCCCATTCTCCGAGCTTTCTCTCACTTGGAGGGCTTGAAGCGTCCGGACGAGGCTCAGACAGGAAGCGAATAATGAGGCACTGGCCCGATTCCCATGTGAACAACAAACACGAACAAAGTCCTGGACCCTAAGACTCCCAGCAACTCTGAGCGTCGAATTGTAATCACGTCTCAATTACGCGGGGTTTATAGCTGGGCGCAAGAGAGAGATCCTACTCCTGCCTGCCCTGTTTCTGGATGTACGGAAGAACGTTACGACGAACATTAGGAACATGTATATGAAATGTTTGACGGAAATGTGAGGGTCGTTCGTTAAGGAAAGCAGGATGAGAAAGGGCAGAGTTCGCAAAATATACTGATTGTTTGGAGGTTGAACGGCATATTATATGCGTAAAATATTTGACTTCCTAATTTACGGTAGCTCGCAAGATTCTTAGATCATTCTAAAATCCCATCGAACGAGATAGAGCATGACATGAAGAAAAGTTGATATTGCTATTCATCATCAACCAAGCGAAACGTTCAAATCCATGTTTCTCAAAATAGAACACTAAGCCCTTCCGAGCACTAGTGGTTAGCTCCGACTTTCAGGATGCCTTCCATTACTCTCCTAATCCTTTGCCAACAAAAACGACGACGACCCTCCTTTAACATCACACTCGCTCATCCCGTGAACAGAGAAATCCTTCGTCGCCCTAGCTGTCACCGCGATCTATTTCCCGCGTCACAACAGAATGCACCTCCGACTCCTGGTTCTATTGGCAGCAGTAGCCCCCTATGCACTGGCCGACGTCCAGTTCACATCTCCAGATGCTGGGGCTACTGTAGAAGGCGGAACAACTCTGTCAGTGAAGTGGAAGGAATCAGGGACCTCACCACCAATCACATCTCTAACGACGTACCAATTATTTCTCTGCGCAGGAGGAAACGATCAGACCAGTTTTGTATGTTATCTGCCCGGAGCAACCGGTGGCAACTCGGCCACTGCTGATTTTCATACCTTCATCTAGATTCAACTAGCTCCTATCGCATCTCAAGGGCAATTCAGTACAGGCAATGCTGCATCTGGAACAGTACAAATCAACATTGGAGGGTCTGACAAAAATGCTTAGTACGCAAAGGAGCACCCACATGTTTAATGTTGAGCGTGAATCGCTAACGTGCCTGGGAATTGACAGCTTCCTCAAGATGATATCAGCTGCCGCCGGTGGTACTGTTGTAAACTACTCAGATCGATTCACCTTGACTGGAATGAGCGGAACCTTTCCCCCAACTGTTGAGACTGCCATTAAGGGCATAAGTGGGACGGGTGGGCCACCTACCGAAAATAACGTCAACAACAATGCCAACCCTGCCGCTGGCGGCGGTAACAACCAGCCATACTCTCTGCAAACTGGGCTTACCAAATACGCCCCGATGCAAAGAAAACCAGGGACCAAAATCACAGTAAAGACTGCGAGTATGCAATACCCGACAAGTGCAGTCCCAATTGCCAAGACCGCCCTACCCATACCCAAACAGGTCACTACAATGACTGCAAGCGCAACTTATGCTGTGTCAAGCATGGAGAATACGGTACGTTCTTTGTTGAATGCGTCCTTTCCATTCTATCGGAGACTGACTATCCTGGTAGGCTGCTGCAGCGCCCATGCCAATGAACAACATGCAGAAATTCTTAAACCGCTGGCGAGACTGAGAAAGAGCATTGACTCCTGTACTGATATGATGCATTTAGCGGGAAGGGAATACCGAAGTTCTTGGTAGGGTAATGGCGTCTGGGTGGTTGTCTATAGGGTCCCTGGTGAGCGAAGGGTACGCATATAGATTCGCATGAAATCATAATGGAGACAGGAGGTTCTACGTTCCTTCGTAAATTCCTATAATTCCCGCCCGTTTTCCCCTTTTCTTACTCAATACTTCCCGGCCTCTACATTGACGAAGCATCTGCAGCCACAGCTCCAGTATGCTCCGGGTTCATAAGAGTGCACAAATTTTCTTACTCGATCCTCCTGCAACCTATGCTGAGATGCGAACGTCGTCAAACACTTCCCTCGTTGAATTTGTTATAACGGCTGTTGTGTAAAGAAGATTAGGGAGGACGAAAGGCTGAAAGAGTGAAAGGCTGCAGAGGATGGAGACTCGTAGGGAGGATTATACCAAATATATCAAGGGAATTATGTATATATACAGTGCATTAAAAAGGCGTGCACAAACATTGGGCGTCTTCCACGCTTATGGCAAGTTTCAGTTCGATTGAAATTGGCATGGACCAAATGATCTAACAAGACTTCTGAGTAGAGGGGTATATTTCTCCATCATTGTGTTGCACATTCAACCCCAAACATTCTCTTGCCATGGATGCCAACCAGCGAACATCCGGCGCTCTCGTGGGTCTGCCCACCCCTTTTCCGTCCGAGATACTCGCTCAAGCCCCTCTCCCGTCACTTACACGCATTTCTAGACCGTGCAAATGGAGACGTAGCGCAACTTCTACGGCGGTTCGAAAATATCATCGCCCACACGTCTGTACGTCTGGCTTTCCCACGTGATATACTTATTTGATTTGGTGTCGTAGAAGAGTAGCTAGCTAATACAAAGGTATTGGGATCTTCAGGAAGATGGACATGACCGCAATGCTGCAGCCGTTGGAGCGTATCAGATGGAGGTCGAGAGTGCTGCTTTGGTATGTGTTTAATATCCGTTCAGCTATCCCATTGTGTATTTCCCACTGTCTAGAACTACTCTTCTGTGGATATAGTCTTTTATTAAGTCTCTTATCCAAATCACTCTTCGTTCACTGTTCCATGCAAATATACATGCCTGCAGGAAAGCTTCGTTTCCTCACACTCTCACTAAAACCCCACCACCAGGTCCGAGCAGCAGAAGACATCCTCTCGCTCACCCGCATCCTAAAAGAAACCTGGCTCTTCGGCAAACTGCAAACAGTAGGAACGAGCGAAGCGGAGAAGAGAGCAGATGCCGCCGCGGTGAAAGTGGCCGAAGGTCTGGCGAAGTTGAATGAGAATGCTACACTAGCTGCGAACGAGACTGTACCAGGGTAGTAGGAGGAGGTGTAGAGGGCAATAGGCAGAGTGCTGGGCGTTTTAGCATGTAGCAAGCATTAAAGACACCCAGGCTCCAAAATATCAAAATCTAGAAAATCCCACTCCAAAGCAAAATATATAAACTCCCCCCCAGCTCCGCCAAA
>JAABUQ010001725.1_pt1 | contig 45767 bp, 46 predicted proteins | sample 5560001 | NCBI WGS metagenome assembly JAABUQ01 (sample SAMN10711888, study PRJNA513371) | rock metagenome | isolation source: Antarctica rocks | place: Antarctica: Victoria Land, Finger Mt nord | collected 2015-12-18 | reverse complement strand
CAGGGCGTTGTGCATGAGCTTGGTCGCGTTGAAGAACTCCTCGCGCCCGTAGATGACCTGCCACTCGCACTCCAGGCCCACGTCGCGCATCAGCGGCACCAACGTGTAGAGGATCTCCGACACGCCGCCGCCGAAGGCAGTGGCCGAGACGTGCACGATCCGCCGGCCCTTCAGCGGCTCGGCCAGCTCGCGGATCTCATCGATCAGCGGGCGGCCGCAGATGTGGGTGTAATCCGCGAGCGTCTTAGCGCCGACGGCGACAGGCTGAAGCACGCGCGAGGACGATAGCTGACGTTCTTCTCAGCGCCGATCAGCCGGGCACGCGCAGCGTGAAGACGGTGCGACCCGGCGTGGACTCGACGTCCAGGCTGCCCCGCATGCGCCCGGCGAGCTCACGCGCGATGGCCAGGCCCAGGCCCGAGCCCTGGACGCCGGCTGAGGTGTAGAACGGCTCGAAGATTCGCTCCATGGCCTCACCGGACACGCCCGGGCCGAAGTCGCGCACGCTCACGCGCGCCATCGTCTGCTCGCGCGTGGCGGTGACCACGACGTTGGTGCCCGCCGGGGTGTGGGTGATCGCGTTGTTGATCAGGATGCGCATGATCTGGGCCACGCGCTCGGGGTCGCAGACCACGGGCAGGGGCTCGTGCGTGAGGCGCAGACGCAGGTGAGAGGCGTGCGCGGCCAGCGCGGGCACGAACTCGGAGGTGACCGAGCGCGAGATCTCGCTCAGGTCGCTGGCCTCGGGATGCAGCTCCAGCCCCCCGGCCTCCAGCCGGGAAAGGTCAAGCAGGCCGGTGGCCAGCTTTCCCAGCCGGTCGACCTGGGTGCGCACCTGACCGACGAACTGCATGCGCGTCTCCTCATCCAGATCCTCGTCTTGGATCAGCTCGAGAAAGCCACCGAGCGAGAAGATCGGCGTGCGCAGCTCGTGCGAGGCGGTCGCGATGAAGCGCTCGCGCGCACTGTCGAGCTCGCTCAGCTGGCGCTGCATGGCGTCCAGGGCGCGCCCCAGCTGGCCCAGCTCGTCCTCGGAGTCCACCGCGAAGCGCGCCGAGAAGTCGCCTGCGGCCACCCGCCAGGCGGCGCGCTCCAGTCGCTTGACGCGCAGGGTCAGCGCGTGCGAGACCACGTAGCCAGCCAGCCCGGCGAGGACCAGGGCGATGGCTCCGGCGATGACGATCCGCCCCCGGATCAGCGAGACGCTGTTCTTCACGTCGCTGAGCGAGCTCGAGAAGACGGCCACCTCGACCACGCGGCCGCGATAGCTCAGAGGATCGGCGGCCTCGCCGACGGGCCCGCCGGCGCCCGCCTCGGTTGCGGTCAGGGTCCGTCGCTGCTGGGCGGCGCGTGCGGCGACCGCGAACTGCAGGTTGTTGCCCAGTGGGTGTCCCGGCGGCTGCGCCGAGGAATCGGAGATGAAGTAGGTGGTCCGCCCCACGACGCCGTCGATGGTGGCGCTGTTGACCCCCAGCAGGGTGACGCGCGCCTCGGCCAGGGCGGCGGCGCGGCGGACCTCGCGGTTGACCACCCGCCCGTTGGCCCTGGAGCCCACCAGACCGCGCAGGCCTCCCGCGTTGGCGGACGCCGCCGAGGCCAGCGCGCCGAGCTTCTGGTCGCGCAGGCTGGAGCCCAGCGACGGAGCCACGTAGAAGAAGACCACCGCGATCGCGGCCAGCGTGATGGCCAGGATGAGCAGGGTGAGGCGATTGGTGATCGAGCGCGCGGCCCGCGCTCGCGCCCGCGCCCGCCGGCGCGCCGCGGGCTCGACCTCGAGGCGAGCCGCGGCCGGCGCACGTACGGCCCCGGCCGGCCGGGCGCTCACTCGCTGTCGCGGAAGCGGTAGCCCACCCCGCGCACGGTGAACAGGTACTCCGGCTCCTTGGAGTCGCGCTCGATCTTCTCGCGCAGGTGGCGGATGTGCACGTCGATGGTGCGGGGATCACGGTAGGCCGAGTCGCCCCAGATGCGCGCCAGCAGCATGTCGCGCGTGAACACCCGGCCGGGGCTGAGCGCCAGCGCCTTGATGATCTCGAACTCCACGAAGGTCGTCTGCACGGGCTCGCCGCTCAGGCGCACGGTGCGCTTGGCGAAGTCGATGCGCATGTCAGCCACCTGCAGCGGCTCGTCCTCCACGGCAGCCTCGTCGGGCCGAGTCATGCCCGCCCGCCGCAGCGCCGCCTTGACCCGGCTGCGGAACTCGCGCATGGAGAAGGGCTTGGTGATGTAGTCGTCGGCGCCGAGCTCGAGGCCGAGCACCTTGTCGATCTCCTCAGACTTCGCCGTGAGCATGATGATCGGCACCGAGCTGCGAGCGCGCAGCCGGCGGCAGACCTCCAGGCCGTCGAGGTTGGGCATCATCACGTCCAGCACGACCAGGTCAAAGCCCGACTCGGCGAAGCGCGCGATCGCCTCGCGCCCGTCGGCCGCCTGGACCACCTCATAGCCGTCCTTGCGCAGCGGGTAGGACAGCAGGGTGAGGATGGCCTGCTCGTCGTCGACGAGCAGGATGCGCGACGGACGCTCGACCGTGACGGCCATGCCTGATGGTGGCACATGAACGCCGGAAACTGGGTCAGAATGGGTGCACCACGGAGCGGGCGAAGCGGAGCGCGTACGGCGTGCCGGTGACTAGGCTCAGAGCCCATGCTCAACGGCCGCCTCTACCGCTCCGCCTGCGTGCCGCTGGTGCTCGCCGTGGTCCTGGTCGCCTTCTCGCTGACGGGCCGCCCGGCCGGGGTGACGTCGAGCCTCGCTCCCGATGCCTTCGACGGCAAGCGCGCGTCGGTGACCCTGGGGGAGATGGCTGCGCGCTGGCCCCGCCGGCGTCCGGGTAGCACCGACGATGAGGGGGTCGCACGCTTCGTCGCCGGTCACTTCGCGACGGCGTCGGCCCAGGGCGGTCCGCAGGGTGGCCGGGCACCTGGAGCGCAGTCGACCTTCGCAGTCAGCGACCACCATTTTATCGCCTCCACCATCGACGGGCGCCGCTCGCTGACCACCGTGACCGCCCAGCGTCCTGGCGACTCCGATCGCCAGATCGTGCTGCTCGCCCACCGCGACGCCGCCGCTCCGGGCTCGCGCGCCGAGCTGTCGGGCACTGCCGTGCTGCTCGAGCTGGCGCGCGTGCTCTCCCAGCGCATCACCACCCACAGCCTGACTCTGGCCTCGACCAGCGGGGGCAGCGGCGGCGACGCCGGCGCGGTCGACCTCGCCCGCCGCCTCGATGGCCCCGTCGACGGAGCCATCGTGCTCGGTGACCTCGCGGGCCAGGACGCGCACAAGCCCTTTGTCATGCCCTGGTCTGACGCTCCCGGGAGTGCGCCGGTGGGACTCCAGCGGACCATGGGCGACGCGATCGCGGCAGAGGTGGGTACCGGCGCGGGCGCCGATGGCCTGCTGGCGCAGTTCGTGCATCTGGCTCTCCCCTTCGCCACCGGCGAGCAGGGGATACTCAACGCGGCCGGCCTGCCCGCGGTGACCGTGCAGGTGTCAGGGGAGCGCGGCCCCACTGCCGCGGAGCCGGTGAGCAGCGAGCGCATGCAGAACTTCGGGCGCGCGGTGCTGCGCGCGGTGGGCGCCATCGACGCTGACCGGCGCCCGGCGAGCCCGCCCGAGCAGGTGATGGTGGTCGTCCGTCAGATCTTGCCCACCTGGGCGATGCGACTGCTGGTGGCCGCGGCGCTGCTGCCCGCCCTGGTGGCCACTCTGGACGCCTTCGCACGCGTGCGTCGTCGCCGCCAAGCCGTCGGGCCCTGGATGGGCTGGACCGCCGCGTGCGCACTGCCCTTCCTGGCCTGCGCGCTGGCGGCGGCGCTGCTGGGGCGCGTGGGACTGCTGCCGGCGCTGGCGGCGCCCCCTCCTGCCGGGGTGCTGTCCCCCCAGGGAGGTCTGCTGGCGGGTGTCATCGTCTGCCTGCTCGTCCTGGCGCTGGCGTGGGTGGCGTGGTCCCGCGCGGCCCGGCGCCTGGTGGCGGGTGCCCCGCCGGGGTCGGCCGCGGCCGGCGTGGCCGTGCTCGCGGTGCTCGAGGCGGTGGCCGCAGCCAGCTGGGTGCGCGATCCCTACACCGCGCTGCTGCTGGTGCCCGCCGTGAACCTGTGGTTGCTGGTGGCCGCGCCCGATCTGCGGCCCCCGCGCGCGGCGGCCATGGCGCTCGTGGTGGCGGGGATCGCCCTGCCGGGCGCGGTGGTGGCCGTTCACGTCCATCAGCTGGGCATGAACCCGGCTCAGGCGGCCTGGACGGCGCTGCTGCTGGTCTCAGGCGGACACATTGGTGCGCTGAGCGTGACGCTGTGGAGCCTGGGCCTGGGCTGCCTGGTCGGTGCGGCGCTGCTGGCCCTGCGGGGACAGGCTGCTCGCTCGCCGCTCGGGCCCGTTACCGTTCGCGGACCGTTGGGCTACGCTGGTCCGGGGTCGCTCGGAGGCACCGAGTCGGCGCTGCGCAGGTGAGCGAGCATGTCCGAGACGCTGCCCCCCACGGTCCACTCCCCGCTCATGGCCGCCTCGGCGGCCCGTCCGGTGCACCGGCGCTCGCGGGGCGGACCGGTGCGCCGGGTGGTGCGCGCGCTGTCGACCGTACTGATCGTCACCGGGGCACTGCTGCTCGCCGACGCAGGGCTCACGTTGGTGTGGCAGGAGCCCTTCTCGGCGCTCTACGCCCACTACCGCCAGGGCGCCCTGGGCACCGATCTGGGCCGCCTCGATGCTCGGCCGCCCAGCTCCATCGACGCCGGGGCGCTGGCGCATCTGCATCTGCAGCGCCTGCGAATCGCCTTCCTGGCGCGCTCGCTGGAGCGCCATGCCCCGGAGGGAAGCGCGGTCGGGCGCATCGACATCCCCCACATCCACGCCAGATACGTGCTCATCAAGGGCACCAACGAGACCGATCTCAAGAGCGGGCCGGGCATCTATCCCCAGACGCACTTTCCCGGGGTCCCGGGCACCACGGCGATCGCGGGGCACCGCACCACCTACCTCGCTCCCTTTCGCCACGTGGACGCCCTGCGCCGCGGCGACCGCATCCTCGTCACCATGCCCTACGCCGAGTTCACCTACACCGTCACCGGAGAGCGAATCGTGGCTCCCACCGACGTGGGGGTGATCGACCCCGTCGGCTATGCCCGCGTCGTCCTATCGGCCTGCAATCCGCTCTACAGCGCAGCGCAGCGGATCATCGTATTCGGGCGCCTGACTCAGGTCAGCGCGCGCGGCGCGGCGCTGCGCACCTAGGTCCTCGACGTCCTCGCCGCGCGGGTTATCACCCCGCGGGCTATCACCCCGCGGGCTCCTCGCGTTCGGGGCCTCCTCGCCCGGACCCGATCGTCGCGACCTACCAGCGGTGCTCGAAGGCGGTCAGGGCGCCCCGGTGAGCCTGACCATGCAAGCGCAGGGCGACGCCCGGCGTGCCGTCGGTCACCTCGCCCACCCACGTGAGGGCGGCGGCGCTCTGGATGCGCTCGCGCTGCGCGGGCGCCACGCACACGCACAGCTCGTAGTCATCGCCGCCCGTGGCGCCGAGCTGCCACCCGGCCAAGCCCAGCTGTTGGGCCACCGCCTCCACGCCGTCCTGCAGCGGCAGGCGGTCGAGATCGATCCGCAGGCTCGCGCCGCTGGCGCGCCCAAGCTGGGCCGCGTCCCCGGCCAGCCCGTCGGACACGTCGATCATCGCGTGCACGCCGGCTGCGGCCAACGCACGACCCTCGCTCAGGCGCGGTCGCGGGCAGACCAGGCGCTCGTGCAGGGCCCCGCCGTGCGCCCCCGTCGGGGCTCGGCCCTGGGCAATGGCCAGCGCGGCCCCGGCCCCGCCCAGCGCTCCGGTCACCCCGATCAGATCACCGGGCCGGGCGCCGTCGCGTCCCACCAACTGCTGCGGCGTGTCTGCCCAACCGACCACGGTCACCCCCACCACGAGCACCGGCGCCGCGGTCACGTCGCCACCGGAGATGGTGGTGTCACACTCGGCCGCCAAGTCCTCCGCACCTCCCATCAGCGCGACCAGCGCGCGCTCGTCCATGCCGGCCGGCACACCGAGGCTGACGTAGGCCTCGCCGGGGTCGGCGCCCATGGCCGCCAGATCCGACAGCGCACAGGCCAGCCCACGGTGGCCGACCTGGGCCGCCGTTATCCAGCCGCCGGCGAGGTCGAAATGCACCCCGTCGACCATGGTGTCCACCGACGTGACGGCCACAGGCCGGGCGCGCACGACGGCGGCGTCGTCTCCGATGGTGCGCAGTACGCGCGCACTGCGCACCGACAGCGCGTCGGCGAAGAGCTCGATCAGGTCGCGTTCAGCGATGCCGGTAGACGATGCGAGCGCGATCTAAGTCGTAAGGCGACAGCTCGCAGCGCACCCGGTCGCCCGGCAGGATGCGGATACGAAAGCGACGCATCTTCCCGGCCACGTGGCCCAGCACGACGTGCTCGTTGTCCAGCTTGACCCGGAACATCGCGTTGGGCAGGGCCTCGATGACCTCGCCCTCGAACTCGACCTTGTCTTCCTTTGCCACCTGGGACGGCCCTTCGCGTGGGCGCCAAGCGCTCTAGGCGCCAGCGCGGTTGTCGTCAGCGCAGTGCTCCGCCACCGTACCAACAGGCCTGCACTAGTGACCGGGCGACGCTGTCCCGCCGGCGACCCCCGCGCCGCCCGACCCAGCGCTCGGCGCCGAGGCCCCGGGCTTGGTGGCGTGCGGTGATCCGCCGGGATTGGCCGCGTGGCCGCCCGTGCCCGTTCCACCACTGGGGTTGGGAGCGCTTGCGCCCGAGCCGCCGCCTCCTCCCGAGCCGCCGCCTCCTGAGCCGCCACCCCCCAGGCTGAACGAGCCGCTGGATCCCGAGCCCGAGCCGCCGGACCCCGATCCCGAGCCGGAGGAGCTCGAGCCGCCATGGCCTCCGCTCAGGTAGGTGCCGGAGAAGGGCAGGTACTGGATCGGCGCGCTGGCCGCCGGGAAGCTCGCGCAGTTTGATGACCCGACGACCTGGCTCATGTAGTCGTGCCAGATCTGGGCGGGGATGTAGCCGCCCTGCTGGGGCTGGCCGTGCACGTCGGTCATGGACACGCGCTGCTTGGGGTAGCCGATCCACACCACGGTGGAGAAGTTCGGCGTGTAGCCGTCCAGCCAGGCGTCGATCAGGTCGTTGGTGGTGCCCGTCTTGGCGGCGCTGGGGCAGCCGATGGCCGAGCGCGTGGCCGTCCCGCTCTGGACGTTCATGTTCAGGATCTTCGTCTCCTCGGCGGTGATGCTGTCGCTGAGCACGTGCACGCGCGAGGGCACCCCCCAGTGGGTGTCCTGGTGGCCGCCGGGAAAGGTGACGCGGGTGATGGAGATGGGCTTGTTGCGCCAGCCGCCGTCGGCCAGGGTCGCGAAGACGTTGGCCATCTCCAGCGGCGACACACCGTGGGTGAGGCCGCCCAGGGCCTCGGCGGGATAGCTGTCCAGATGCTCGACCACTCCGAGCCGGTAGGCCATCTGGGTAATGCTCTGCTCGCCCAGGTCGGCGGCGAGCTGGGCAAAGACGGTGTTGTCGGAGTGCAGCGTCGCATCGACGAGGTTCTCGGGCTTGTTCGACGAGGTCTTCTCGAAGGTCTGCACCATGTAGTCGGGCACGATGGGCAGCCAGCCCTTGTCGAGCGTGTGGGAGACGTAGTAGGTGCTGTCCGGGTTGACCCCGCGCGCGAGGGCGTCGGCCAGCACGATCGCCTTGAACGTGGAACCCGGCTGGCGCAGCCCCTGCACGGCCAGGTTGAACTTGGACTGGTCGTAGGTCGCCGACTGCGCCATGGCTTGGACGTAGCCGTTCTTCGGGTTGATGGTCACCACGGCGGCGGCCGGATCGCCGGGCTGATTGAGCTCGGTGGCGATCGCGTTGCGCGCCTGGTTCTGGTACTTCAGGTCGATCGTCGTGTAGACCCTCAGGCCGCCCTGCTGAACCGTGTTCACGCCGTAGTAGCTGACCAGCTGCTGCTGCACGTAGTCCAGGAAGTAGTCCTCCCGCCGCTGGGAGAAGTAGTTGCCGTGGTGGGTCTCCAGCGGCAGTCGCTGCGTGCGCGCCGCCAGTGCGGGGGTTATGTAGTGCAGCTGGGCCATCTTGACCAGCACCGAGTTGCGCCTCGCGGTGGCGCCCGCGGGATTGCTGAACGGGTTGTAGTCCGACGGGGCCTGCGGCAGGCCGGCCAGCAGCGCGGCCTGGGCCAGGCTCAGCCGGGCGGCCGACTTGTTAAAGAAGATGCGCGACGCCGCCTCCACTCCGATCGCCGTCTGGCCCCCCACCGTGCCGTAGGGCACGCTGTTCAGGTAACGGGTGAGGATGTACTGCTTGTTGTGCTGCTTCTCGTAGTCCATGGCCATCTTGGCCTCGAACAGCTTGGCCCTGAACGAGCGCGGATCGCCCAGGTAGAGGTTGCGGACCAGCTGCATGGTCAGGGTGGAGCCACCCTGCAGGCGCTGGCCCGTCGAGGCGTCCCTGATCGCGGCGCGCACCACGCCCTGCAGGTCGATGCCGTTGTTGGAGTAGAAGCGCTGGTCCTCGATCGCCACCGTCGCGTTCTTGAGATTGGTCGGGATCGCGCTCCAGCCGATCGCCTGGCGCAGGTTGTTGGCCTGGATGAAGCCCAGGCGCGTCCCGTCGGCGGCGAACACCTGCGAGGTCCCGCCGGCGACGTCGGGGTGCAGCGTGCTGATGTTGGGGGCCTGATTGGCCAGGTGCACGACGTAGCCCACCGCGCTGATGGCACCGATGACCATGACCAGAGCGAGCACCCCGAGGCCGACGAGGGTGAGCCGCAATGGTGCTCCGCGAGCATGGCGCAGTCGGCGCTGTCGTGCTTGTCGAGACATCGTCGAGAGGGTCTTCAGGGGCCGAGCACGTCAGGAGCCATTCTCGCACAGCGCGCGTTCTCCTCCGCGCGGGATGCCAGGCCGACGCGCAGACCCGTGCGGGGGCCGATGGGCATGGCGCTCGCGACGCTCGCAAGTTCCCTTAATGCACCTGTTGTGTAATGAGCGCTGGAGCGGCGCGTTTGCCGCGACGTGTGGGCTCCGCCGCGCGCCTCTGCGCGCGGGTCCTCGCCCCCCACCCTCGAGCACATCTGTTGAGTCCCGATACCGCTGAGATGACCGCGCTCGACGCGGCCGAGATGATCGCGCTCAGTCCCGCTGCGCCGACGGTGGCGCGACGCAGCGCGCCGGCTGTGCCTACCCGTGCGCCGGGCGGCGCGCCGGCCCGGGAGTGGTGGGAGCGCCTGCGTGCTGACCCGGCGCGGATGCGCGCCGTGCGCGACAGCGCGCGGGCCCTGGTGCTCTCGCGCGTGCTGGTGTGGCTGGCCGCGCTGGGCGCCGTAGGCATCTTCACGGTGCGCGCCGCGCGCTTTGCCTTCGATCCGCCGGGCACGACCTCCGGCTTTGGCTGGCTGGGCGACCTGCTCGCGGCGCCGGCCGCCCGCTGGGACGGGGCCTGGTACCTGGTGATCGCCCAGCATGGCTACCGGCCGCGTCTGGGCCTGGCCACCGCCGCGCGCGCCGCCTTCTTCCCGCTCTATCCGCTCATCACCGGGGTGGTCGGCGAGCTGGGGGTGCCGCTCGTGCTCGCCGGGGTGCTCGTGTCGATCGCCGCCCTGGCCGTGGCGCTGTACGGCCTGCATCGCCTGACCACCCTGGAGTGGGGCCCGGGCGAGGCGGGCGTCGACGTCGCTCGGCTGGCCGTGCTCGTCTGCGCGCTGTCTCCCATGGCCTTCTTCTTCTCGGCGGTCTACAGCGAGTCGCTGTACCTGGCCCTGTCGATCGGCGTCTTCTGGTGCGCGCGGACGGGGCGCTTTGGCACCGCCTGTGCGCTGGGCGCCTTCGCCGCCGCCACGCGCAGCGCCGGCCTGGTCCTGATCCTGCCGATCGCCATGCTCTACCTGTGGGGCCCGCGCACCGATCGCCCCCCTGATCGCCGCGCACCCGCCGGGGGGTGGCGGCGCCTGGTGCCGCGCTATGAGATTCGCCCCGACGCTCTGTGGCTGATGCTCGTGCCCGCCGGCCTCGCCGTGTACATGGGCTATCTGTCGCTGTCGGGAGGCCAGGCGCTGATGCCCTTCCACGCCGAGGACGTATGGAATCGGCACTTCGCGGGCCCGTTCCTGGGCGCCTGGGACGGGACCACGGCGGCCTGGGCGGGCCTGCGCCAGCTGCTCTCGATGCAGCGCCACCACATCTTCTTCCCGGCCGCGGGGGGCAGTCCGATGATCACCGCGGGGCACAACCTGATGCTGTTCGCCTTCCTGGCGGCAGCCGTGCCGGCGACGATCGGCGTGCTGCGCACCCTCCCGCTGGCCTACGGCGCCTACGTGGTGGCCGCTCTGGCGCTGCCCCTGTCCTATCCGGTCACCACCCAGCCGCTGATGTCGCTGCCGCGCTTTGAGCTGGTGCTCTTTCCGCTGGCCATGTGGACCGCGGCGAAGCTGGCGGCGCGACCGCGCCTGCGCGGCCCCACGCTGGTCGGCCTGGCCGTGCTCATGGCCGCCTTCGTCGCCCAGTTTGCCACCTGGCACTGGGTGGCCTAGCTCACGCGCCGCTGTCGATGCGGGCGGTACTGCTTGACGCGATGGGCACGCTGGTGCACCTGCAACCGCCCTGGCCGCTGCTGGCGCGCGGGCTGCTGGTCGATCACGGCCTGAAGGTCAGCGAGCTGGAGGCCGAGCACGCGCTGCGGGCCGAGATGGCCTTCTACCGCTCACACCACGATGAGGGCAGCGACCGCGAGCGTCTGGACGCCCTGCGCCGCAGCTGCGCCGAGGTCCTGCGCCGAGCGCTGCCCCCCCAAGCGGCGCAGCATCTGTCCGCGGCGACCCTGCTGCCCACGCTGCTGGGCGCGCTGCGCTTCGAGGCCTTCGCCGATGCTGCGCCGGCGCTGCGCACCCTGCGCGAGGCGGGTCTGCGCCTGATCGTGGCCAGCAACTGGGACGTGTCCCTGCACGAGGTGCTCGAGCACGTCGGTCTGCGCTCGCTCGTGGACGAAGTGCTCACCTCGGCCGAGGCCGGAGCCTCCAAGCCCCACCGACCCATATTCGCCGGCGCCCTGCGCCTGGCGGGTGCCGATGGCGGCCAGGCGCTGCACGTGGGTGACAGCCTCGAGTGCGACGTCCTGGGGGCCCGGCGAGCGGGAATCGCCGCGGTGCTCGTGCGTCGCGGGGCGCCTGCCGGCGCCGCTCGCGCCGAGGTCTGCGCCGGGGTACCGGTGATCGGCTCCCTGGGCGACTTGGGCGAGCTGTGTGCTGGACGAGGCCCGAGCCCCAAGCGGGATAGAACCTAAGCTGGACTGAGGATCATGTCCGCCAGTCCCACAGCGCCCGAGCTCGGCGCCACGTCGCAGGCCACGCCCTCCGAGCGCGGCGGTCCGTCGGCGCTTCCGCCGTGGCCGCCGTGGACCGCGCCTCTGGCGCTGGTGCTCGGGCTCGTGCTGGCCGCGCTGGGGGGCCTGCTGGTCGACATCCCCGCGCTGCTGTTCGGTGTGCGTCTGGGCTCGGGTCGACTGCCCCCCGGACTGCAGATCGCCGACACGTTCGTGCAGGACGTCGGGTTCGTGGCCGCTGGCGTGCTCATCGCCGGCTGGGGTGGGCGCCAGGTGCGCGCTTGGCAGTTCGGCCTGCGGCCCACGCCCTGGCGCCGGGCGGTAGGCGGGGTGCTGGCGCTCTATGCGGCTTTTGTCGCGTTCAGCGCGGTGTGGGCCGCGGCGCTCGACGTGCACGCCAAGGAGAAGGTGCTCGACCAGCTCGGGGCCAACCGCAACGCGGCCCTGCTCGTCGGCGCCGCCGTGCTGACCACCGTGGTGGCCCCGATCTGCGAGGAGTTCCTGTTCCGTGGCTTCATCTTCACGGCGTTGCGCACCTGGAGCGGACCGTGGGTGGCCGCCGTGCTCACCGGCGCCCTCTTCGGGGCGGTCCACGCGCAGTCGGCGCCGGTCGCCCTGCTCGTCCCGCTGGGCGCCCTGGGCTTCGGCCTGTGCATCCTCTACTGGCGCACCGGCTCGCTGTACCCGTGCATCGCGGCGCACTGCGTCAACAACTCCCTGGCCTTCGGCACCCTGGAGGGTTGGAGCTGGCAGATCCCCATCCTGGTCGTGTGTGCCCTGAGCGCGGTGGGCCTGCTGGGTCTGGGCCTGCGGCGCACTGGCCTGCTCGCTCTGCCGGTCACGGCCCCGGCCCCAGCACCAGCCCCGGCCGCGTCGTAGGGTCAAAGCGGGCCGGCGAGCGGTAGGCTCGCGCCGTGCACCGTCACGCGCGGCTCGCGGCCGTCCTGCTGGCGCTCGCCGCCGCGGCTCCCGCCTCGGCCCTCGCCGCTGCTCCGGCCGCGCCCGGCTCGGGCCCGGGCGCTCCGGCCCCGGCGGGCGCGCCGCCCCCCGCGCCCGGGGGCCAGCTCACCCTGCGGGTCAGGGCGGCTCACAACCGCGGGTCCCACGCGTTCGCGGGCCAGCGGCTGGTCATCGAGGGCACCGTCGCCCCCTACGTGGCTGGCCAGCGCGTACGCGTGCGCGTCTCGCTGGACGACCGTCACGCGCGCAGCCGCGTGCTGCCGGTGGTGCCCGCGATGGGGGCCACCGGGCGTTTCCGCCTCGCCTGGCTCAGTCGAGGCAGCGGCGTGCTGCGGGTCGCGGCGACGCACCGCGCGACCACCGCGCAGGGCGCGTTCACCGCCCGCCCGGTGGCTTTGGCCCTGCTCGACCCCGCGCTCTCCTCTGGGGCCCGCGGGCCCGCGGTGCGCCTGCTGCAGGCCCAGCTGGCGCGCCTGCACTACGCCCTGGATCGCAGCGGCACGTTCGACCATGCCACCGCGCGCGCGGTGATCGCCTATCGCAAGGTCACGCGCCAGAGCCTGCACGAGCGCACCGACCTGCACCTGTTCGAGCTGCTCCAGCGCGGGGCGGGAGCCTTCCGGGTGCGCTTCCCGACCCACGGCAAGCACATCGAGGCCGACCTCTCCCGCCAGGTGCTGGCCCAGGTAGACGGGGGCGGACGCGTACGGCTCATCTACACCATGAGCTCGGGCAAGCCCTCTACCCCGACGGTCACCGGCGACTTCCGCGTCTACTCAAAGACCCCGGGAACCAACAGCGAGGGCATGGTCGACGCCAGCTACTTCATCGGGGGCTATGCCATTCACGGCTACGCCGAGGTGCCCGCCTACGCGGCCAGCCACGGGTGCCTGCGCATCCCCATCCCCGACGCCGCCTCCACGTTCGCGTGGCTGCGTATCGGTGACCGGGTGGACGTCTACAGCGGCTCGCGCGGGGGCAGTCACACGGTTTCGCCCCACGCCGGGCCGTGACGGGCCGCCCGGGCGGGCGGGCGCCCGGGCGGGCGGGCGGGAAATCAGGCGCGCACGCGGATGAAGCGCGCCAGGTAGCCCAGCCCGGCGCCGTACAGAGCCCAGATCAGCAGCGTCTGCGTGGTGCGCAGGGTCCACTGATCGGTCGAGCTGGTCAATCCGGCGAAGGGTTGCGCCAGGTGACCCGTCACGCCGTCAAGGGTGCGCTGGAGCGAAGGCTCCTGCGCCGGGGCGCTCAGGGTGCCCGGGGGGGATGCACCGGATGCCCCGATCAGCTCGGCCTGCTGGCGCGCGGAGGCGCCATCGGTCTGGGCCAGGGCAAACAGCCCCAGCGAGGCGGCCGCGGTCAGGCAAGCCAGCACGGACACCAGGCGCAACAGGCGGGAGAGCTTCTCCATGAGCGAACTGGCCATCACCGGGGCCTATCGGCCTGCGCGACTACATTGCCAAGCCCCGATGCCCGCACTGGACGAACCTATGAGCGCACGCGCCCGACTGCTGAGCGAGCTGCGCGAGCACGCGCTGGTGATCGGACCGGTCACCCTGACCAGCGGCGCGCACGCCGACTACTACGTCGACGCCAAGCGCGCGATCCTGCGTCCGCGCGGCTTCCTCGCGCTGGGCGAGCTCGTGGCCGCCCGCGTGGCTCAGTGCGAGGCCACCGCCGTCGGCGGTATGACCATGGGCGCCGATCCGGTGGCCTGTGCCGCGCTGGCCGCCGGTGCGCCGGTGCGCGCCTTTTTCGTGCGCAAGGCCAGCAAGGACCACGGCCTGCAGCGGCGCATCGAGGGCCCGCCGCTGCAGGAGGACGACCGCTGCCTGGTGGTCGAGGACGTGGTCACCACCGGCGGATCCACCGTGGCCGCCATCGAGGCGCTGTTCGACGCCGGCCACGAGATCTGCGGCGTGCTCAGCGTGCTCGACCGCCTGGCCGGCGGTGCGGCGGCTATCGAGGATGCGGCCCAGGTGCCCTACGTCGCGCTGTGCACCATCGCCGACGTCTATCCCGACCGACCCGACCGCCAATAGGAGTCGGAGTCGGTGCAGGCCAGCTCACGGTCCTTGACGGTCCGCGACGCCGAGACGCGTGACGCCGCTCTGCTGCTGGGCCTGATCGGGGAGCTGGCCGAGTACGAGCATCTGAGCGAACTGGTCACCGGCACCGAGCACGACCTGGCCGCGGCCCTGTCCGGACCGGCACCGGCAGCCGAGGCCCTGATCGCCGAGCGCGGCGGCCAGACGGCCGGCTTCGCGCTCTTCTTCACCACGTTCTCGACCTTCCTGTGCCAATCGGGTCTTTGGCTGGAGGACCTCTTCGTGCGCCCGGCCCACCGCGGTGCCGGGGTGGGGCGCGAGCTGATGGCCCAGGTGGCGCGACGTGCGGTCCAGCGGGGGGCCGGGCGCCTGGAATGGACGGCGCTTGACTGGAACGAGCCGGCCCTGGGCTTCTACTCCCAGCTCGGCGCGCGCACCATGGACGACTGGATCACCCACCGTCTGGAGGGAGAGGCGCTGCGAGGAGTGGCAGCGCCCTCGGTCTCAGAGCGGCGCGACGCCCGATAGCCTTGCCCCGAGGCCCTCGTAGCTCAGTGGATAGAGCGCCGCTCTCCTAAAGCGGGTGCGCAGGTTCGACTCCTGCCGGGGGCGCTGGGCCTGATGGCGGTCGAACAGGACTCCAGGCAGCGGTTCGCGGCCTCCCCGGCGACCTCGCGCTGTGGATGTCTCCTGCCCCGCGAGGCGGCTGCTTCTCCCTCCTCGCCGGCGCCTGAGAACCGCAGGCCAGGGGAGCGGTGACTGCTTCGGCCCCGCACTTCGTGGAAACGATGGCCGCCTACTCATGAACTGCATACCAATACCGATCGTATGTTAATGTTTTGCTCCGTATGGGTGTGCTCGTACAGATCCGCGATGTGCCCGAGCCGGTGCACAGTGCGCTGAAGGCACGCGCCGCCGCAGCGGGGATGTCGTTCTCGGAGTACCTCCGAACGGTGCTCGCGCGCACCGCAGAGCGCCCGACGCCCGAGGAGCTCGCAGCTCGCATCCGGGCGAGGGGCGTGGTTGCGCGCGCTGAGGCGAGCGCCCGCTCCGTGCGGCGGTTGCGCGATCGCGGCGAGTGACGGTCCTCGACACCTCGGTCGTTATCGACTTCGTGCTTGGCGATGGCGTAGCCGCGGACGTCGAGGCGCTGCTCGTCCGCGAAGGCACCGCTGCGGCCCCCGACCTGCTCGTCTTCGAGGTGCTCGCTGTCGTGCGTCGCGACGTGAGCCGGCACATGCTCGAGCCCGAGCGAGCCCGGGGCGCCATCGAGGACCTCGGAGATCTGCCCGTCGAACTGTTTGGCTCCCTCCCACTACGACAGCGCGCGTGGGAGCTGCGCGAGAACCTGACCGCCGCGGACGCCCTGCTCGTGGCGCTGGCTGAATACCTGGGAGAGCCTCTGGCCACCAAGGACCGGGGGCTCGCTTCGGCGGCACGTGATCACGCACGCATCGAGACGCTCGAGCTCGGCCGCGACGCCTGAACGGTCAAATCCTCTCGAGGGCGCTGGTCGGGGGCCGGATGTGTGGCGGTGAGACCGGGTGGTGGGTGCCTCCGCGCGGCCCGACGCAGGGTGTAGACAGAGGCGGTTGCACCGCCGTCTCCGATCATGGGATGACGAGCGGCCGTCTGCCCCCGCCACTTGAGATTCCTCAGGTCCGATACGCTGAGCAAAGGTGCCTGAAGGTGGTTACCGGTCGCCGGCTGGGGCTGCCTTCATCGGTGGAGGAACGGAGCGGGGCGCCCTGGGGCCGGGGCGCCGGTGGCAGGAGAGAAGGGAGCCTCGATGGGTCAGATTCAGGTCCAGACGCCGGCGCTAGCCGGGGCCGGCCTGCGCGCCACCGCCGCCGGCCTCTCCGGCGTCGACTGGAGCGGCTACGCCTCGATCCAGTACCGCGGCGCCTCGAGCGGCCTGGCCACCGTCGCCCGCAACGCCGCCGAGACGCTCGCCGCCTGTGCGAGCACGACCCGGGCCGCGTGCTCGAGGAGTTTCGACTGCGCGAGCGCCGGGCGCAGGCGGCGCTGTCGGGCCAGGCCCCGCAGGGTCCGCAGACGCTCGCGGCGGCGTCGGCCGCCTTCGGCCCGGGTCCGGTGTCGGCGCCCGGGGTCGGCGGAGCCGGCTGGGGCTTTGGCGTCCCGTTGGGTGGTCTGCCGGCCTTCGGCGGCGTGGTGCCCGTCGGCGACCCCTGGAAGAGCGACATCCCCGGCTACGGGATCTACCTGGACTCGCGCAGCAGCGCAACGTCGCCGGACGACCTCACCAACGCGATCCTGTTTGCGGCCGGCGGCCTCGGCTCGATCGGCGTCGACGGCGTCAAGGCGTTGGGAACGGAGGCGCTGGGGACGGTGTCGCGCGGTCTGACGCTCGACGGCGGCAGGGCGATCGCCGCCGACGCAGAGCGCAACGCGCTCGCGGACGCCATCAAGCAGGAGGCCAGGCACTCCGAGTCGTTCGTCAACGCGATCCAGCGGGGAACCGCCCGGGCGCGCATCACCGGCCAGCTCGCCGCCGGCGAGGCGAGGTCCAACACGGTGCGGATGGCTATCGACGCGGCCGGTCGCGTGCTGCCGATCCCCCAGGGCGCCGCCGAGGTCGCTCAGAGCGTCTATCGCTTTCACCAGGAGCTTCGCTATGCGGCGCTCTTCAGGGTGCTGGACGTCGCGAGCAGGATCGAGGCCCACGGCCCGGCGGGCGGCGCTGCCGCCGGGGCCATCCGCCGCGCGCTCGGAGTGCCGGGATGAAGCTGGGCCGGCGGGAGCCCGCGCTCGGCGGCCAGAGCATCGACCTCGTGGTTCAGGTGGCGGTCGAGCTCGATCAGACCCTCGCGCTCTACCGCGAGCTGCTCGACAAGCTCGATGCCGGCGCGAGCCTTGAAGCCCAGCGCGAGCGCATCCTGCGACACGCCCGCGACGGAGCCGCGGTCGGGCGGCTGCAGGTGGTCTCCTTCGATGCCCTCCACGACGGCGTCCCCGATTGGCTCGCGCCGGACATGGCGCTCGGCTTGCTTCGGGTCCTCCGCTACGGGCTCGTCGCGCTCGCCCAGGACCCGCCCGACCTCGACGCCTTGGTTTCCCGCGCTGAGCTCGAGGCGCGCGTGGCCGGCGCGGACATCGAGGACTGGCTCGTCTGGTGCCTGGAGCGTGCGAGCGAGCAAGGCTGGCGATGACCGACCCGTTCGTGCACGAGCTCCTGCGAGAGCCCTACCAGAGCCCGCCCGGCGTTCCCGACCTCCCCGCCGCCGAGCAGCAGCTCCTCCAGGCGCTCGTCGTCCTCGGCGGGCTGCTGTCCAAGCAGCCGGAGGTCTACCGCGAGCTGCTTCACGCGCGTACGATTGAGGGTCCCACGCCGCAGCTTCGAGAGCGAGCTCTAGAGGCGGCGGGAGCGCTCGGCGCGGCGTTGTGGGCGGCGCGCCGCCATCAGCAGTTCATCCTCAACCTCGAGTCGACCTCACTCAAGGCGAACGGCCTGGTCGCCATCGTCGACCAGCTCTTCGACGCCTTCGTGCTGCTGGCCACCGTCGAGGATGAGCCGCGGTTGGAATCGCTGCTGGCCAGCGAGGAGGATCTCACCGAGCTCGAGGTCCACGTAGAGCCGACGTGGCGCCTGCCCGACGGGCCCGGCGCCTGAGCACGCAGGTCGCCACCGGCGCCCCAGCCGGCCCGCGCGCGGGCCAACGCACGGTGTAGACAGAGGCGGGGCACCGCCGTCCACAGGGTGTAGACGCGAGGGGTTCGGGCCGAACCAGATCCACGCGCCGAACCCCTTTTTCCCGTCTACAACGGGTAGACAGCGCGCGTCTACGTCCTGCGTTAGCCGCCGCCGGACACATCCCCACCTGACACATCCGGCCCGGCGGTCCAGGTATTAGCTGAACAGGTGAAAAAGGAAGCCCGGCCGCCGCCTCGCCCCCCGGGGTCACCCGCGCTCGGAGCGTCTACTGCGCGCTCTCGTCGGCCTCATCGCCGTAGAGCGACTCCCCGGCCAGCTCCTGGCCGCGGGCGCTCCAGAGCTTGATGGCCAGCAGGTCGTCCCGGTAGTCGTCGGGGGCGAGGAGGGTGAAGCGGTCATCGCGCAGCGCGCACTGGTCGACCGTCACCTCGCCGAGCTCGGCGGTGACCGCGCGCCCCCCGGTGACCAGCGGGCGCCCCCACACCAGCGTCATCGCCGCCTCGGCCCCCTCCTCGCCGCGCCAGCGTCCTACCACCTCGTCGCACAGATCCATGGTCCACTCGGGGTGGCGCTCGGCCGTCTCGTCGGTGTAGTCGACCTGAGCGGTCAGGTCGCGCGGCTCGCCCCCGCCCTCGGCGAGAGGGTGGCGCACGTAGCCGAACAGCTCCAGGCCCGTCGAGGTGCGCGCGGTGGCGGGCACGTACACGTGCCCGTGCCAGCTGCGGTCCGGATACCAGGAGATCTCCCCGGGCTCGCCCAGGTCCTCGCCCTCGGTGTCCAGCGACAGGCATGCCCCCAGGAGCTCCTGGCGCAGGCGATCGGCCCAGCGCCCGTAGGGGACCCCCTCCTGCGGCGGCTCGGCGGCGAAGCGAGGTAGGAAGCGCTCGGGGGGCACGGACGCTGCCACCCTACCCGCCATCCGCGCCCGTCAGCTCTCGAGCAGCAGGGTGACGGGCCCGTCGTTGACCAGCTCGACGCACATGTGTGCGCCAAAGCGCCCGCGCTCTGCCCCCGTGCGCGCGCAGAAGCGCTCGTACAGGGGCCTGGCCCGCTCGCCCGGGGCGGCCCTGACGAAGCTGGGGCGGTTGCCCCGCCCGGTGTCGGCGTACAGGGTGAACTGGCTCACGCACAGCAGCTCGCGCCCGCCCAGCGCCTCGTTCATGCGCCCGTCGGCGTCCTCGAAACACGCGCAGCGCGAGCACACGGTCGGCCAGGCGGTCGGCGACCGACTCCTCGTCGTCCTGAGCAACGCCCAGCAGGACAAGCAGGCCGGCGCCGATCTGCGCCAGCGGCTGGCCGCCAGGCGAGTCGCCGGCCACCGACACCGAGGCTCGGCTGACGCGTTGGACCAGGGCCCTCACCCTCCCGATGCTCTCAGGCCACGCTGATGAGCAGGCCGGCGACCAGGGCCGCCGCCGTGCACCAGCCGATCGCCGCTGAGGTCAGGCGCAGATCCAGACCGTAGGCGTGGCCGATCACCAACGCATTGATGCCCGAGGGCATCGCCGCCTGCAGCAGGTAGGCACGCGGCACCGCCACCACCAGGGCCGATAGCCCCACCAGCAGCAGCGGGGCGGCGAGCATGCGCAGAGCCACGGCCGTGAGCACGCCTCGGTCCAGTGGCGGCAGCGGCGACGCACCGCGGGGTGACTCGGCGGCCAGGTTCACCCCCAGCGCGAAGAAGCCCAGCGGCAGCAGGGCGATGACCACCACGTGGGACAGGCTCACCAGGGCTGGGGGGGCCAGCGAAGGTGGGGTGACCAGGCCGGCGAGGACGGCCAGCAGGGGAGGGTTGCGGACCAGGAACGCCCGCAGACGCTCGCGCGCGCCGCTGCCCGTCGCGGTGCCGAACACGGCCCCGACGCCGAAGCCGGCAGTCAGCAGGACCGGGCCCGAGACCAGCTGGTCGAAGGCGACCCCGGCCGCCAGGCTCGAGGCCCCCAGCAGCGCAATCACCATGGGCAGCCCCAGGTAGCCCGTGTTGGCCAGCATGACCACGCACACCAGGGCGCCCACCGCCGGGCGACCCAGGCGCAGCATCCTCGTGCCCAGCCCGTAGGCGAGAATCCCCACCACCCCCAGCTCGCAGTAGGCCAGGCCCAGTCCGGTGCCCACCCCGGTGGTGACGTGCAGGTGAGCGATGTTCACGAAGGCCACGAACGGCAGCAGGCCGTAGAGCATGGCGTTCAGGCCCGCGCGCGCGGCGGTGTGAGCCCAGGCGAATCGCTGCTGGCACAGGCGTCCGAGCGCGGTCGACGCGAGCACCGCCAGAGCGACGAGGATCACCGCAGCCACCCGCGGCCGATGCGCCTGGTGGTCATCGGCGGTGGCCTAGGCGTCGCGCAGCTGGGCGGCGACGGTCTCGGGGGCCGCGATGTTCAAGTTCACGCCCGTTGAGAGCTCCAGCCCCGCCAGGTGGGTGAGCCGCGGCGCGATGTCGATGCGCCAGCAGAAGTGCTCGGCCCCGCGGGGGGCGGTGCGCAGCCACAGGTTCAGGGGCGGGCTCGCGCCGAGCACGCGCGCCAGCCGGCAGAGTCCGTCGTGCAACAGGGCCCCGCCCAGGGACCCGTCGTCCTCGAAGCGAGCGCGGGGGGCGCGCGGAACGAGCATGAGCTGGTAGGGCACGCGCGAGCCGTACGGGGCCACGAGCACGGCCTGCTCGTCGTGGGCCACGAGGCGCTCGCGCAGACGGACCTCCTCGGCGATCACGTCCTCGAGCAGGTTGCGCCCCATGGTCTGCGTCGCGTAGGCGTGGAAGCGCTCGCGCTCGCGCGCCACCTCGGCGGGCACGAAGTCCAGCGCATAGAGCTGAGCGTGGGTGTGGGGCAGGGAGGCGCCGGCCTCGCGACGCTCGTTGACGATCAGCTGCGTGTACGCGCTGGCGGCGTGCGCACGCACCCGCTCGCGCCACACCTCGATGGCCGCCTGCGCCTGGGCCGTCGACAGCGCGGCCAGGGACATGACGCTCTGAGGTGCATTGATGATCACCTCGTGGGCCCCCGTGGCGGCCAGGGCTCCGAACAGCTCGGGCCGGGCCTGCGCGGCGGGCTGGGGGCTGTCGCGGGAGAGCGCGGGATACAGGTTGGGCACCACGCGCACGGTCCAGCCGGGACCGTTGGCCGGGCCGTGGGGGCGCACCGCGTACAGCTCGGGTGGAGTTTGATCCTCGTGGCCCTCGGCGAACGGATCGCGGGCGACGTCGATCGGCTCGGGCGCGCTGGCGCTCAGCTGTCCTCCGGGGCGCGTGGCGCGCTGCGCAGCGACGATCGTGCGATGCCCGCTGAGCGGGTCGATCCGTACCTCGGGCATCCCGCTCAAGGCGCGTAGCGGTTGACGTCGCGCTCGAGCTCAGCGGCGGTCAGGTACGGCCCCTGGTGGATGAACGCCTCGTGCCCGGTGCGGTCATAGAAGACGGTGACCGGAGCAAAGGTCGAGTGGGTCAGGGCGGTGCCCAGAGCGCCGCTTGAGTCCACGTAGCTGGGATAGCTGACGGGATGCCCGCGCAGGAAGGCCACCGCGTCCGGCCGAGCGTCGACCGAGTTGATGCCCAGGAAGGCGACCCTGCGTCCCAGCGCCGCCGAGGCGGTCTGGAAGGCCGGAAACTCGCGCACGCACGGCGGGCACCACGAGCCCCACTTGTTGACCACCACCGGATAGCCGTGCAGGCTCGCCAAGCGCGCCCGCACCGCCTTTGCGTCACCGCTGAGCAGCTCATCGGCCTGGGCATGGAGGGCCGCCAGCGGCGGGGACGACCCACGCAGCTGGCGCGTGACCGCCGCGGGTGTCGGCGCGGCTGAGCTCGTGATCGCACCGCGGCGGGCCTGGACGAGCCCGACGACCACCACCACGGCGAGCGCGACGAGCCCCACGGTGGCGAGGATGCGCCGCTCCTTCACGGCACAAGGTTGGCACACGGCGCTCAGCGGCCCGCCGACGCGTGACCGAGCCGGGAGGTAGACCGCGTCGCGTGCTATATCCTTGGGCAGCAGTCCCAGTCGGCGGTGGAGGGAATACCGCTGGCAGCATCTCCTCAGTACCGGCGTTCTGAGTCCCGCATGCCCAACGGCGGCGACTCCGTCTCGAAGGCAGAGCTCATGGCCGAGTCCATCTCAGTGGCCCCCGCGGTCACGTCGATCCCAGAGTCCGCAGCCATTGCGCGCGCGGAGGAGTTCGTGCACGAGCCGTTCGTGCACCAGGGCGAGGACGCGGCCTCCGCCCTGGCGCCGGGTACGCCGCGACGGCGCGCGCTCGATGCCGCCCTGGCCGAGCTGAAGGCGGGTCAGGGGCAACCCTCCACGGCGTGGCGCCGGGAGTTCTCGCTGCTGCTCGGGCTGGAGCGGGTGCTCTCGGACGAGGAGCCCAAGCTCGTGGACGGGACGACGCTCTCGGCCCACCAGGTGGACGCCCTTTCGGGCACGCTCACCGCCCTGCTGGCCGAGGCTCTGCGCAGCGGCGCCAACGGCCGCGCCAACGGGCAGTCGGGTGCCGTCGCGTCTCCCGAGCTGCTGGCCTCCGCGGCGATCCTCGGCCCCGAGGGCCCGTCGCTCTCGTCGCCCGCCGAGCCCCCTCCGGTCGTGGCGGTTGACGAGGACGAGGACGAGGAGGACTACGAGGACGAGGAGGACGAGGAGGACGAGGAGCTCGGTCCGGTGCAGCGCGCCGCCCCCGACATAGACGAGGACGATGACCTCGACGACGAGGACGATGAGGACGAGCTCGCCGACGAGGAGGAGCCCGAGGACGAGGAGGAGCCCGACGAGGAGCCGCGCGACTGGTCCGACGAAGATCTCGACGACGGTCAGCTCGACGAGCAGCCCGAGGATCCCAACGCCGCCAAGCGCTTCTGGTTCGAGCACGCGACCGGCGCGGGCAAGACGGTGGCCGCGTTGGGTTTCGTGGAGGCGTCGCACACCGGCGGAGTGCTGATCCTCACCCACCGGCGCAACCTGGTCGACCAGTTCAACGGCGAGCTCACCGACCGCGGCTACGCGCCGCGCATCAGCCGTCCGCTGCTCAAGGGCGAGGACGCCGCCAACGGCCCCGTCACGGTGGAGACCTACCAGTGGTTCGTGCGCAACGCCGGCAAGATCTCCAGTGCGTACACGATCGTCATCTGCGACGAGGCGCACACCGCCCTGGGGGAGAAGACCAGCGCCGCCATCCGCGAATGGACCGGGCCCGTCTTCATCGGCATGACGGCCACCGGCGCGCTCATCGCGCGCCACGTCACCGACCTCTTCCCCACCCAGACGTCGCGCTTCGACCTCGCGCAGGCGGCTCGGCGAGGAGTCATCGCGCCCCTGCGGTGCGTGCGCATCCCTCCGGGCCCCGGCGTGCGCACCATCGCCAAGGTGCCGCTGCGCCGCGGTGAGGTGGACACCGAGTTCGACCAGGAGATGCTGGCCGAGCTGCTCGACCAGCACCCCTTCAACACGGCCGTGGCCGACCTGTACCGCAGTCGCTTCAACGGGGTGCCGGGAGTGGTCTACGCCGCCGGGGTGCGCCACGCCTACAACCTCGAGGAGTCCTTCGTGGCCGCCGGCCTGAAGGCCAAGGCGGTCTCCGGCGAGACCCACAAGCGCGAGCTGGCCCTGATCCTGGCCCGCTACGAGCGTGGCGAGATCGACGTGCTGATCAACGCCCAGCTGCTGGCCGAGGGCTGGAACTCTCCCCGCGCCACCGTGTGCGTGCACCTCGCGCCCACCGCCTCGCGCAGGATCTACCAGCAGCGCGTGGGACGCGTCACGCGCCGTCATCCCGGTAAGGAGGCGGGGCTGGTGGTGGACTTCGTCCACCCGGCCACCAAGCACGACGATCCCGTGGTCACGCTGCACTCCCTGCTCGACCGCGACGTCTACCGCGGCGGGGCCATCGTGGTCGGACCGGTGCGGCGCGGACGCGGCCGGCGCGTGCGGGTGGAGCGGCGGGTGCTGCCCGTGTGTGCCGAGGAGGAGCGGCGGTTCGCCGTGTTCGAGCGGGAGCTGTGGCGCATCGCGGTGGAGAACCTCGACTACGGCGAGCAGCACGTCTGGGCGGCGCTCGCCGGAGCGCGTGTCGCCCCCAACGGCTGGCGCCGGGCGCGAGCTATGCTGCACTTCGATCGCACGGGCGAGCTCAAGAGCCGCTTTCTCATCACCGCCGTGCAGCGCAACACGAACGCCCAGCTGCGCCTGCGCGCCCTCACCGACATCGCCGCGGCGCGCGACGCGGACGCCTTCGACACGGCCATCGACATCATCGGCACCTGGTCGCGCGAGGACCGCCGCGAGGGGGCCAAGATCATGCTGCGGGCGCTGGCCGAGCGGCGCATCGGGCGCCGTGACCAGGCCAACGCCTGGATCTGGCGCCTGGCCGAGTACACGCGCGAGGTTCACGAGGAGTACGCCGTGCAGCGCTGGCCGGAGACCAAGCGGCTGCTCGGGCTGCTGGTCAATTCCGCGGGCGGCGCGCACGCGCGCAACGCGAGGCGACTCGTGCACGCCTCACGCAAGCAGGACCGCCGCCTCGCGGCCGCCCTGCTGGCGGCCGCTCTGGCCCACGCGCCCGAGGCCGAGGAGGTGCTGCGTGGAGCGCGCACGCGCATGGCGCGCAAGCCGCCGGCCCTGGCCCGCGAGCTGCTGCGCAACTTCCCCAAGCGGCGCACGCGTCCCAACCGCCGACGGCGCAAGGGCCCCAAGCCCGCCCAGCCTCCCGCGGGCTCGGGCCGCTCGCCGGGCTCCACGGCCGGCTGACCCGCGGCGGTCAGCCGCTCGCGTCGCGCTCCACGCTCGCGTCGCGCTCCAGCCAGAAGAAGGCCAGCGCCCCACGCGGGCCGTGGGCGGTCACGATCGGCAGCGCGCTGACCTCGATGTCGTGCGCGACACCGGCGAACGTGTGGATGCGCAGGCTGGCGTGGGCGGGACATCCGCTGCGCAGGACCTGGGTGAGGGGAAGCTCCTCGATGGGCACCTGCCCGCCCTCGCGGTCAAACGGCCCGAGGTGCTCCCAGGCGCGCTCGCGCAGATCACCGATCTCCGCGAAGGGCCGGCCCAGCAGATGCTCGGCCGCCTCGTTGTAGAAGACGAGCACCCCGCCGTGGTCGACCAGGTAGGCGGGAGTGGAGAGGCTGCGGGCCAGGTTGCGCGCCAGGATGAGCTCCAGCGGTTGGGACCGATGGTCGGGCTCGGCGAGCATGGGGTCACATTAATGCCCGGCCCGCCGGCTGCCCTCTCGAGTAGCGGCCAGCAGGTGGACCTCGCCGGCGTCCAGCGTGGTGCGTCCTCCGTCGGCCCGGGCGACGACGAGGCGCCCGCCGCCGTCCACGCCCGCAGCGACGCCGCGTCCGGCCTCCCAGCGGACCTCACGTCCGAGCAGCGCGTCACGCTCGCGCCAGGCGCTCAGAATCTCCGCAGCCGGGGTGCGCAGGCGCTCGCTGAGCGCGTCCAGCACGAGCACGAGCAGCTGCTCCACCGCGCCCGGCTCCAACCCCAGGGTCCCGGCCCGACCACGCAGCTCTGGCGGTAGGTCACCGCTGCGCACGGCCACGTTCACGCCCACGCCCAGAATCGCCCAGCCCTCCTGCAGGCGTCCCTCGGCCAAGATGCCGGCCACCTTGGCCAGCGCGGGCCCGGCGGCCTGCCCGTCGACCTCACCGGCGGCCTCACCGGCGAACGGTTCGCCCCCGGGCCGCTCGAGCACGATGTCGTTGGGCCACTTGATGCGTGCGCGTCGCGCCGCGGCGTCCGGCGAGGCCCGGGCGGCCGTGGCGCCGCAGCCCGCCAGGACGCCATCCACCGCCTCGCACACCGCGACGGCGGCCAGGAGCGGCAACATCGCGGGAGGATCGCGCAGCACGACGGACATGAGCAGCGCTCGTCCGGGCGGCGCGCTCCAGCTGCGCCCCTGGCGCCCGCGTCCGGCCGTCTGCTCGCCCGCGGTCATGAGCGTGCCGTGCGGGGCGCCCCGGCGAGCCAGCGCGCGGGCACGCTCGTTGGTGGAGTCGGTGCGTAGCAGGTGCAGGCGCGGGGACCCCAGCGTCATCGGCGGCGCAGCAGCAGCTCGTCGTCGCGGGCCACCCCGAGCGTCTGCGCCGCCGAGCCCCGGTTGACGGCCAGCGCGGCCATGCGCTGCGCGTCCTCGTAGAGCAGCAGACCGCCCGCAGGCACGTCGGCAAAGGTGCAGGCGTAGCGGGCCGGGTGCTCGCGCCCGTCCGTCCGCACGCTCAGCGTGGCGCCGAGGCGCAGGTCGGCCGCGGACAGCTGGTGATGGTCGGCGTCGAGGATCACGTTGCCGAAGCGGTCCAGTGTGAGCGCGTGGACCACCAGGCCATCGGGACCGAGCTGCGCTCGGGGCAGCTCGAGCCCGCGCAGCTCCTGCACCGGCATGGGCTCGCCGACCTCCGCCAGGAAAGCGCCGCCGGCCAGCGCGGCGGCCACGGGAGCGAAGATGTCGCGCCCGTGGAAGGTCGCCGACAGCGGCTCCAGGCGGCGGGGTGAGCGGCCGACGTCAACGGCTTCGATCGGCCCCCCCAGGCTCTCCCAGGCAAGGGCGAGCAGACCGTTGTCGGGGCCGACGAGCACGCGGCCCTGCTCGGCCACCTGCACGGCGACGGCGCGCCGCGCACCCTCACCGGTGGCGCCCACCGTCGGATCGACCACGGCCAGGTGGATCCCCGCCGGCATGAAGGCCAGCGCGCTGCGCAGCAGCAGGGCCCCCGCGCGCACGTCGTGGCGGGGGACTCCGTGGGTTATGTCGATGACCCGTGCCGGCGGACATCGGCTGGCCAGCACGCCGTGGCAGACGCCCACGAACTCATCGCCGTAGCCGTAGTCGCTCAGGAAGGTGACGACCGGGGCGCTCACTTCAGACCACGCTCTGGGCGTCGGCCACCAGGGCGGCGATCAGCCCGTCCACGTCGGGCTGGGTCGCCTCGACGTGCGGGCTCAGTCCGGCCGCGCGCAGGGCCTCGCTGGTCACGGGCCCGATCGAGACCAAACGCGTCGACGGCGACAGCGCCGCCACCGGCCCCGCGGCGGCCAGGAAGAAGCGCACGGTGGAGGAGGAGGTGAAGGTGACGTAGTCGGCGCTGTGGGTGGCCCTCAGCGTGGCGTCGTCGAGCGTCTCGGCCACCGTCTCGTACAGCGCCAGCACGTCGACCTGCGCACCGCGGGCGCGCAGCGCCTCGGGCAGCACGTCGCGCGCCTGGAGGGCGCGCGCGAGCAGCACGCGGCGTACGGGCACGTCGGCCAGCGCCGCCACCAGGCCCTCGGCCACGAAGCGCTCGGGCACGACATCGGCCCGCACGCCGTGCTCGGTCAGGGCGCGCGCCGTGCCGGGCCCGATCGCCGCGACGCGCAGGCCGGCCAGGGCGCGGGCGTCGCGGCCGTCGGCGTCCAGGCGCGCGAACAGCTCGTGCACGCCCACAGGACTGGTGAGGCAGACCAGGTCGAACTCCTCCAGATCGGGCACGGTGGCGTGCAGGGATCGCTGGCGTATGGCTGGCGCCTCGACCACCCGGGCGCCCAGCTCGCGCAGGCGGGCGGCCAGTGCGCTGGCCTGGGCCCGGGCGCGGGTCACCGCCACCGTGCGCCCGCTCAGGGGACGCTCGGGTGTCCAGGCCAGCTCTGCGCCCAGGGCGGCCACCGACCCCACCACGGTGATCGACGGGGGCCGCACACCCGCTCGGCCGGCCTCGGCGGCGATGCTGGCCAGCGTCCCCGACACGGTGCGCTGGTCGGCCAGCGTGCCCCGCTGAACCACCGCCGCGGGCTCCTCGGGGGAGCGTCCGCAGGACATCAGGCTGTCGGCGATGTGGGCGAGCTGGCGCACGCCCATGTAGAAGACCAGCGTGCCCGGGAAGGAGGCGAGGGCAGCCCAGTCGAGCGCCGTCGTGGCGGCGTCGCCCTCGGACCCCTCGGACTGGGTGTGGCCCGTCACCAGCGCCACGGCACTGGCATGGTCGCGGTGGGTCACGGGGATCCCTGCGTAGGCCGGCGCGGCGATCCCGGAGGTGATGCCCGGGACGACCTCGTAGGAGATGCCGTGGTCACGCAGCACGCTGGCCTCCTCGCCGCCGCGGCCGAAGACAAAGGGGTCTCCGCCCTTCAGGCGCACGACGCGCAGGCCGCCACGAGCACGCGCGACCATCAGGGCCTCGGTCTCCAGCTGAGGAACGCAGGCGCCGCCGCCCTCCTTGCCCACGAACCGAAGCTCCGCGTCGGCCCGCGCGCCGTCCAGCGCCTGGGCGGGAATCAGGCGGTCGTGCAGGATCACGTCGGCGGCGGCGATCAGCTCCAGCGCCCGTGCGGTGAGCAGGCCGGGATCGCCCGGCCCGGCGCCGACCAGATACACGCGCCCCGCGGCGCCACGCCTGAGCGCGCCGTCGCCGCCCGCCCCGTCCCCGACCGCCCTGTCGCCGCCCACGCTGTCGGCGCTGTCGTCCTCCCGCTCAGACATCGGCGAGAGCCATCTCCAGGGCCCGGCTCAGCAGCTCCCCGGCGCCGGCGCTCAGCAGGCGCTCGGCCACGCGTCGGCCCAGCAGCTGCGGCTGGTCGGCGGGCCCGGTCAGCCGGTCGGTCGCCCAGGCCGATCCGTCGGGCAGGCCGACGAAGGCGCTCAGGGTCAGCGTCGCCGACGCGTCGGCGACGAGCACGCGGGCGTGGGCGCCCACGGGCGTGTGACAGGAGGCATCCAGCGCTCTGACCAGCGCCCGCTCGGCGCCTAGCGCCGCGACGGCGTCCGGGTCGCTGATGGCCGCGACGGCCTGAGCTGCCCGCTCGTCGTCGACGCGACCCTGGAGGGCGAGCACGCCCTGCCCGGCCGAGGGCACGAAGCGCTCCTCGTCCAGGGGGCCCCCGGCCTGGCCCTCCAGGCCCAGGCGCCGCAACCCGGCCAGCGCGAGCACGATCGCGTCGTAGCCGCCCTCGTGCAGGCGGCGCAGCCGGGTGTCCACGTTGCCACGCAGAGGGCGCACGCGCAGATCGTCGCGCACGGCTAGCAGCTGGGCCGCCCGGCGCACGCTGTTGGTGCCCACGCGCGCGCCGGGGGGGAGCGCATCCAGGCCGGGCGCCCCGCACAGGACGTCGCGCGGGTCCTCGCGCGCGGGCGCTCCGAGCAGGGTCAGTCCGGGGGCGAGCTCGGTGGGGACATCCTTGGCCGAGTGCACGGCGAGGTCGACGTCGCCGCCCGCCAGCGCGTCCTCGATCGCGTCGACCCAGCGCGCCTTGTCGGCTGGAGCGCCGGGTGGCAGGGCCGTGGGGGACGGCCCGGCGGCCCGGTCGCCGCTGACGGTGATGGGACAGACCTCCACCTCGGTGCCCACCAGCCGGCGCTCGAGCAGGCTCGCGACCTGGGCGGCCTGTGCGCGCGCCAGCGCGCTGGCGCGCGTGCCCATGCGCAGGTGCGACACCGGGCTCGAGGTCAAGCGTGCCCGCGCCGCACGCGGACGCGTGCGGGCAGGGGATGCACGGTGGCGGCGCTCTCCTCCCGCGCGGCCTCGATCGCAGGCGACGGGCCCGGGTTGGGCGCGCCGGCGCTCGCTGGCCCAGTGGGTGGCGCCCCGCCGGTCGCCGCGCCGCGGAGATCGCCCTGCTCATCTTCGTCGGCGAGCGCGAACAGCTCGCGCACGAGCGCCAGGCTCGCGTGGCTGCGCTCCTGGCTGAGGCTGCGCAGGCGTATGGTCGGCTCGTGCAGCAGTCGCTGCATGACCGCTCGGGCCACCGCCTCCACCCGCGCCAGGTCGCGCGCCGAGGCCGACTCCCAGCGCCCGGCGTTCTCGGCCAGCACCTGATCGACCAGCGTGCTGCCGCGCTCGCGCAGGGCGGCCACCGTGGGCAGCGTGTCCAGCTGTCCCAGCCAGCGCGCGAAGCGCTGGATCTCCTCCTCGATGATCGCGTCGGCGAGCGGCAACTGGTCGGCGCGCATGTCCAGGTTGCGGGCCACGGTGGCCTGGAGGTCGTCGATGTCATAGAGGGTGACGCCGGGCAGCTCGCCGCACATCGACTGCACGTCGCGGGGCACGGCGATGTCGATCAACAGCAGGGGGCGCCCGCCGCGCTCGTCCATGACCAGGGCGAGCTCCTGCGCCTCCACGATCGGGTGGGGCGAGGAGGTCGAGGAGAGCACGATGTCAGCGCGTCCCAGCTGAGCGGGCAGGTCGTCCAGGGAGACCACGTGGCCCTGGAAGCGCTGGGCCAGGCTGAGCGCGCGATCGGCGTGGCGGTTGGCCACGAACACCGTGCTCACCCCCTGATCGGCGAGGGCGCGTGCGGTGAGCTCGCTGGTCTCGCCGGCGCCGATGATGACCACGTGGCGGCGGCTCAGGTCACCCAGCACCTCGCGCGCCAGGTCCACGGCCACGGAGGGGACGCTGACGCGGCTGCGTCCGATGCCCGTCTGGGAGCGCACCCGCTTGCCCGTGGTCAGCGCGGCCCCGAAGAGGCGGTTCGTGAGCGACCCGGTCAGCCCCGCGGCCAGGGCGCCGTCGTAGGCCCGCTTGACCTGGCCCTGGATCTCCGCCTCTCCCAGGATCATGGACTCAAGGCCCCCCGTGACCCGGTAGAGATGGCGCGCGGCGTCACAGTTGCGCGGGCAGTAGATGATCTCGGCCAGCTCGGTGGGCCGGATGTCGGCTCGGCGGGCGAGCATCCCCAGCACGGCGGTCTCGGCTCCCACCGGGTCCGAGGTCACCAGGTAGACCTCGGTGCGGTTGCAGGTGGAGATGGTCACCGCCTCGCGGACCTCGGGGCACAGCGTGGCCTGCGTGGAGAACTCAAGCGCCTGGCGCTCGGTGAGGGCCAGGCGCTCGCGGCGCGCCACCGGCGCCGTCTTGTGCGAGACGCCCAGCAGCAGCAGCTCGCTCATAGGGCAACCTTCGGGCGCTCGGGGGCGCCCTCCAGAGGCGCCGAGGCCGCTCCCAGCTCGAGCAGCTCCCCGAGCTCGCGCTCGATACGGCTCAGGCGGCTGGCCATGATGGCCACGTAGATGAGCACCAGGGCCAGGAAGACGATGTAGGCGGCGGCCACGTAGGGCCCCGCCCGGTGCAGCGGCAGGGCGGCCATCAGCGCCCCGGCCGGCCTCGGGCCGGCCCCGCGCGCGGCATTGCGCTCATCGCGCTGACCGCGACCTTGGGCGCCGCGCTGCGCCCGGGCGCAGGCAGGGGCGAGTCCCCCTCTCCGCTCAGGCGACGGCGCAGCGCACGCAGCTGAGCGCGCGCGTGCTTGGAGGCCATCTCGTACTTCCACAGGGTGACGAAGAGCAGCGCCATCGCCGCCAGGGCCACGTAGAAGGTCAGCGCCATGCTGGCGGGCAGGCTCGACGTGTTGCCCAGCACGCGCGGGTGCGTGTAGGCCTGGGCCAGACGCACGGCGATGAAGTTCATGGGCACGAACGCACCCGCGGTGACGGCGAACACCGACGCGTAGCGCGCCTGGCGCTCGGGGTCCTCGATGGAGAAGCGCAGCGGTTGGTAGGTCGCGTAGAGCAGGAAGACGATGAGAAAGGAGACGAGGGTCGGCTCGTCCCACAGCCACCAGTGACCCCAGGCGGCCCGGGCCCAGATCGAGCCGGTGACCAGCGTGCCCACGGCGAAGATTAGGCCCAGGTGGATGGCCACGTAGGAGCGCATGTCCCAGCGGCGGTCGCCGCTGCGCAGATGAGCGATGGCCATGACGCCCCCGAGCACGAAGGCGCCCAGGGCCACGATGGCCATGGGCACGTGGATGTAGAAGATCTTCTGGACGAAGCCCTGGTCGGCCTCGAGCGGCGCGTAGAAGAACACCATCACCAGCGCACCGACCAGCGCCACCACCGTGATCGCGCTCAGCGCTCGCAGCCCCTTGCCGTACACCTCAGCCCCCCACGGGCAGGAGGGGGGAGTGTGACGGCGCACTCGAGGCAGGCCCGAGGCCCGCGACCACGAGGTGGTTCATCTAGTCCTCCAGGAGGAAGTCGAACACGGCGTAGGCGACTAGCCCGAACAACAGATCATAGAGCCCCAGGGTCCCCATCCAGCGGCTCGCGAGGGCCCCGGGCCCGGTCGCGGCCAGCAGCGGCGAGGTCGCTCGTGCGGCGGCGATTATCAGGGGCACGAGCAGGGGCAGAGCCAGCAACGGGCCGATGAGGTCGCGGGCGCGCGTGCGTACGGCCATCGCCGCCACCAGCGTTCCCACCACCGCGATGCCCACGTCGGCCAGCGCCAGCACGGCGATCAGGCCGGGCAGCGTGGGTCCCAGGGGCGGTGCCAGCAGCAGCAGGGCGAAGGCGGGCACGGCCACGAGCTCGAGCACCAGCAGGTAGAGAGCGAGGGCGATCGCCTTGGCCACGAGCAGGGCGCTGCGATCGACTGGAGCGAGCAGGAAGGCATCGAAGCCACCCTGCTCCTGATCGGCCACGAACAGCCGGTTGACGGCCAGCATGGCCGCGAACAGCAGCGTCACCCACAGGATTCCGGCGGCCAGATCGCCCTCGGCGCTGGCCCGGTTGAGCGCGAAGTGAAAGACGACGAAGGTGGTCACGGCGAACAGCGACATGCCCGGCACCGACTCCAGGGTGCGCAGCTCCACGCGCAGCTCCTTGCGCAGCAGCGCGCTCACGGTGGCGAAGAAGCCGGGACCGGTGCCGCGGTCGTGCTGATCGCGCGCGGGTTCGTGCGCGGGGGCGCGGTCGGCGCGTTGGGGCGGGGTGCGGGCGGGGGCGCTCACCGGTACAGCGTCGCCACCGTCGCGGGGTCCACGGCGGCCGCGTCGGCGAGCAGGGCCGGGCGTCCGCGCAGCAGGCCCAGCGCCAGGTCGGCCTCGGCCAGGCCGCCGCCCGGGTCGTGGCTGGTGAGCACGCGGGTACGCCCCGAGGTGGCACCGATCAGCCCCTCCACCAGCGCCGCTGCGCCCGGGTCCAGGTTGGCCCGCGGCTCGTCGAGCAGCAGCAGCTCGGGATCGTGCAGCACCGCGCGACAGATGGCCACGCGCTGGACCATGCCGCGCGACAGGGTGCGCACCGGCTCGTCGGCGCGCGCGGTCATCTGCACGTGCGCGAGCAGCTGCTCGATGCGCTCGGTCGCGACGGCGTGCAGGCGCGCGTGGTAGCGCAGGTTCTCGCGTGCGCTCAGGTCGCGGTAGAGCAGGGGGTCGTGGCTGAGCAGGCCGATGCGTGCGCGCACGGCCCATCCCTCGCGCGGCAGCTCGCGCCCGAGCACGCGCACCACGCCGGCGTGGGGGCGCAGCAGCGTGGCCAGCACGCGCAGCAGCGTGGACTTGCCCGCTCCGTTGGGGCCGAACACGACCAGCGTACGTCCGCGGGGCAGCTCGAGCGAGACGTCGCTCAGGGCGCTGCGCTCTCCGTAGGTGCGCCACAGGCCGCTGAGCTCCACCGCCGTCACGTCGTCACCGCGACTCGGACTGCCGCGCGTGCAGGGCCCGGCTGCCGCCGGGGCTGCGCAGAGTCTCCACGGCGTGGGCGAGCACCGGGGAGAGCACGGCAAAGAGCTGCGCCACCGCGCGCGGGCTGCCGGGCAGATTGACGATCAGCGTCTGTGCGGCCGTTCCCGCGATCCCGCGGGTGAGCAGGCCCATGGGCGTGTGGCGCAGGGACTCGGCGCGCAGCGCCTCCGCGAAGCCCGGGGCCTCGCGCTCGAGCACCGCCCGCGTGGCCTCGGGGGTGACGTCATCGGGGGTCAGCCCGGTGCCTCCGGCGGTGAGCACCACACCCACGCCGTCGCGCACGTGCGCGCGCAGGCGGGCCTCGATGGCCTCGCGGTCGTCGGCCACCGCGTCGACGCCCGCCGACGTCATGCCGGCCTGCGCGATCAGGTCGCGCAGCAGCGGTCCCACCGAGTCCTGCGCTCGTCCGCCGGCCACCGCGCCCGAGACCACCAGCACCGCGACGCTCGGGGCGGGCGCCGGCGCTGGTCCGCTGTGTGCCACTAGGGCGCCTCGCGGTGCCAGGGCGCGCGGCCGCCCGTCTTGGACAGCAGCACCACCTGCTCGATGCTCACCCCGCGCTGCACCCCCTTGGTCATGTCGTACACGGTCAGCGCGGCGACGCTCACCGCGGTCAGCGCCTCCATCTCCACTCCGGTGCGGTCGGTCGCGCGCGCGCTGGCGGTCAGGGTCACCACTCCGGCGGCTGCGTCCACCTCGGCGTCGACGCCGACGAAGGTCAGGGCCAGCGTGTGGCACAGAGGGATCAGCTCGGCGGTGCGCTTGGCCGCGCCGATGCCGGCCAGCCGCGCGGCGCCCAGCACGTCACCCTTGGGCGCGTCACCGGCCGCGACCAGCGCCGCGGTGGCCGGGGACATCACGATCCGCGCCCGCGCGACCGCCTCGCGCTCGGTGACCGGCTTGGTGGCGACGTCGACCATGCGCGCCCGCCCCTCGGCGTCCAGGTGGGTCAGCTCAGACATGGCGAGGCCGACGCCTGCGCCGCGGCGATCAGGTCCCGCACCGCCGACTCGTCTCCGCGGCGCAGCAGCCCGATCGGGTCCGGGTCGCCGTTGACGATCGACTCGAAGAAGACCTTGCGATCCTGATAGGTGGCCAGGGTTCCCTTGGCCCAGCCGCGCACCTCGTTGAGCAATACGGCCAGGCGGGCGTAGGGCTCGCCGAATCCCTCGGTGATCTCTCGCTTCATGCGCTTGGCCAGGGCGGGAGAGGAGCCGGCGGTCGAGATCGCGATCGCCAGCGGGCCGGTGCGCACGATCGCCGGCAGGATGAAGTTGCACAGCGGCGGCACGTCGACCACGTTGACGAGCATGGCCCGCCGCTCGGCGTGCTCATAGACGGCGATGTTGACCTCGCTGTCGTCGGTGGCCGCGATGGCCAGGAACGCGCCCTCGAGATCGGCGGGGCGCCACTCGCGGCGGCGCCACTGGATCGAGCCCTCGGCCGCGTAGGCGTCCAGGGTGGGCTGCAGCTCGGGGGCGACGACGATCGCGCGCCCGTCGCACGCGAGCAGGCCCTCGACCTTCTCCAGGGCGACCTCGCCGCCGCCGACGACCAGGCAGGGACGGTCGCGCAGGTTCAGGCAGGCGATGTAGAAGGGGGTCTCGAGCATCCCCTGCACGCACGACTGATCGCAGATGTCGCGCCGCAGCTGACACACGCACTCCTTGCCGGCGTAGGCCTGGGCGGGCATGCCTCCCAGGGTAGATGAACGCGGCCCCGGCGTCCGCGTGCCCGGTCGTCTGTGGGGTATAACCTCTACAGGCTGTTGAGGTGACTCCCTGCCGTCCCGGCCGGCTCGCCTTGCCCCACCCGCGCCTACGCTGTGGACAGACGATGAGCGAGTCCGGCTACTTCACCGACGACGACATGCTGCGCGTGATCCACCGCGAGCAGGTGGTGGCCTTCTCGGGCGCCCGCGCGCTGCTGATGCAGGCCACCCATCCCGTGGCCTTCGCCGGGTTCTTCGCGCACACCGGAGCGCTCGACGAGCCCTATGAGCGCCTCAACCGCACGGCCCGGGTGATGGACACGATCGCCTTCGGCTCGCGCCAGAGCGCCGACCGGGTCACGCGGCGCGTGCGGGCCATGCATCGGCGCGTGCGCGGGGAACTGGTCGAGCCGGTGGGGCGCTTCCCGGCGGGCACCCCCTACGCCGCCGACGACCCGGCCCTGCTGCTGTGGGTCCTGGCCTGCCTGGTTGACTCGGCGCTGGTGGTCTATCAGCGCTACGTGCGTCCCCTGCGCGAGCACGAGCGCGAGAACTACTGGCAGGACTATCGCCAGGTCGGTCGGCTGTTCGGCCTGCGCTGGGAGCAGATGCCGGCCACGGTGACCGACTTCGACGCCTACATGCACGACATGCTGCGTGGCGGCGACCTGTACGTCTCCGATGCGGCGCGCGTTCTGGCCAAGCAGATCGTGTTGCGCCCGCCCGTGCCGCTGGCCCTGCGCCCGGTGCTCGAGCTGGTCAACTTCATCACCGTGGGTCTGCTGCCCCGCGATTTGCGCCGCCAGTATGGGCTCGGCTGGGATCCCGCACGCGAGCTGGCCCTGCGCGGGGGTGCCGAGTACGCCCGCCGTGTCCTGGTGCCGCTGCTGCCCGGGCGCCTGCGCCTGGTCTCCTCGGCGCGCGCGGCCTGAGCCGGGCGCGGGCTGGCCGCCTGACGCTTGCGGTCCTTCTCCTACGGTCCGGTCGGCGTCGCCGTCGGCGGTGATCGACGACGGATTGAGGGTCACGTTGACCTCGCCATGGCACTGCTCCGTCACCGGTACGGTCATCGGCTGCCCATCGTGGTTGACGTCAGCTCCCGCGACGCCACCGGGAAGACCGTACCCCGGTCGCGCGCCGCCTTCTTGACGCTTCGCCACCGGCAGACTCATCGGCACGGGGTCACGATCGTGCTCCGGGTCAGCTCCCGCCACCCACTGCCGCTGGGCGGTAGGCGCGGCGCGGCAGCCCCCTGACCGCCTATCCACACCGCTTCAGGTGACGTCGGCCGGACGCTGCCCAGCACCGCGCCGGTGGCGGGCTCGAGCGAGTGCAGCCGGTCAGCCGGCGTCGCTGGACCCTGCCGTCCCGGCGTCGCCCGACCCGGCCGCGCCGGCGTCGCCCCCGCGGCGTCCGCGACGGATCGCGGCCAGCCGCGCCGCGAGCTGCGCCTCGGCCTCGTCGGGCGCGTAGAAGGGCTCGTCCCCGACGCCTGCGGGCAGCAGCTCCTGGCCGCTCAGGTGCCCGGGATGACGATGGGGATTGTCGTAGCCGCCCACGTCCTGACCGGGCCGCGGCCCCGAGCGCAGCGCCGCCGGTGGGGTGCGGGCGCCGTGCTCTCGGATGTGGGCGGTGGCGCGGGCGAGGGCGCGTCCAGAGGCGTCGGACTTGGGCGCCAGCGACAGGTAGACGGCGGCCTGGGCGAGCGCGAAGCGTCCCTCGGGCAGCCCGACGAGCTCGACGGCGTGGGCGGCGGCCACGGCCACCGACAGCGCGGCGGGGTCCGCGTTGCCGATGTCCTCGGAGGCGAGGATGACCATGCGCCGGGCGATGAAGCGGGGATCCTCGCCGCCCTCGAGCATGACCGCCAGGTAGTACAGCGAGGCGTCGGGGTCAGAGCCGCGTGTCGCCTTGATCCACGCCGAGGCGTAGTCGTAGTGGCGGTCGCCGGCGCGGTCATAGAGCACCGCGCGCTGCTGCAGCGCGTCCTCGGCCCGCGCCACACTGACGCTCTGACCGCGCTCGGCGGCGGTCACCGTGGCCAGCTCCAGCGCGTTGAGCGCCGCGCGCGCGTCGCCCTCGGCGCGCAGGGCCAGGAAGGCGAGCACGCCGTCCCCGACGTGCACCTCGTCGAGGTCCCCTTCGGACAGCGCGCGGGTGAGCACGCGCTCGATGTCGGCGGCGTCCAGCGCGCGCAGCGCATACACGCGCATGCGCGAGAGCAGCGCCGCGTTGACCTCGAAGGCCGGGTTCTCCGTGGTCGCGCCGATCAGCGTGATGAGCCCCTCCTCCACGGCGGGCAGCAGGGCATCCTGCTGAGCGCGGTTGAAGCGGTGGATCTCGTCGAGGAAGAAGACGGTCGCGCCGCCGTCGACAGCGCGCCGGTGGCGGGCGCGCTCGATGACCGCCCGCACCTCGGCGCGCCCGGCCGCCACCGCGCTGAGCTCCTCGAAGGCGGCGTGCGCGGTCTCGGCCACGATCCGGGCCAGGGTCGTCTTGCCGCTGCCCGGAGGCCCGTAGAGGACCATCGAGTGCGGCAGCCCGTGCTCCACGGCCGTGCGCAGGCCGCCGCCCTCGGCGAGCAGGTGCTCCTGGCCGACGAAGTCCTGGAGCGTCGTCGGGCGCATGCGCGCGGCCAGCGGGGTGGGCGCGGCGCCCTGCCGGGCGGCGCCCTGATCCCCGTCGCCGCGCTGGGATCCTCCCTCGCGGGCGCCGGCGCTGTCGGCATCGAAGAGCCTGTCCACCGATCGTCAGTATCGCGCCGCTGTCCCCGGGGGGGCGGTGCCTGGGGAGCGTCGCGCGGGCCCCGGGGCTCCGCTGCGCGCACGCGGGCAGGGGGAACAGAAGCATCGCGCCCAGGGGTATGGACGTTAAGACTAAGTAAACGCTAGATTTCTGCCCCACCGCACTGTCTAGATTGCCCACCACGCCGCTTACACCCTCTCAAGGAGCCTCTCGTGCATAGATCTCTGTCCAGGCTGAGCGTCCCCTTGCTCACCCTCGCGCTGGCGGCGACGCTCAGCGCTTGCGGCAGCTCATCGAGCAGCAGCAGCAGTTCCTCGAGTGGCTCGTCGAGCTCGGCCCCGGCCGCCAAGGTGGTCCCGAGCAGCGGCAACACCATCACCGTCCTGCAGGGGACCGCTCCCGACTTCCTGGACCCGGGCCTCGGGTACACCACGCAGGCGGCCAACGCCGACTGGATCTCCTACACCGGCCTGGTCACCTACGCGCACGCGAACGGCACCGCAGGGGGACAGGTCATTCCCGGCGTGGCCACCAACGTGGGCAAGGTCTCGCCCGACGGCAAGACCTACACCTTCTTCGTGCGCAAGGGCCTGACCTTCTCCAACGGGGCACCGGTCAAGGCCAGCGACTTCGCCTACACGCTGCAGCGCTCGATCAAGCTCAACTGGGGGGGAAAGTCGTTCTTCGTGGGCAACATCGCGGGCGCGGCCGACTTCGACAAGGGCAAGGCCACCAAGATCTCGGGCATCACCACCAACGACACGACCGGCAAGGTCAAGATCAAGCTGACCGCCGCCTACGGCGCCTTCCTGAACGTGCTCGCCTTCCCGGCTGCCGCACTGGTGCCCAGCGGCACCGCGCTGAAGAACCTGACCAACAACCCGCCCCCCGGCGTGGGACCGTATGAGATCAAGAACGTCGTGAACAACCAGTCCTACTCGGTGGTCAGGAACCCGACCTGGGCCCAGAAGCCGATCCCCGGGATCCCGGCGGGCCACGTCGACGTGAACGTCAAGATCGTGTCCAACACCCAGACCGAGGCCCAGGACGTGCTCAGCAACACGGCCGACATCTTCGACTGGGCTGACACGCTGCCGCCCTCGCTGATCCCCCAGATCCAGTCCCAGGCGGCGGGCCGCTTCGCCAGCAAGCCGACGGTGTCGACCTACTACTTCTTCCTCAACACACAGACCAAGCCGTTCAGCAACCAGCTGGCGCGTGAGGCGGTGAACATGGCCCTGGACCGGCGCGCGCTGTCGCGCCTGGACAGCGGGAACATCGCCGAGGACTGCTACTTCCTGCCGCCCGGCATGCTCGGCCATCCCACGGCCCCCTGCCCCTACGGCGACCCTAAGGGCACGCCCAACCTGGCCAAGGCCAAGGCGCTGGTGCAGCAGTCGGGCATGGCCGGAACGCCGATCACCGTGTGGGGTCAGACGCGCAGCCCGCGCAAGGAGTACGTCGACTACTACACGAGCGTGCTCAACCAGCTCGGCTTCAAGGCGACGGAGAAGATCATCGCCGACGCCACGTACTTCACCACCATCGGCAACGCCACCACCAAGGCCCAGACCGGGTTCGCCGACTGGAACCAGGACTTCCCCAACCCGTCGGACTTCTACCTGCTGCTCGACGGCACGGCGATCCAGCCCCAGAACAACCAGAACTTCTCTCTGGTCAACGATCCGCACATCCAGAGCGAGCTCAAGGTGCTCGACAAGGTGCCCACCACCCAGCTGGCCTCGGCGGCCGGGCGCTGGTCGGCACTGGATCAGTACGTGGCTCAGAAGGCCTACGTGGCCGTGTTCGGATCTGAGAAGAACGCCAAGTTCTTCTCCACGCGGATCAAGTTCGACTCGGCGGTCTTCCACCCCCTGTACGGGAACGACTGGACGACGATCCAGGTGAAGTAGGTCGCGGAACGCTCGGGGAGCGCATGAGGGCTCCCCGGGCGCCGTAACCTTTCAGATCGATGGCTGCCGATCCCGCGCTGACGGGCACCCAGTTCTCGTCCGACGTACCGCTCGAGCTGCGCGGGGGTGAGGCCAAGGGCGAGGCCCCGGGGGTGGGGCCCTATCAGCTCGCCTGGCGGCGGCTGCGGCGCAACGGGGTGGCGCTGGCCTTCGGCGTCCTTTTTCTGATCATCGTCGCCCTGTGCCTGCTGGCCCCGGTGTACGCGCACGACCTCGCGCACACCGGGCCCAACGACAACCACATCACCGACACGGTCAACGTGGGCGGCAAGCAGACCGACGTGGTGTCGATCGGCGGCATCCCGATCGGGCCCACGTGGCACTCGCGCTTTCTGCTGGGCTCTGATCAGAACGGACGCGACATCGCCGTGCGCCTGCTCTACGGGGGGCGCAACTCGCTGTTCATCGGGGTGGTGGCCACGCTCATCACCATCCTGCTGGGGGTGGGCTTCGGGGTGCTCTCGGGTTACTTCCGCGGACCCGTGGACGGCGTGATCTCGCGCGTCATGGACGTGATCTGGGCCTACCCGGCGCTGCTGCTGGGGGTGGCGCTGGGCGTGGTGCTGGCGGTCGGGGGCCTTGACCTCGGCCTGCTTGCGCTGCGCGGCAACTCGCTGCTGGTGCCGGCGGTGATCGTCGGGGTGGTCTACATCCCCTACGTGGCCCGGCCGATCCGCGGGCAGGTGCTCGGCCTGCGCGAGAAGGAGTTCATCGACGCGGCCCGCGCGCAGGGGCTCGGCCATGGGCGCATCATGTTCGGTGAGGTGCTGCCCAACCTGGCCTCCACGATCATAGTGCTGCTGCCGCTGATGCTGGCCAACTCGGTGATCCTCGAGGCCTCGCTCTCCTTTCTGGGGGCCGGCGTGCAGGCGCCCAACCCGTCCTGGGGGACGATGATCAGCGATGGCATCCGCTTCATCCCGGGGGCGATTCACACCACGCTGGTGCCCGGCTTCATGCTCGTGTTCGCCGTGCTCGCGGTCAACGTGTTCGGCGACGGCGTGCGCGACGCCCTCGACCCGCGGTCGCGGATCCGCATCGAGCACTGATGGCTCGCTTCGTGGTGCGGCGCACCGTGTCGGCCGTGGCGGTGCTGATCGCCATCTCGGTGCTCACCTTCCTCATCTTCCAGGCCATCCCCAACGGGGATCCCGCCCTGCGCCTGGCCGGCAAGCTGGCCACCCCGCAGAACGTGATCGACATCCGCAAGCAGTGGGGCTTTGACAAGCCGATCTACGTCCAGTACGTCAAGACCATGGAGAAGGTCGTCAACGGCGACGTGATCTCCTACAGCCAGCAGCAGAACGTGGAGAGCGAGATCGCGCGTGACCTGCCCGTCACCATCTCGCTGGCCCTCGGCGCCGGCATCCTGTTCCTGACCGTGGCCATCCTGGTGGGGGTGATCAGCGCGGTGCGGGCCGGGCGCTTTGCCGATCGGGCGCTGACCGGCCTGGCCATGTTCGGCGTGTCGATGCCCGTGTTCTTCCTGGCCGCGGTGATGGGCTACTACCTGGGCTTCAAGGCCAAGCTCTTTCCCACCGGCGGCTACGTGCACCTGCTCCAGGACCCGGTGGGGTGGTTCTACCACCTGCTCATGCCCTGGATCTCGCTGGCCGTCCTGTACGTGGGCATCTACTCGCGCGTGCTGCGCTCGAACATCCTGGACACCATCAACGACGATTTCGTGCGCACCGCGCGGGCCAAGGGGCTGAGCGAGCGCCAGGTGATGATTCGCCACGTGCTGCGCAACAGCCTGATCCCGATCGTCTCGCTGTTCGGCCTCGACCTGGCCGCGCTGTTCGGCGGGGGCGCGCTGCTCACCGAGGAGATCTTCAACCTGCACGGCGTCGGTCAGTACGCCGCTGACTCGATCGGGCGCCTGGACATCCCCCCGATCCTGGTCATCGTCATGCTCACCGCCTTCTTCGTGGTCGTGCTCAGCGCGCTGGCCGACGTGGCCTACGCGGCCCTGGACCCCCGCATCCGCCTGTGAGGAGCGGCGCGCCCCTGCTCGAGGTCAGCGACCTGCGCGTCTCCTTTCGCACCGAGGAGGGCGTCGTGCAGGCCGTCGATGGGGTCTCCTTCTCGGTCGCCGAGGGCGAGGTGGTGGCCATCGTGGGCGAGTCGGGGTCGGGCAAGTCGGTCACCGCCATGACTTTGCTCGGCCTCACGCGCTCGCCCAACGCGAGCTTTGCGGGCACCGCTCACATACGCGGGCGCGAGCTGATCGGAGCGTCCGAGGATGAGTTGCGCCGCATCCGCGGCGCCGAGATCGCGATGGTCTTTCAGGATCCCATGAGCTCGCTTGACCCCGTCTACCGCATCGGCGACCAGATCGTCGAGCAGATCCGCGCCCACGACGGAGAGATCTCCGGTCAGGCGGCCTCAGACCGCGCGGTGGAGCTGATGGAGCGCGTGGGCATCCCGCGCGCCCGCGACCGCGCGCGCTCCTACCCCCACGAGTTCTCGGGCGGCATGCGCCAGCGGGTCATGATCGCCATGGCCCTGTCCTGCTCGCCGGCGCTGCTCATCGCCGACGAGCCCACCACGGCGCTTGACGTGACCATCCAGGCCCAGATCCTCGACGAGCTCAAGCGGCTGAAGGCCGAGACCTCGGCGGGGATCGTGCTGGTCACCCACGACCTCGGGGTGGTGGCCGACATTGCTGATCGCATAGTGGTCATGTACTCCGGGCGGGTGGTCGAGCAGGGCACCCTGGACGAGCTCTTCTATGACCCTCAGCACCCGTACACCTGGGGGTTGCTGGGGTCGATCACGCGCGTCGACCAGGACCGGGGCCGGCGCCTGCCGGCCATCGCCGGGCTGCCCCCCTCGTTGCTGCACGCGCCCACCGGTTGTCACTTTCGCCCGCGCTGCTCGCACGCCTTCGACCGCTGCGTCGAGGTGCCCGCGTTGGTCGGGCGCCTGCCCGACGCCCCCGGTCACTGCGATCGCTGTTGGCTTGCGCCCGAGGACAAGCGCCGCCGGCGGGTGGTCGAGGGGCGCGTCGGCCTGGTGGCCGACGAGGCGCTGAGCGCGTGAGCGACGTCGACGTCGGCGCCCGCGCTGCGCGCAGCGCTCCGCAGGCCGGGGCCGGCGCGCTGCTGGAGGCCGAGCATCTGGAGGTGCACTTCCCGATCAAGTCGGGCCTGCTCGTCGACCGCAAGATCGGGGAGGTCCACGCCGTCTCAGACGTGTCCTTCGCGCTGGGCGAGGGCGAGACCCTGGGCGTCGTGGGCGAGTCGGGCTGTGGCAAGACGACGCTGATTCGCGCGCTGATGCGCCTGGTCGACCCGACCGGAGGGGCGTTGCGCTTCCGCGGGGAGGACATCACCAGCGCCGGGCGTGGTCAGCTCGTGCCCGTGCGCAAGCAGATGCAGATGGTCTTTCAGGACCCGCAGGCGTCGCTGAACCCGCGCAAGCGCGTGGGCCAGATCATGTCCACCCCCCTGCGCCTGGTCGGCGTGGCCCACGACGACGTGCCGCGGCGCTCGCGCGAGCTGCTGGCCCGCGTGGGGCTGAACCCCGAGCATCTGAACCGCTTTCCGCACGAGTTCTCCGGGGGCCAGCGCCAGCGCATCGGCATCGCTCGCGCGCTCGCCGTGAACCCGCGCCTGATCATGCTCGACGAGCCGGTGTCGGCCCTGGACGTCTCCATCCAGGCCCAGGTGATCAACCTGCTCGAGGAGCTCCAGGAGGAGCTCGGCCTCAGCTACGTGTTCGTGGCCCACGACCTGTCGGTCGTCCGTCACGTCTCCGATCGCATCGCGGTCATGTACCTGGGCAAGCTGGTCGAGCTGTCCCCCGCGCAGGAGCTCTACGACAAGCCGATCCACCCCTACACCCGCGCGCTGCTCTCAGCGATTCCCATACCCGACCCGCGCCAGAACCGCGCGCGTGAGCGCGCGGTCGTGCAGGGCGAGCCCCCGAACCCCATCTCCCCCCCGCCGGGCTGTCGCTTTCACACCCGCTGTCCGCGCGCCACCGACGTGTGTCGCACCGTCGAGCCCCAGCTGACCGCGTACGCCAACGGGCATCTGGCCGCGTGTCACCACCCGCTCAGCGTCGGCGAGGGCGAGATCGCCTCCGCGAGCCGCTCGCCGGCCAGCCCGCTCTGCGCGGGCTCCGAGCGCCCGGACGTCCGCGACGCCTCTCTCGACGCCCAGGGCGCTGCACTACCCTCACGGGGATGAGCCGACGGAGCGCCGGCGAGGACGGTGAGCGCGAGGGGGTTGCGCGCCGGGCCTACGACGACGCACAGCGCGAGGCGGTCGAGCTCCTGCGCAGGCTCATCCGCCTGGACACGGTCAATCCTCCGGGCCACGAGCGCCCGGCCCAGGAGGTCCTGGCCGCCCACCTGAGCGAGGCCGGCTTCACCTGCGAGCTGCTGGGGCGCACCCCCGAGCGCCCCAACCTGGTGGCCCGCCTGCGCTCCGGACAGGACGGACCGACGCTGTGCCTGCTCTCCCACGTGGACACCGTGCTCGCCGACCCGAGCGTGTGGACCCACGACCCGTGGTCGGGTGACCTGGCCGACGGCTGCATCTGGGGTCGCGGGGCGCTGGACATGAAGAGCCAGACCGCGGCGGAGGTGGCGGCCGCCTGCTCGCTGGCTCGCCGCGGCTGGCGGCCGGCGCGCGGGGAGCTACTGGTGGTGTGCGTGGTCGACGAGGAGCGCGGCGGGGGCGAGGGGGCGATGTGGCTGACCGACGCCCACCCCGACCGGGTGCGCTGCGACGGGCTGATCAACGAGGGCGGCGGCTGGCGCCTGGAGTACGGCGAGCAGGTCCTCTACGGGCTGGGCTGCGCCGAGAAGGGCGTGTTCCGCTTCGAGCTGACCACCGCGGGCCGGGCCGGGCACGCGTCGATGCCCCGCATGGGCGACAACGCGCTGCTGCGCATGGCCCCGCTGCTCGAGCGCATGCGCGACCGCCAGCCCTCCCTCGACGTCACCGACGAGCCCCGCGCCCTGCTGGCCGCGATCGGAGAGTCGGCCGACGCGGATCCCCTCGGCGCCCTGGAGCACGTGCGCGAGCGCGAGCCGATGCTGGCGGTCATGCTCGAGCCCATGCTCGGCGTCAGCCTGGCCCCCACGCGCATCTGGGCCTCGGAGAAGATCAACGTGATTCCCGGCGTCGCGCGCCTGCAGGTCGACTGCCGGGTCCCACCCGGGATGGGCGAGTCCCAGGCGCTCGAGCGCATCCGCGAGGTGCTCGGCCCCGACGGCTACGAGCTGCGCTTCACCGAGCAGGTGGTGGGCAACCGCTCGCCCTTTGCGTCCTGCCTGGCCGATCACATCCGCGCCTGGGTGGACGAGAACGATCCCGGCGCGGTGTGCGTGCCCTCGGTGCTGCCTGGGTTCACCGACTCGCGCACGTTCCGCAGCGCCTTCCCGGAGTGCGAGGCCTACGGCTTCTTTCCCCACCGCCACATGACCCTGGCCGTGCGCGAGCCATTGGTGCACGGCGCCGACGAGCGCATCGACGTACGCGACCTGGCCTACGCGACGCGCTTCTTCGGCGACCTGCTGGGACGGGTGCTGGGATGAGGCCGGGCCGCGAGCGGCGGACGCATGTCTCGGGCCGCGGATTGCCGGTTGCGCTTGGCCTGTCCGCTGCCGATAAGGAGACCGGATGACGCTGCTCGCCTCGATCACCCAGTCCATCCAGGATTTTGCCTACCAGTGGACCGGGGTGGCCACGCTGTTCTTCTTCGTGGCCCTCATCTTCGTGATGTGGCGCACCCTGAAGGTCATGCCGCGGGTCAAGCCGCAGCAGATCAAGCCGAGCTCGGACATGTCGGTGGGCTGGGCGGACATCGCCGGAGCCGACGACGCCAAGGCCGAGCTGCAGGAGATCGTGGAGTTCCTGCGCGACCCGCGCGAGTTTCGCAAGCTGGGCGCCCAGGTGCCCAAGG
>JAABUQ010001723.1_pt1 | contig 45815 bp, 43 predicted proteins | sample 5560001 | NCBI WGS metagenome assembly JAABUQ01 (sample SAMN10711888, study PRJNA513371) | rock metagenome | isolation source: Antarctica rocks | place: Antarctica: Victoria Land, Finger Mt nord | collected 2015-12-18 | reverse complement strand
GCGAGTGGCCCCACCCCGCGGCTGCGCCTGCTCCATCTGCGCGTCAGGCCGCGGCGGTTCCACGCGCGCTACCGGCACCGCCAGCATCTGCGGGTCAGCTTCACGCTCACCGGACCGGCCCGCACCACGCTGGTGCTGTCGCGCCGTCGGCACGTCCTGCTGCGCGCGTCGGTGGCCGCTGCGACCGGCGAGAACACTGTGAACCTCACCGGTCGCCTGCGGCGCCGTCTCCTGCGCCCCGGTCGCTACGCCGTGACCGTGACGGCCGGGAGCGTGATCGCCGGGGCGATCGGCTTCAGGGTCCGATAATCGCCGCGAACTGCCGCGTCCATCGATCGGTCGGCGTGGGTCTGCCCTGGTCGCCCAGCAGAGCCTGACGAACCTGGCCCCCGCGCCCCGAACTACCCTTAGCGGAGTGGCTCACACCAGCGCCGAGATGCGCCAGCAGCTTCTCGACGCACTCGCCCAGGCCGCTGACGATCTGGCCCAGGCGCTCGCGTCGTTGGGAGCCGCGTACGAGCAGCTCGACGACCAGCAGGGAGACCGCCTCGAGGAGCAGCTGTTCCGCCCGGTCCAACACGCCTACGGCCGGGCCAAGCGCACGCACTCCGAGTTCGCGGGCCGCCATGGACTCCAGAAGCGCGAATTCCACACGCCCGCGCCCGGGGCCCCCTCGACGGGTGTCAAGGGCTTCATCGAGAAGGCTCTCGATGCGGTCGAGCGGGCCGAGACCGAACTGGTCGCCCTGCAGGACTCGCTGATGCCGATCGAGGTCGGCGACGCCGAGCTGCGCTCCGGTCTCACCGAGGTCCGCCAACTTGTCGACGGCCTCTCCCAGCGTGCCCGTGGGTTCGTGCGTACGTTCGGTCGCTAGCCACGACCTTCACGCGCTCTGACCCGGACGACGGACGAACCATCATGTGCCCGGTACTCACCGCGCGGCAGGCACAGGTCGCCGTGGCCGGGCGCACCATGTCCCCCACCTGCGAACATCGCGCCCCTTGGGCTCTCTGCGACTGTCGGCGACGCTCGTCCCCCGCGGCCCGGCCGCCGCGGTGGTGCTCGATGACGAGCAGGTCCTCGCGGTGGGCGAGGGCGCCAAGCGCTTTCCGGTCGTGGCACAGGTCAACGGCTACACCTGGCGGGCGACGGTCACCCGCATGCGCGGCGAGTTTCTGCTGGGCTTCACCCGCGCCGTGCGAGAGGGAGCGCGAGTGGCGGCGGGAGACACCGTCGAGGTCCAACTCGACCTCGACACCGCTCCACGAGAGGTCGAGGTGCCCGCGGCCCTCGCAGACGCGCTCGCCACCGATCCAGCGGCAGGGGCCGCCTTCGACGCGCTCGCTTACACACATCGCAAGGAGTACGCCCGCTGGGTCGATGAGGCCAAGCGCGACGAGACACGCCGCCGACGCGTCAACCAGACCCTCCAGATGCTCACTGAAGGCAGGACCCGCAGCTGAGCCCGGTGGCTGGGGCGCGGGATCACACCTCGTCCAGGCGATGATCTCCACCCTCCGCCCAGGCAGCGTGCGCTGACGTGTGCCGTCTGTTCGGCATGTCCGGCGCTCCGCAGCGCGTCCACGCGACGTTCTGGCTCGTCGAGGCGCGGGACAGTCTATCCGTCCAGAGCCACCGCGAGCCGGACGGTACGGGCCTGGGCTCGTACGCCGAGGACGGCACCCCTCGCGTGGACAAGCGAGCGGTCGCCGCGTATGAAGATAGGGCCTTTGCCCGCGAGGCACGCAAGGTGCTCTCGGAAACGTTCATCGCTCACATCCGCTACGCCTCAACGGGCGGGCTGCGACGCGAGAACACCCACCCCTTCGAGCAGAACGGCCGGCTGCTCGCTCACAACGGCGTCATCGGGGGGCTTGACGCACTCGACGCCGAACTCGGTGATTATCGCCGGCTCGTCGGGGGCGAGACCGACTCCGAGCGCTTCTTTGCCCTCGTGACCAAGCGCACCGACGAGCACGCGGGCGACGTGACCGCCGGTCTTGCCTCGGCGGCGCGGTGGGTGGCCGAGAACCTGCCACTGTACGCGCTCAACGTGGTCCTCATCACCGCCGAGGAGCTGTGGGCCCTGCGCTATCCCGACACGCACGGTCTCTTCGTGCTCGAGCGCCCCGCCACCCAGCAGCCACGAGGTGACCTGGACCACCGCAGCGTCGCCGGCACAGTCCGCGTGCGTTCGGGCGACCTCGCGCAGGCGGGCGCGGTCGTGGTGGCCAGCGAGCCGATGGATGAGGATCCCGGCTGGCGCCAGCTCGCGCCGGGCGAGCTGTTGCACGTCGACGCGCACCTGGGCACTCGGTCTACGGTCGCCATCGACCGGCAGCCGCGTCACCGTCTGACCCTTGCGGACCTCGATCCGGGCGCGTCGCGCTCCCAGCAGGCGCATCCCACGGCGGGAGGCGCGCCGCGATGACCCGACGCGCCGTCACGGCCCCGCGCAGGGGCACCGTCACGCTGAGTCAGGCGACGGTCACACCCTCGGCGTCGCGGGCACGCAGCGCGTCGATGCGCTCGACGAGGTGCTCGGCATCCCGACCGACGCTGGCAAACCTTCCCGACCCCCAGGTGTGCAGCCACGGAAGGCCCAGGAAGTACAGCCCCGCAACCGCGGTCACGCCGCGCTCGTGGCGCGGATACCCGGCCCCGTCAAAGACGGGCGTCTCGATCCAGCGGTAGTCGCGCCGGAAGCCCACGCACCAGATCACCGCGCTGATACCGGCGGCGTCCAGCTGGAGCTCGCGCGGCCCCGGTGGCGGTTGCCAGACGGGCACGTAGGGAGACTCCGGCGGGATCTGCAGCCCGCGCTCCTCGATGTACTCGTCGATTGTCGCGTTGATCCCGTTGAGAACCTCGTCGGCACGGTCCAGGTTGCCGGCCAGGTCGTCACCGAAGTGGATGTGCGTGCCGTCGGCGCTGATGAGCCGGCCGTAGAGCTCCATCCCGTCGCGGGCGAACTCACGCAGGTCGATGTCCCGGCCCCCCGTCACGACCCGTCTCGTAGTGGTTGGCCTGCAAGCGCACACGGTCGCCGAGGGAATGTTCGGTGACCGGCATGTCGTAGTGGCCCATCTCCTCCAGCCAGTCGGTGACGTCGCGGCCGCGGTGAAAGCGCGAGACACGTGGCGCACCGCCGACGGCGAGGTGCACGCGGCGGCCCGCCAGATGCAGGTCCTCGGCGATCTGACAGCCCGACTGCCCGGTTCCCACGACGAGCACAGCGCCGGCGGGGAGCGCATCGGGGCTGGCGTACTCGGAGGAATGCAGCTGCGTAAGCGAGCGCGGCAGGCGCTCGGCGGGCCTGGGGATCGCGGGGTGGTGGTAACCGCCCGTGGCCACCACCACCTGGTCGGCGCTCAGCTCGCCGGCCGTGGTGCTCAGGGCAAAGCCGCGACCGGCACGCGCGAGGCCGGTCACCGTGACACCCTCGATCAACGGAGGCGCGAAGGACTCCACGTAGGCCTCGAGGTAGCCGACGATGTCCTCGCGCACCATGAACCCGTGAGGATCGTCCCCCGCGTAGGGGAACCCCGGCAGGCGACATTGCCAGTTGGGGGTGACCAGGCAGAACGAGTCCCATCGGCGCTCGCGCCACTCATAGCCAACCCGTTGGCGCTCGAGCACGAGGTGGTCGATGCCGCGCTGCGCGAGCCACCAGCTCATCGACAGACCCGCCTGTCCGCCGCCGACCACGACGACGGGGCGATGGACTCGAGCAGCTCGATGCGGCGGGGGGCGCTCACCCGAGCTCGTCAAAGCCCTCGACCAGCACGCGGGGCCGCTCGTGGGAGGTGAATCGGGCCGCCGCCCGTTCGATGTGCGCGATCTGGGCGGCCGCGCTTGTGCAGGCAAAGCCGTAGCGTTCGCGCACCCGCTCGCTGGCAATCTGAAGGGCCGTGCGGCTGCGCCTGACGAAATCATCGAGCTCGTAGGACGTGCCCGTCGTCAGATGCTCGCGGACGACCAGCGACGGCGAGTAGCAACGCTCGGTCGAGCCGTCGGGCCACTGTACGTGAAAGGTCATCTCAGGCATTGGCGGCCACGTGCTCGGAGCGCTCGACGAAGCTTCGGTAGAGCTCGAGGTGCGCGTGGGCCGCTCGCTCCCAGGTGTGGCGGGCGGCGAGGGCGATGCCGTTTGCGCAGTGCTCATCAGAAGGCGCGGCGAGGGCCCCTGGCCAGAGCGTCGCCCAGCACCACCGGGGAGCTCGCGAAGTTGGCGGCATCCCGGAAGACCTCGCCGAGCACCGGGCCATCGCGCAGCACCAGGGGCACCCCTGCGGCCAGAGCCTCCATCGCCGCGAGCCCGAACCCTTCGCGCACCGACGTGAGCGCGAACACGTCCGCGCACGCGACGAGCGCGGGGAGTTCGTCGTCGGTGACCGGCCCGAGCACCTGCACCGGAACGTCGAGCTCGGCCCGACGAGAGTCGAAGGCCTCGCGGTACTCACGGTAGTCAAACAGCGTCTCGCCACCGGCGATGACCAGGCGCGCGTCGGGACGACTGTCACGCAGGTGAGCGAACGCCTCGAGCAGATCAAGGCTACCCTTGCGCGGCTCGATTCCCCCAACGGTCAGGATCAGCTCGCCGCCACCCAGCCGCCGGCGCCAGCGCGCACGCGCCTCCGCACCCGCGGGCGTCGCGGCGTCGGCGAACCGTCCGAAGTGCACGCCGTTGGGGATCACGCGTGCCCTTATGCCCCAGTCCTCCGCCAGTTCGCTGGCAACCGCAGCGGAGACGCAGACGTGAGCCGCGGGGGTGACGATCGCGCGGCGGTGGCAGTCGACGAGCGCTGGAGTGCTGAAGCGGTCGACGTGGTGGACGGTGCGCACGCAGCCGCGAACGGCGTTGGCCGCGATGCAGTCCTGGGCATGAACCACGTCGTAGTCGTCGGTGTCGACGCCGCCCTGCAGGGCGGCGATGGAAGAGAGCACTCGGTACTCGAGGTCATCGGAGTCGGCGGCTGCGGCGAGCCGCACGGTCACCCGCGGGTCGACCGACCGAAAGAATCCCTCCCCGCGGCGGTCCACAGCGTGGACGGTGACATCCTCGCCAAGTTCTGACAGAGCCTCGGCGAGCGCCAGCGTGTGGACCACACTGCCGCGCGGCCGAGTCGAGTAGGTGACGAGCGCGACCCGCATCAGACGGCCCGAGCCAATCGCGGGTCCGCCCCGAGCGGGTACAGGTCAGGGCGACGGTCGCGCAGGTAGTCCATCGAGCGTCGCGCACGAGCCATCCCCGCCTGGGGATCGATGTGCGCAGTGGCAAGACCCGGCTCGGGACCGGTGCTGGCCAGAACCTCCCCGCCCGGGCCGACAACCTTGGCTGAGCCGAGAAAGCGCAGCGGACCGAACGGCCCGACCTGGTTGGCAGACACGAGCACGACCTGGTTCTCCGCCGCACGCGCCCGGTCCCAGAGGTCATACAGAACGGTCTGACGGTCATCCTCGATGCGGGGAGCCGGATCGGTGACGCTTGCCGGCCATGCGGAGGACACCGCGATTATCTCCGCGCCGTCGAGCGCGAGCTCCCGCGTGGCCTCAGGGAAGGTCTTGTCGTAACAGATCAGCATCCCGAGCCGCCCGACCGGCGTGTCGAAGGCGACAACGGAGTCGCCGGTGGTCGTGTGCCCACCTTCGCCGAGGGGAAGGTGCACCTTGCGGTGGAGCCCGAGCAGCCCGTCGCCGCTGACGCAGGCAATGCTGTTGTAACGACCCTCCTCCCCAGCCTCGCAAAAGCCGGCGCAGACCACCGTCGAGCCCGCCAGCTCGGCCAGGCGAGACAGCTCCGGCCCCTCCGGGTCAAGCGCCGGCGGCAATCCGAGCTCGCCGCCGTCCTCGCTTGACATGTCGGCCAGGTAGCCGCCGAGGGTGGCCTCGGGTAGCACCACGAGATCGGCCCCCTCGGCCCGGGCCCGGTCGAGCAGGACGCTCACGCGGTCGAGGTCCGCCTCCACGTCACGACCGAACGATTCGGCTACTGCCGTTATCCCGATGCTGCTCATGTGGCTGCTCCCATCCCGGTCGCAGGTCCGGGCAGGACCTCGATCCGCTCACCGTCTGGCCATACCAAGGTGACCCCGCTGCCGGGCACGAGCCGTCCGCACGGTGCACCCTGGGCCGGACCGGCGGCAAGCGGTGCGGCGCCCCGGTCTGCGGCGCTCAGCACTGCGAAACCCGGGAAGCACGTCAGCCAGTCCGCGAGGCCCGCCGCCGACGGGCGCACGACCTCAGCTACCCGAAGCTCGGCCGCGCAGGCGCTCGCCTCCGCCAGCATCCCGAGCGTTCCGGCGATGCCGGCCATGCTGACGTCCTTGGCGGCGCGCGGACGCGCGCGACCCACGGCCGCGAGCATCGCGTGGATTTCGGCGGCCTCGCGCTCGCTCGTCGAATCCCACTGCGCGCCTGTATATCCGGGCCGCCAGGCTCCGCCCAGGTCTGCGGTCAGCGTCAATTCGTCGCCCGGCTGTCCCCCGCCGGCCGGTATCGGGTTGGTGCTGCGCCCGAGGCCGGTCACGCTCAGCGCCGCCGGGGCGCCGAGCTGCGTGTGCCCGCCTAGGATCGGCAATCCGAACGCCTCGGCGCCGGCGCGCAGTCCGTCGAGCACCAGCCGAGCGTGCGCCGCCGTGGGCGCCGCCAGCGCATCCAGCGCGCCGACTCGGTCGGCGCCCACCGCCGAGAGATCACCGGCGGTGACGAGCATGCCGCACCAGCCGGCCCACACGGGATCGCGCTCGACCATCGAGGGGACGATCGAGTCGACGCTGGCCAGCACGTCGGTTCCGCGTACCGGCGCCGCGTCGTCTCCCACCCACCCCGCACCGCCGGGCCGCAGTCCGTCCAGCAGCGGACCCAGGGGACCCTTCGTGCGGCGCGTCAGCTCTTCGATGCGGGCGATTGGCCAGCGCATGAGGACGTGTGGCCGACCGGCCTCTTGCACCGGGCGCACCCTGCGCCACCCGAGGCCGGCGAAGAATCCCTCGCGGGCAGGTTGGACGAGCGCATCGAAGCGCAGCGCCCCGAGGTCCTCCGCCACCGCGCAGGCAGCCCGCACGAGCGCTCGTCCGACTTCGCCGCGCCGCTCGCCGAGTCGCGGATGACAGACCAACCGTCCGCCCCGCCACCAGGCGAGGTCCCGATTCGCGAGCTCGGGGAAGAGCCGAACTCCGCCGACCACCTCTCCATCCGGCGCTCGGGCGACAAGCACGACGGTGTGCGCGTCGTCGTCGCGATCGTCGAGGTCGCTGCCCTCGAACAGGCCCTGCTCGTCGACAAAGGCGCGCTGCCGCAGCTGGTGAAAGCGGCTGAGCGCGGCCGGGCCGGCGGCACGTTCGACCAGGAAATCGGGCGCAATCGCGGGGACGGCCGCGGGCGGTGGGCCGCCGAGGGCAAGGAGCAGGTCGCCCATTCTCGCTCTAGCCCCCGGCCTCGGCGAGCGCGCTACAGGCCCCGCAGGCGGCGCATCCCGCGCCCTGGTCGGCCCCGCGCATGTCGGCCGCGACGAGCTCGTCGGCGATGCGGGCCGTAACCTCGGCCGTCAGCTGCGCTGACGGGGCGACGGCGCCGTCAGCGACCGCGAGGCTGCCCGCGAGCGGGCGGAAGGGAACCACGAACGGATAGACCCCGATGTCGATCAGCTCGCGCGCCCCGGTAACCAGCTCGTCAGGGTCCTCGCCGAGTCCGAGGAGCAGGTAGGTCGACACACGGTTGCGCCCGAACACCCGCACCGCCTCCTGCCATGCCGCCCGGTACTCGGCGAGGGGCACGCTTGACTTGCCGGGCATCCAGCGCCGACGGACGTCCTCGTCAAGCGACTCCACGTGGATGCCGATGGCGCTCGCCCCGGCATCGCGAAGCTCAGAAAGCACAGCGAGATCGCGTGGAGGCTCGCACTGCACCTGGATCGGCAGTCCAGGGACCGCCGCGGAGACCGCGGCGGCGCAGCGAGCGAGGTGGCGGGCGCCGCGGTCAGGTCCGTTGGAGGTTCCCGTGGTCATCACGACCTGGCGAATGCCGTCGAGCTTCACCGCGGCCGCCGCGACTTCGGCAAGCTGCTCCGGTCGCTTGACCGCAATGGTGTCCCCGGCGCGGAGCGACTCCTCAATCGTGCAGAACCGACACCGATCGGCGGCGCGGTAGCGGATGCATGTCTGCACGACGGTCGTCGCGAGCACGTCCGCTCCGTGCAAGCGGGCGATCTGGTCATAGCGAACGCCCGCGGCGGTCCGCAGGTCATAGAAGCGCGGGCGAGCCACGGGCGCGACCGGGACACCGACCGGCGCTCCGTCGCGCAGCAGCTGGCCGTCGGCGACCGAAAACGGCGACCCTTCGAACATCGGCAGCGCGGACTGGCGCCCACCGACGAGCAGGTGCCCGTCGTCACTCGGCCCGGCCCCACCGCGCCGGCGTACCGGTGCGCGAGCCCGGACGCCGCGCACGGCGAGCTCGGCGCGGAGGGCCGTATCCATCAGAACATCCAGGTGGTGTTGATGATCGCGCCCTTGCGCGAGTACTCGATCAGGGCGTCCTGCATGTCCAGCGGGTGACAGGGGATCACGCCCTCCATCAGGTCCTCCTCGCGCGACCCGTGCAGCGAAAGCCCAAGCCGGCACGCGTACACCTTGCCGCCCTCACTCATGAACGTCTCTATCTGAGAGTTCTCGTTGCGCATGCCGGGGAAGATCTCATCGCCGATGGTCGGCAGGCCGCGGTTGTGGATGCAGTTCAGCGCGCCGATTCCGAAGAAATACAGCGCGGTGTCAAACCCCTTACGCAGGGCGCGAACCCCCAGCAGTACGGCAACCAGGCTGACCGACGACTCGTTGGTGATGCCGTGGACCATGCCCAGATAGGACTCGCCCGGTTCGGCCTGGTAGTCGGGGAATACCTTCGTCTTGCCGAGTATCGACTCTCCGACCGGCTTGGTCGGGTGGGGGATCTCCTGGATCGAGGCCATCTCCGCCTCGGTTAGCTTCATCTCAACTGCCATTCTCATTCCTCCTCGGTGGGTCATATAGGGCCGCGTAGTTTTCGTGGAAGACGCACCGGCCCAGCTCGCCGTCTCCCATCGCCGCGCGCATGCGCGCAAGTTCACCCGGCCGGTCACTCCACGGCTCGTCGCTTGCGAACAGGATGCGGTCGTGACCCGCCCCGCGCCGCTCGATCTCTGCGGCGAGCCAGCGCGGGGCGAAGCCGATCGCCCAAGACGCGTCGGTGTAGACGCGCTTGCCCCGCTCGATCCAGTCGAAGAAGCGCCCACCCACAAGCTTGATGTGGCCGCTGACCCCGCCTCCGAGATGGACGAGATGGATCTTCGTCGCGTCCCCGTAAACCTCGATGAGATGGCCCACCTTGTCGATGTCCGACGCGGCACCGGGGGAGGTGTGTATGTGCACGACCAGGTCGTGAGCGGCGGCGACCTCGAAGATGCGTTTCAGCTGGGGCTCACACGCCGGATCGTCGGGAGCGCCTCCAAGCAGGAAGGACAGCTTCAGCGCACGCACTCCGCGCTCGCCGGCGAGGGCGAGCGCGGCCTCGGTGCGCTCGGTGTCCTGCGGACGCGGCGAGACCCACAGACCGCAGGACAATCGCTCGTCGGTGGAGGCGGCCTCCAGCACCACCTCGTTGAGCGCGAAGGACACGTCTGGGTCGCTCACCCCATAGTTGGGAATGATCAGAGCCCTCTCGGTACCTTCCTCATCGAGTTGGGTGAGCAGATCGCGCACGTTGCCCTTCGAGGCCGCGGCGGGGACCATGGGCTCATCCATGCCGTAGAAGCGCTGGGGCGGCAGATGGCCGAGGTGGCGATGACAGTCGGCAATCGCGAGCTCGGGCACCGCCGCCAACCTATGACGGCGGGGCGGGAGGCACATGGGCCCGCGGTCCAAACATCCACCCTGACTCTCCGCCAACGGTCCTTGACAGCCTTTCGGGAGGCGACCGCGCGCCGCCCCGCCCGTGCCTAACATGCGAGCTCTCCCCGACGGCGGTGGGTGCGCGCCGGCGCACCCCAGTCCGCGCTCCGACCAGCCGACAGGAGACACGCATTGCACGACTCGCGCCTCTGGCATCCGTTCGCTGATATGGGCGCGGTGCGCAGTGCTGAGCTGGTCATTGACCGGGGCGAGGACGTGTGGGTCTGGGACGAGGACGGCCGCCGCTACCTCGACGCCACCGCGAGCCTCTGGTACGCCAATGTGGGTCACGGGCGCGCCGAGATCCGTGAGGCAATCAGCTTTCAGATGGCTCGCCTGGAGGCGTACTCGGCCTTCGGCGACTTCGCCAACCGCCCGGCGCTTGACCTCGCCGACACGCTGGTGGCGCGCGCGCCGATGCCCAGCCGCGTGTTCCTGACCTCCGGTGGCGGCGACTCGATCGACACCGCCGCCAAGCTCGCCCGGCGCTACTGGAGTGCGCTGGGCCAGGCCGACCGTACGGTTCTGCTCAGTCGCACCGCCGGTTACCACGGAACGCACGGCATCGGCACCGCCATCGCCGGGATCGCGGCCAACCGGGACGGCTTCGGCCCGCAGACCGGAGCCGAGCAGGTTGCCCACGACTCCCTCACCGCACTCGAGGACGCCATCGAGCGGATCGGGGCCGACCGGGTGGCCGCCTTCTTTCTGGAGCCGGTCATCGGCGCGGGTGGCGTATATCCGCCACCCGACGGTTACATCGAGGCCGTCGCCGATCTGTGTCGCCGCACCGGCATCCTGCTGGTGGTCGACGCGGTCATCTGCGCCTTTGGACGCCTGGGCACGTGGTTCGGGATCGAGCGCTGGAACGTCTCACCCGACATGATCACCTTCGCCAAGGGCGTGACCAGCGGCTATCTGCCCCTGGGCGGCGTGATGGTGGCCGAGAGCGTCACCGAGCCGTTCTGGCAACGGGCGGGTGGGCCCATCCTGCGCCACGGCCCGACCTATGCCGGCCATGCCACCTGCTGCGCAGCGGCCCTTGCCAACATCGCCCTGCTCAAACGTGAAGGGCTCCTGCATCGCGGCCGGGATATGGAGGGGGTGCTCCTCGACGCCCTGCGGCCCCTGAGCGCCCGTGACAACGTGAGCGAGGTGCGAGGGGGTACGGGAACCATGGCCGCGGTCGACCTCACGCGCGAAGAGCTCAACCGCGACCCCGGCGCACCCGGCCGCTTGGCCATGGCCACCCGCGCCGCCGGCGTACTGGTGCGCCCGCTGGGCCGCGGGGTCGGGGTGTCGCCGCCGCTCACGGCCACGTCCGAGCACTTCAAGCTGATCGCCGCGGCGCTCGACGAGGCGTTGGGCACCCTCGGCCGGCCGGTGTCCGCGCCGGAGGAGCCGGTCGGCTGACCACGGCCACACGGGCGAGCTTGTCGTGGTGATCACCTCACGCTCCGTGAGGACTGAAGCGAACTAGGCTGGGCCGGCGGCCCGCGCACGGTCGACCGCCTCGCGCATGCCGCCCGTCCAGGGCACGCCGTGACCGCTGAGCGCAACGGCAGCGTCAAGGTCGGCCAAGGCGTCGAGCGACGCGATGGCCTGGGCGCTGTCCGCGGTGGCCGCGCCGGCAACGACGCACGGACCATGCCGACCCGTGTAGGGATCGAGCATGACGAAGGCGTCACCCACGATCACCGCGCCGCGGTCGGAGAAATGTGCGGCGCAGTGGCCGTGAGTATGTCCGGGGGTTCCGATCATGCGCGGCCGCCCGGGAACGTCCAGCTGATCGCCGGAGCCGTAGGTCTGAGCCTCGTCGGTTCCCTTCACCCACAGAGCCCCCATGGCGGACATCTCGGTGAGGATCCGGGCGAACTGGGGGTGTCGCAGGTAGGGGATCCGGCTGTGCTCGTGGTCGTAACGCCACGGTCGTGCCACCACCGGGAGCTCGAGCTCATGGGCCCACAGAGTCACCCCCAATTCGCGCTGGGCCCGGCGCGCGAAACCCATGTGGTCAAAGTGCGCGTGCGTGAGGACGACCGCGTCGATGTCGCGCTCGGAACGCCCCAGTGCTTGCAGGGCTGACTGCAGGGAACGCCACGACCGGGGGAACCCGGTATCCACCACGCACAGACGACCGGCCTCCTCGACCAGGTACCAGTTGGTGTGCGCGTCCTCCACACGGTGGATGCCGTCGGCCACGTTCTCATGGAGCATTCCGGGCCCCTACCCGCAGGCACCGATCCCAACAGCCGACATGCACTTTTCTTTGCACCAGATCCAGCTGGTCGTGGGCTACGCCGGCACGACCGCCGGCGAGGCTCCCGACGAGAGGCGGGCCGCCAACGGCGCGGCGCGTCCCCTCGCCTCCTCTCGCGCAACGACGGTGACCTGCGCCGGCAAGGGCTGCATCTGCACACGCAGCACAGCGGCTCCGGATTCTGCGGCGGTACGGCGCGCGAGCATCACCGCCTCGGGCACCTCTTCCGCGGGCACCTGGCAGGCGGCGAGGAAACGCTCGGCCTGCGTGCCCCCCATCTGGCCGGCGTCGAGCTCCAGCTCCTCCACCCTCGCCTCCCGCGCGCCGCGTGCAGGATCGGGACCGATGATGCATGCCGCCATGTCGTCGCTTGCCTCGTCGGCTACGTCACGCACACGCTCGAGCAGGGCGGCGGCGGACGCGTCGGGACCCAGCTGGTGGAGTATCTCCGTGAGGCCCGTGCGCCCGAGCATGGTCCCATCGGTGCGCGACTCGGTAAGCCCGTCGCTGAAGAAACAGGCTCGGGCGCCGGCGGGCAGGGTAAGGCTCGTCTGGCGGCGCCCGGTGGGCTGGTCCCAGCCCACGGGCGGTGAGGAGCAGGCCGTCACCGGCATGTGATCGGTTTCGCCCAGGACGATCGGCGGGGGGTGTCCGGCCACGGCGTAGGTGAGCGTTCCGGTGGCCCCCTCGTAAAGGGCAACGGCCACGGTGGTGAACTCTTCTCCTGTCTCCCCCGCGAGCACCTGGCCGGCAAGGGCGAGCGCCGCCCGTGGCGCCAGTCCCGCCTCGACGTAGGCGCGCAGCGTATAGCGCATGAGCGCTGAGCGCGCCAGCGCGTCACGGCCGTGTCCGGAGGCGTCACCGAGGATGACGGCGACTCCCGCGCCCCTGACCCCGAACGCATCGTAGAAGTCCCCGCCGGCGGCCGGTCCGTCGGCCGGGCTGTAGGCCACCGACACCGACAGATCCCCGACACGGGCCGCAACCACCGGGACAAGCGCGGCCTGGGCAGAGTCGAGGTCTTGGGTCAGGGCCGTTCCGACAGCCTGCAGGCGGCGTGCTCGCCGGGTGGCCAGGCGGGATCGGAGTCCCAGGCCACCGGCGAGCAGGAGCAGAAGGAGGATGATCGGCTTGCTCCAGTCGGGAACGGGCAACGCCAGCGGCAGTGCGCGCCCGATCGTGCTGAGGGGATCCTGGGCCTTTGACGGGGGGCCGGGCGGCAGCGTGGACCCGGTCCGTGCGGCGGATGGGGAGTGGCCCCCGAGCGCGGCTCGGCCGGCTGCCTGCCCGGGCGAGCGCCGCGTCGAAGTCGCCCTGACGCCGCTCGATCCGGCCGCGACGCGCTGGACTCCCACGGCGCGACCGGTGCGAGCGCGCCCGCCGGCCGGCGCGAAGTGAGAACGAGCCGCGCGCGATATTCCCATCGAGGAGCTCGGCGCACCGCTCAACGACCCCGGCGCTGCCCGTGAACCGGGAGTGAACACACGGGATGGACCCGCCGCGGCGGGCCGCGGCGGGCCGCGGCCGGCCGCAGGCGCGGGCAGCACCTTGTGCAGCGGCGGCACCTTGGGCAGGACCGGCACGTTGGGGAGCGGCGGCGCCTGCGGGAGCGCGGGCAATCCGCCGGGCAGGGGCGGCAGCCCACGGGGCAGCGACGGCAACCCCTTGGGGAGCGCCGGCAGGCCACCGGGGAGGGGCGACACCACCTTGGGGAGCGCCGGCAGGCCACCGGGGAGCGGCGCCACCACCTTGGGGAGCGGCGGCAGGCCACCGGGAAGCGGCGCAGGCGGCGCGAGCACACGCGCCCCGGCGAGCGTGGGAGCCCAGGTACAGGCCACGATCAGCGCAATCCCGACACCGCGGGCACGCAGGGCCCGGCTAGGCACGGTCCTCCCCTGGCGGGATAGGCGGCGCCTGCCGACGCTTGCCCAGGCGCACGATGGTCCCCGCGGGCTCGCTCACGACCTCGAAGTCATCGACCAGGGTGGCCATCATCTCCATGCCTCGACCGTGGTCGGCCATGCGCCCGGCGTTCACTGGAGTAACGAAACGCCCGCAGTCGCAGACCGTGAGGGTCAGGCGGTCGCCCACCGCGGTTGCGCGCAGCCCGATGGTTCCGGCCTCGTCGGGCGAACCGTGCCGGATCGCGTTGGTCACGGCTTCGTTCACCGCGAACACAAACTGAAAGCGGTCTGACTGACTGAGCCCGAACGCGGCCGCGGCGTCGTCCACATATTCGCGCGCGCGCTGCAGCTCTGAAGGCCGGGCCGGCAGCCGCAGCTCTGCCGGAGCAAGAGCCCCCCCAGCAGGGTCCGTCGCCGTGCTCGCCTCAGGCCGTGCTGGCGATAGCCGAGAGGGCATCGTCACGTGACCGGTGCAGGGGCAGCATGTCGTCGAGGCCGACGAGCGCAAAGATGTCGCGGATGTTCGCGTTGGTGCAGACGACTGCGAGCGTCCCCCCGGACTCCTGCACGCGCTTCAGCCCCCCGACCAGCACCCCAATCGCGGTCGAGTCGATGAACTCTGTCTGCGTGAGATCGACGATTAGGTGGCGGGTGCCCTCGTCGAGTTGATTGACGATGGACTCCTTGAGGGCCGGAGCGGCATCGAAGTCGAGATAGCCGTCCACCAGGACGACGCTCACCTCACGATCCACTCTCTCCTCACGGATGATGAAGATGCCCACGGAAAAATCTCCCATTCTCGGCCGGTCGACGTCCGAGCGATTACTCGTTGGCCGTGCATCGGCACAAACGACGGACCGCTGAAGCGGTTTGTCGAGCCGATGGCCCAAAACCCGACCAAAGCGAAACATTCGCCCCCCCAGAGCACGACGGCTCCCGTGGTCGGCGACGGCTGCCGATGCGCCAGAAGTAACGAAGAGCGGTTTCCTCTCCCGAAGGCGTTTCTTGCCCACACGACTGTCCCAATTTCTGAGCACGCTCTCCGTCGCGCCCGACGCCCAGTCGGCGCTGCGTGAGGGTCTGGATGCTGCCGCCCGGGCAGTTGCGGGTGAGCTCGCTGTGTGGGTGCGCGACGGCCAGGTCGTCGCCCGCGCCGGCCAGGGCGCCGGCGGCCCATCCGACGGCGATCTGATCGCCGTCGGCGAAGCCGCGAAACCGCATGGGTCGCTGCCGGGACTCAGAACAAGGGCCTGCTGCGTGTCACCCGTGGGTGACGGATGGGCCAAGCTGATCGTCGCCCGTCACGGCCACAGGCCGTTCACCGGGGCCGAGCGGCGCCTGCTGGGGGACATGTCCCGCGCCCTGGCCATGAGCCAGGGCAGCGGTGTCCGCCTGGAGGGCACGAGAATCAGGGGCGGGGCCGGCCAGACAGCGCGGTTGGACTCCGGCGCCGCCGAGCGTGCACTGCACAACAGTGACCATCGCATGCGCGAGATCCTGCGCGGCACGCGCGATGCCTTCTTCACGGTGGACGCCGAGGGTCTGATCCTTGATTGGAACGACGAAGCGCAGGCAACATTCGGCTGGACGCGTCCCGCGGCTCTGGGCCGGGACGTGGCCGAGACGCTGATCGCGGCGAGCGCGCGCGTGGCCTATCGAGCGCATGTCGAGGCGTTCGTGGCCCGACACGACCATCACGGGGATCAGCGGCTCGTGGTGGACGCGCTTCACCGCGACGGTCGCGAGATCCCGGTGGAGCTGAGCCTCTCGCAGATGCGGGCCGGAGAGACGTACATCCTCCAGGTTTTCGCACGCGACCTCACCGACGTGGTGAGAGCAGAGCGCGACCGGCGCCACGCCGAGGACCGCCTGGCCCACCAGCTGCTGCACGATCCCCTGACCGGTCTGCCGAACCGTGCGCTGCTCTTCGATCGCCTGGCCTACGCATTGGCGGGGGCCGGCCGTCGCGGCTGTCGGGTGGCCGTGCTCTTCATCGACCTCGATGACTTCCGGCTTGTAAACGAGAGTCTCGGCCATCGCGCCGGGGACGAGCTGCTCATCGAGGTTACGCGCCGGCTGGATCAGACCGTGCGCGGTAAGGACACCATGGCCCGCATGGGTGAGGAGACGCTCGTGCGCTTCGGGGGAGACGAGTTCCTGCTCGTGTGTGAGGACGTCGGAAGTGAACTTGACGCGATGGCGATCGCTCAGCGCGTCACCTCCGCGCTCGAGGTGCCCATCCGTGTTGCGGGCGAACAGCTATACGTCTCCGCCAGCACCGGCATCACCCTGAGCACAGCCGAGGCGACCCCCGATTCGGTGATCGGTGAGGCCGAGGCCGCCATGGGCCGCGCCAAGAAGCGGGGGCGGGGTGCCTTCGAGCTGTTCGACCCCGCCATGGGCGCGAGCGTGTTCAACCGCCTGCAGGAAGAGCACGAGCTGCGTCGAGCAATTGAGGGCAACGAGTTGCGCCTCTACTACCAGCCCATTGTCTCAGTGATGAACGGTGACCTGGTGGGTGCCGAGGCACTGGTCCGCTGGCAGCATCCCCGGCGCGGGGTGCTCGAGCCGGCCGAGTTCCTCCCCCTCGCCGAGGAGACGGGGTTGATCGTCCCCCTGGGCCAGTGGGTTCTGGCGGAGGCGTGCAACCAAGGGGCACGTTGGCAGGCCAGTCCTGCGGGCGACCTGACCCCCCGCGTGGCGGTGAACGTCTCCGGACGCCAATTCGCTGATCGGGACCTCGTCGCGCTGGTGTCAGACCTGCTCAGGCAATCCGGGCTGCATCCCTCTCGACTCGCGCTCGAAGTCACCGAGAGTGTGCTCCTGGAGGAGAGTGCCACGCGCGCGTCCGCCCCCGCTGCTGCCCTGCACGAGCTGCGCGCACTGGGAGTCCATGCCAGTCTGGATGACTTCGGCACCGGTTATTCATCGCTCAGCTATCTGCGTCACCTGCCCATCGACACGCTCAAGCTTGACCGCTCGTTCATTTCGGGTCTTGCGCCACACGGCGTCGATCGTCAGATAGTCGCCGCGGTGGTGCATATGACCAGGGCGCTCTCCATGAACCTGGTGGCTGAGGGCGTCGAGACCGAACAGCAGCTGGCGCGCCTGCAAGAGCTCGGCTGCCACATGGCTCAGGGCTACTACTTTGCGCGTCCGCTGCCGGCAGCCCAGATGACGGCCCTGCTCGAGGACGCCTCGAGCCACCGGCCGCCCGCTTCGCGGCGCCCACGGCGGCGAGGTCGGAAGTCCGACCTGGAGCCTGTGAACCGTGTCTAGAAGCAGGGTTGCCCCTCCTCGCGCACCCGTGGTGGCTGCGTAGAGTACGGCGCCGAGCGCACCCGGACGGCGTTCTGAGTTCCGGGGTTTTCACGTCGTTGCACGGCGGATTACCGCCTACCGTCTGACTTGATCCACGAAGGTCATCAAGCAAGCGTCAGCGTGCTGGCTGTCGATATGGGCGTGCGCCGATCGTCGGGAGTGAAAGGCGCCCGAGGAGCGGGCCGCGACAGAAAGGTTTAAGACATGGCGCAGTACCTGCTTCTGATCTACGAGAACGAGAAGTCATGGGCCGATGCGAGCGAGGATGAGTACGAGCGGGCCCTGAAGGGGCACCAGGCCTTCGGCGAGCGCAACGGCTCCGTGCTGCGCGGTGGACACGCCCTGCACCCGACGAGCAGCGCGACGTTCGTTCGCGCGGACTCCAGCGGCGATTTCGCGGTCACCGACGGAGCGTTCGCCGAGACCAAGGAGGCACTCGGCGGCTACTACCTGATCGAGGCCGCCGACCTCGATCACGCCATCACGGTGGCCAAGCAGGTCCCGGCGCCGTTCGGGGGGGTCGAGGTACGGCCCGTGAGGGTGTTCGACTGACGGCTCGGCGCGTGCCCGCTGACCCCACAGTCGCCGCCGCGGTGGCCGACGCGCATCGTCGCGAGTGGGCCTTCGTGCTCGCCGCGACGGTGCGTGTCACGCGCGATCTGGACCTGGCCGAGCAGTGCGTGCAAGACGCCTATGCGCAGGCGTTGACCACGTGGGTCGCCGACGGTGTTCCGACCAAGGTGGGCGCCTGGCTCACCACGGTCGCCCGCCGACGCGCCCTGGACCTGCTGCGCCGCGAAGCCACGCTGCGTCGGACGCTACCCATGCTGCTCGACGATCGCGTCGAGCTCGGGCCCGACGAGATGCACGAGCAGCCGATCAGCGACGATCGGCTGCGACTGATCTTCACCTGCTGTCACCCGGCCATCGCGCCTGAGTCCCAGGTGGCGCTGACGCTGCGTCTGCTGTGTGGCCTGAGCACCGCGGAGGTGGCACGCGCCTTCCTGGTGCGCGAGGCGACCATGGCGGCGCGCATCACCCGGGCCAAGAAGAAGATCGCGGCGGCACGCATCCCCTACCGCATACCGGACGCCGAGGAGCTGCCCCCGCGCATCCACGCGGTGCTGGAGGTCGTGCACCTGCTGTTCACCACCGGCCACACGGCGCCGGTCGGGGCCGATCTGGTGCGTCGTGACCTCGTCGAGCGCTCACTTGACCTCGTGCGCATGCTGCGGGAGCTGCTCCCGTCGGATGCCGGCGTGGCGGGCCTGTTCGGTCTCATCCTGCTCACCGACACGCGGCGCTCCACGCGCGTGGGGCCCGACGGGCGGCTCCTACTGCTGGCCGAGCAGGACCGCAGCCAGTGGGACCGGGGGGCCATCTCCCAGGGGGTTGCCCTCGTGCGAGAGGCGCTGCGAGACCGCCCGCCAGGCCGCTTTGCCCTGATGGCGGCGATCGCCGCCGTTCACGCCCAGGCGCCGAGCTGGCAGGACACCGACTGGCGTGAGGTGGTCGCGCTCTATGACGTTCTCGTCCAGATCTGGCCCTCCCCGGTGGTGGCCCTGAACCGCGGGGTCGCCGTCGGCTTCGCCCACGGACCCGCGGCGGGGCTGGCCGCTCTCGATGAGCTCGCGGCCGAACCGCAGCTCGCCGGTTATCGCTATCTGCCTGCGGCCCGCGCTGATCTGCTGCGCCGTCTGGGGCGCGTCGTCGAGGCGCGGATGTCCTACGAGGAGGCGCTGCACCTCACCGAGAACACCGCCGAACGGGAGTTCCTGGCCGGCTGCCTGCAACAGCTCGACCCGTGAGGGTGCCCAACCGTTGCCAGCAGAGCCGCACGACAGGTAGGGTCGTCACCAACGCCACAAGGGGGTTGGGATGCAGGTGCACGACGGCATGAACCGCATCACCGTGACGGTGGGGCCAGAGCACACGCTGCGGGAGGCGGCACGGCGCATGACCGACCGCCACGTCGGCGCGGCGGTCGTCATCGATCCCGAGCAGCAGGGCCCGGGAATCCTCACCGAGCGTGACCTGCTGCGCTCGGTCGGAGCGGGCCAGGACGTCGACAACGAGTTGGTCGGAGATCACCTGTCGGCCAACCTCACCTACGCGGCGGTCGACTGGTCACTCGAACGGGCCGCCGAGGAGATGGTCCGCGGCGGCTTCCGCCACGTCGTGGTACTCGACGGCTCGGAGGTCGTGGGAATCCTCTCCATGCGCGACATCGTGCGCTGCTGGACGGGCCAGGGCGCCACCAGCGAGATCTCCTGAACGTACTCATCCGGCGCCCCGCTCCCACCGCGATGTTGACCACGAGCATCACGCGCGCCCGGCGCCCTGCCGGCGCACCCAAACAACGGGGCCACGCGCGGACCACCTGCCTGGCCGCCGCGCTTGCCCTGAGCGCACTGGCGCTCGCGCTGCTCCCCGCGCCGGCCCACGCCCGCGACGGCTACGTCACCTCCTTCGACGGGACGAAGATCGTCTACTCGTTCTTCGGAGCGGCCAACCTCCCCTCCGGACAGCGTGCCCCGACGATCATGATCGGCCCCGGCTACTCGATGACGCGCGACACCAACCCGAACAGCGCCTCCGACGGCGGTCTGTTCGGCGCCGTCGGCATCGGACCGCTGCGCCAAGCCGGGTACAACGTCCTGACCTGGGATCCGCGCGGCTTCGGTGATTCGGGGGGCACGGTGGAGACCGACAGTCCCGACTACGAGCGCCGCGACGCGAGTGCGCTGATCGACAGGATCGCCCAGCAGCCCGAGGTGCAGCTGGACAGTCCTGGTGATCCGCGGCTGGGCATGAGCGGCGTCTCCTACGGCGGCGGCATCCAGCTCATCACCGCCGCGCTTGACCCACGGGTGGATGCGATCACGCCCACCATCGCCTGGAACTCCCTGGTCTCATCCCTGTACAAGAGCCAGACACCCAAGGGAGGGTGGGGCTCCGCCCTGTTCGGGGCTGGCGCCAGCTCGGCCGCCTACCAGGGGCTCACCGGCGGCTACGGGCCGGCCGGACCCCAGCCGCCCCGCATGCAGGACCCGCACACCGCCAGCGCGTTCCAGTCCGGCCTGGCCACGGGCAAGTTCTCCCAGCAGGACGTCGACTACTTCGCTGCCCGCGGTCCCGACTACCTGCTCTCGCGCATTCACGTGCCCACGTTCCTCATCGAGGGCACCGCGGACACGCTGTTCACCCTGCACGAGGCGATCCGCAACTACGCGGCTCTGAAGAGCAACGCCGTACCCCTGAAGATGCTCTGGTTCTGCGGTGGTCACGGCGTGTGCACCACCAACCCCGGTCCCGATGGGACGATGATCGAGAAGCAGGTCATCGCCTGGCTGGATCGCTACGTCAAGGGCCAGACCGCCGTGGACACCGGGGCACGCTTCTCCTGGATCTCCGACGACGGGGTGACCCATATCGGCGGTGACTACCCCCTCGCCGTCGGTGCGCCGCTCACCGGCCGAGGCGCGGGCACCCTCCCGCTCGCCGTGGGCGACAGCTCGGGCGCGCTGATCGCCGCCACACCGGCCGCCACGGCGGTCAACGTGCCCCTGGCCGGGGTGAGCGCCCCGACCGAGCTGCTGGGGGAACCCTCCCTGCATCTGGCCTACCGGGGCACCGCGACTCAGCCCGACGACCGCATATACGCCCAGCTGGTCGACAAGCAGACTCACGTCGTCCTGGGCAACCAGGTCACACCACTGCCCGTGAGCCTGGACGGACAGCCCCACACGCTCGACATTCCGCTGGAGGGTGTGGCGGTGCACGCCCTGCCCGGCGCCTCCTACACCCTGCAGATCGTCGCCGGCAGCAACGTCTACTTCGCCCAGCGCGCGGCCGGCGCCATCACGCTGTCGGACATCAGGATCGCCATCCCCACCGTCGCTCCGGGCGCCTCCCAGATCGCCGACCGCGGGGCCGGCTCCAGAGCGGGGGCCGACTCCCGAGCCGGGGCCTGCTCCCTGCGTCGCCTGACCTTTCGCCTGCACGCTCCGCGCGGGCGGCGCATCACCCGGGTGCGGGTCTACCTGGGGCACCACCTGCTGCTGCGCCACGCCGGCCGGCGTCTGACCCGGATCACCGTGGCCGCGCTGCCGCCTGCCGGCGGGCGCCTGCGCATCGAGACCTTCCAGGGCGTCCATCTGCTGAGGCGAAGCGTGCGCACCCTGAAGCACTGCCACAAGGGCCGTCCCCACACCCGCGGCTTCAGCCACCAGCACCCGCGCCACCGCAGCCCGCTTCATCACCGCCAGCGCGCCGTGCGCTGAGCACGCGGAGCCGCCGCGTGGCGGGGCACGTGGGCCCGGAGGGCACCCTGAGGGGCGCTCACGGCGACGAGCCGGATAAGCTGACGGCACCAAGGCCCCGTGGTGTGCGACCGCCGGGGGATAAACCTGCCCGTGGAGTGCGACCGCCGGGCGTCATCACCGAAAGGATTCATGCTCATGCCTCAAGCCGTCATTGTCGACGCCATCCGTACCCCGGTGGGGCGGGCCTTCAAGGGCTCATTGGCCACCCTGCGACCCGACGAGACGCTGGCCTACGTGATCGACCAGCTGCTGGAGCGCAACGCGGCCGTCGATCCTGGCGCCGTGGAGGAGGTCATCGCCGGCTGCGGTCTGCCCCAGGGCCTGCAGGCCAACAACATCGCGCGCATCGCGGTCCTGCTGTCCGGCAAGCTCGGCCAGGGGACCAACGGCTCCACCATCTCGCGCTACTGCGCTTCAGGGCTGGACGCCATCCGCTCGGCGGCCAACAGCGTCGTGGCCGGCCAGGGCGACACCTACATCGCCGGGGGGGTCGAGTTCGTCTCCCGCTACAACGCCGCTCAGGAGGCAGCCCACCCCGAGGATCAGAACGAGCTGCTGCAGGGACACGACGGCACGCCCAACGCGTACATCGCCATGGGACTGACCGCTGAGAACGTGGCCGACCGCTACGGGGTCACCCGCGAGCAGCAGGACCAGTACGCCCAGCGCTCCCAGGAGCGTGCCGTGGCAGCTCAGCAACAGGGCGTGTTCGATCGTGAGATCGTTCCCGTCAAACTGGCCGACGGCACCGAGGTCAGCAAGGACGACGGTCCGCGTGCGTCCTCCACGCTGGAGAAGCTGGGCTCCCTGGAGCCCGCCTTCCGTCCCGACGGGACGGTGACCGCAGGCAATTCGTGCCCGCTGAACGACGGCGCCGCCGCGGCCCTGGTGATGAGCGCCGACCGCGCGGCCGAACTCGGCCTCAAACCGCGAGCCCGGATCATCACCGCCGCGACCTGGGCCAACGAGCCCGAGTACATGGGGGTCGCACCCATCGGCGCCATCAAGAAGGCGCTCGGGCGCGCGGGCATGTCGATGTCCGACGTCGACATCGTCGAGCTCAACGAAGCCTTCGCGGCTCAGGTTCTGCCCATCGCGCAGGAGTGCGACATCGACATGGACAACCTCAATCCCCACGGTGGGGCCATCGCCCTGGGCCATCCCTTCGGCATGACCGGGGTTCGCATCATGACCACCCTGCTCAACGACCTCGAGACCCTCGACAAGACGATCGGCCTCGAGACCATGTGCGTCGCCCAGGGCCAGGGCGAGGCCATGCTGATCGAGCGTCTGCGCTGACCGACGCCGGGGTGTCTGCCGCCTCCTTCGGGAGGCGGCAGCGTCCGTCGGGGCGCAATCGCCGTCCCCGTCGGCTGCTCAGCGACGCCCGCGGGAGAGCCGCTGTAGCTCTCGGCCGAACGCCTTCTCGACCGCCTGGGTCATGACCATCTGGTAGGTGGCCACCACGGCCTCAGAGGAAACAGGACGCAGGCGCTCGATCGCCTCAACGACCTCCGACCAGCGCTCCTGCGGGTATCCCGCGGCCGCGAAGGGCTTCCACAGGTCCTCCATGAACAGACGCACGAACTCGCGGGCCACGGTCGCGCAGTTGTCCTGGACCTTGGCGATGACCGACAGGACGTGAGGCAGCGGCACGCCGTGCGAGACCACCTCGTCGGCCATGTCCAGCAGCGAGGGCACGGGCGCCTCGAAGCGGTCCTCGCCGATGGGCACGAGCATGCCCAGTTGCTGAGCGCGGTTCAGAGCCTCCGGACCGGCGTCTGCTCCGAACCGCGCCACCAGCTCATCGGCGGTGAACACCTGAGCCTGCTCGCTGCGTAGGGGTGCGCCGAGCAGATGCTTGAGGTCGAGCAGCCGCTCGGACTGGTCGTTGGTCCTGACCAGCAATCGCTTGATGCCCGACAGGTTGAACCCCTCCGACTGGAGCTCCTGAATCAGCCGCAGCCTCGCCAGGTGCTCCTCCCCGTAGTAGCCGACGCGATCGTGCACGTGCGGAGCCGCCATCAGGTCACGGGCGCGGTGAGAGCGGATATTGCGCACCGTCATGCCGCTGCGGGCCGCGAGCTCCTCGATCGTCCAGCCGTGGGCCCCGGACGCCGCCCCCGCGGGTGGGGGCTGCGCCGAAGCGCTGCCGGCGCCGGAAACCGGCGCAGCGGGCTCTGTGGCGTGCTCGGCGAACACCGTCCGGCCAAGCTATCAGGGCAATCCGGCGGCCGGCCGCTTCGCCACCATTTGTTGTGCCGGCAAATGATGTAACGTCATCTGGCGGCTGGCGTATCAAGGTCAGCCCCGTCCGCCTTCTCAGGAGGAGCAGCCTTGAAAGTCTCCACATCCGTCTCGCGCGTCCTCTCGGCCACGACCGGCCTGACCCTCCTTGCGCTGGGGCTCCCGGCCCTGGCCAGCGCCAGCTCGGGCTCTCCGCCGGCGGGCGGCGCCGCGATCGGTCAGGTCATCGGAGTGAGCCTCGCCGCGGCCTTGCTCACCGGCGCTCTGCTCATCTTCGGGCTCGGGCACCGAACGGGGCGCATCGGCGTGCTCGGGCGCGCCGCGAACGCGGCGGCCGCGCTTCCGACCCTGCGCGGCCTGCCCGGGTGGGCCGCGCTGCCCGTCGCGGTGGGTGGCACGGCGCTCTTGGTGGCGGTGTTCGGCATGTACTGGGACATATCGCTGCACATCGACAACGGGCGTGACCCCGGGCCGTTGGCCAACCCGGCGCACTACTTCATTCTCGCCGGCCTGTTCGGGCTCTTCTCCGCGGGCTGGCTGTCGATGGTCCTGGCCGAGGGACGTCCGGGTCGCGCGGCGGTGCGCCTGACGCGCGACTGGCACGTTCCGGTGAGCGCCATCCTGCTCATGGCCTGCGGCTCCTTCGCGCTGTTCGGGTTTCCCCTCGACGACGTGTGGCACCGTCTGTTCGGTCAGGACGTAACCCTGTGGGGACCGACCCACCTGATGCTGATCGGCGGCGCCGGCTTCAGCCTGATCGGTGTGCTCGGGCTCATAGCCGAGGGCCAGGCCGTGCAACGGACCGACTCGCCGGGTGGCCACGCGCCGCGGCCGAAGCTCGGGGTCATCCTGGCCTGCGGCGGGCTGCTGATCGGCATGTCGGTGTTCCAGGGCGAGTTCGATTTCGGTGTCGAGCAGTTTCGGCTCCTGTTCGACCCGGTGCTCATCGCGTTGGCCGCCACGTTGGCGCTGGTGTGCACGCGCGTGATCGCGGGACGTGGATCCGCCCTGGGGGCGGCGGCGTTCTTCCTGGTCGTACGCGGCGTGCTCGCGCTGCTCGTGGGCGTGACCCTGGGCCAGATGACACCTCACCTGCCGCTCTACGTGCTCGAGGCGCTGCTCGTGGAGGGCGTGGCCCTGCTACTCGGCACAGCGCGTCCGTATCGCTTCGGCCTGGTCGCGGGGGCGCTCATCGGCTCTGTCGGGGTGCTGGGCGAATGGGGCTGGTCACACGTCTGGATGCCCATCGCCTGGCCCGCGCACGTGCTTCCCGGCGCCGTGGCCCTGGCGCTCCCGGTGGCACTGGCCGCCGGATTGATCGGGGCCTTCGCAGGGGGCGCGCTGCGCCTGCGCGCCGACGTCGCGGCCCAACCGCGCGCCTGGGCGGCGGTGGTCGGGGCCCTGGCCGTGATCGCCCTGGTGGTGGGGTACCTGGCCCACACCACCGTGCCCGCCGGCACGCGGACCGCCGTCACCCTGACGACCCTTTCCCGGGCATCCCACCGAACGGTGCAGGCCACCGTCGCCTTCGACCCGCCGGCGGTGGCGCGCGGCGCCGACTGGCTGACCGTGACGGCCTGGCAGGGTCACTCGCGCGCCATGGTGTCGCCCCTGCGCCGCGGCCCCGACGGTCTTTACCGGAGCACCGCCCCCATTCCGGTGTGGGGCTCGTGGAAGGCGATGGTCCGCCTGCACCGGGGCCAGATCCTGGCCACCGTGCCGATCTACCTGCCCTCCGACAGCGCGATTCCGGTGGCCGGCGTGTCCGCGTCAGAGCGCTTCGTGCGCGGCCTAGCACCCGACCGGTCGGTCCTGCAGCGCGAACGCAAGCCTGGTGTGCCCTCCTGGCTGTCGAGCACCGCGGGCGCGGTCGTGCTGATGCTCTTCGTGGCCCTGCTGGCCCTGATCGGCTGGGGATTGGCCCGGCTGGCTGCGCAGGGCAAACCACACCGACGAGCCGGCCCGTTCACGGCCTCGCGGCGGGTGAGCGTGCCCGCCCACGTCGGCCGCCTGGAGGCGGGCTGATGGGCGGCGCGTACCTGTTGGTGGCCTGCTCGACTCATCTCGGGGAGAGCCTCGCCTTCGGCGTTCCGCCCCTGGTGGTGATCGGGGCCCTGGTCATAGTCGCCGTTCGCGACCGCCGGCGACCGAGCACCGAGGGTCTCGTCGCGATCGACACTTCGCCCGGCTCCCCCCTCACGCAGAACGGCGCAACCTAGGGCTCCCGCTACCGTCAGGGCGGTGAGCATGCTGCGCGCCCGGGGACTCGTGAGGTCCTTTGGTGGCGGACGCAGCGCTCGTCGCGTGGTCGACGGAGTCGACCTGGACGTCCGGGGCGGTGAGATGGTCGCGGTGCTCGGACGCTCGGGCTCGGGTAAGTCGACGCTGCTTGCTCTACTCGGCGGTCTGGACCGGCCCGACGGCGGGACAGTGCACGTCGACGACTATCTGCTCTCCGCGATCGGGGACCGCGCGGCGGCGCGGATGCGCCTACGCCACATCGGCTTCGTGTTCCAATCCTTCGCCCTGATCGAGGAGATCAGCGCGGCGCAGAACGTGATGCTTCCTGCCCGCCTGCCCGGGGCGCCCCCTGGAGGCAACGCCCGCGCGCGAGGACTCATGGCGCAGCTGGGCCTCAGCGACGTCGCCGATCACCGCCCGCACGAGCTCTCCGGGGGCGAGCAGCAGCGCTTCGCCATCGCCCGTGCGTTGGTGAACGACCCCAGTGTGGTGCTGGCCGACGAGCCGACCGGCAACCTGGACAGCGCGTCTGCACAGACCGCGCTGGGACTCCTGCGCCGGCTCACCGACAGTGGGCGCGCAGTGGTGGTGGTCACCCACGACGACAACGCCGCCGCCGTGGCCGACCGCGTCGTTCACATGGTTGACGGACGTCTGCTCGCTGGGCCCCCGGCGGGCCCGGCCGAGGCCGTCCGCTGGACGCGCAGCGCGGTGTCGTGAGCCGCACGAGCGCGGTGTTCAAAGGACGGCGCCGCGCGCTGAGCGCAGTCGGGGTGGGACTGATCGCGCTCATGCTGGGCGCGGCCGTGACAATCGCCTACGGCCTGGGCAGCGGCTTTGACCGCAGTGCACGGCGGGCCGACCTGCCCGATGTAACCGCTCGCTTTGACCCCGCCGACCGGGCCCAGGTACAGGCCCGGGTCGGCGCGCTGCCGGATCTGGCCGCAGTCTCGTATCGGTTCGAGGCCACCGGCGTGACGCTGTCGGCCGGGCCGCACTCGAGCTCCGGCGGTGTCGTCGAGCTGCTCGATCGCAGCCGTCGGGGATACGGCGTGCTCGCCGGACGTGACCTCTCGCGCCCGGGAGAGACCGTGGTCGAGCAGGGGCTGGCCCGCGCCTGGGGTCTGCGCGTGGGCGACGAAATCGACGTGGGGGGCCTGGGGGCCCAACGGATCGTGGGTTTGGCCCTAGCCCCCGACAACGTCGCCTTTCCCCTAGCCGCTCCGCGCGTCTACCTGCCCCGAGACGTTCTCCCAGCCGACGGGGACGCCGCCAGCCACCGCGTCAATGTCGTTCAGCTGTGGGTGCGCGACCGGCGCGGCCTCGATGCCCTGCTCGTGCAGGCCCGGGCGACCACCTACGGGCTCACCGGCCTGCGACTGGTCACACGCGCGGGCGTGCGCGTGCTCGTCGACCAGGCCGCCGGGCTGGTCATCACCCTGATCGCCGCCTTCTCGTCGGTGGCCCTCGCGGCGGCCGGGGTGATGCTCGCCGCGTCGGCCCACGCCGACGTGCAGCGCCGGCTGGGGACTATCGGGGTGCTGCGCGCCGTCGGCGCGAGCCGCAGCCGCGTCGTGGTCGGCGTCGCCGCAACCGCCGGTCCTCCCGCCGCCCTGGCCGCTGCGCTCGGCCTCGGCCTGGGCGCCCTGGCCGCCGTGGGGCCCACCTCGCGGTTGCTCGCCCAGCTGAACGAGGTGGGGCCCGGTGCCTCGCTGCTCCCGGTGCTCTTCGTCTGCTGGCTCGCCGTGGTCGCGGTCGTGGTGGCCGGGGCCTGCCTGCCCGCCTGGCAGGCCGCGCGACGCACACCACGCAGCCTGCTCGCCGGCGGCGAGCTCTCCCGTCGTCCGCGCGGTGTCCTTCCGCGTCGTCTGGGGGGCAGCCTGCTCGCGCTCGGGGCGCGGATCGTGGTGGCTCGACGGGCTCGGATGAGCGCCACCGTCGCGGTACTCGCCGCCTCGCTGGGTTTCGTGATGCTCATGCTGTCACTGGCGGGCCTGCTCGGCCGCCTGCAGTCAGACCCCACCGTGCTGGGCAAGCGCTACGCCCTGCTCGCGGCGCTGCCCGCAGGCGCGGCCGCCCAGGTACGCTCGCTACCCGGCGTGATCGACGCGGCGCCGCGGTATGAGCTGCAGGCGCTGGATTCCTTCTCGTTGGGGCAGACCGTCGACGTGATCGCATATCCCGGGTCGCCGACCTCCTTCGAGGATCCGCCCCTGGCCGCTGGGCGGCGGCCGCGTGGCACCGGTGAGGCCGAGGTCGGCAGCGGACTGGCGCAGGCCCTCGGGCTCGCTCCCGGGTCGCTGCTGGCGCTGCTGCTCCCCTCCGGGCACGAGCTGCGTGCGCGCGTCAGCGGGGTGGTGCGGTCGCTCGATCACGACGGGCGCGTGGCCTACGTGGCGGCGGCGGCTCTGCTGCGCGCCGATCCGGGCGTCGCGGCCCAGATTGCCGTGCGGCTGGCCCCCGGGGCCGACCCGGGCCGCGTCGCGGGCGAGCTCGCTGCCCTGGGCGCCAGCTCGGCTCCCGCGGCCACGGCCACCAGCCGCAGCGGCTCGCTGATCGACGCGCTGGGGGTCGTCCTGCGCGTGGTGGCCGCCATCGACGGCCTGGTCTGCCTCTACGTGCTCGTTCAGGCCCTGGCCCTCACCGCCGCCGAGCGCCGCGGCACGGTCGCCCTTCTGCGAGCGTGCGGGGCTCCGGGGCGCTCGGTGGCCATGCTCTTCGTCGGTGCCGCGCTGGCCGTGGCGCTGCCTGCGGGAATCGCCGGCGTGGGCTTGGAGCGCTGGCTGCTCGGCCCACTGGTCGGCCACCTCGCGGCCGGCTATGTGTCGCTGGTCCTCGAGCCCGGGGCGGTGGCCCTGGCCGCGTCGCTCGGCGGCCTACTCTTGCTGACCCTCGCGGCGGCCCTGTGGGTGGGCGCTCGCGAGCTGCGCAGGTCGGTGGCCGGGGGGCTCGCGTCCGCGTGAACCGTCGCGCACCGTCCCGCGCCACGCTGGCGGCCATCATCGGGCTGTGCCTGACTACGGGCGGGTGCGGTCGATCGACGTCGCGGCCCTCGCCGGACGGCTCGACGCTGCGCAGCACCTGGCGCGATGTCGCCGGCGCCGGCACCCTCGCCGTGGCCGCCGGCGAGCCCCTGCGCGACCGCACCGAGCTGGCGCCCGCCGACCGCACGCAGCGCACGCTGGCCACCTTCGCGGAGCTGTGCGACACCCACCTGGTCGACGCGGAGTCTCCCGCCCGGGTGACCTTTCTCAATCGACTGGGTCCCCCCTTCCAGTCGACCTTCCGACCCCAGGAGACCCTGGACACCCGCGTCCTGGACGGGACCGTGCGCTCCATCAACGCGCTGAGGCCCCAGGCGGTCATCGAGGGCGGGGACCTGATCGACAACGACCAGTCCAACGAGCTCGAGCGCGCGCTGGGGGTGCTGCGCGGCGGCCTGGTGCACGTGGACAGTGGCGGGCCGGGATACGCGGGCGTGCAGTCGGCAGGTAACTCCGACCCCTTCTACTACCGCCCGGACGTCGACGCGCCACGCCATCCGGGACTACTGGCGCTGGCGACAGCGCCCTTCCGGGCCGCCGGGCTGCGCGCTCCGTGGTTCCCCGTGCTGGGTAACCACGACGCGCTCGTCGCCGGAGAGGTCGCGGCGTCCTCGGCCACCCGGCGTGCAGCGGTCGGCGGGCGGGCGATCTGGACCCTGCCCCGCGGCCTCTCGTCGTCGTCGCCCGACGAGCGCCTGGCCGCGCCGCTCGTCGGTCGCCTGCTCAGCCGCCTGCGCGGCGCAGATGCCGTCAGCGTGCCGCCCGACCGCACCCGGCGAGAGCTTTCCGCCTCCCAGATGATCGCGCACCTGCACGCCGCCAGCGGACGGGGTGGCCGCGGAGCGCTGCTTGATTACACGTTCGACGTCGGAGCCAGCGTGCGCGCGATCGTGCTCGACCTCGTGTACCGCGGCTCTGGCGCGGGGGGACTGATTCGCCCCGAGCAGGTGGCCTGGCTGTCGACGGCGCTGCGGGCGGCTGGGCGGCGCTGGGTACTGGTGATCTCCCACCAGCCGCTGACCCAGGCAACCAACGGTGCGGCGGCCATGACCCTGCTCGACCACGACCCGCACGTGCTCGCGCTGCTGAGCGCGCACACACACCGTAACGCCATCCAGGCGCGACGCACGCCGGCCGGCGGGATGTGGTTGATCAGCACCAGCTCCGGAGTCGACTACCCCCAGCAGGCACGTGCCTTTCGCCTGATGACGACCGCTCGCGGCGTGGCTCTGCAGACGTGGATGCTCGACCATGCCCCCGAGCCTGCCGGCAACGTGGCGCGCGAGCTCGCGTACCTGGACGCGCGCGGAGGCCGCCCCCTGGGGTTCTCGGGGTCCGCCCAGGACCGCAACGTCACGCTCTACCGCAGCGCCGCACGCGGTCCGCTGAAGGGCTGATCGAGACCGAACGGACCTCAGCGCGGCGGCCGACGCAGCATCCCCGGTGGCAGCGCGAGCAGGCAGCGCAGCCGAGCGCGGGGACCGGCGCCGCGGCTCAGGGCACGCCGCAGGTCGCGGCGGTCATGAGGCGTGGGACCGCCGGCGGGCGCCGCAGCGAAACGGCGCTGGGCCAGGAGCCGGACGTAGCGGGCTGCCTGCTCACCGCGCGTCAGGCGCATCCGTCGCTCCAGATCGGTCAGCGTCATCGCCTCTGCAGGTCCGTAGCCCAGTCGCCTCAACGCACCGGCAAGCTCGGCCACCGTGTCCTCGCCGCCCAGCGCGAGCGTCCGGCGAAGGCGCCGGGCGGCGGCCCGCCCCGCCAGCGCACCGGCGACCAGGACGGTGAGAACGGCGGCCGCCAGGGCCAGCGGCACGGTGGCGTAACGCGGGTGTGCCCCGGTGGCGGTGGCGGAGGACAGCGCCAGGGGGGCTGCGGCCGGGACGCGCGCCCTGCTGGACTGCAGACGCCCGACCGGCGCCACGAAGCGGTCGGGGCCCATCGCCGCCGCCAGCCTGGTCTGACTGCTCGGCGGGGTGGGGTCGAAGGGCACCCAGCCGATGCCCCCGAAGTACACCTCCACCCAGGCATGGGCGTCGAGCGCACGCACCCGGTAGTGGTGGGTGAGCGGGTCCGCCACGCCGGGGGAGAAGCCGGCGGCCACCCGCGCCGCGATTCCGTTCATGCGCAACAACAGGGTCATGGCGCCCGAGAATTGCTGACAGTAACCGCTGCGGTCTGAGACCAGAAACGCCTCCAGGGGATAGGGCCGCAGCGGCGGCTGCTCGGTGTAGGTGTAATGGCGACGCAGGAACCGTTCAATGCGGCGGGCCACCTCGTAGGGCGCCCAGGCGCCCGCGCCCAGGCGCCGTGCGAGCGCGTAGGCCCCCGCGTAGGGTGAGGCCCGCAGGGCACGATCTGCGCTCAGATCGGCGCCCGGGGACAGCCCCGGGCCGGGTGGTCCGACGACGCGCGGGAGCGGACCCCGTCCCGACACCGCGCCGGCGCCGCTTGACGGCGCCCGCGTCGTCGGCGCCGCGGACGGGATCTCGAGCTGGGCATAGCGTTCATAGACCGCGGGGAAGCCCGGAGGGGCCGCGCGCAGGCGAGCGGAGCTCAGATGAGGAACGTAGACCGTGGCCGAATAGCTGTCGCCCGCGAGCAGCGACCCGCCGAGCACGTGCCCCGTGCCATCGGGATCCTGCACCGTGGGGTGCGAACCCGACACGGTGAGCAGTCGCCCGGCGCCGATGAGCAGGTTGGAGCGCAGCCCGCGATCGCTGACGGTCACCCGCTCATAGGACCCAGCGCGCGACGCGCCCAGCTCGAGGGCGGGAGCCCCGGGCGCAGGGGCGGCCGAACGCACGAAGCGCACCCCATCGAAGCGGTCTAGCGTGGTCGCCTTCCACAGCTCGGGTTCGCGGGCGGAGATGTCGAGCAACACCTGCGACGAGCGCGACCAGGTGATCGGCCCGTAGGTCTGGTCCCAGTCAAAGGCGGTGCCCGGGGCGCCGAACGGGTTGAACGGGCGGTCATCGACCAGCGGCGGGCGGTGGGCGAGGGCAGGCCAGGCCAGCAGGGCCGCACCCGTGCCGACCGCGAGCCAGACGCCCGCTCGGGGCAGATCGCGCATGCTGACACGGGGCACCCACACCCACGCCGCCAGGGCGATCAGGAGTCCGAGACCGTCCAGCTGGGGGTGCCCGGCGGCGTTGTTGACCGCCCCCGCGGCGTAGAGCGCCACCAGCAGGGCCAGAGCGATACCGCGAGCGAGAACGCCCGTGCGGGCCGGCGCTCGGCCGGCCAGGGCGGCCGCGCTGACCAGCACCATCGCCAGCACGGCGAGCACGCTCAGCTGCGTCCAGCGCTCGCTGCCCCGGTAGGGCCACAGACCGCCCGCCAGGCCCGAGGCCCCATGGAGAAGGTGGCGCGTCAGCGCGCCCCAGTGCCACGGCAGGAGCAGTCCCGCGGGCAACCCCACCGCCCACAGGGCAACGAGCGTCCCGACCACGAACATGCTCCCCTGTGCGGCCCGCCTCCGTCGGGCCGAGCCTGTCTGCACCGCTGCCGTGGCCGCCAGTACCGCGACGGCCACGGCCACGGCCGCCGCGACCGGGGCCCACGGCACGTGCAGCAGCAGGCGCGAGAAGTGCCAGGCCGCCCAGCCCGCCAGCGGCGCGAAGGCCACCACCGTGCCCGTCACGCGCGGCAATCGACGGTACACGCCCAGGCCCGAGTGACTCCGAGCGACCATCGGGGCTCGCGCCGCCGACACCCCGACGCTCATGCCGCTCTCCGGGCGCCGCGGCCGAGGGGCCTGACGCCACAGCCCGCCACGAGCGCCGCCCCCCCATTCGCTTGATCCGCGCCGATGGGGCTGACCAGGTAGCGCTCACGCGTCGCTCGTTTCAGCGCGGCCGGCACGCCGGCGGCGGCGCTCACCCACAGCAGCGCCCCAGGGCTTCGCCCGCGCACCGACGCCGGCGCGGCGCCGGCGGGCAGCAGGGCGAGACGTGTGTGAAGTTGTGTCCAACCTCGCAGATCGGGGCCCAGCCGCGTGGGACGTCGGTCCTCTCCCAGCAACACCGATACACCCCCCTGCCGGGCCAGATGCACACACAGGGAAGCGGCCGCGCGCAGAGCGGAGTCGAGGTCCTGCGAGCTCTGCGGGTTCGTCGTGTCAACCACCACGAGCGGGCGCCGGTCGTCGTCGTCGACGAAGCGACGTTCCAGGAGCACTCCGGTACGCGCCACGGCGGGCCAGTGAATGCGCGACGCGGGCGTTCCCGGCCGGTGAGCACGCAGCGTGTCGAGCTCCAGGGCGGCGGGCGGGGCCGCGGAGGTGCGCCCGCGCCCCTCGAGCAGCCCCGCCCCGCGCAGCGCCATGTGATTGACCGGCTCGACGCGGGGAAGCACGAGGACCTCAAGGGGCGCGCTGCAGCGTCGCAGCTCGCACAGCGCCAGCGGGTCGGTCACCCGCAGACACGCCGGACCGAGCACATGGCGTCCCCGGCCGGCGAGGGTGAGCTCGCGCTCCACGAGCCCCCCTGCGCGAGGGGGGGCCATCGGTTCGCCCCCCGGCCAGGGCACGAGGGTCCCTCCGGGCAGAGGGAGGGGAAGGGCACCGCGATGTAGCTCGATGGTGACCGTCACGGGCTCGCCCTCCTGGACGACCTGTCGGTCCAGGCGCCGCCGCACAAGCGAGCCCTGCCAGGCCACCGATACCCACACCGGCGCGGCGACGGCGAGCAGCACGAGCGCGAGCCCGGAAACCCACAGCGAGCCCGCCGCAAAGGCGCCGGCCACCGCGCACAGCACGATGCCCAGGCAGAGCACACCGGCCGCGCGGCCAAAGCCGCCACCGGAGGGGCGGCCTGCACGTTCGCTGACGGTCTCCCGCGGCCGGCGCTCGGGCGCGACCTGGTTCACAGCGCGGGCGTACGGGCGAGCACGTCGCGGACCACCTGGGAGGGCTCGACGCCCGCCGCGTCGGGCGCCAGCAGCAACCGGTGGGCCAGGACCGAGCCCGCGACCTGCTGAACGTCGTCGGGGAGGGCATGGTCGCGGCCCCGCAGGGCCGCGAGCGCCTTGGCCGCCTTGAGCAACATCAGTCCCGCCCGCGGACTGGCGCCCAGCTCCAGGCGCGGGTCCGTGCGGGTCTCCTGGAGCACCCCCACGACGTAGCGGCGCAGTGCCTCGCTGGCATGCACCCCGGCCGCCGCGCGCTGGGCAGCGAGGACCTGAGCCAACGTGCATACCGGTCGCAGGTCGAGCACCCGGTCGTGGTCGGCGTGCGCCGCGAGCATGTCCACCTCTGCCTGGGGTCCCGGATAACCCAGGGACACCCGCACCATGAACCGGTCCAGCTGCGCCTCGGGCAGCGGATAGGTGCCCTCGTACTCGTGGGGGTTCTGCGTGGCCAGCACGATGAAGGGTCGCGCCAACTCGTGGGTGTGGACATCCACGGTCACGTGACGCTCCTGCATGCACTCGAGCAGACCCGACTGAGTCTTGGGGGACGCCCGGTTGATCTCGTCCACGAGCACCAGGTTGGCGAACACGGGACCCGGCCGAAAGTCGAAGCGGGCCGCGGACTGGTCGAACACGTTGGTTCCCACCACGTCAGCGGGGAGGAGGTCCGAGGTGCACTGAACGCGCGCGTACTCAGCCTCGACCGAGAGGGCAAGGGCGCGCACGAGAGCGGTCTTGCCCACCCCCGGGCGATCCTCGATGAGCACGTGCCCCTCGGCCAGCAGGCACACCAGGACGTCGCGCAGCACCTCGGGCGCGACCTTGACGGCCAGGCCCACATTGGCCGCAACACGGGCGCCGAGCGCCGCCGCCTCAGCCGGGCCTGTCTGGTCGACCGTATCCATCCTCTCGGGATGCTACGCCGCCCCCCGCGTCGCCTCGCCACACGCCGCGCGGCACCGCTCCCCGTCCTCGCGGCTGCGCTACGGTCTGCGTCCATGGGCGCAGACGCCAACCGGGCCGGCGCTGGGGCGCCCCTGCCCGCCAACCGGGCCGGCGCTGGGGTGCCCCTGCCCGGCCGCGACGCCGAGCCGGCGCAGCAGGGTCGCGCCGCGGCCAGGGCGACGATCCTGGCGCTGCTCTCCCAGCGCTCGGCGGGGGCCACCATCTGTCCTTCAGAGGCCGCCCGGGCCCTGGCCGGCGACGAGTTCCGCCCGCTCATGAACACCGTGCGCGAGGCCGCCGGCGAGCTGGTGTGCGCCGGATCGCTGGAGGTCACCCAGCACGGGGAGCCGGTCGACATTCAAACGGCCCGCGGCCCGATCAGGCTGCGTCTGGTCCGCCCGCGCTGAGATACCTGTGGCCCCATCGCCTCTACCCCAACCCGAGCGACTGCTCGATCCGCTGGACGCGGTCGGCCTGGACGCCGGGCCGCGGCCGACGGATCCGCCGCGGCGGTGGTGGGGTCGACCGGTCGCAGAGCTGCGCTGGCAGGCCGAGCTGGCGCGCCTGCTGGTGGACCCCGTGTTCCGTGGCGAGGGGGTGAGGCGGGGAGACGGCACCCCGGTTGTGCTCATTCCCGGGTTCCTGGCGGGCGACAGTTCGCTGGCGATAATGCGGTCGTGGCTCGGGCGCATGGGCTATGACCCGCGCCCGTCAGCCATCGTGGCCAACATCGACTGCTCCGACCGGGCGCTCGACCGACTCGAGCGCCGCGTCGAGCGCGTCGCCGAGCAGACGGGCCGCACCGTCGCGCTCGTGGGTCACAGCCGCGGCGGTCACTTCGTCAAGGCTCTGTCGCACCGGCGACCCGAGCTGGTGTGCAGCGCCATCTCGATCGGCGCGGGTCTCGACACCCCATTTGACATCAGCCTGCCCACCAAGGCCGCCGTGGCCGCCTTCCGCAGGTACTACGCATACACCAGCGACCGGGGACTGCACCGCGGCTGCTTTTCGGCGGGCTGTCGCTGTCGCTTCACCACCGATTATTCCGCGCCGTTCCCGTCCAAGGTCCCGCTGACCTCCATCTACTCACCGGGCGACGGAGTGGTGTGGTGGGAGGCCTGCGTGGTGCCCTACGCACGGTGCGTACCGGTCAGCGGCAGCCACGTCGGCATGGCCTGCAACCGCAAGGTCTACCGCACGCTGGCGGACACCCTGGCTGACGACACGCGGGCCGCGCGAGACCGTCAGCCTACGTAGCGCGCGCCCGGTCAGACCCGGGCCGGTGGGGACGAGAAGCGCGCAGGCGCCCGCCGATCACCGCGCCCAGACTGCGCCCGGTACGCAGAGCGCCGACGGGGAGGCCCAGCGCCCGCGTGACGCGCTCACCACGCGCCTCCAGACCGCGGGCGCGGGCGCCCCCCGCTATCGGTCCCCGGCGCTCCAGCCACTCCAGGGTGATCCGGGCCGACTCCTGGGGAAGCTCGAGCGCGTAGGCGTGTCCGGCACCGGGGATGACCACGAGCTCAGCGTCGGGAATGCGCTCGGCCAGGATCTGCGAGTTGGCCAGCGGCGACATCCGGTCCTCACCGCCGTGGAGCACCAGGGTGGGCGCCTTGATCAAACCCAGGCGGCTGTAGGTGTCGTGGTAGACCGAGGCCCACCAGTGGGCGCTCATGCCCCGCACCGTCGCGCGGTGTGCGACGAAGTAGGTGATGAGCTCGCGGGCACGCTCGGGTTGCTCGCGACGGAACTGCTCGGAGAAGAGCATCGCCCCGAGCCAGGGGCGCCCCGGCCGGGCGAGGTCGCGGGTCGCGGCGAGGCCCAGGCCCGCGAGCTGACGAGGACCCGGGCGCGCCGCGCGCGGGCCACCGGGCGTGGTGCCCCCGAGAATCAGCCCGCGCACGCGCTCGGGAAAGCGAATGGCCAGCTCCTGGGCGATCATGCCGCCCATCGAGAGCCCGTACACGTGTGCACTGTCGATGTCCAGGGCATCGAGCAGGCGCACCGCGTCGCCGGCGAGCTCGGGGACCGATGTCGGATGGCGCGGCGTGCTCGACCGGCCCGAGCCGCGGTTGTCATAGGTAACGCAGTCCAGCCGCGATGTGTACAGGTGAAGGATCGGCTCGAACACCGCTGCGCTGATGGTGAACCCGGTGATCCACAGCATGGGCTCCCCCGAACCCGCGCGCTCGTAGTACAGGCGGGGTCCCCGCCCGGCGTGCGGCACGCCGGGACCCTCAGACGCCCGCGCGGCGGCGCGGGCGTCGCGCGGGCGCGCGCTCAATCATCGGTTGTGCACGTAGGTGCCGGGCGCCGCGTCCAGCGGCTTGTGACCGCGGACGCCCAGTCGCCGCGGCGCCCGACGCTCTGCCCCGGAGCGCTCGCCCAGCCACTGCGTCCAGTCCGCCCACCACGTGCCCTTGCGCTTGGACGCGCCCTCCAGCCACTGGTCGGCATGCGCCGGATTCTCGGTGTTGACCTGGTAGCTGGACTTCTCGTTACCCGGGGGATTGACCATCGCGGCTATGTGTCCGCTGGTGGAGAGCACGAAGCGCGGGGAGGAACCCAGTAGCTGGGTGGTGCGATACGCGTTCTCCCACGGTGTGATGTGATCGGCGATGCCGGCCACCAGGTAGCTGTCCGTGTCGACGCTCGCCATGTCCACCGGTGTGTCGAGCACCGTGGTCTCGCCCGCGTGCACGAGCTTGTTGTCCAGGGAGATCTCCACGAAATCGCGGTGCAGACCGGCGGGCATGTTGGTCGTGTCCGCGTTCCAGTACAGGACGTCGAAGGCCGGCGGGGACTTGCCGAGCAGGTAGTTGTTGATCCAGTAGTTCCAGATCAGATCGTTGGGACGCAGCCACGCGAACACTCCCGCCAGCGCGCGCCCGTCGAGGTACCCGCGGCGGGCGGAATCCGCCACCGCCAGCGCCGCGGCGCGGCGATCGGCGAACGCGCTCACCGTCCCCGCGTGCTCGTTGTCGATGACGCACACGCCCAGCGTCAACCCGGCGACCCGGTCGGCGAGCTCACCGCGCGCCGCCAGGTGCGCCAGCGTGCAGGCGAGCACGATGCCTCCCGCACACAGGCCGGCGACGTGGGTGCGCTCGCTGCCCGTTATCGCGCGGGCAGCGTCCATCGCCTCGACGATGGCACCCGCGTAGGTGTCGAGGTTCCAATCGGCGTAGCGCTCGTCGGGATTGCGCCAGGAGATCGAGAACACCTGCTGGCCGGCGTCGAGCAGGAACTCGGCCATGCTGCGCCCTGGGGCCATGTCGGTCACGTAGTACTTGTTGATCATCGGCGGCACGATGACCAGCGGCACCTCGTGAACCTGCGCGGTGCGGGGCTTGTACTGGATGAGCTCGAGCACGGGCGTGCGCAGGACCACGGCGCCCTCGGTCACGGCGAGGTTCTTGCCCACCTCGAAGGCCTCGCCGTCGACCATCGAGGGGATACGCGGGCGCTTTGACATATCACGGGCGAAGTTGCCTGCGCCGCGCAGCAGGTTGGCGCCGCCGCTGTCGATCATCGCCTTGAGCACCGCGGGATTGAGCAGTGGGTGGTTGGAGGGCGCGAGCAGGTCGAGCACGTTCTCCAGGGCGAAGCGCATCCGGCGCTCGTCGCTCCAGTCAAGCTCGGCGTCGCCCACCAGCCCGTCGACGGCCTGTCCCACGGCCAGGTAGCTCTGGCCCAGGCGACGAAAGGCGGGGTTGCCCTGCCAGGCGGGATCGGCAAAGCGTCGGTCCCCCTTGGCGGGGGCCAGTTGCGACCGCCCTACGGCGACCTTTCCCAGCTCGGCGGCCAGGCCCGCTCCGCGCCGGGCCACTCGCTGCGGGCGGCCGGCCAGGTGGGCGGCCCCGCGCACCGCCGCCATGCCCGGCATCCAGTGAGGGCCGCCGCCACCCGCGGCGTTGGTGAGCAGCCCCTCCAGGCCCGGCGAGCCACCGCGACCGTCGCCTCCACCGCGACCGTTGCCGGTGGGCGCGGCGTCTACGCGACCTGCTCCCGTGTTCCCTTCGCCAGGGCGTCCGGGGTCGCCGCCGGCACCGTTGGCGGCGGATGGCGCGGTCGCGTCCCCCCGGTGAGCCGTGCGTCCGTTGTGTTTGCCTGCGCGACCGTTCTCTTTGGCCGCCTTGGCGGGCGCGCGTCCGTTGCTGCGTGCGCTCGCGGAACGGCGCGAGGACCGGGCCACATCACTGCTCATGAGTCTCCCCTCCCGACGATGGTCTCGCAGACGTTACCGCCCACCGCGTCCAGGGCGGGCGCGAACGCGTCAGGACTCCGGAATCTGCGTCGGGTGACAGACGTTTGGGGGGTCGATCCGGCGCCACGCTCCCCTCACCGCGGGGCCCGTGCTCGCTCCCCGGGCCCCGCGCGCACGTCTGGTTCGCCCGGTTCGCTAGATGCGTCCGAGCAGGACCAGCACCAGCAGGATCAGCGCAATGGCACCGACGATGCCTCCCGCCACGGCGACCTTCACCAGGAACAGGACGATTGCGATGATGATCAGCAGCCCGACAAGTCCTCGTACCACGAACGCCTCCTTGTTTTCAGTTCGCCCCTGGGGTAGATACCCCCGCCACCCCCTCAGGACACGGTCGTTCTTTCGTCCAGCGCGCCCCGTTCCCTGCTTTTTCAGACCGTGTCCACGCGCCGCGGCGCCGGCGCGTTCTGATTCGCGACGCGCGGGTACACATCGCCGGGTGACCAGCGCCACCCCTCAGGGGTACAGCCCGTACCCCGACGCCGGCGCCTTCCTGGACTGGGTGGGACCGGTGCACAGCCGCTCAGACGAGAACGGGCGCGTGTTTGGCCTGCGCATCGAGGAACGCCATCGCAATCGGGCCGGAGCCGCGCAGGGCGGGCTGCTGGCCACCCTGGTCGACTTCGCGCTTGGACGTGCGGTCCAGGCCGACGACGACGGCGAGCGTCCTCCGGCCACGGTGAGCCTGACCACCGACTTCCTCGGCACGGTCCACGTCGGTGAGTGGGTGGAGGCGCGCACGCGCGTGGAGCGGGTCGGCGGCACCCTGGCCTTCGCCGACTGCTCGCTGTCGGTCGACGGAAACGAGCGCGTTCGTGCTCGAGGCGTCTTCGCGCTGGCGAGCTGAGCGCCGTCGACCGCGCATCGCCTCGGCCTCAGATGTCTGAGTCACTTCGTCCGCGCTCTGAGCGCGGAGTGCCCGCCTTCGCGCCCGTCCGCTACGGGCATAGCGCCCACGGCCGTCCGCTGGAGGCCTGGCTGCCTGCTCGGGGCTCTGACACGCTGGTGGTGGCGGGCATCCACGGGGAGGAGCCCGAGACAACGGTGGCCCTGTCCAGCGCACTGCGCTGCCTGACCGCCCCGGCGCTGCGCAGCGCGGTGGTGCTGGGCGCCAATCCCGACGGCCTGGCTCGGGGCACGCGAGCCAATGCGCGCGGTGTGGACCTCAACCGCAACTTTCCCAGCAGCGACTGGAGCGAGACGAGCCCGGCACACAAGTGGACTCGCGACGACCCCCAGGACGTGACCCTGAGCCCCGGCAGGTGTCCGCAATCGGAGAGCGAGACGCAGGCCTTGGTGGACCTCATCGGTCGGCTGAAGCCACGCGTCGTCGTCGCCCTGCATGCGCCGCTGGGGTGCGTGCTGGACCCGACCCGCAGCGCCCCCGCACGGTGGCTGTCCCAGCGCACCGGGCTGGAGCTGCGCGAGAGGGTGACCTCCCCCACGCCGGGAACGCTTGACACCTGGGTGCGCGAGGCCACGGGAGCCGACGCGCTCACCCTCGAGTTGCCGGTGATCTCCAAGGACGCCGCGCTCGTGGAGTACCTGGACGTGCTGGTGGAGTTGCTGCGGACGGGTCCTGGAGAACTGCGCTGAACGCTCTCAGCCCTGTTTGCGGGCCAGCGCCTGACCGAGCTCGAGCTTGTTCATCTTCGAGCGACCGCGGATGTTCGCCGCGCGCGCCCGGTCCATGAGCTGGGTCCGGGAGCTCCCCTGGACATCCACCCCGCCGGCGGTCTGCAGCGGTCGGTCGCGCGCCCGTTTGCCGGTCTGCTTGGCCTGGGGGTCTGAGGGCCCCCGCTCGTCCTTGGGCTCCCAGTGGTCGCCCACCTTCTCGAAGCTGTGCTTGAGCGCCGAGTACGCGGTGCGCTGCGCGCGCGACTCATCGTCGTACTGCTCCTCGGCGCTCTGCAGCGTCTTGGCGTAGGTGCGCCGGGCCTTGGCGGGCGAGCGCTGCAGGGTGCCGGGCAGGTCGGCCTTCTTCCTGGCGGGCATGAGAGGCGGGTACCCGTTCAACGGGATGGCGCTAACGCACCGACGTCTCGCGCGAGATCAACGTCTCAGAACGCGTCGCGGTGATCGTCCGCAGGCGCAGCGTGCGCTCGGGCAGGCGCGTAGGCGCGGCTGCGACAAAGCGGTAGACCAGCAGGCCGTGAGCGGACCCGATCGTGGTGAGGCGAAAACCGGGGGCCACATAGCTGCCGGCCCCTGGGCGCAGGGGCCGGTAGCCCACCAGATCCACCTCGGATACCAGGGCCGAGCGCGAGGGCGACAACGCTCGCAGTCCGGGTAGGTAGTACTCCAGTGGCGCCGACCCGAGTTCGACCGTCACCACGGCGCGGCCCGATGCGCCGCCCCTCAGGAGCGCGGCCACCCCCTGCCAATCGCCGCGCTGGTAGCGGGGCGAGAGGTCGATCACCACGAGCACGGCGATGGCCGCCCCACAGATCAGCGCCACGAGGACGGTTCCGGCGCGTCCGGCGTTCCTGCCGCTCAGCACGACGGCCAGCGCCGCGCTCAGCGGCACCCAGGCGATGATCACGTTGCGTGGAGCCAGATAGTCGGCTCCCCCCAGGGCAAGGGCGAGCGGCAGGGCCAGGCAGGCTGCACCCAGCAGCCCGAGCAGGCTCACCGCGCGCCACTCGCCCCGCTGCAGGCCCGCCAACAGCCCCACGGCGGCCAGCAGGGGAAGCATGCAGACGAGCAGCAGACCGTGTCCGAAGGCCGAGCTCTGGGCCCCCAGCAGGTAGTAGCCGGGGATCGCCACCAGCCTCGCCGACAGCGCCCAGCGTCCGATCCACTGCGTGCCCTGCCCTCCCTGGGCGAGGACCAGCGGAGCGAGGGCCAGACCACAGAGCACGAGTGCGCCGACGGCCAGGACCACGGCGCTGCGCGCTCCGACCGTGCGCGGAGCCGCGACGGTCGCCACCAGGCGATGGCGCAGCGGCGAGACGAGCAGGGCCAGCAGCAGCAGCGCCTCGGCGCCCACCAGGAAAACGGCGAAGTAGTGCGTCAGCACCGCCAGCACCGAGGCCACCGACCAGGCGGCCAGGCGGCCAGCTGAGGGCTCCCGCCAGCAGCGCAGGAAGAACAGCAGCGACGTTGCGCCCAGCAGCGCGAAGAGGGCGTAGGGGCGAGCCTCCTGGGAGTACCACACAAACAGGGGATTGACGGTTACGAGGGCGCCCAGCACGATGGCTGTGCGTCGGGTGCCGAGCTCGCGTCCCACGGCCCAGACGACGGCGACCGTGCCCACCCCGGCGAGCGCCGAGAGCGAACGCAGGGCGAGCACACCGGAGCCCAGTACGCGCGACCAGCCCCAGGCCAGCACGTACCACAGGGGAGGATTGTTCTCGGTGTGCACCACCGAGCGCAGAGTCGCGCCCAGGCCGTGATGGAGCACGTGCACCGGCGTGTAGGCCTCGTCGTACCAGAAGCTCTGCAGCCCGAGCGTGCCCAAGCGCGCCACCACGGCCACGGCCAGCAGGGCCACCAGCGGCCAGTGCGATCTGAACCACGCGCGGGCCGCTGCCGTCGCCTCGAAGCGATCGGGGCCCCGCCGCGCACGCGAGTTCTCAGGCGCCACGGCGCTGGCCGGGGCGATCGCCGGCGCCGCGGCGCGTGAGCGTCTTGAGCTCAGTGCGCCGGGCCCCCGCACAGATGCGTGGTCGCCGGGACCCCGAAACACCCGGTGCGCGTGATGTAGCGGTCCTGGCGCAGGGGCGGGACGTAGTAGCCGCCCTCCACCGTGCGCAGTCCGTGGCGTACCGGGCCGTCGATCATCAGGCACAGCCGCGGTGCACGCGCCCTGACGGCCAGCGGGGTGCTCTGGCACAGGTAGTCGGTGGTGCCCTGGGGCAGCAGGCGCACGTCGAGTTTCTTGTCTCTGCGATGCGCGTACAGGCGCCACGTGCTCTTGTCGGCGGAGACACGAATGTTGATCGAGGTCTGACGAGAGACGTCATGGATCACGGCAACGAGCAGAACGAGGCCGATGAGCAACACCACGGCGGTCTCGATGCCGCGCACGTCGCGTCCGGCGGGGTCGCCGCTGACGGGCACCGCACGCGGCGCGACCCGCGCAGACAGGCGCGTCCGCCACGGTGTGGCCGACGCGCTCATGTGGTGGGCGAGAAGAGCGGCGCGGTCTGGTGAATGATGAACAGCGCGCTGACCGCCGCGGTCGCCCACAGCACGCGGCGGTCACGGCTTAGCACCGCAAGCGGCAGGCCCCACAACAGGTACCAGGGCAGCAGCCAGGTGGTGGTCACGGCGACGAGCAGCAGCGTCCAGGCGGCGGCCGAGATCCACTCATAACCGCGCCACGTGCGCCACATCAGCCACAGCACCCCGATCACCGAGGTCACGCGAAGCAGCAGCCGGTCGACCGGGAAGACGCCCGGGTAGCCGAGCAGATGGGCGATCTCGTTGGGAAAGCTGTCACTGGAGACGAAGCTCTGCTGGTGCTTGAGCGCCGAGGGGACGTCGAGCGAGTGGGCGCCGAAGATCGCGTAGGACACCAGGGTGAGCACAACTACGGCGATGACCGACCCGCTCACCAGACCGAGGCGGCGGCGCCCGAGCAAGATGAAGGGGAGGATGATGGCCGAGGTCGCCTTGACGGCCGCGCTGGCCACGATCGCCGCACCGCCCCATCCGTCCTGGTCGCGGATGACCAGCCACACCCCGGCCATCATCAGGGCGGTCATGAGCAGGTCGTTGTGGGAGCCGCCGACGCCGTAGATGATCAGCAGCGGGTTGACCCCTATGAGCAGCGCAGGTGGTACCGGATTACGTCCCAACCGCCGCGCGCACAGCCATACGAAGCCGATGGTGGCCAGGCTGGAGGCGACGCCGAGCACCTTCATTCCCCACAGGGCGCCGTCCACGCCCAGCAGCGCGAGCGGATAGCTGAGCAGCGTGAACACCGGCCCATAGACCGTGGGGGTGAAGTGCCAGACCTTGCCGACGTAGCGAAAGACGCCGTCGCCATGAACCGCTGCGGGACCGTGGGTGTAGGGATTGAGCCCGTGCAGCGTGCCCATGCGCCCGTAGTCGATGTACTGAAAGACGTCCTGTGAAAGCAGGACCGGCCCGACCAGGACGACGAGGTGCAACAGCGCGATCGCCCCGATGGCCACCCTGTCGGGCACCGCGTGCGAGCACCAGACGGCGCCTGCGTAGCACGCGGTCATGGCCAAAAGGGCGAACAGGAAGGTCTTGTAGTCGAGCATGCTCCCGGGGCCGTGCAGCCAGCGCGCGATCGTCGGCTGGCGCGGGACCAGAGGCGACTTCGCGGCGGCCGCGTCGAGCACGATGAGCAGCGTGCACGCGACCGCGCCGGCCAGGAAAAGGGCGCCGAGCGCGCGCGCAGGTCCCGGGCGCAGACGCAGGGTCACACGTCCGCGCGGACGCACGGCCACCGTCGGGGCGCCGGGCGCCGCATGCGCCGGGACGGGCGCGACGTCGGGAGCTGGTCTGAGGTCGGTCTGACTCATGACTGTGCGGGCTGACCACCCGGCCGACGGGTGGCTGGAAACATAAGTCCTACGGCCGCCGTCCCAGCAGAGGGACTCGCGGGTGCGTCGGGCGAGTCCACTTCGAGCGGGCCCCGCCCATTATCGCCGATCGGCCCGGCGGGCCCGAGACGCGCATACCCTAGACGGCGCGCAGTCGCGCCAGGTAGCTGTACGGCGGGCCGCTGCGGTACTCGAGGACCAGACCTGCCGCCGCGGCGCGGCGACGCAGGAGGATCAGCGGCACGGCGTGCCAGTCCAGCAGGAACTCGCCCACCACCAGCCGTCCTCCGGGACGCAGTACGCGGCGCAGCTCACGCAGCGCGCTCGGCCACTGCGGTATCTCGCCGAGCACCGTGACCAGAAAGGCGCCGTCGAAGCCGGCGTCGCCGTAGGGAAGCCGGCGGGCATCACCGCGGGTGGCCCTGACATTGGACAGACCCTGTTCGGCTGACGCCCGGATGGTGTGCTCGAGCATCTCCGCCTGGATGTCAAAGATGTCCAGGGTCCCGTCGGGTCCCACGCCCCGGGCGACCGGGACGGAGAACAGTCCGGTGCCGGGACCGACCTCCAGCAGGCACTCCCCGGGCCGCGGGCTGAGAACCTCGACCAGACGATCGCGCGTGAGGTGGGGAAGCTCACGGTCAAGCGCCCAGGGTGCGTAGGGAAACGGCGTCGTGAGGCGCCGGTAGAGCAGCCCGGCCCCCAGTGCCGCAGCCGCCCCCATGTCGGGCGCGCCCAGACGAAGAGCAGGTGAGCGGCGCTGGGCGATCACCAGCGCAGCTTAGGGTTCGTCAGTCAATAACTCAAAGGGTTTGGGGTGCGCGTGGCGTAACGTTTGTGCGTGATCGACGAGGCGGCTATCGGCGAGCGCTATCGGGCGTTGGCGGGGGACCTCGACGAGCGCCGGC
>JAABUQ010001721.1_pt1 | contig 45835 bp, 40 predicted proteins | sample 5560001 | NCBI WGS metagenome assembly JAABUQ01 (sample SAMN10711888, study PRJNA513371) | rock metagenome | isolation source: Antarctica rocks | place: Antarctica: Victoria Land, Finger Mt nord | collected 2015-12-18 | reverse complement strand
GGTTGCGAGGCCGGGGCGTACTCCCAACATCTCACCCTTGCCCTAAGTCCCCTCCCCTCTCCCGCCGCCCTAAAGGGCCAGGGGGAGGGGGTTCCCTGATTTACTTCCGCTTGGCAAGGATGCCGTTGATCTCGTTCGCCGGAGCATTCATCGCCTGATCCGCCGGGATTTTGCCGAACACCGCGTTCTGGATATTCGGGTGAATGATCGTGCGGATCTGCGGCCACTCCGCGATGATCGGCGTGATGTAGCAACTTGCCACGAGGGGCGTGAACTTATCAATCGGGTCCGAGACCGTGACGCTCTTGCGCGTGCCGGGGGCGAGGTAAAAGCCATCCACGTCCTTGCCGACCTGCGCGCTCGTCAGATACCGGCCGAGGTCCATCGCCGCCTGGAGCTTGGTCTTGTCCTTGATTGCGGTGACGGAGATCAGGCCGATGCCGCCTGCCGTGCCCGGCTTGCCGGTCTTGCCCGTCGGCATCGGGCGCACATCGAAGTTCAGCTTCATCGCCCGGTACTGGCTGCTCGAACCGCTCGGCTCGCTGTACATCGCCAGGAGCTTTTTGTCCTGAAACGACGTGGTGATGTCGGTCGGGGCCTGGGTGGCAAAGTCCGGTGGCGTCACCTTGTGCTTCTGCGCGAGGTCCACGAGCTTTTGCAGACCGCTGATCCCCTCCGGCGTGTTAAAGGTGTACTTCGTGTTGTCGGCGCTCAACGGCAGGGAGCCGTCGTTGAGAATAAAGGGCCACGTATTGACGAGGCCGGGGTCAATGCCGCCCGTGTAGCCGTACACCTTTTCGCCGTTCGCCCGCTGGAAGGTCAGCTTCTTAGCGATCTCCACGAACTCGTCGTACGTCCAGGTGGGGCCGGGCGGGTCCACGCCCTTTTCCTTGAAGATGTCCAGGTTGAGGTACATGCCGACGGGCGGCACCCACAGAGGCCACGCATATGCCTTGCCACTGACGCGCACCGCGTCGAGCGCGCTGGAAAGGATATCGCCCTTGTCGTCGCTCGTCAGGAAGTCGTCAATCGGCGCGAGCAGGTTGTCCGAGACGAGTTGCGGCAGAATATCGGAGGGCAGGCGGAAGATGTCCACGGAGTTGCCACCCTGCACCGCCTGTGACACCTTGGTGAAACCTGCTTGGTCGCCTGTGTAGCCGGTGGTTTCAACCTTGATGTCCGGGTTCGCCTTGGTGAAGTTCGCGGTCGCGGCGTCCATCAGCTTCGCGGTCTGGTTGCCGGGGGCGTAGCCAAGCACCCAGTACTGCAACGTGCCCTTGTAGCCGCTCTTGCTCACCGCGAGGCTACCGCCTGTGCTCGCGCTCATCGCCGGAGCGGTGGTGCCTGTTGCGCTCGCGGGCGCTGCCGTGCTTGCCGGAGCGGTGGTAGCCGCAGGGGCAGCCGTCGCTGCGGTGGTGCCGGCGGGCGAGGTGGAACTGGAGGCTGTACCATTGGTGGCGCTACCCGCACCCACGGAGCCGTTGATCGGGCGTGCGGTGGCCCCGATAGTCGCCGGGTTCGTGGCCGCGCCGGGAATCGTGGTGGCAGCCTGATTATTGCCGCCCTGATTCGCTACGGTCGCGGCCCCTGCCGCCGTGGTCGCCGGACTGCTGGTCGCGTTCGCGCCCCCACAGGCGGCGAGAACGGCGGCGACACTCGCCGCCGCCGCGAGGCGGAGCAGGTCGCGGCGGCGCATCAGTTTCGTGTCATGCTCGTGGTGCATTCGTCTGCCTCTTTCCCTCGTGCTGCCCGTGTTCGCCTGCATTGGTTGCGTCGCGCATTATCGCGCGGACACGGGCGGCGTGCAATCGGTACGCGGGGCTGCGGAATCAGCGATACAGAAATCGTTCGTGCTGCCTTCGGAATCTACGGGCAACTATGCACCGCCTTCTCGAATCGCCGCGCGCTCCATCCCTGCCCATGCACGATGCCGCGATCAGTGAAGCCCGCGCGGCGGTACCACGCGCAGAGGGCAGTGTTCTCCGCCATGCAATCGAGGCGCAGGTATTGCCGCCCCGCAGTGGCGACCGCGCCTCCCGCCCACCGGAGCAGCCACAGGCCGATGCCCCGACCCGCGTACGCCTCCCGCACCGCGAGCTTATGCACGTAGCTACCATCGTCTGGCACGTCAGACCAGATGACGGGGTCCGCCCATTGCAGCGCGAGCGTGCCGATTGCCTCGTCGCCCTGCCATGCGAGATACACTTCACCGCGCGCGATTGCCGCCGCGATCACCGCCGCGTGGAATGAACCGGGTTGCCACTGGCTGATACCTTTCGCCGTAATCCGCCGCGCAGCTTCCTCCAATGTGCCGCGTACGGTCTCAACATCCGTCGCCGTCGCGCGTGTTACCGTCCATGTCGCGTCATTCACGGTACGAACCGCGAAGGCACGAAGGCGCGAAGAAAACAGTTCTTCCATATGCATTTCCTTTGCGTCTTCGTGCCTTCGCGCCTTCGCGGTTCAATCTCCCTCCGCCAATGCGGGCACGCGGGTATGCCAGTCGGTGGCGCGCTCGTAGGCGGCGGCGACGCGGAGCACGGTCGCTTCGTCCCAGCGGCCGCCGACAATTTCGAGGCCGACGGGCAAGCCCGCGTCGGTGAAGCCGCAGGGCACGCTGATCGCGGGCACGCCCGTGAGGTTGAAGGGGCTGACGTTCAAACTCAGTACGTTGGGCGCGAACACGGGTTGCCCGTTGATGAGCACCGTTTGCCCGTCAATCGGCGAGGCGGGGATGCGCGTCGCGGGCAACAGCAGGGCGTCGTATTGCCGGAACAGCGCGGCGAGGTCGCGGGTCGCCGCCGCGCGGATTCGTAGGGCACGCATCAGTTCGGCGGCGGTGAGGTCTTCCCGCCGCGTCAGGCGGGCGTACACATCGTCGCCGTAGTCGCCGGGGCGCGTTGCCAGCCAGTCGGCGTGCTGGTGCCGCGCCTCCGCGAGCAGCAAGTCGCCCTGCGCCTCCCGCCACGGAGCGAGGTCGGGGAAGGGCATATCGTCCACGATTGCGCCGAGATCGCGGAACACGCCGAGCGCGGTTTCGGTCGCGGCAGCAACTTCCGAGTCGAGATCGCTGAAGAAATCGTCACGCGGCACGCCGAGCCGCATCCCCCGCACGCCGTCCGCGAGCGCCGCCGTGTAGTCCGGTACGAACACGGGGGCGGTCGCGGCGTCGGCGTCATCGCCCCCGGCGAGCAGGTCCAACACGAGCGCGGCGTCTTCTACCGTGTGTGTGAGCGGCCCCGCGTGATCGAGCGACCACGCCAGTGGCATCACGCCCGCGAGCGAGACGCGCCCATGCGTCGGCTTTAGCCCGACCACGCCGCAGAGCGACGCGGGAGTACGGATGCTGCCGCCCGTGTCCGTGCCCATCGCCATCGCCGCCATGCCCGTCGCGACCGCCGCCGCCGAACCGCCGCTACTGCCACCGGGAATGCGCGACGGGTCCCACGGGTTGCGTGTCGGGCCGGTGTGCGGGTTATTCGTCGTCATGCCATAGGCGAACTCGTGCGTGTTCGTTTTGCCGAGCAGCACCGCGCCCGCCTCGCGCAACCGTCGCGTCACCGTCGCGTCCGCCGCCGCGATGTTCCCCCGCATGATCTTCGACCCCGCTTCCGTCGGCACGCCCGCGACGTCGTAGAGGTCTTTCAGCGCGACGGGGATGCCATGCAGTGGCCCGCGATACGTGCCGCGCATAATCGCCGCTTCCGCCTCCCGCGCTTCGGCCCGCGCCGCTTCCGCCATCACGAGCACGTACGCATTGAGCCGGTCATTCAGCCGCGCGATGCGCGCGAGATACGAGGCGGTCAACTCCACGGGTGAGAGCGCGCGGCGGGCGATCAGTCGCCCCGCCTCGGCGATGCTTAACCGCGTCAGGTCTGTTCCTGCCTGTGTCTGCATGGCACCCTCCCTCACCTATGCGAATCGTCAGACCAGTGTAACCGATGCGACGGCCGCCGCGATTTCTTCCGCCCACGCAAGCAGAGATTCGTCCGCCGAGATGCGCGCGACGAGTTGCAGGCCGAGGGGCAGGCCACCGCCGTCACCTGCGGGCACCGAGAGCGCGGGCATCCCGGCGTGCGACCACGGCAGGTTCATGATCGGGTCGCCCGTACTGGCAATGCCTTCGGGCGCGGGGCCGGTCGCGGACGGGCAGGCCCAGAGGTCAATCCCGTACTCCCGCATCAATGCTTCCAATTCCCATCGCACGCGGTCCCGGCTCGCGCGACCGTCGGCAATTTCCTCGTCCGATACGTCCTGCCCCGCACGGATGAGCGCCGCCGTTTCGGGGCGGTACCGATCTTCATACCGCGCGAACCACGGCGCATGAACGCGCGCGATCTCCCCCTGATTCATTCGCACCTGTATCTCGTTAATCTCAGCAATGTCCCTGAGCGCCGAGATGTGCCGCACCTCATACCCCGCCGCTTCGAGATGCGCGGTCTGCCGCACGAATGCCCGCAAACCCTTCGCACTTGTCTGTAGAAGATAGCCTCCTTCCGGTACGCCGAGCACGGGCTTGCGTTCCGCGACGACCGGCTCCCAGTTGTCCATCACCACAGGCGCGACGAGGCGAATGTCCGCCACTGTCGGGGCGAACAGGCCAACCGTGTCCACGCTGACGCTGTATGGCACCACGCCTGCGGTCGGGATGCGCCCATAGGTCGGCTTGAAACCAACCACGCCGCAAAAAGCGGCGGGCCGGATTACGCTGCCCACCGTTTGCGTGCCCAGCGCGAGCGGGCAGTACCCCGCCGCGACTGCCGCCGCGCTGCCACTGCTTGATCCCCCCGGCGTGTGCGCGGGGTTGCGCGGGTTGCGCGTCGCCGGGGGCGTGCTCGTGGCGAACTCCGCCGTGCGCGTTTTGCCCAGCACGAGCGCGCCCGCCGCCCGCAACCGCGAAACCACCGTCGCTTCCGACCCCGCGAACAATTCCGGCGGCACGTCCGACCCTGCCCGCGTCACGAAGCCGTGCGTATGAATGATGTCCTTCACCCCGACGAGCGCGCCGTACAGCGGGGGCCGCGTGGCGGCATCCGGGTAGGCATCCGCCAGCCCGCGCGCCTCCGCCCGCAACCGCTCCCGCCGCCCCGCCTCCGGTACGAGCGCGTGAATCTCGCCCTCCCGCGCCTCCACCCGGTCACATACCGTGTCAATGTATACCGCCAATGGCAACGCCCCGCTCCGCAACGCCGCCACCGTTTCGCGCAATGACTCCGGCACTCCGTTCATCTCCCCCTCCTCCTATTGTCGCGTAGTATAGCGGGCATCGCCGCGCCCGCGAGCGCAAAGTGCAACTTTTCGGGCGGGCGCGGCGTGTTACGGGCAGGCCGTCAGTTCATTCCCCGGTTCGCGTCGTGCGGGCGGGGAGAAAGGAGCGTAGGGTGAAGCCTCGTTTGCACCGTGTGGGAAAGTCTCGTGTGCGTCTGCTCGGCGTTGCTGCCGCCATTGTGGTGCTCATGGCAGCGCCGGTGGTACATCTGCTCGACCGCGACGGGCCGGGCACGCCGCAACTCGTTGCCGCCGCGCCCCCACCCGGCAACACGCCGGATGGGCCGATCAAGCACATCGTGATCTTTGTCAAGGAAAACCGCACCTTCGACAACTACTTCGGTACCTACCCCGGCGCGAATGGCGCAACTACCGCGACGGACTCCTTCGGCAACGTCGTGCCCCTGCACCACGAACCCGACCAGGTGCCGGACATCAGCCACGCTTCCGAAGCAGGTTACATGGCCTACGACGATGGCAAGATGGACAAGTTCAACCTCATCACCAGCAGTGGCGACCGGAAACCGAACGACACCTACGGCAACAACAGCCTGACGCAGATGTACCAGAGCGACATCCCGAACTACTGGCAGTATGCGCAAAACTTCGTGCTCGGCGACAACATGTTCTCGTCGCTGATGGGGCCGAGCTTTCCCAATCACCTGTACACCGTGGCAGCACAGAGCGGCGGCGCCGTCAACAACCCACGCACCGACCGCAACATCGGCACGCTCACAAACGCCACCAAAGGCTGGGGTTGCGACGTGCCGAACCAGCAGGTGCAGGTGCAGGACGCGAGCGGCAATGTGCAGTTGCAGGAAGCGTGCTTCGACTTCAAAACGCTCGCGGATGAACTCGACGCGGCGAACTTCAGTTGGCGCTATTACGCCCCGCCTGCGGGCAAGAGCGGCTACGTCTGGTCCTCGTTCAACGCAATCAACCACATCCGTAATGGCCCGGACTGGCAGAATGTCGTACCTGTGGAGCAGTTTCAGGTGGACGCTGCCGCAGGCGATCTGCCCACCGTTTCGTGGGTCGTCACCCCCGGCACCGTCAGTGAGCACCCACCTGCCAGCGTCTGCACAGGCGAGAACTGGACGGTGGACCTGATGAACACGGTGATGCAGGGGCCAAACTGGTCTTCCACGGCGGTGTTTCTCACCTGGGACGACTTCGGCGGCTTCTACGACCATGTGCCACCGCAGCAGGTGGACGGCTACGGCCTCGGCTTCCGCGTACCGTTGCTCGTGATCTCGCCCTATGCGAAGCAGGGGTACATTGACCACACGCAGTACGAGTACTCGTCCATGCTCCGCTTCGCCGAAGACTCGCTCGGTCTCGCTACCCTCACCGACCGCGACGCGGGCGCGAACAACATGATGGGCGCCTTTGACTTCACCCAGCCACCGCGCCCCCCGTTCATCCTGCAACAGCGTACCTGCCCGAAACGCACCCTCCAATACACCAACAACGATTACGACGACTGAGCCATACCACACGCGCATAAAAGGGACGGGGCCAGCGATTGGCCCCGTCCCTTTACGTGGACCTTGCGGGGGGCCGCGCAGTCGGGCATGGGGAAGCGCACGGACCGCGTATTCTCATCATTTTTTTACATTTGCCACGGACGATTCACACAGTTATCCGTCACACTACCGTGGTGAGATCAGGCATCACGGTAGCGCTGTCGCTCATATACGAAAGAGAGCAATCATGCATCACGATATTCTGGACAACGATGATCTACCGGTCGGTCGCGTGCATAGCCGCCGCGAGGTACTTGCCCTGTTCGGCGGCGTTGCGGGGGCCGCGCTGGTTGCGGGGAGCATGGTCGCGCGGGCCGCACCGGGTAGCGGCACTGCCATACCCGCAGGCCTCGTCGCTCAGGCATCGTCTCTATGCATCGCCACCCCGGAGGAAACCGAAGGGCCGTATTTCGTGGAGGAAATGCTCAACCGCTCGGATATCCGCACCGACCCCTCCGATGGCACGACCAGACCGGGTGTGCCGCTCCTGCTCACTTTCAACATCGCCAGTGTAAGCGCCACCGCTTGCACGCCCCTGACGGGAGCCACGGTAGATGTCTGGCACTGCGACGCCCTCGGCATGTACTCCGACGCGCGGATGGAACGCACATTGGGCAAAAAGTTCCTCCGGGGCACGCAGGTGACGGACGCGAACGGCATGGTGCAGTTCACGACGATCTATCCCGGCTGGTATCCGGGTCGGGCAGTCCACATCCACTTCAAGGTGCGCACCACCCCAGGGGCAACCACGGGCAGCCAGTTGACCTCGCAGTTGTACTTTGACGACACCCTCACCGATGCAGTGTTCACCCAGCCACCGTATGCGAGCAAAGGGCAGCGCGACACGCGAAACAACCAGGACGGCATCTACGCGGACGGCGGCGACCAGTTGCTGCTCACGCTCACGGGAGACACCGGCGGATACGCCGCTGTATTCAATGTTGGCCTGAAATCCGCCTGAGCGCTATCGCCGCGCGATCCATCCCAAGAGAACGGCTGCAAACGTCCGGCCACACCAGAGAGAGGGAAACAACAATGCGAGCACGCGGCATTTACGGGATTCTTCCGGCGATCATCACCCTGCTGGCGCTGGCGGATGGGCTGCTCCACCTCCGCCTGGATTACGCCCTCTTTGGCGGGAAACTCTGGGGCGCACCGTCGTTTGGCGGGCCACCACCGGGTACGCCACCACGTCCCGCCGGGGTGCCCGGTGCGCCCGGTGTGACAGGGGGACCACCGCCCGGTTTCAAGCCGCCCGCGCCGATACCCTTCGTGTCGCTACCCCTCAATGAACTGTTCCTGCTCAACTTCATCGGCTACTTCGTGCTGGCCGTGGTTTTCTACCTCGTGCTGCGCTTCCGTGCCCAATGGCTCTGGCTGGTGGATGTGGCGCTCATCCTGTACGCGCTCGTCTCTATCATTGGCTGGATACGCATCGGCGGGCCAAACCCGCAGGGGCTGGGCTACCTCTCCAAAGGGCTGGAAGCCGCTCTGATCGTTGCCCTCGTCGCGCACCTCGCGTCGCTTTCCCGACGTAGCAGCAGGAGCCTTCAACCGGCATAAGCGGTCGGGAGAATCTTTACCGCCAAGACGCCAAGGGATCAAGAATAATGTCTTTTTCTTTTGAGTTTCTTGGCGTCTTGGCGGTGAGAATTTTCCGTGCTTACGCAGTCATTGCGCCGGACCGGTTCGCCATCGAGCCGGACATGTCGGCATGGTGCCGGTTGGCGCGGGCGGTCTTGATCCCATAGAGCACTGCGGTGAGGAGCATACCGACGACGATGATTGCGAGGTAGGTACCAAAGGGGTACATCGCCCAGGTCGCCGCGCCGATCACCAGCATCATCGTCCAGAAAATCAGCCACTGCCCACCCGATGCCACAATCGTTGTCGGCGCATCCACCGCAGCTGAATCGGCGCGACGACCGAGATCAATCGCGTAAAACAACGCGGCGCGCGGCATTGTGGCGGCGAGCCAGATGATCGTCAGCCAGAGGAAAACCAATGGGGGATTGGTGCTGGAAACTCCTTCGGACAGGTACAGGAAGTTCATAAAGACCGCCAGCCCCGCGAGCGCCATCAGTAGAAAGCGTGAGCCGGGGAATTTGACCGCCAGAAAGAACAGCACGCCGACCGGCAGCAGAAGCTCACCGAGCACGACCATCCAGGAGAATAGCTTTTCGTACCTGGCGAACACGCTGATATTCAGGTCACGCGCGACGGGCAGGACTTCGGGGTTCGGGTTCTGTGCGCTTTTCGTCGCTTTGGCGTTCGCGCCTTTCAAAAAGCCGTCAATGCCCGTGCCTGCCTTATCACCCGTCCATGCCGCATTGCCCGCCTTTTCCTGTCCGGCGGTGAACAGGTTATACCCGGCAGCGCACGCGGAAAAAAGCACGATAAAGCCGATAAAGGCGCTGAGCGCCACCGTGGAAGTGACGTACCGTTTCAGTGGCGATTCCATAAGAGCCTCCTTGCAATGGAAGGGGGTGTTCCCTTCGATGCGTCACGTCCGCGCCTATCCCGCACGGCTCAGTTCGCAAGTTGAGCGGCGAGGGCGGGCACGTTTTCGCGCCCCGCAAGAGTTGTTCCCGCCCGTATGATGAGGATCGGGCAGGGCGCGTCGTCGAGCACGTCTTCCGCAGTGCTCCCAAGCGTCCAACGCATCACACCGCCGCGACCGTGGCTTGCCATCACGGCGATTCCCGAAGGCTGCTTTGCCAGGGTTGCCGCGATCACCTCCACGGCGCGGTTCGTTACACTGCGCTCCCAGGCCGTTCGCACCTCCAGACCTGTCGCGCGCAAGGGCGTAGCGGTCGCATCGAGGTATTCCGCAACTGCCCCCTCCTCGTCGCGCTGTGTTTCCTCACTGATCGGGTAGTAGTTGTCGTACCCAGCGCCCCAACCGGCAACGACCGTCGGGATTACACGCAGCAGCGTGAGAGACACCGATAGCGCCGTGGCGATGCCCGCCGCGAACGGGAGCGCTTCCTCCGCGAGGGCGGAGCCATCGAGCGAGACGGTGACCCCGGTGATTACCGCGTCGCCTTCAGTCAGGGCATCATTTCCCGGCCGCACGACCAGCGTGGGCACCGTAGCGTGGCGCAGCACGCGCCGCGTCACGCTGCCCATACGGACGCGCGCTAACCCCGTCCGACCATGCGTGTTCATTACCACGAGCGAACACGCTTCGGTTTCGGTATGGGTGAGAATCGCGTCGGCAGGATCACCGTGACGAACGACCGTTGTCACCGCGAGACCGGCCTCGCGTAGGGGGAGCGCGACAGACTCAAGGTACGCGGCGCTATCGGTAACATGCCGTGCATCCACCCCGTCTCTGACGGACTCTGGCAGGTTGCTGTCCCCGGAAACGTAGCCCACCACCGCGAGCAGGCTGATGCGTGCGTCAGACGCGCGGGCAAGCGTGACGGCGTACGGCACGGCGGCGGCGGCGAGCGGCGAGCCATCGAGCGGAACAAGGATATGACGAAACATGGTGGCCTCTTTCTCTGATGCGGTTATCTCTGACCGGCTTTGGCCTGTGACGAGCGTAGCGCGCCGCGCGCATCAAACGTGTGACGGAGTAACGATGCGTTATCACCACAATGCGACACTCTGGGGAGACGACGGACGCTGCCCTACGCGACGCGGCGTATCCTTATTGGACGCGGGGATCAGGCGAAATAGCCGCGAGCGATGTGGAAGGAGGAGGCGCGGGAACCGGGTCTTCGGTTGGGGTGGTGCGCCGCAAGACGCCGATCCTGATCAGCGACGAGAGCAGGCTACGTGCCGCGAGTCCCGCCGCGATCAACCGGCGTACGACGGTGCTGACGCTGCTCTTTTGCGCGTCCGCCAGCGCTTCCAATTCGGCACGCTGCGCGGGAGTGACGGTGATCGTCAGAGGAACCACGGTGCGCCCCCGTGGTTTGGGGCCGGGACGGCGTCTGGGTGGCGTGGGTGAATCGCGGTGTACGGTCATATGGTCCTCCTCGCGTCCCATGCATAGATGCGCACGGGGCTGCGACCCGGAGGGGAATCTGGCATTGTCGGCGCCGTACGGCGCGGACCACAACGGAAGATTGTCAAGCGGGGTCAAGTACTAGACAAGAACATGTTACCACAATTCCTGAAAAAAGTATCCCGTGTTTCCGTTGTGTCCACCGCGCCTTTCACGCCATTGCGTTCCCATCCCCACATCGGGAGGCAGGGGTCAGCCATCTTCGTCGAGAAAGGCGTTGATGACCGCCGCGAGCGGTTCCGCGTGCCGCCACTGAACGACGTGCGGGGCATCCGGCACCTCGTGATAACGAGCCTGGGGAGCGACAGCGCGCAACTGGCCGACGGCAGTGCGCGACACGAGCGGGTCGCGCGTGCCGCGCACGATCAGCGTGGGAGCGACCACATGCGCGAGCGACGCCACGGTGTCCTCACCGTCCGCGCGAATATCCGTGAGCACGATGCGGCGCAGACCGGCGCGGACGTAGTCCGGCATCAGCACGGCAAAAAGATCGCGCGGCTCGCGGAGGAAATCGCGCAACAGCCCCCAGGTCTGGCTGGGGGTCTGAGGGCCGGTACGCCCGATGATGGAACTGACGAGCACGAGCCGCGCCACGCGCTCCGGGTGCAACCGGGCAAAGGCCACCGCCACCGGCCCGCCGAGCGAATGCCCCACGACGTGCATTCGCCCGATGCCGCAGGCATCGGCCCAATCCCGCAGCATCCCCGCGAGTTCCAGCGTATCCAAGGTTAACCGGGGCCGGGGCGACGTGCGCCCGAAGCCGGGGAGGTCCGGGGCATAGACGCGCCGCCGCGCCGCCAGCAGGGGCTGGAGCCGCGCGAAGTACGCGCTCGACACCCCCAGGCCATGCACCAGCACCACGGGCACTCCGCTCATGTCCGCGTCCGGTTCCGTGGGGCCGAGGGCGCGATAGTGGTAGCGCGCTGATCGCCCCGTCACCCAATCCCCCGGTACTGGTGGCGTGCGTGTCACGCGCTCGTCTCCCCTCCGTCGGCGATCGTCACCCTTCCCATTTCATCCCCTGACGTTGCCCACATTATTGTAGCATCACCGGCGTCCGCACCGTCCGCGCCGGGGCGGGCTGGAGCCGGTGGACAGGCATGATCGGCAGCCGTTTTCAGCGCGGACTCATCTCGCTCCTATACGATACGCGCGATTCGCTCGGGCTATCGTCGTCACAGACGCTTTCCATCGAGGGAGCGTCGGGGAGGAAATGACCGGGATGTTTCCCCGGCACCGGAGTTGCGACGCATCGGGCGCGTCCACGGAAAACGCAGTGGCGCGGTCTTTCGGCATCAGTTTGAGGAGTAAACCAGCCATGAATACCCGCCCGCGTTTCCGGTCTCTTGTGACAAGCCTTGTCGCTACCCTCGCGCTCGCCGCCTGTTCCCTGGGCATCACGAGTGAATCATCCACCAATAACACCGTGACCCCGACCCGCCCCCCCGCCGCCACGGCAGGCAGCGGCCCCGCTGCGGCGGCTACCGGCCCCGCCGCCACGCTGAACACCAGCACGATTGGCGCGAGCGCAACTCCCGCCGCGACCGCGACCGTTGCGCGCCAAGTGGACATCACCGCCCCCGCTGCCGCGACAGTTGGGGGAGCGACTGCCACACCCGCCGCTCCCAGCCCCACCAGTGGGATGGCAGTGGTGAACCCGCCAGCGGCGCAACCCGCCGCGCCGGGGCAGCTTTCGGTGCCGGAAATCAACAAGCGCGCCCGTCCCGCCATTGTACAGATCACGAATAATCAGCGTCAGGCAGCGAGTGGGATTCGCGCGCAGTCACAAACGAGTGTGCAGGTGCCGACAGGTCTGGGCACCGGCTTCATCTTCGATAAACGCGGCTATATCCTGACGAATAACCATGTCGTCGAGGGCGCGACCTCGCTCACCGTTGCCACCACCGACGACCAGACGTACGACGGCAAGCTCGTCGCCGCCTATCCCCAAGGCGATCTCGCGGTGGTGCAAATTACGTGCAAGGGCGATTGTCCCACGGTGGCGCTCGGCGATTCGGGCAAGCTGGAGGTCGGCGAAAGCCTGGTGGCAATCGGCAATGCCCTCGGCCTCGAAGGTGGTCCCACCGTAACGACGGGCGTGGTCTCCGCCCTGGGGCGTACGGAGCAGGAGCCGAACGACATGAGCGGGACCGGCCAGACGCAACCAGGTGCCTTTCTCGTGGACCTGATTCAGACCGACGCGGCGATCAACCCCGGCAACTCCGGTGGCCCGCTCTTTAATATGCGGGGCGAAGTCGTGGGCATCAACACCCTCGGTGCGGGGCAAGCCGAGCCGGGCGTTCAGGCACAGGGTATCGGTTTCGCCATCTCGATCAACACCGCAAAAGCCACGGCGGATGCGCTGGTCAGCGGCCAGCCCGTGCCGCGCCCCTTTATCGGCATCAGCTATGGCACGCTCACCGCCCCGCAGGCGGCGCAACTCAAGCTTCCCTACAACACCGGCGTGCTCGTGGCGCAGGTCGCCCCCGGCTCTCCCGCCGAAAAAGCCGGTATCCAGAAGAACGACGTGATCGTGAAAATGGACGGCCAGACCGTGAAGGGCGAGGGCGGCGTGCCCAGCATTCTGCTGAAGCACAAGCCCGGCGACACCATCCCCGTCACGATCCAGCGTAACGGGCAGCAGCAGGATGTGCAGGTCACTCTCGTGCAGGCGATGACGAGCCGGTAACATGCCATGCGGAGGATGCGCGATGAAGTTTTATCTGGCGTCCCCGCTCGGCTTTGCCACCGCGACGCGGGCGTTCATGGCGGAGATGGAAGATACGCTCGCGGCAGCCGGGGTCGCGTTCGTGAATCCATGGAGTAGCGGCTTTGGTCCGGCCTTCGCCGAAGCCGAGAGGGTCGCCGATGGCGCAGAGCGGGTCGCCGCTCTTGCGTGGGTCAATACGGCAGTCGGACGCACGAACGCGGAGTCCATTCAGGCATGTGACGGGGTGCTGGCGGTGCTCGACGGCGTGGATGTGGATTCCGGCACCGCCAGCGAAATCGGTTACGCCTTCGCCCTCGGCAAGCGCATCTACGGCCTGCGCACCGACAGCCGCCTGACCGGCGACAACGCGGGCACGGTCGTGAACTTGCAGGTGCAGTACTTCATCGAAGCGAGCGGCGGCCGCATCGTCCGGGAACTCGCTGCAGCGGTCGCCCTGCTCCGCGCCGCCTGACTACCGCTCGATGAACGCGGTGAATGGGCTTGACTCCTGAATCACCGATCCAGCAACGCGAGTACGGGGGCGAAACGCTCGATACCCGCCACGCCGGGCGCCGTAAAGCGCATGACGAGGTGCGTCACTCCCGCCGCCTCGAACTCCCGCAGCGCCGTTGCGACTTCCTCCTCCGAGCCGATGATTCCCGTTGCGTTCGGGTCGGCAATCTCTCCCGGTTCGAGCACACGTACATTGGCGAACGAGGTGAAGGCGAGGGTTTGCGGGTCGCGCCCCACGTCCGCGCACGCCTCCTGCACCAGTGCGGCAAGTTCCCGCACGCGCGCGACCGAGGGCACAAAGTCGGTGTTGTAGGCATCGGCGTAACGCGCGGTGAGGCGCAACATGCGCGGTTTCGTGCCGCCGATCCAGAGTGGTGGTCCGGAGGGCGAGGGGCCGCGCGGGGCGAGTACGGCGGCATCGGCGTGATAGTACATGCCGTGGAATGTCACCTGCTCGCCCTTCAGGAGTGGCCCGATGATTGCCAGCGCCTCCTCGAAGCGCGCCACGCGGTGGTCAAAAGGGTAGTCGAACATCGTATATTCCGGTTCGTTCCAGCCACAGCCGAGGCCGAGGATAAAGCGCCCGTCGCTGATGTCGTCGAGGCTGTCCGCCATTTTGGCGAGCAGGGCGGGGCTGCGAAACGAGGTGCAGGCGACGAGCGGCCCGAGCAGCAAGCGCGATGTGGCGGCGGCGAGGGCGCTGAGAAAGGTAAACCCCTCCCAGGTGCCGATGTTTTCACCGTCGGGCGAGCGGAAGATCAGGTGATCCGCGAGCCAGAAGGAGTCGAGGCCAAGCGCCTCCGCCGTTTCCGCCATCGCGCGGATGTCACGAAAGCGCGGCGCACCGCCCGGTGTGTCCGTGCGCAGTGAAGGCATCGTCCCGAGTTGCATTCGTCGCCCCGTTGCCTGCTCTATCATCGCCTCGCCCTTTCCTTCGGAAAATAATCCGCGCGTTCCACCCACGCCATCGAGAACCGACCGGTAGCGGACTGCGCCCATTGTATACGCTGCCGCGCGAACGCAAGGTGTCAGGATGTAAATGATGCGTGGTATACTGCGTTCTCCGGCATTCCCTTTTCCGGTACGCAAACACGCAACTACAGGAGTCTCCCATCATGGCACGTACCGCAACCCTGTTGAAGTTTACGGCGCTCCCCGGCAAGCGCGATGCGCTCGTGGAAGCGTTTCGGGATGAGGCGGCACAGGCGGAGCACAACGCGGGGATCGAACTGTACCTCGTGCATACCGCCGCTGATGAGCCGGATGCGGTCTGGTTGTACGTGGCGTTCGCGAGCGAAGCGGATGAGGAAGCCTACACGGGCGGCATGGCGGGCGAACAGGCAATGAGCCGCACCGACCCCCTCGCCCCGGCCCCGCCGGAGCAGATCGGCCTCGTACCGCAGGGTGGCAAGGGCGTGCCGCACCGATGAACGGCACGCGGCCCTGATGTGATTCCCTCATTATGTATCTATGCGTTCGGCGGGCTGAGGCCAAGCGCCTTTTCAACCGCCTCCGCGTGCTGCACCGAGTGCGTGCCCCCGGAGTTGCGCAGCACGTCACCAAGCGTGACCGGCCCGCGCGGAAAAACCACGGTGCGCGACAACTCCGCGTCGGGCATTGCCCGCACCCGCTCGGCCAACCGCTCGTGCGTAGCGCGAAACTCTTCCAGCAATGCATCGCGGCTCTTGTCCTGCCGCTCATCAACCTGCTTCTGGTTCCACGCATCAATATCGAAGCCGCTTCCCACGGCGCGCTCGCTCCCGGCCATCTGCATCAACACGTCGTATGTGGCCTGACGCGCGGCAAGGTGGGCGAGAATTTGTTTCGCCGTCCAGCCGCCCGCACCCTCATTGATTTTTGTCGCCAACTGCGCGTCCGAGAGCGTGCCGAACGTGTGCGCGACACGCGCATTGCCTGTCTGAATCTCCGTGATGATCTCCTGCTTGCTTGCCATTCGTATTCCCCCTGTCACGCCACTTTCCGCGCGCCGCACCCGTACCGCATACACGCGCCGGGCAAATATGCCATCACCGAGCAACGGTGGCGTGCGGTGATTCGGGCAAGAGCGCATCCGCGACGATCACGGTCACAAGGCCATAGACGATATGGGGAATGAGGTCTTCCACCCAGCCCGACACGCCCCACGTTTGGGGGTCACTCAGCCCCGACGCGACGGTGGGAACATCGCTGGCCGCCATCGCCGCAAGGCCAACGGTGAGACCTCGCACGAGGGTGGATTGATGCTGCATATCGGACTGGAAAAGCCCGTATGCGATGCCGACTCCGAGACCGGTTCCGTAGCCGAGCAGGGAGCCGAGGCCACTCTTGCGATTTTCCGCCTGTGCTTTGCCTTTGTCCCCTGCTGCATCAGTCAGCTTGATGCCGAGCGTATCGGTCAGCTTCCCCGCGAGTTGCGCGGGCGTATTGCTCGACCCCCTCCCGCGCCATACCATGTCACCGTACGTCACGATATTCAGCGCCAGTGTCCCCACGGCACCCGCCACCACGCCTCGGAGCATTGCATTCATGCCTGTTCCCCTCACGGAAAGCGTCGCGCTCACCGCGAGGCGCAAGCACACGCGTCTTAGCGGCAATTGCCCTTGTATCTGAAAGAAGTCACACCGTATCAGGAATGACGTTTGCGAAATGCACAGCGCAATGTTAATGCCAGGGCAAACCCTTGAACGTTTCACGCTTCTTGCTGGCTGCCCGATGCACACCCATGTTCTGCCGGGAACGGCACCGGCAGTGCCAGAATCTAGATTGCGGGTTTAAAGGCGTACACGATGCGGTCATACCACAGCAGCAGCGATGAGGCCACCGAAAAGATGAGCAAGACCGCAACTACGAGCTGTCCCCAGAGGCCGCGTCGCGCGAGGGCCGCGAGGGCGACACCCGCGCCGAGCGCGACAGCGGGCAACGCGAACAGGGGGTAGCGCACGTACAGCCGTCCCACGAGGCCGACCACGAGCATCACCACCACGACCACGAGCCAGATGCCAATCGTCAGCGCGGCATCCCACGCATGGCCTGCGGACGTCCCGGATGCGTCCTCATCGCTCCCGTCGCTTCCGAGTCGTGCAAACTGCGCGCGCCAGCCGCGTCGGGCAAGGAGCGCGCCACCGACGAGCGCCGCGAGAATCGGCCAGACGCCGTAAAAGGCGCGGGCATTGAACCATGCTTCGAGCGCGAGTGCGACGGCGAAGTTATCCGTTTGCACCGCGTTGAGGCCGATGCGGTCATCCGGCGTCGCGCCACCCGTAAGGTAGCCGTGCGCGACAGTGAGTGCCGTGGTTGCCGTAGCCGTTTCGGTCGGCGTTCCGCCCGCCCCATGCATCAGTGCCGCCACCGGAAAGCGGTAAAAGAGCGCAAACGCCAATACCGCCGCAACGACGCCCGCGAGGGCGAAACGGGCGAACAGGTCGCCGCGCCGCGTGACCGCCACTGCCTCGACCAGCCGTGCCAGCCCGTAGAGCGCCACCACCGCCGCTGTCAGCACGAGCACGCCCAGGTGCGCCAGCAGTGTCAGGCAGATAACCAGCGCGAACAATACTGTCCACGCCCCGCGACGCCGCCCCGCAAGTTGCCGATACGACAGCACGAGCAACGCGAACAGCAGCGTCAGCATCCCTTCCGCGAAGATATTCGCGTAGATGCCCCACGAGTAGACGATCCAGCCCACGGGCATCGCCGCCATCGTTGCGGCGGTGAGGTTCGCGGTGCGGTTCTCCCCCGCCGTCGCCCGCGTCACGGCCCAGAGCACGCAGAACCGCGCCGCGTCAATGCCCCCGGCAAAGAGTACGAGCAACAGCGCGCGGTTTCGCACCAGAACCGTCAGCGGCCAGAGCACGAGGTACGGCGTGGGCGCGTACAACACCTCTCGCCCGCCCGCCTCCGCCGACACGATGCGCAGCAGCAGCGTGTGATGGTCTACCACGTCGCTCAGGCGATTGAGGTGGAAGCGCAAATCCACCACGGCGATTGCCGGGTGCAAAGACCCCGCCAGCCGCAGTGCGATCACACCTGCCACGATTGCCGCAAGCCAGGGCACATCCCGTGCCGTCACTGCCAGCCCTCGCCACCGGCACAGTGGCGGCACGGCCAGCCGTACGAGCGCGGCAACGGCAATCATCGCCGCGCCGCCCGCCGCGATGCCGCCCGCGTCCGTCGTCACAAACGCGCGATCCACGACCAGCCCGAACGCCAGCGCGCCCGCCGTCACCGCCGCGCCGATCAGTGCGCTGACGGGACCCAGGCCCGCGACGAGCAAGCCGAGCGCGACGCCCATCACGCCGAGCCAGAGGGCGAGCGCGACGCGTGCCGGTGGCAGCGCGAACCCCGTACTCTGGGGTGAGATTACCACGCGGCTGACAACCACACCGAGCGTGCGGCGTGTGCTGGGATCACCGGCGGACGCAAAGGGCGTCGTGCGCAACGCGAGCGTGAGGTTGCCGCTGGTCAGGTACGCGGCGGGCACGTCAATGGTGTACGTCGAGAAGCGGGGCAGCAGCGTGAGCGTGGTCAGTTCGCCCCCGTTGGCGAGCACGCGCACGGTGTCGTTCGGGTTCGCGTCGCGGTTCAGCGTCAGTTCCACACGGACGGGGCCGCGACCGAGACCGGGAAAGACGACCTCTCCCGTGTCGCGCGTCCAGCGGTAGCGCCTGCCGCCATCCGCCGCGCTTTGCCGCTCCGGGCCATAGAACCCGCGCAGTAGCGCCGTGTCGTGCGCTGCGTCCCCGACCTCAATCACCTGCACGGGCCGCACCTGATACGCCGCCGTCAAGGCGAGCGCGATCACCACGCCCGCGACGGTGAGGGAGAGGATTGAACCGCGAAGGCGCGAAGGCGCGAAGAAGAAAAGGGGGCGAAAAGATTGTCTAAAGGGATTTGTTTTTCCCTTCGCGCCTTCGCGCCTTCGCGGTTCAACAGGTTTAACCGTTCCCGTCATGGTGAGTGGTACTCCACGAAGGCGGGGGCGGACGCACCGGTGGGTGTGGGGCCGTTGGTTGCGGGCAGGGTGCGTGCCCATGAGACGGAGGTGATGGCAGTCGCGGGCGGTGGGTCGGTGGCGCCGGTGGGCAGGAAGATGGCGTAGTGTGCCGGGAGGGCGGCGCCGTTTGCCTCCTCCAGGGGGCGAATCGTCGCCTTGCCGTCGAGGGCGCGGGCGAAAAAGGGCACAACATCGCGGTCTATTGTCGCACGCGGCAGGTAGAACACCGCGCCAGGACGCGCCGCTGCTTCCGTCAGCATCTGCTTGCCTGCCTGCGACACAAAGTAGCTTTCAAAGCGCAGCGTCTCCTGCCCATCGGTACGCATCAGCCCGAAGTACGTGCCCACGTTCAGGGCGAGTACGGCGCACAGCGCGAGCGGGAGCAACGCGGCGCGCGGCATTCCGAACGCGCGTGGATGGTCAGAGCGGGAAAGCGTACCGGGGCTGTTCGCACGTAGCACCGCATCGAAAGCGAGGGCGGCGAGCAGGAGCGTGGGGGGCAAGATGTCGAAGGCGCGCAGGGTATTGGGCGCATCAATCGCCAGCAGGCTTGGAATGAGCATCGCCGCGAGCCACGCGACGACGAAGCGCCCGCCAAGCAGAGGGCTCGCCGACGGACCGCTCCCCATTGCCCCATGACCAGGGGCGCGGCCTGCGAGCGCGAGCGCCAGGCCCACGAGCAAGGCAACGGCGGTAAGGGCGTCGAGGTGTGGCGCGAAAGGGAGGTTGAGCTTCGGTTCGTGGTCGCCACGCACCGTATCCATACCGAAGTTGGGCGGCACATTGTCAGTCAAAGCGGCGAGGCGGTCTTGTCCGAGGCGGCGTAAGTTCGCTTCCGAGAGGATTGAGGTCTGGCCTGGGCGATACAGGTACGCCGCCGTATGGCCCGCGATGTAGCCAAGCAACGGCGCCAGCCCCACGAGGCAGCACACGGCAAACAGCGTGAACCGCCCCAGCCACTGCCGCGCGAACACTTGTGGCCCACGCACAATGAGCGCGACGGCGACGCCGAGCATGAGAAAGAGCACGAACGGGCTGCTGTGGTACACATTCGCGCATCCCGCCGCGACGATCCCGGCGAGGGCGAAATTGGTGTACCGCCGCGTGTGCAGGGCACGCACGAACAACACGAGCGCGAGCAACACCACCGCCGTTGAGAAGGAGGGAATCAACCCGACGCGCCCCATCCGTAGCCCCCAGAATGAGGCCGCGAACAATGCCGCCGCGATCAGCCCGACGCGCGGCCCGAACAGTTGCCGCCCTAGCACACCGAGCAACGCTACCGAGAGCGCGCCCATTACCGCCATGAAGCCCCGCAGCGTGAGCAGCGAGACACCGAAGAGCTTGAAGGCACCCGCGAGCGGGTACAGAAACAACGCCGGCAGGTCAATATCCGATTCATAGACGGGGCGATATGTCGGGTCGTCGAGCAGTTTCGCCGCCCGGAGCGCGTGCCGCCCCTCATCACGGAACAGGCTTGCGGGCATCTCCGTCAGCAGGACGAACCGCAGCCCAAGCGCTACAACCACGATGCCGAGCAGCGCGAACCACCAGCCGGACCGCCGCATCCACGTCGCCGTCGGTCGCGTGTTCCCGGTAGTGACATCTCCCGATGCAGACGGTGCGCGGGCAATCAGAGGCACGAGCAAGAGCCATAGCCCAACCGCAAGGCCGACCGCGCCCGCCGCCATCGCCCGGTGCGAAGCGACGACTGCCTGCCCTGCCACGGCGACCACCGCCCCCGCCGTAAGTACGGCACCGTCCGAGAGGGCAAACCGCCGTTGCACCGCGCGCACGGGCCAGGCAAGCATCGGCCACCACGTCCGCGCGCCACGCACCGCAACCACGAGCGCCAGCGCCACCGTCGCCACAGGTAGCAGACGACAGGTGAGCACGCGCGCCGCGAACAACCCGCCGACGAGAAGCGCGAGCATCATGCCCGCCGCGATCAGCCGCGCGCCTGTTGTCACCCGTGGCCCGACCGCAAGCGTGGTGAGCGCGACGAGTACGAGTGCGTAGAGAGCCAGCGCGGGGCTTGGGAGCGCGAATCCCGGCACGGCAGCGACCGAGACCATGCTCAGGAGCGGCACGCCGAGTACGCGAGCATCACCGCGTGGGGTGAAGGGCGTCACGCGCACGGTAAGCATGAGGTCATCCCCGCTCCGTAGAAAGGGCTTGGCATTCAACATCACAGGGTGTGCGGTCGTGGCGGGCCAGCGGTCCACCACGGCGCCGTTGGCAACTAATTCGGCGGTGCCAGTGGCGGAAGCAGGGCGCGCGGCAAACGTCATCGTCAGCATGAGTGGGCGGTTCGCGGGCAACGCGAGGCGGGCGGCGCGCAACCGCACCGTGGACTCATCGCTCGACCAGCGAAACGTGCCACCGTCCGGGGCGCGCTCCGCCGCGTTCCAGCCCGTACTCGCATGGTCGAACGGACCATCCGCGAGCGATAATGCGACGGCCTGGGGCCGCTGCAATGCTGCCGTGACGAGCAGTAGCGTCAGAATCGCGCCACCTGCGATGGCGGTTATCGCGCGTTGATATGCCGTGGCAGTGGTGAGGACCGACGGAGGACTAGGGAAGCGGGATACGTGCGTCATACGTGGTATGTCCGCGTGATGCGCCCATACCACATGAATAGCGTGGCAAGAGCGGTGAAGGCCAAGAGCGCGATCACGGCGACGCGCCCCCACGGCCACCGCCAGCCGGATGCCAGCGCAGTGCCTGCCCCGACCGCCACCGCCGGGAGCGCGGAAACCGCGTAGCGCACGAACTGCCCGGTGAGTACACCCACAACAAGCAACACCAGCGCGCCGAGTAGCCAGGCCGAGAGGGCAAGCGCCACGTATGGGGTCCCGACTACGGCAGGTTCGGTTCCAATCGCAGCCAAGCCCATATTCTCCATGCCCGATATGCCGCCTTCAGGTGTGCGCCCACGATTGCGTAGCAGCCAGACCCCGACGGGCGCGAGGGCGAGCGGCCAGACGCGGTAAAAGGCCCATGCCTCCTCCCCGAACTGGCCGATCACGGCGACAACCGGGTTGGCCGTGCGCACGGCGGGCAGGCCAATCGTGGCGTCCGGGCGAGGCGCGCCGATTGTGTAGCCGGTCGTCGCCAGCGGCGGTATGGGCGCGGGGGCATCCGTGACCGTCGCCGCTTTTGCCGCTGCCGGATTCGTCAGCGGCACGTGGTAAAAGAGCGCCAGCGCCAGCGCCCCGGCAACGAGCGACAGCGCCACGAGCGGCACGAGCGCACGCAAGGCCCGGACCGACCGTTCTCGCCGCAGCAACGACGCGGTGCCGAGTACGACCGCCATGCCGAGAAAGGCGACCGCCGTCACGGCAACGCCGATGTGCGCGAGCAGCGCAAAGAGTAGCGCGGCGGCAAAGGCAACTGCGACGCGCGGTTCCCGCAACCGGGGCCACGCCAGCATCAGCAGGGCAAAGACGACCGTGAGCGCGACTTCGCCCGTCGCGTCCGTCAGGTTTCCCCACGAAAAAAGCAGGAACGCTACGGGCGCCGCCCCGGCAAGCAACGCCGCGCACGTCCCGGCAACCGGGCGACGCGCCACACGCCACGCGATGAAACCGACGAGCACGACGCGCGCGGCATCGAGCAGTTGCGTGCCGAGTGTGAGCAGGGTCGCATGATCGGGTACGGCGGCGAACGGCGCGAACAACAGGTACGCGGCGGGCGGGTAGGGCACGGGGCGGCCCGATGCATACAGCGCGGGGATTTCCTGGTACCACCGATGCCGCACCACCACATCCTCGAAGCGATGCACATGAAAGGCCAGGTCACTGACGATAACGGCAGGATGCCACAACCCGCCAAGCCGTGCCGCGAAGATCGCCACGGCAACCGCGAGAATGCCACGGGCATCGTGCGTCGTGACGCCCGACGCCACGCGGCGCGCGACCAGCGACACCCCGCCCCGCAGCACGAGCGCGAGCAGCAGGGTAATGATGCTCACGCGCAGCCACGCCGCTGTCGCTACCGTGACAAAAAAGCGGTTTTCGGCGATGCCCACCGCCAGCACCGCCGCCAGCATGACGCCCGCGACCGCCGCTTCCATACCGGATAGCCCAGCGGCGCACAACGCGAGCGTGAGCAACACCACCGCGCCCCAGAGCGCGAGCAGCGGACGGGCCGGGGGCAACGCGAAGCCTCCGGCGGGAACGACGCGCACGCGGCTCACGAGTACGCCAAGTTCGCGCCGGTCGCCGGGAGCATGGAACGGCGGGGCATCCAGCGTCAGCGTCAGGTTGCCGGTGCGCAGGTAGGGCGCGGGCACGGACACGGTGTAGTCCGCGAAGTCCGGCGTGAGCGCGAGGCGGGTCAGTTCGCCGCCATTGGCGAGCAAGCGCACCTGTGGCATCGGGTTCGCCCCCCCTGCAAGCGTGAGCGTCACCGTCGCCGCCGTGCGCCCGATGCCGGGAAAGACGAGGCTGCTCTCACCCTGGCTCCAGCGATATGTGCGGCCCCCGGTACTCGCAGCTTGCGCTTCCACCGCGTTGAAATCGCGCACGAGCGTACCGTCTTGTATCGTATTGCCGATCGCGATGTCCGTGACCGGGTGCGTCTGAAAGGCCAGCGCCAGTACGAGCGCGGCGAGGGCCATCGCCGTTGCCAGCCACACGCCGGTCGTCAAGACCGACGACGGGTGACGGGCGATACGGTGCGGTGCGCCCCCGTCGCTGTCTGTTTCTTCCACCACCACACGCACGTCGCTCGTCATCCGGCCCCCAATGCCCTAACCCCCAACCCCTTCCCTAAAGGGGAAGGGGAGTGTGCTCCGAAAGATCGCGGCGCATGGGGAATATCCTAACTTTGCCCCGTCTCACTCCCCTTCCCTAAAGGGGAAGGGGCCGGGGGTTTAGGCAGATTCGACACCAGCACGCATACGCCTTGAGCGTCACTTTCGCCCGACTTCTGCAAACTGTCAACGTGTGGTATCGTTGCCCTCCGATGTGACAGGGACCCGACTGATGAGCCGCACCGACGAGGGAGCAGCAATTGAGCATGAAACGGGGCGGTCTGGGGCGCGGTCTGGGAGCATTGATGCCCGAAGGCGCGCTCGGCGGCGGGGGCATCGAGGTGGATATTGACGCCATCGCGCCAAACCCGTACCAGCCACGCACGATCTTCGCGGACGAGGAAATCGCCTCGCTCGCCGCCTCCATCACGGAGCATGGCATCATTCAGCCCTTGCTCGTGGCACGGGCGGATGGCAGCGACACCGTGCCCTACCGCATCATCGCGGGCGAACGACGCTGGCAGGCGGCGCGGCGGGCGGGCTTGCGACAGGTGCCGGTGGTCGTAAAAGACGCCACGCCGCTGCAAATGCTCGAACTTGCCCTGGTAGAGAATATTCAGCGCGCCGACCTTAACCCGCTGGAAGAGGCGTTCGCGTACCGCACGCTCGTCGCCGAGTTCGGGCTGACGCAGGAGCAGGTGGCGAAGCGCGTCGGCAAGAACCGCACCACCGTGGCAAACGGCATCCGCCTGCTCGGCGCGGCCACCGAAGTGCAGGCCGCCCTCGCGAGGGGGCAGGTGTCCGAGGGGCACGCCCGTGCCCTGCTCGGCCTCACGGACGCCACCGATCAGGTAAAGGCGCTGGGCATGGTGACGGAGCGCGGCCTGAATGTCCGCCAGACCGAAGCGTTGGTACGCACCTGGGACAGCCGCCCCGCCGAACCGGAACCCCCGCCCGCGCCACCGGAGATCGAGGAAGTGCAGGGGCGCATCGCCCTCGCCCTGGGGGAGCAGGTGCGCAATGTCGGCGTGCGCAAGATGCGTACGGGCTACCGCGTCACGCTGCAAATCCCCGACGACGCCAGCCTCAGTAGCATCGTCGCCCGCCTGACGGCCACAAAGGGATCCACCGCCTGATTGAATTTTCCTAACCCCTGGCCCCTTCCCTCGAAGGGAAGGGGAGTGAGACGGGGCAAGGTTTCGATGCTCCTCATAGGCCTCAACGTCCCAGACGCACACTCCCCTTCCCTTCGAGGGAAGGGGCCGGGGGTTAGCAGGGTTCAGGGCCAGCGGTTACGCGAGCAGCGGTAACACCTCGTCGGCGATCACTTGCCAGCCTTCGACGTCGTCCACCGCGAACGATTGAATCATGATTTCGCTCATGCCCGCTGCTTCATACTCGCGGAGTTGCGCGGCAACCTCGGCGGGCGTGCCGACGATGCCCTTCATTTGCGTGCGTGCGGTGTCGAGCAATGCATCCGTGGACATCTCCGCGTAGGCCGTCTGACGGCGCAACCCCACCAATCGCCGCTCATACTCGGCGTTGTCGCGCCCGCAGAGAACAAACTTCATCATCGTGCGGCCCACATCGCCCGGTTGCCGCCCCGCTTTGATCACAAGGTCGTCGAGCAGGGCGTTGCGCTCGCGTACCTCGTCCGCAGTCATGCCGGAGGCGTTCCAGAGATCGGCGTACTTCGCCACGAGCGGCAGCGTGCGCCGTGGCCCGCTGCCGCCGATCATCAGCCGGGGGCCACCGGGCCGCTGGGGGCGCGGCAACAATTGGGCCTCCCGCAACTGATAGAACTGCCCGGCGAACGTGACGGGTTCCTCGTCACGCAGCAAGCCCGAAATCACCGCCAATGCTTCGGTGAAGCGCGCCACCCGCGTCGGAATATCGCCGAGCGCGTAGCCGAACGCCTCGTGCTCGCGCACGTTCCAGCCCGCGCCCACACCGAGAATCATCCGCCCGCCGCTCAAGTCATCGAGCGCAAGCGCCTGCCGTGCGAGCATCACCGGTTCCCGGAACGAGATCGGCGTGACGAGCGCGCCGAAATGCACGCGCGACGTGTGGCTCGCCGCGTACGTCAGCGCCATCATCACATCCAGCGACGGGTAATCGGGCGGGGCACGAAAAATGAAGTGGTCGGAGCAGAACAGCCCCGCGAACCCCAACGCCTCGGTTTGCGCCACCAACGCCTGCCACGCGGGCCACGTCAGCCCCATTACCCCTTCGACTTGCACGGAAATACTGACCATCGCACCGTTCCTTTCGTGACCATGACCGTGGCGGCGCGCTATGGGCGCGTGATGTGATCGGGGTTGTCCGCAACTGTGGGCGTGGCGCTTGCCGGGGCAGGGGCCACGATACCGATATGCAGGTCGTCCAGTTGCCGCTGCGAGACGCCGGAAGGAGCGCCGAGCATCAAATCCTGAAAGCTGTTGTTTTTGGGGAACGCGATCACTTCGCGGATGTTTTCTTCGTTGGTGAGGATCAGAATCAGGCGGTCTACACCGGGGGCGATGCCGCCGTGCGGGGGCGCACCGTATTCAAAGGCGCGCAGAAAGCCGCCGAACTTGGTCTGTAGCTCCTCTTCATCGAGGTTCAGCAGGCGAAACACGCGCTCCTGCAAGCCGCGCCGGGCGATGCGGATGCTGCCGCTCCCCAACTCGTACCCGTTCGCCACGAGGTCATACTGCTGCGCCCGCATTGCACCGGGGTCGGTAGCCATCAGCGGGATGTCTTCCTCGAAGGGCATCACGAAGGGGTGATGCACGGCGTCCCAGCGGTTTTCGCTCGCGTTCCACTCGACAAAGGGCTGTTCCAGAAGCCACGCGAAAGCGACCGTGTTCGGGTCCGCGAGGCCAAGTTCCTTGCCGTAATGCATCCGCAGGCGCGAGAGCACATCCCCGGCCTTCGCACGCTCGTCCGCGACAAAGGCGATGAAGTCACCGGGGCGAGCGGCGAAGCGGTCAAAGATCGCCTGCTGTTCTTCAATGGGAAAGAACTTGGCGATTGGCGAGCGCGCCGTCAGGACGTCCGCGACTTCCTCCACCGCAAAGTACGCGAGGCCCTTCGCGCCGAAGCTCTGCGCGAGGGTAATCACCCCGTCAATCTCCTTGCGCGTCATGCCCCCCAGCCCCGGCAGGCAGATGCCCCGCACCGCGCCGCCGCCCGCTATCGTATTGGCAAAGACGCCAAACTGCGACGTGCGCACGAGATCGGAGACATCGCGCAGTTCCAGCCCGAAGCGCAGATCGGGCTTGTCGTTACCATACCGCTCCATGCTGTCCGCGTACGAGAGGCGCGGCCAGGGCTTGAACAACACCTGCTTGTCGGTGATCGTTTCCACGAGTTCCGTGTACAGGTCTTCCGCGAGGTTGAGCACGTCTTCCATCGCCACAAAGCTCATTTCGAGGTCGAGTTGCGTGAACTCGAGCTGGCGGTCGGCGCGCTGGTCTTCGTCGCGCATACAGCGGGCGATCTGGAAGTAGCGATCCATGCCCGCGATCATCAGGATTTGCTTCAGTTGTTGCGGCGACTGCGGCAGGGCGTAGAACTCGCCGGGGTGCAGGCGGCTGGGCACGAGAAAGTCCCGCGCCCCCTCAGGGGTCGCCTTGATGAGCATTGGCGTTTCGATTTCGAGAAAGCCGCGCGCCGAAAGCCAGTCGCGCATGAACTTCACCACCGTATGCCGCAGGATCAGCGTGTCGGTCATCTTTCGACGGCGCAGGTCGAGGTAGCGGTACGTGAGGCGCAATGACTCGTCTACATCGCCCATGTCGGTGCCCTCCGCCACGGGAAAGGGCGGCGGTTTCGCGGGGTTAAGCACGCGCACGGCGTCAGCGACCAGTTCCACATCGCCCGTGGCGATCTGCGGGTTTTCCGCCCCGGCAGGGCGGCGCGCGACGATGCCGGAGATTTCCAACACGTACTCGCTCCGGGCCTCTTGCGCCGCCGCGTGCGCTGCCGCGTCCACGGCGGGGTTGATCGTGCATTGCGTCAGGCCGTAGCGGTCGCGCAAGTCAATAAAGATCAGGCCACCGTGGTCGCGCCGGCGGTTCACCCAGCCGCGCAGCGTAGCGCGTTGCCCCACCTGCTCAGTGCGGAGATCGCCGCAGGTCGTGTAGCTGCGGTACGCGCGGTGCGTAGCATCGGACGCCGTCTCGGTCTGCATGGTACTCCCGTCTCTCCCTTGCCCCAATTCACGAGGCCATTTTGCGATCAAGTGGATGAGTTATACCCGCCTTCCCGCTCCATCGCCCCCTTCCATAACAATGAAGGGGGTGGAAAGGTCAGGAGGCCCGCTTCCGCCCGTACTTCGTCCCGGCAACACTGCGACCAATCGCTTCCCGCCGCGCGGTGATTGGTACGGGTGCGGGCGCGATAGAGGCCGGTTCCGGCAGGGCGGGTTCGGTCACGACGGGAATGGCGGCGAGTCCCGCTTCCGGCTCCGGCGCGTCGTTTGGGGCCAGCGCGAACGATGTGAGCGGGACCACGGCATCCATTGTCGCTTCTGGCACGATAGGCTCCGACAGGGTGAACGCTGCGGCAGGGGCGGGACGCGCGGGCGCAAGTACCGTGAGGTCGGCAAAGGGATCGGCCTTTGTAGCGCGCGGGCTGATGAAGGGCGTCTGCGTCGTGCCATTCCCGTTGAGTTGCGCCGCATCATTGCCAATACCGTTCGTTGCGCTCGCAAGCGATTCGGCGTACGGCGTCTGAACGGTGATCGGCTCGGGCGCGGCTGCGGAAAGCGCAGAGAAATCAAAGGCCGGGGCGGACACTTCCGGTTCGGGGATAGCGAACGCCGCCGTGGGCTGTGGGGGCGTGTACGGCACGGTTTGCGTCGCCAGCGGGTTCGACTCGTTGACGGCAGTCGCGCCCGCAAGCACGGGCACGGGTTCCGGCGTGGCTTGCGCCGCCGGTGTCGTCAAGGTGCCGAGGGGGTCACGCATGGCGTCGGTGATCGGACTCATCACCTCGGAAAAATCGAACTGGCTTTTCAGTTCCGCCTGCGTGGACGCGATCTCGGTGCGCAAGTCGCCCACGGTGTCGGTAAACTCCTTGCGGAGGTCGCCCGTGACATCGTTGAACTCTTTGGTGGTCTCGTTCACAAACCGGCGGAAATCGCGGATCGTTTTCCCCACCGTTTTCACAATCACCGGCACCTGATCGGGGCCGAGCAGAATGATGGCGATAATGAAGATCAAGATGAGCTTTGCCGAACTGATCCCGAAAAAATCCATATGCCGCTCGCACTCCCTGTTCGCACGGCTTGCACAACCGCGCGCGAAACTATTTGCTCCGGGGCCATTCCCATTGCAGTATATCATCAGGCGGGGGAGCTTCCCAATGCGCCGGATGATGCGCCGCAGGAGGGGAATTTGAACCGCGAAGGCGCGAAGGCGCGAAGGGGAACAGGGAAAAAGAAATGTCTGGTCTCTTTGATTCCTTCGCGCCTTCGCGGTTCAATCGTTTTCGCTCCCATCGGGGGCGTCGCGGTTCGGAGGTTGCGAGAACGCCAAATGGCGGGGGCAGACACGGAGGGAGAGGCAACATGGCACGAATCGGGTTTGACGCGCGTCTGTACGGTAACCGGCACGGAGGTATTCAGACGTACCTCTCGCTGCTCGCGGCGGCGCTCGTGCCCGTGCTTGCCGCGCGGGGGCATACGCTCATCGTGTACCATGCACCCAATGCCGCGCCGCCGCTGCCGCCGCACCCCGCCCTGCATCTCGCAACGCTGATGACCCCGCCGCATCACAAGCTCGAGCAAATGACGCTGCCGGTGGAACTGAGCCGCACCCGGCCCGATCTGCTTCATAGCCCGGACTTCATCCCCCCCCGTCATGGCCCCTGGAAGCGCGTCATCACCGTGCATGACCTCAATTTCCTCCGCCAGCCGCACCACCTCGCCACCGATGCCCGCCGGCACTACGAACAGATCGGCTGGGCGGTCACGGAAGCGGACGCAATCATCACCCCTTCCGCTGCGATCCGGGACGACCTCCATGCCCTGCTCCAAGTGCCACCGGAGCGCGTGACCGTGGTTGCCGAAGCGGCGGACCCGCGCTTCCGCCCGTCGGACGAATCGGACGCAACCGCACCCGCCGCCCCGCTGCCGCCGGACACGCCGGCCCCCGGCAGCTACTTCCTGTTCGTCGGCACGGTCGAGCCGCGCAAAAACCTCGACACCTTGCTCACCGCCTACCGGGCCTATTGTCTCGACACCGATCTGCCGCGCGCACTCGTGGTGGTCGGGGCGGAAGGGTGGGAATCGGCGCGCACGGCACAGTTATTGGAACGGAGCGCGGGGGTACACTGGCTGCGGGGCATAGAAAACGACGCCCTCGTGCCGCTGTACCGGGGCGCGCTCGCCCTGCTGCTGCCGAGCTGGGAGGAAGGGTTTGGTTTGACGGTACTCGAAGCGATGGCGAGTGGCACACCGGTGGCGATCAGCACGGCACGCGCGCTGGAAGAGGTGGCGGGCGGCGCGGCGCTCGTCGCTCCACCGGATGACCGCGAGGCATGGACCATGCTGTTGCGCATGCTGGCGGAGACATCCGGCGTGCGCGCCGACCTCACCCGGCGCGGCCTCGCACGGGCAGCGGCGTTCTCATGGGAGCGTGCCGCTATTGAGACGGCAGACCTGTATGATCGCACGCTGAGCATCGCACCGGCCCCGGCAGACGCGGACGCAAACGCCGGTATGGATGCGGGTAACGACATGGAAGGGACGGCATGAGCACGGACGCGATCATCGTGGGTCTCGGCAACCCCGGCAAGGAATACGAGAAAACGCGGCACAATGTCGGTTTCATGGCGCTCTCGCGTTTCGCGGCGGCACACGGGCTGCGCTTTACCTCCAAGCGGTTTCAGGCCGAGCTTGCCACGGGCGAAGTCGCGGGCAAGGTGGTCGCGCTCGCCAAACCACAGACCTTTATGAACAATAGCGGCACCACGGTGGTGCAACTGAAGCAGTGGTACAAACTGCCGCCCGCCCGCATCCTGATCGTCTATGACGAGCTTGATCTGCCGTTCGGCACCCTGCGGTTACGCCCCGGTGGCTCGGCGAACGGGCACAACGGCATCAAGCACGTCATGGCGCAACTCGGCACGCAGGACGTTCCCCGCCTGCGCATCGGCGTCAGCCGCCCTCCCGGTGGCGGTGACGCCATCGGCTACGTGCTGAAAACCTTCGCCCCCGCCGAGCGCGACGCCCTCGACGCCGAAATCCTCCCCGACGCCGTTGCCGCCATCGAAGCCTGGCTCACCACGCCCGACATCGAAGCCGCGATGCAGATTGTTAACACCGCGAAGAAAGATTAACCGCAGAGAAATTGAAATGCGATTCACCACAGAGGCACAGAGGACACAAAGAAGACACGGAGATGACACCATTTCCATTGACTCCGTGTCCTCTGTGCCTCTGTGGTGAATCCTTTGTCGCTTGCCATAGTACAATGATGACATGGCAGGAGGCGAGGATGGACATCACGCGTGTGGCGGTGATCGGGGCGGGAACGATGGGGGCGGGGATCGCGCAGGCGGTGGCAGTGACGGGAGTACCCGTCTCGCTGATTGACCCGTTTCCAGGCGCGTTGGCGCGCGGCATCGCGGGCATCGAAAGCTCGCTCGCCCGCCTCGTGGCGAAGGGCACGCTGACCGAGGCGGACGCGAACACCGCGCGGGACCGCGTGGAGCCGACCGAAGACCTCAAGCGCGCCGAGGACGCCGACCTCGCCATCGAAGCGGTGTTCGAGGACGAGGCGACGAAGCGCGACCTGCTGGCGCAACTGGACGCCCTCGCCCCGCCGCACGCGATTCTCGCCTCGAACACGTCCAGTATCTCGATCACCGCGCTCGCCGCCGCGACGGCCCGCCCCGACCGCGTGATCGGGATGCACTTCTTCAACCCCGTGCCCGTGATGACGCTCGTGGAAGTCGTGCGGGGCGCGCGCACGAGCGACGCGACGCACGCGACGGTTGACGCCTTCGCCCGCGCGCTCGGCAAGACGCCAATTACCGTGAACGACTATCCCGGTTTCGTCTCGAACCGTGTGCTGATCCCGATGCTCAACGAAGCCGCCTTCTGCCTGATGGAGGGCGTGGCGACGCGCGAGGCGATAGACGCGGTGATGAAGCTCGGCATGGCGCACCCGATGGGGCCGCTCGCACTCGCGGACTTCATCGGGCTAGATGTCTGCCTGAACATCATGGACGTGCTGCACCGTGGCCTCGGTGACGACAAGTACCGCCCCTGCCCCCTGCTGCGCCAGATGGTTGCCGCCGGGAAGCTGGGCCGCAAGAGCGGCGAAGGCTTTTATGACTACGCGAAGCAATGAACACGCAGCAGGAACGGAGCTTTCTTAGCAAAATAGAGTTGCGAGAGCGGTTGATTGCATTCGCCCATAGTGATGGTTCTCTCGACTCGGCTGCGGACCTCGGTTTGCTCGCGCTCTATATACCGCCAAGATTTGGCGGTTTATTCGTGAGAGTCGAAAGATTGAATCAAATTCTCCAATCGTTGTATTGGCTGCGAACAGGGGAAAAGCTTCGTATTCCCCAGCTTCATGGACGGGTATGTAGTCAAATCCTTTCTTATGGCACGTTTGCCCAGTATGATTTGTATCTTCCCCGACTTGCGGCGGGCAAGCGTATCGGAATACTCGCCTACCTCAACTATATGAGTACATCTGTGAATCCTTCCCTAAATGCAATAGAGTGCGACGATGGATTCTCATTAACTGGAAACACCGTTGCACGAGGATCGGTTGACAACCGATCCTTCGTTAGTCTGACCGCAATGCTGGAAGGGCAGGCACGGTCATTTATTGTGGAAGGTGCCGCGCTGCCACAAGGCCGGAAGGTCAAGCGTGGATGGACGCTGTATGAGTTACGACGGCACTTCATTGCTCAACATACGTTGCTTGGCGGATTGATGCCTGTAGTCCAGCCAAGCACCGAGAAGTGGGAGGCGATCCGGTGGAGAACCGACCAATCCGCGTCCTGATTGCAAAAGTGGGGCTGGACGGGCACGACCGCGGCGCGAAGGTGCTGACGCGCGCCCTGCGGGACAGCGGCATGGAAGTGATCTACACAGGGCTGCACCAGACGCCGGAAATGGTCGTGGAGGCAGCGGTGCAGGAAGACGTGGACGTGGTCGGGCTGTCGTCGTTGTCGGGCGCGCACCTGACGCTCTTTCCGCGCGTCATTCAGGGGCTAATTGACGCGGGGCTAGGCGACGTACTGATCGTCGCGGGCGGCATCATCCCGGCGGAGGACATCCCACCCCTCACGGCAATGGGCGTCGCGGCGGTCTTCGGCCCCGGCACCTCCCTCGCCACCAGCATCGCCTACATCCGCGACCACGCGCCTCATAATCGGGGCATCCCGTGAAACCTGCGGGAGAAACGCAAGAACGCAAAGAACGCAAAGAACGCGAACGGGAAAACAGCCGTGTTTTTTCTTCCCTGATCGCCTCTACAGTTCTCTGGCTCATCTCCTGGTTTCTTCTTCGCGTCTTTGCGTCTTCGCGGTTCAATTCCCGAATTGATCCCCCGATTCAGGGGCTGGCGGCGCGGATACGGGCGGGGGAGCGCGGGGCGCTGGCACGGGGGATTTCGCTCGTGGAGGCGGGGGACACGCGCGGGCGGGAGTTGGCCGCGCTGTTGTACCACGATGGCGGCGCGGCGCACACCGTGGGCATTACGGGGCCACCGGGGGCGGGCAAGAGCACGCTGACGGATGCCCTGACGCGCGCCTATCGGCAGCGGGGGGAGCGTGTCGCGGTGTTGGCCATAGACCCCGTTAGCCCACTTACGGGCGGCGCGACCCTCGGCGACCGCACGCGGATGATGGCGGCGGCGAGTGACACGGGCGTGTTTATCCGTTCCTCGGCGGCACGCGGGCACGATTCCGGCCTGGGATTCACGGCGGTGCAGGTGATGCGGCTGATGGCGGCAGCGGGTTACGGGCGCGTGCTCGTGGAAACCGTGGGCACGGGGCAGGACGGCGTATCCGTCGCATCGGTCGCTGCGACCGTGCTACTCGTGCAAACGCCGGGAACGGGCGACGAAGTGCAGGCGCTCAAGGCCGGCGTGCTGGAGATCGCCGACGTGTTCGTAGTGAACAAGGCGGAAACCCCCGGCGCGGACGCCCTGATGTACGATCTGCGCGACGTAGCCCACGCGACCGGCACGCGCGGCGACTGGACACCGCCCGTGCTACCGACGACCGCGATAAGCGGCGAGGGTGTGCCCGCCGTGCTGGACGCCATCGAAGCGCACCGCGCACACCTTGACGCGAGCGGCGAGGGCGAAGCGCGCCGCGCCGCCCGCCTGCTCGCGGAAGTACGCGCCCTCGTCCGGCACGACGTGCTTACCGCTATGGATGCGTACCTGCGCGATGCGGCAGTAACAGATCGGGTCCATCAGGCGCTTGCAATGAGCGACGAAGACCCGCTTGCGGTCGCACATGCATTGTTCATGCAATGGAAACGCGGAGAGTAGATCGCGCGCGTTTACGAGCGACGGGCGATCTCCCGGTTCGCGGCAATGATGTCTCGGATCGCTTCTTTTAAGCTCTCGCGCGCCGCATCAAGCGTGCGTTCCTGCGCGTTTGCGCCCGGCAACTCCTCGACCCAGCCTACCCACCAGTCGCCATCGTGCTGGAATACTGCCGTGAACGTCTCCATCTCTGCCTCCGCATCTGTCTCCGTTATCGCCCGCGTGCAACTGCATTGGCGATCTTCGCCGCCGCGACGCCCGCGCCGATGCCGTTGTCAATGTTGACCACGACCAGCCCCGGTGCGCACGATTGCAGCATCGTGCCGAGCGCCGCCGCCCCCGTGCCACCCGCGCCGTAACCCGTCGGGGTAGGCAGGCCGATGGTGGGCATCGGTGCGAGACCGGCGACCACCGAGGGGAGTGCGCCGTCCATCCCCGCCGCGATAATTAGCACATCGGCGGGCCACGCGAACAGGGACGCGAGCGGCGGAAAGAGCCGATGCAATCCCGCTACGCCCACATCCGCGACGACGCGCACCGTGCAGCCCATCACTTGCGCCACCACCCGCGCCTCGTCCGCCGCCGGGAGATCGGACGTGCCCCCCGTGAGGATACCGACTCGGCCCCCCGTATCGGGCCGCGCATACGCGGGGGCGAACACGAGCGCGGTGCGCATCCCCGCGCCGATCTCCACGGTGTACTCCGCGAGGCCATCCTGCAAGGCGGCGAGGGCGGCATCATCCACACGGCTGACGATGGCCCGCCCACTCGTCACCACGAGGCCACGCGCCGCCGCGACGAGGTGCGCCGCCGTTTTCCCGGGTGCGTAGACGATTTCCGGTACGCCCGTGCGCGCTTCCCGTCCCGCGTCGAGGCGCAAGCCCGTATCGCTCGTCGGTTCATCCACAATAGGGACGAGCGCGGCGCGCAATGGGCCGAGGGGATCGAGCGGGTCGAAAGGATCAGACACCGGCAGGTCAGCCATTGGGCGGCGTGCCGCTAGCCTGCGTGCCGCGTTCTTCTCGGCGGATCAGGCGGCTGACGAGCGTGGCATAGAAGTGGTTGCGCGGGTTGACGCGGGCGAGCGCGAGTGTGTACTTCGAGGCCGTCACGCGCACGCGGTCGGCACTACCGAGGGGGATGTCCGTCTGGCCGTCCGCCGTCACTACCGCGCCTTCGCGCGCATCGGCAGTGAGCACGACGTGCGCGTCGGGCGAGATCACAAGTGTTTGAATGCTCGTCAGGTGCGGCGCGACGGGCGTGAGAATCATCGCGGGCGTCCAGGGCGCGATGATCGGTCCACCGGCCGCGAGATTGTACGCCGTGCTGCCCGTGGGTGTGGCGACAATCATGGCATCCGCGACGAACGTCGTTACCTCTGCACCGTCCACCGTGCAGGTAATGTCAACGACGCGGGCGGGTTTGGCGTTCGTAATCACCACGTCGTTCGCGGCAAGCGCGGTAATCACGGTGCCATCCGCGCGCTCTACGGCGACTTCGAGCATCAGGCGGCGGTCCAGCCAGTAATCCCCGGCGAGAAACTGCGGCAACCGCTCCACGGCGTTTTCCGGCGTCAGTTCCGCGAGAAAGCCGAGCCGCCCGAGGTTCACGGCAACGACGTGGATATCGCGCCGCGCCGCGATCTGCGCCGCCCGCATCAATGAGCCGTCACCACCGAGCACGAGCAAGAGGCGCGTGGCATCGAGCGGCGGGTGTTCGGGATCGAGGTCGCGCGTGGATTCGCGCCACCAGCGCACGCCGCGCGCGGCGAGCAACGCCTCGATGCGGGTGGCGGTAATGCCTGCGTCCGGGTTCTCCGGGTGAACGAGCAACCCGACGGCGCCGCCGCTCTCGTGGCTCATGCCAGCTTCGATGCTTCGTCCAATGCCCACGCGATCATCGCCCCCATCATGTGCGCATCAGCCGGCTCGCCCCGTCGCCAGTAACCGAGAAACTCGATGTTGCCCGCCGGCCCCTTGAGGGGCGAAGCGGTGAGGCCATGCAGTCGCAGCCCCAACGCACCCGCAGCATTCGTCACGGATTGTAGCACAGCGCGGTGCGTTTCCGGGTCGCGCACCACGCCGCCGCGACCGACCGCGCCCCGGCCCGCCTCGAACTGCGGCTTGATCAGGGCAACCACCGCCGCGTCGGGCGTCGTCACGCGCAGGGCGGCGGGCAACACGAGGGCGAGTGAGATGAACGAAAGGTCCATTACGGCAATCTCCGCCGGTTCCGGGAGCGATTCGAGGTAGCGCGCGTTGGTGCGATCCATCACGACCACGCGCGCGTCCTGCCGCAGGCGGTAATGCAGTTCGCCGTAGCCGACATCCACGGCGTAGACGTGCGCCGCGCCACGTTGCAGCAGGCAATCGGTGAAACCACCCGTGCTCGCGCCTAAGTCCGTCGCGACCAGACCGGCGACATCGAGGGCGAAGCAGGTGAGGGCGTGATCGAGCTTTTCGCCGCCCCGGCTGACGAAGCGGGGGGGCAGAATCAGCGACACATTCGCGTCTTCCGGCACCGGCGTGCCTGCTTTGGTGGGCGTCGTGTCGCCCAGACGCACGCGGCCCGCGAGAATGAGCGCGCCCGCCTGGCTGCGGCTTTCCGCCAGCCCCCGCGCCACGAGCAGCGCGTCCAGCCGCGTGCGCTTCACCGCCATGGGTGTGTGCGATATACGTGTGAGCATAACGGTGGGACCGAGATCATTCGCTCATGCCTGTTTCTCCACATGTCGTGCATCACCGGGTGGCGGCGACGTAGCGCGCGCTGTGGAGGTGGCATACGGCGATGGCGAGGGCGTCGGCGGCATCGTCGGGCTGGGGGATGGCATCGAGCCGCAACAACACGCGCACCATCTCCTGCATCTGCGGCTTGTCCGCCTTGCCATAGCCCGTGATCGCCTGCTTGACCTCGATGGGGCGGTACTCTGCGATGGGCACATCCGCGTTCGCCGCCGCGAGCAGAACCACGCCTCGCGCCTGCATCACCGGCAGGGCGGTGGTCACATTTTTGGAAAAAAAGAGTTGCTCCACGGCGACGCAATCCGGCAGATATTGAGCGATCAGGCGCGAAACGCCATCATACAACAATTGGAGACGCTTTTCGGGGGCCTGCTTCGACTCCGTGCGCACGACGCCGTACGCTACCATCACCGGGTCGCGTTCGCCGCGCACCACACCGTAGCCGAGGATCGCCGTGCCCGGATCAATGCCGAGTACGACGAGTTCGCGTGGCGCGGATAACGCACGTCGTTGCAGATCAAGTTCTGATTTCCGTACAATCACCATGCGCGCTCGCCTCTCACCGGCCCCGATTGCACAATCAGTTGTACCCGTGTCCCATTCGACGCCGAAATGCGGCACTCGATACATCTATGACAGTTGCGCGAGGGCGGCGTCGGAAATCTCCACATTCGTGAAGACCTGCTGCACGTCGTCGAGTTCTTCCAGCCGCTCGATCATGCGCAGCGTTTTCACGGTCTCGTCATCGCCCAGGGGGACATTCGTGGTCGGGACGTAACCGAGCGTCGCTTCCGTGATCGTTGCGCCCGCCGCGCGCAGCGCTTCCTCCACCGCTTTCAGGTCGGTCGGCCCGGTATAGACTTCCAACAGGCCATCCTCGGCGGGGCCAACGTCTTCCGCGCCCGCTTCTATCGCCATCAGCGAGATGTCGTCCGGGTCCGCCCCCGCGACATCGAGGGTGATGATGCCCTGGTTGGCGAACATCCAGCCTACGGAACCGAACTCACCCATGTTGCCGCCGCCTTTGGCGAAGGCGTTCCGCACCTCGCTCACGGTGCGGTTGCGGTTGTCGGTCAGCGCCTGTACGAGCACCGCGCTGCCACCGGGGCCAAAGCCCTCGTACACCACTTCGTCGTAGTTCGTGCCATCGTTGCTGCCGAGCGCGCTAGCGATCGCCCGCTGTACGTTGTCGTTCGGCATATTCTGCGCGCGAGCCTTGTCCACGGCGAGGCGCAAGCGAAAGTTTGCCTCCGGGTCGCCGCCGCCACCCGTTTTCACCGCGACGTTGATCTCACGCGAGAGCTTCGTAAAGAGCGCGCCGCGCTTCGCGTCTTTCGCACCCTTCTGGTGCTTGATCGTGCTCCACTTGGAATGACCGGACATCCTGCATACCCCTCGTCACCTGCAATGCGGACGCGCCCGGAAGGAACGCGCCGCGCCGATACGTTTTCAATCACGAATCATACCATGTACGGACACCTGTTCGCAAACTGGCGCGCGGTATGGGTAGCATGTGTGCCACCGTCAACGAGGCAATTAAGATCGCAGTACGCGAAGGCATGTCACGCTGCCAGGGAGGGGAAATGGAGCGAGACTGCGATGTTGGGAGTACGCCCCGGCACAGCAATAGTCCCCTCCCCTCTCCCGACGTCTCAAGCGGAGGGGGAGGGGTGCGTTACGCGCCGGTAAGTTGTGCGGCGGCAGCGGTGTCAAGCAGAAAGGTCACGGTGCCGTCGGTGGGGAGCACGCCCTGCGCGGGGTACTCTTCCCGGTTCGGCTCGCCCTGCGTCACCGCGTGGACCGCCGCCGCCTTGTCGGTGCCGCCCACGAGAAAGAGCACCTGCGCCGCCGCGTTGAGTACGGGGTACGTGAAGCTCAGGCGCCACGTCTCAAACTTCGCCACGTAGTTCGCCACGGCAAGGTCGGTGAAGTTTTCCAGTGCCTGTGTGTATGGAAACAGCGAGGCGGTGTGCCCGTCCGGCCCCATGCCGAGCAGGATCAGATCGAAGCGCGGCACTTGCCCGACTGATAGCCCGAAGGTGTGGCGCATCGCCGTCTCGTAGGCGGTGGCGGCTTCCAGCGGGTCGCGCTCGCCTTCCATCCGATGTACCTGATTGGGCGGGATAGGCACAGCATCGAGCATGGCGAGGCGAGCCATACGGTAATTGCTCTGGGCGTCGTCGGGTGGCACCGCGCGCTCGTCCCCGAAAAAGACGTGCGTGGACTGCCAGGGCACCTGACTGCGGTAAGTATCCGAGGCGAGCAAGCGGTACAACCGCTCCGGCGTCGAGCCGCCTGCGAGCGCCACGGTGAACCGCCGATTGGTCATGACCGCCATCTTCGCCGTGCCGACGAAGCGTTGCGCCGCCGCCTGACTTACCGCGTCCAGATCGGGAAACACGGCGATCTGCCGCCCGCCCGCATCCATCGTTCTCTCAGCCGTCGTGCTCATGCAATCCCCCTTATAAGTTAGCGAGTACGCAGACTGACTGCCCCACGCCCCGACGCCCCTCAATGCGTATGGGTGCGCCTCATTACTCCGTGATGCCACTGCCAACAAGGCGCACCACGAGGTGCAACGCCTGCTCATACACGGCATCCCGGCGCACGGAGCCAACGAGATCGCAGACGATATCACCGGGGGCGCGCTCCTCACGGGGCAGCGTGCGCTCATCGGTGGTCTGGCCGTCGTGCGTAATCGTCGCATGGAAGCTGTGCCGTTCTTCGCTGCGATCGAGGTGAAAGATCATCGTGCCATCGCCGGGATCGGCGGTAATCGTCACGGTGAGCAGATCGCCATTGGGCACTGCGTCCGTGTTGCGCGCGTTGCACTCCACGATCACGGGTATCTCGCCATGACGCATCACGAGCATGGTGTCCCGCCCCAGGCGGCGCAAGTCGCGCACTGCTTCCCAGCCAAGACGCGAGGCGAGCCAGCCGCTGTACAACAACGCTTTAGTCGGGTTTGTTTCCGCGCCCGATGCGGCGGCATAGGTCACGCTGACGCGCTGAATGGCATCAAGGGCGGGCCGGGTCGCGGGGACATCAAAAAACTGCGCGGTCGCCTCGCGCCAAGGCAACAACCGTGCCCAGGTGAGGTCGTTAAAAGTCACACCGCTCCACTGATCCCCCGCGACGGCATCCATCCGCTCGGTCATGGCGAGCGGCTGCGAGAACTGCGCCGAATCCACGATGAGTTGGTCCACCGTGTTCATGATCGAGTCGAAAACCGGCAAACCCCACGGGACATCACCGAGGCAGCAAAGCGCGACGGGGATTTCGGGGATCAGGAGCGGTGCGACCACGGCGGGAAGCTGGCTCACCGCATCACCCGCCGCCCGAAGGGTGATCTGTTCCGACGACATGGTGTTCGCCGAGTCCGCGAAGTCCGATTGCGCCGTGACCGCAGCCTCAAGAGTCGTGTCACTTACCGGGTCCGCTTGCATCACGATGGCGCGGGACGGGTAATTGCGGCAGACCTGGCCGCTGATCGCGTGGGCGAGGCTCACATTTGCGCCGCTCGTGAAAACGAGCAGATTGAGGATATAGGCGCGTGCCCCGGTGTCGCGGTGCTCCATATGTAACTGCGAGATCGCATCCTCGATCTCGCGCACATCTACCGGGCGTGGTTTGCCATTCGGCGGCGCCGCTGGGGCCTGCCCGGCAGTCACGTCGTAGTTTTTCATTCCTGCCATCTCTGCCATGCCGCGCCTCCTGAGGGAAAAATGCGATCGGCCTCCCACAAATACCGGGACTCATGCGTTCTGGGGTGGGTCTTCCTAACCCCCGTGCCATCCGCAAGCGGGTACCCGGTCCCTCGAAGGGAAGGGGTGACTCACTGCAATGCTTTGATATTCCCCAGGCGCCTCGATGTTCTCGCGGCACCCGCCCCTTCCCTCAAAGGGAAGGGGCCGGGGGTTAGGAAAATTCGCCGTTCGCACGCATAAACCCTGCACAAATACCGGCCTGCGACGCTGCGCCTTACCGTGACCGGAGCCGCCGCCAAGTGCGTCCATCGCGGGCCATGAATTCGTGCGCCCGCTCCGGCCCCCACGCGCCGGCGTCGTAGTTCGGGAACATCGGTGGCGGGGACATTGCCCAGCCCTGCATAATGGCGGTGATGAGCGACCACGCCACCTCGGTCTCGTCGCGCCGCGTAAAGAGCGTGGAATCGCCGAGCATACAATCGAGCAGGAGCCGCTCGTACGCTTCCGGCGGCTCAACGCCGAAGTACGTGCCGTAGCGGAAGTCCATGTTTACGGCGCGGATTTGCACGGTTGGCCCCGGCACTTTGGAGCCGAACTTGATCGAAATACCCTCGTCCGGCTGGATTTGCAGCGCGAGCACGTTCGGTTCGAGGCTTTCCCCGGCCTGCCCGAAGAGCAGTTGCGGCGCGGGCTTGAACTGGATCGCCACCTCCGTCACGCGCTTTGGCAAGCCTTTGCCCGTACGCAGGTAGAAGGGCACATCCGCCCAGCGCCAGTTATCAATGAACAACTTCATCGCCACAAAGGTCTCAGTCGTGCTGCGCGGGTCCACACCCTTTTCTTCGCGGTAGCCGGGGATGACGTGCCCGCCTGAGACGCCGGGTCCGTACTGCCCGCGCACGGTATACTTGTTCACGTCTTCGGGGCGAATGGGGCGAATCGCGTGCAACAGCTTGACTTTCTCGTCGCGCACGCCCGTGGCATCGTTGGAAACGGGCGGCTCCATGCAGGTGAGGGCGAGCAACTGGAGCATGTGGTTTTCCACCATGTCCCGCAACGCACCGCTCTCCTCATAGTACCCGCCGCGCCCTTCCACGCCGATGGACTCCGCCACGGTAATCTGCACATGGTCCACGTAACGCCGGTTCCAGATCGGCTCGAAGATGCCGTTGGCGAAGCGGAAGACCATGATATTCTGCACCGTCTCTTTACCCAGGTAGTGGTCAATGCGGAAGATTTGCCGCTCGGCAAACACGGCGGAAAGCTCGTCGTTCAGATTACGCGCGCTCTCGAAGTCATGCCCGAAGGGCTTTTCTACGATGATACGATGCCACGGCCCTTCCTCTTTGGCACCGGGAGCGGGGCGGTTGACGAGGCCATGCTCGCTCAGCTTCTGTGCGATCTCACCGTAGTTCGAGGGCGCGGTGGCGAGGTAAAAGACGCGGTTGCCCGCCGTGCCGCGTTCGCGGTCAATCCCATCGAGCAGATCGCGGAGCCGCTCGTACCCCTCGTCGTCGTCGAACGCGGTCTGATGGTAGTAAATCCCTTGCGAGAACGATTCCCAGATATTTTCCTGCACGGGGCGCACACGGGAAAAGGCATTGATCCCGCTCTTCATCTGCTCGCGGAAGGCGTCCGTACCAATGGGACGACGTGCGACGCCGACCACGGCGAAGTTCGGCGCGAGGAGCCGCTCGCGGGTGAGGTTGTACAGCGCGGGCACGAGTTTGCGGCGCGTGAGGTCTCCCGATGCCCCAAAGATCACCATCACGCACGGTTCGGGCGTGCGTTGCAACCGTAGCCCTTCCCGGAGGGGATTTACAAGCGTGGTTTCCGTTGCCATCCGGCGTCGCTCCTTCGTTGCAGCGATTCATACACATCAGAAAGCAAATCGTAGCCCGGAATCAGGAGTCAGGAGTGAGAGAGAAGCATTCGTGGAAAACAGGCCGGTGGGAAACACAGATCGTGTATTTCCCACCGGCTACCAGCGACGAACGATGAATTACCGCTCCGCTCCGCTGACCACCGGCACGGGGGTAACTGCCGCTGCCGCGACTGCCGCCGTCAGTTCGTGCAGCGCCGCAGTCGGTTCACCGGACAGGTAGACGCGCACCGCGCGCCGCCCGTGCGCTCCCAGCGATTGCAGATCGCCGAGCGCCTGCGCGGCGATCAGTGTCGCAAAGGTATACGGCGCGCCGGGAATGTCCGCGTCCTGCGGTTCAACGGCAAGCACCACCTGCAAGAACACGCCCGTGTTTGGCCCGCCCTTGTGCAACTGGCCCGTGCTATGCAGGAAGCGCGGCCCGAAGCCCACGGTGGTCGCCACACGCTTCGCGTCCCGCACGGCGGTGCGCATCTGCAAAAAGGCGGTCGCGCTTTCGGTGTTGCGCGTCACGTAGCCCGCGATGTCGAAGTAATCGCCGGGACGCAGTTCGTTCAGGAAACCGGCGAGGGCTTCCGTGACCGTGTCGCCGGAGACCGTGCCCGCGATGCTGAGTGCGCCGGTGGAGACCACAACACCCGGTTGTGGCAACGTACCCGTTTGCTCCCACTGTGTGAGCAGCCGCGCGGTGTTGTCCTTGCTTTCCTGCACATTCGGCTCATCGAAGGGGTTGATGTCCATCAGGCCACCCGCGACCCCCGTGGCGAACTCCCACAGAACCATCTGCGCGCCGATGTCGTATACGTCCCGCAGGTGGTAGGTCATCACGGGATGGCCCGCCGTCTTCAGCGCCTCCACCGCCATGTCCTGTGAGGGGTCGGCATCGAGGCGCAGGTAGGCGAAGAAGCGGTCGTTGCCGTACGCGGCGGGCACGCCGACCGGCTCGCCTTCCACCGGCACGAGGCCCTTGCCTTCCTTGCCCGTGCTTTCCGCGATCAGTTGTTCCACCCAGTAGCCATAGGTAGCGATCTGTACCGACGGGATAAACGTCACCTTGTCTCGCCCCGCGAGGCCGAGCGTGCCCATCGCCGCGCCCAGCACGAAGCCGGGGTTTTGCGCCGGTGGCACATTCGGGCCACACTGCTGCGCCATCTCTTGCGCCCGCGCGAGGAGCAAGCCCACGTCCGCGCCCACGAGGGCGGCGGGCACGAGGCCGAAATACGTCAGGGCGGAGTACCGCCCGCCGATATCGGCGCGGTTGAGAAAGGTGCGGCGGAACTTGTACTGCTGCGCCAGCGTTTCGAGTCCGCTACCGGGGTCGGTGATGGCGATGAAGTTTTCGCCCGCCCGGTCGCCCTTTGCCGCCTGCACACGGGCGTAGAAGTGCTGGAAGTACGAGAGCGTTTCCGTGGTACCACCGGATTTCGTGGAGATCACGAAGAGGGTTTTCGCGGGGTCGCTGCGCGCGTCCATCAGGAGCACGGTGGCGGGGTCGGTGGTGTCGAGCACCACGAGATCAAGGAAGCCCGGCTGCACGCCGAAGGTATCGCGGAACACTTCGGGCGCGAGGCTGCTGCCGCCCATGCCGCACAGCACGGCGTGCGTGAAACCGGCGGCCCGTACCTCGTCCACAAAGGCAAGCAGGCCCGGTAGTTGCGCCTGCATCTCCGGCACCACGGCGAGCCAACCGAGGCGATTGACGATCTTTTTGCCCGTCTCCGCATCCGACTTCCAGACCGTGGGGTCAAAGCTCCAGATACGCGGCCCCCATTGCTCACTGGCAAAGCGCGCGAGTGCAGCATCGGCCGCGCCTTGCCCATCAGCTAAAAAAGCGGCCTGCGATTCTTGCGCCGCGAACTGCTCGCGCTTCTTGCCCACGTCACCGACCACGGCATTAAAGGAATCCGCGAACTGCTTGATGCCCGCGTCCTGCAAGTCCTGCGTCACTTTGGTCATGTCAATACCCACGGCGGCGAGTTCCGCGAGCACACGCTGCGCCCCCGCGTAGTCTTCCTCCACGGTGTTGCCACGAATGATGCCGTGGTCGCGCATCGCCGCGATTGTCGGTGGTCCCATCGTGTCCACGGTGTCCGGGCCGATCAACTCCTCGGCGTACAGCACGTCGCGGTAGGCAGGGTTTTTCGCGCCGGTGCTGGCCCAGAGCGGGCGCTGTACCTTGCCACCCTTCGCGGCGAGGGCTTCCCAGCGTGGGCCACTGAAGGTCTCACGGAAGACGTGGTACGCTTCTTTCGCGTTGGCAATGGCGGCCTTGCCGAGCAACGCCTGCAATCGCTGCTTTTCGGCGTCGCTCGACGCGGCCTTGATCTTGTCGTCGAGCATCTTGTCCACCATCACGTCTACGCGGCTGACGAAAAACGAGCCAACGGACGCGATACGGTCAATCGGCAACCCCTGCGCGGCGCGGGCTTCCAGCCCGGCGATGTACGCTTCCATCACCTCTTTGTACGAGGGGATGGAGAACACTAGGGTGACGTTAACGTTGTGCCCCTCGGAGATAAGTGTCTTGATCGCGGGGATGCCTTCGGGGGCGGCAGGCACTTTAATCATCAGGTTCGGGCGGTTGATCGTTTTCCACAGGCGGCGCGCTTCCGTGACGGTGGCCTCGGTGTCGTGCGCGAAGGTCGGCGAAACCTCGATGGAAACGTAGCCGTCCGCGCCGTTCGTGCGCTGATAGAGCGGCAGAAAGACATCGCAGCACGCGCCGACGTCCGTAGTCGTCAGGGCTTCGTAGACCTCGCTCGTGTTCTTGCCCTGGCGGGCGAGTTCGCGCATCTGCTCGTCGTAGTCGGCACGTCCGACGATGGCTTCCTTAAAAAAGTTCGGGTTGCTCGTCTGCCCGACCACGCCGTCCTCGTCAATCAGGCGCTGAAGCTCACCGCTCTTCACGAGGTCCCGGCTGATGTTGTCGTACCAGACGCTCTGGCCATACTGCGCAATCTGCGTTAACGGGTTCGATGCCACGCTTGCCCTCCTGTCGCGATGGGCATTCCCCGATGGGAGGCCCACGAACCGCTATTCACACCGCACATTGCAATTGTACCGCCACGCCGCCAATTCGCTACGTCGCGCCGGGGAGACACAGGGCAATCGCATGTCGAAAGAGGGGAGCGCGCAGCAGGATGCAGGCATCGTGATTGTTTCTCATGGGGAGGTGAGATACATGGATGCCTCGTTACCCGCACACTTTGCCGCGCTCCCTGA